>Ga0208330_1000155_pt1 | contig 42212 bp, 40 predicted proteins | sample DeeseametaMP1896_FD_184180 | JGI IMG/M metagenome (GOLD analysis project Ga0208330, IMG submission 184180) | Marine microbial communities from the Deep Pacific Ocean - MP1896 (SPAdes) | ecosystem: Environmental > Aquatic > Marine > Oceanic | place: East of Hawaii, North Pacific Ocean | collected... | reverse complement strand
AAGCCTGCGTTTCCTTAAACCGGCCTTGCAGGCCGCGCCCTCAGTCCTCGGCGCGTTGCTCGTCAACCCAGGTCTGAATCCGGGCCTCCAGCAGGTCTAGCGGCATGGCGCCGGCTCCGAGCACACGATCGTGAAATGCCCGGATGTCGAAATCCTCGCCCAGTTCGGCCTGTGCTTGGTCGCGCAACGCCTGGATGCGCAGCTGGCCAATCTTGTAGGCCAGAGCCTGGCCGGGCCAGACGATGTAGCGGTCGATCTCGACCACGATGTCGTGCTCGGTCTTGCCGGCGTTGTCCTTGAAGAACTGGATTGCCTGTTCGCGTGACCAGCCCAGAGCATGCATGCCGGTGTCGACCACGAGACGCACCGCTCGCCACATTTCGTAGGTGAGCGCGCCGAACTTGGAATAGGGGTCGGCGTAGAAGCCCATGTCTTCGCCCAGGCTCTCGGCATAAAGCCCCCAGCCTTCGACGAAGGCCGTGTAGCCCCAGCCATAGCGGCGGTACCAGGGCAGCTCACCGAGCTCCTGCTGGATCGCGATCTGCAGGTGATGACCGGGTACGGCCTCGTGCAGTGTCAGCGCTTCCATTTCCCAGCTTGGCCGAGTGTCCAGTGCGTAGGTGTTGGCGAAATAGTTGCCCGGCCGGCCGGCGGCCAGCGAGCCCGGCTGGTAATAGGCCGTCGTCTGGGACTTCTCCGCGTAGGCAGGCACGGCGACCACGCCATAGGGTGTGCGCGGCAGGTGGCCGAACAGCTTTACCAGCTCCGGATCGGCGCGCTTGGCGATGTCACGGTAGGCGCGTAGCAACGCCTCCGGCGTGTCGAAATAGAACTGCGGGTCGCTGCGCAGGAACTCGAAGAATGAGGCGAAATCACCGTCGTGCCCGGCCTCGCGCATCACCGCGGTCATTTCTCCACGGATACGGCGGACTTCGGCCAGGCCGATGTCGTGAATCTGCTGTGGCGTCAGGTCGGTCGTGGTTCGCGCCTTGACGTTGTACGCGTACCAGGCTTCGCCGTCCGGCAGCGCGGACATTGCGATGCTTTCGCGCGCGCGGGGCAGGTAGAGCTCGGCAAAGAACTCGTGCAGTCGCTGAAAGGCCGGCCGGATCTCGCCGGAATAGATGGCCTCGGCCCGCTGCTTCAGCAGCGCCTGCTGGTCCGCGGGCACGCTACCCGGCATCTGCTGGAACGGCGCCAGCATCGGGCTGTCCGCCGCTGTTTCCGGGATCTGGTTGAGGATTTGCTGTGGCACCTCGCGCAATGTGACTTTCGGCGGCGTCGCACCGACTTCGAGCCCCCGCTGCAGCCAGACCAGCGTGTCGTCGATCAGTGGTTCCACGCCGTCGAGGCGCGCGAGTATGTTCCGGTAGTCAGCCACGGAACGCGCCGGCATGAGGGAGAGGATCTGCGCGACATCCTGATGCACGCCGGATAGCTGCGTGATCGGCATCTCGTCGTTGAAGAATCGTTGGCCGTCCACGTCCTGCCGGATCGAGGCGAGGAAAAGGTCGTAGTTGAAGCGGTCGTCCTCGCTCAGCGCGGCGCGGTCGATACCCTCCAGGATGGCCAGCGCCCGGCGCGTATCCGCTTCGCGCCGGCGCTGGGCCAGGCGGGATATATCAGTCCAGCGATCCTGGTGTTTGGGGCTGCCGATGTAGGTGCCGAACTCCGGTGCTTCCAGCAGGGTCCAGTCGAAGTACAGCGCGGTCAGAGCCTCGAATCGCTCGGTTTCGCTCAGCGCGGAGCCGGGCTCGGCCAACTCGGTCTCGCGGTCCAGCAGTGCCTGTCGCTCGTCGGCGTAGTCGGCCCAGGCTGGCGCAAGCGCCAGTACCAGCATCCATCCGATCCATGTCTGGCGTCGCATCATGTCCCCACTTCCCCGTCAGTGTTGTGGCCGCGTCAGGCCGTGGCGCGCTGTCCGCGTGACCGGCGCGCATGCACGGCCCCCGCCAGTTCACGCAGCAGGCCGTCGCTATCGTCCCAGCCCAGGCAGGCATCGGTGATGCTCTGGCCGTAGGTCAGGGATTCGCGCGGGCCGATTTTCTGATTGCCCTCAACCAGATGGCTTTCGATCATCACCCCCATGATGCGGGCATCGCCGCCGGATAGCTGGCGGCCAACGTCGCGGCCGACCTCCATCTGGAGTCGATGCTGCTTACGGCTGTTGGCGTGGCTGAAATCGATCATCAGCCGCGGCTCCAGACCGGCCTCGGTGATGAGTTTGGCTGCCGCCTCGACACTGTCCGCGTCGTAGTTGGTACCGGAGGCGCCGCCACGCAGGATCACATGCGTATGCGGATTTCCCTTGGTGTTGAAGATGCCCATCATTCCTTCCTTGGTCATGGACAGGAAATGATGAGGGTGCTGGGCCGACATGACGGCGTCGGCCGCGATCTTGACGCTGCCGTCGGTGCCGTTCTTGAAACCGACCGGGCAGGACAGGCCGGAGACCATTTCGCGATGCACCTGGGATTCGGTGGTGCGTGCGCCGATGGCGCCCCAGCTGACCAGGTCAGCCACGTACTGCGGGGTCAGGATGTCCAGAAACTCCACGCCGGCCGGCACGCCCATGTCGTTGAGTTCTATCAGCAACTGCCGGGCTGTGCGCAGGCCGTGGTTGATGCGGTAGCTCTCATCCAGGTCGGGGTCGTTGATCAAACCTTTCCAGCCGACGGTCGTGCGCGGCTTTTCGAAGTACACCCGCATCAGGATCAGCAGATCGTCCGCCAGCGCTTCGCGCAGCGGCTTCAGGCGCTGCGCATATTCCAGCGCGGCCTTGGGATCATGGATGGAGCAGGGGCCGACGACGACCAGCAGGCGATCATCCTCGCCGGACAGCACGCGCTGGACCTCGCCGCGGGTCCGCGAGACCAATTGGCTGGCGGCCTCGGTTAACGGCAGTTCGGCCTGGATCAGGGCCGGCGTGGCGACCGGGCGTATGGAATCGATGCGGAGATTTTCGGTGGGTTGCATGGCGCCGCCGCTGGGTGGGTTGTCGAATCGCAAAGGGCGGCCATGCTAGCAAAGTGGACCGGTATACTTCAGCCTGATCCGACAAGCTGCAGTGGCTTTGCACCGCTGCCGCACATCGCCTGACAAGAGGTTGCGAAGGAATGCGACAACTGCTGCTGCCGACCCTGGTGTCGGCGTCTGTGTTTTTGGGCGTCGCCCATGGGTATGAGCCGGTCGGGTTCGCACACAGCAATCAACATCTATTGATGCAGGTCCATGGCCTGCCGGAACTCGGGCGCGCCGTCGCGCCCGATGCCGGCGCGGTCGGCTGGGGCCTGGATGTCGACTGGACTAGCGAGTACACGACCGATACCAGCGGCAGCCCCGGTGCGGCTGGCAGCGAATCGATCCTGCTGGACGCCGAGTCGGTGCGCGTGGCCTTGCGCGGCGTTGTCAATCTGGGCGGCTGGCTGCTGGAGGCCGATGTCCCCTACGTGACACACACCGGCGGTGGCCTGGATGGATTCATCGACGACTGGCATGACTTCACCGGGCTGCCCGGCGGCGGTCGAGATCAGGCGCCCCGCGATCGCCTGCTGGTGCGCTACGAGCGCGACGGTCAGGCCGTGATCGACCTGCAGCAGGCGACCGGCGGCATGGGTGATGTGCAGCTCGGCGTGGCCCGTCCGGTTGGTAAGACCGTTGTGCGTGTCGCGGTCAAGCTGCCAACGGGGGAGGCCGATAAACTCACGGGCAGCGGGGGCATGGGCGGTAGCATGACCGTTGATTTCCGCGGTCCGTCCGGCACCTGGTGGGGCACTTTCGGTGGGGTGGGCGCGCTGGTGATGGCCGATGGCGACCTCCTGCCATCACAGCAACGGCGCTGGGCCGGCCTGGGGTCGCTGGGGCTGGCGCTGAGGCTGCATGAGCGGCTGGAAGCGAAGGTGGAGGTTTACGGGCATACGCCGTTGTATCAAGATTCCGCGCTCGGCCAGATCGCCCGCGGTGCTTTGGTCATTACAACCGGCGGCGTCCTGCGCCTGTCCGACACCACAACGCTGGATTTCGCGGTGGCTGAAAACCCGGTCGCCAAGAGCTCGCCGGATGTCAGTTTTCACTTCGCGCTCCGGCATTCCATCTGATGCTCCCCTCCGCAGCTGAGTCGCCATGTCCCCAAGCAGCAAGCTGAAGCTCCACGGTTTCAACAACCTGACCAAGAGCCTGTCGTTCAATATCTACGACGTCAGCTACGCACGGACGGCGACGCAGCAGAAGGAGTACATCGAGTACATCGATGAGGCCTACAACGCCGAGCGGCTGACCGCGATTCTGACCGAGGTCGCGCACATCATCGGCGCGAACATCCTCAATGTGGCGCGGCAGGATTACGAACCGCAGGGTGCCAGCGTGACCATGCTGATCTCCGAGGAGCCCATCGGAGGGCCGGACAAGGAGTCGGTGGTCGCGCATCTCGACAAGAGCCACATCACGGTTCACACCTACCCGGAAACTCACCCGGACCACGGCATCTCGACGTTTCGGGCGGATATCGACGTATCCACCTGTGGCGTGATCTCGCCGCTCAAGGCCCTGAACTACCTGATTCACAGCTTCGAGTCGGACATCGTGATCATGGACTACCGGGTGCGCGGATTTACCCGCAACGTGCGTGGACGCAAGCACTTCATCGACCACAAGATCGATTCCATCCAGAATTTCCTGGACCGCGATATCAAGCAGCGCTACCAGATGGTCGACGTGAACGTGTACCAGGAGAACTTGTTCCACACCAAGATGCGGGTGAAGGAGTTCGAACTGGACGACTACCTGTTCGGCGAAGGCGTCAAAGACCTGGACGACAAGTCGCAGCGCCGCATCCGTTCCCAGGTGCATCACGAGTTTGAAGAGATCTTCTACGGCCGGAACATGCCGAAGTGATCCGGCCGCTGGAGCCGCGGTCGTCAATGGGCGCTGACGCTTGAGCACGACGCAGACCATCATGCTGGCGCGTCCGCACTGGACCACGGATGCGTGGTTGGCGGTGCTGACGCTGGTGTTGCCGCTGACGATTTACTGGCTGGCGGCCCGCGCCACCGGCTTGCCGCTGGCGGGGCTGATTCTGGTGGCCACGGCGGGCGGCAGCCTGTTCGCGTTGGGCCTATCAGCGACACGGACCTGCCGGGCGCAAATCGATGGCAGCACGCTGAGGCTGGTCGCCGGCGGACTGTTTCGTCACCACGTGCCGTTGTCAGCGCTGCAACTCGATGCCGTGCAGATTCACTATCCGCCGCGCAATCTCGGGCAGGTCGTTGGTCGTCGGCTCAAGGGGGTCTCGTTGCCGGGCGTGCACCTGGGCTGGTTCAGCATGGCCTATGGGCGTGCGTTCGTGGTGGGTCCGGCGAACACGCCGGTGCTGGAAATTCGCACGGGTGACGGCGGAATTCTGCTGGCTGTCGCCAATCCGCAGGATGCATTGACGCGGATCAGGTCCGCACTTGCCGGCCGCTGACGGCGATCAGATCCAGTACGCCAGCGTGGTCATGAGCTTGGCGACACCGCGCATGGCCCAACGAACAGGCGGCGGCAACGTTGCGCCACCGGCATCTCGCGCGGCCTGACCATGGCTTGCCTCATCCTGTTTCATCTGCTCGACGATCGCGCGGCTGCGCTCATCGCCTTCCGGCAGCTGGCTGAGATGGCTGTGCAGGTGTTCCTCGACCTGACGTTCCGTTTCCGCGACGAAGCCCAGACTGATGCGGTCGCCGATCGCGCCGGCTGCGACACCGATCGCATAGGAGCCGGCATACCAGAGTGGACCGAGCCGGCTCGGTCGGCTGTCCAGTTCACCCAATCGCTGCGCGCACCACGCCAGGTGGTCTTGCTCCTCGTCGGCGGCCTCCAGCAACTGGGCGCGCAAGGCGGGATTCGTCGCCACCGAAGCCTGCCCATGGTAGAGCGCCTGGGCCGCGACCTCGCCGGCATGATTGACGCGCATCAGGCCGGCGGCGTGTGCGCGGTCCAGGTCCGTCAGCTGCGTTGGCTGGGCGGCGGTGGGTGAGGGGCGCTGCGATGGTGGCGCGGAATCCAGCGCAACCTCCAGCCCGCGCTGTGCGGCAGCCAGCCATCGATCGGTGATCGTCATTCTTCGGGCGGTCATAGGTATTATTTAAGCATGAACTTGACTCCAGATCGGCTTGAGCAAGCCCTGTCGCAGGGGCTGGCTCCGATGTATGTCATCGCGGGCGAAGAGCCGCTGCTGGTCACTGAATCGGCCGATGCGGTGCGCGCGGCTGCCAAGGCGCAGGGCTATACCGATCGGCGCGTGCTGCATGCCGAAGGCGGCTTCGACTGGTCGGAGCTGCGCGCGGCCGGGCGGGCGATGTCACTGTTCGCGGAAAAGACGCTGATTGAGCTGCACTTGCCGACCGGGTCGCCGGGGCGCGATGGCGGCGCGGCGATCAAGGATGCCGCGCAGGCGCTGCCACCGGACACGTTGATTCTGATCATCTGCGCGGAGCTGGACAGTCGCAGCCGCAACAGCGCCTGGTTCAAGGCGGTCGACAAGGTCGGCGTGACGGTTTTCGGCTGGACGCCCAAGGGTCGCGACCTGCATCGCTGGCTCGGTGCGCGGCTTCGCCAGGAAGGCATCGAGGCGGAGCCGGATGCCGTCGCATTGCTGGCCGAGCGCGTCGAAGGCAACTTGCTGGCCGGCGCCCAGGACATCGCCAAGCTGGCGTTGCTGCACCCGGGGCGGCGCATTGATGTCGAGCTAATGGCCGACGCCGTGGCCGACCATGCGCGTTTTGCCGTATTCGATCTGATCGACAAGGCCCTGGCCGGCCCGCCGGAAGCGGCGCTGCGCACGCTGGATCGGCTGCGCGAAGAAGGGCTGGAGCCATTTCCGATCGTCGCGATTCTGGCGGCCGAATTGCGCAAGCTGGCGCGGGTGGTCAATGCCCATGATGCCGAAGCGGTCTGCGCGCAAATCGGCGTGTTCCGGCGGCGGATTCCGCTGATGGTGCAGGCCGCGCGACGGCATTCCCCGGCTTCCGTGCGCTGGATGCTGTCGCTGGCGGGCCGCGCCGATCGCGGCGCCAAGGGCGTCGATAAACATGATCCCTGGGGCGACTTGCTAACATTGGTCTGGGTACTGGCCGCCGGCCGCGACGCCCGCGGCTGGATGGCCGCTGCGGCGGCCAGGCTGGAACCCCTGAATGCATGAGCGCCATGACGTGCAGGACGCCATGGCCGGACCGAACCCGAGCGAACAATGACGGCAACCATTAGCGACACGCAGACCCAGGACATCGCCGCCTACATGCGCGGTGTGGGCGAGCGTGCGCGTGCGGCAGCGCGCAAGGTCGCGGTGGCCGAGCCCGGTGCGAAGAATGCCGCCTTGCTCGAACTGGCCGAACGCCTGCTGGATGGCCGTGCACGCATCAAGTCGGCGAATGCCGAGGACATGACCGCAGGGCGCGAGGCCGGTCTGGACGCCGCGCTGCTGGACCGGCTGGAACTGACCGACGCACGCATCGAGGCCATGGCCGATGGCGTGCGCCAGATCGCCGGCCTGTCCGATCCCATCGGTGCCATCACCGACCTCAAGGCCCGTCCCTCGGGCATTCAGGTCGGCAAGATGCGCGTACCGCTGGGCGTGATCGGCATCATCTACGAATCCCGCCCCAATGTGACGGCGGATGCTGCCGCGCTTTGTCTCAAGTCCGGCAATGCGGTGATCCTGCGTGGCGGCTCCGAAGCCATTCATTCCAACCGCGCCATCGCCACGGTGATCGCCGAAGCGCTGGAAGCGGCAGGCCTGCCCAGCGATGCGGTTCAGGTTGTGCAGACCACCGACCGTGAGGCGGTACGCGAGCTGCTGACCATGCCGGCCTATGTGGACGTGATCGTGCCCCGTGGTGGCAAGGGCCTGGTCGCCTTTGTTGCCGAACATGCGCGGGTGCCGGTGATCAAGCATCTGGATGGCATCTGTCATGTGTACATCGACGACGCGGCCGATGCGGCCAAGGCGGTGGCTATCGCTGTCAACGCCAAGACACAGCGGCTGGGCACCTGCAACACCATGGAGACCTTGCTGATCGCCGAGTCTCGCGCGGCCGAATTGCTGCCGCCGCTGGTGGCAGCCTACCGCGATGCCGGCATTGAGCTGCGTGGCTGCGAGCAGACGCAGGCACTCGTGCAGGACATGTTGCCGGCGACCGACGACGACTGGGCAACCGAATATCTCGACGCGATCCTGTCGATTCGTGTGGTCGCAGATGTGGACGCGGCGATGGATCACATCGCCCGGTACAGCTCCGGTCACACCGAAAGCATCATCACCGAGAACCTGACCACGGCGCGGCGTTTCCTGCGCGAGGTGGATTCGAGTTCGGTCATGGTCAACGCCTCGACCCGCTTCGCCGATGGTTTCGAGTACGGGTTGGGCGCCGAGATCGGCATCTCCACCGACAAGATCCATGCGCGCGGCCCGGTCGGGTTGGAGGGGCTGACGTCCGAAAAATATGTGGTCTACGGCGATGGTCATTGCCGGCACTGATCTCGGCATGCTGACCCTGGGGCCTGCACACTGAGCGCCCCGATCGGCATGCTGGGTGGAACCTTCGATCCGGTTCACCTGGGACATTTGCGAATTTGTGTGGAATTGCGCGAACGGCTGGGTCTGGACCATGTCCGCCTGGTGCCGAATCGTGTGCCTCCGCATCGCGATGCGCCGCGCGCGAGCAATGCGGTGCGTGCGCAGTGGATCGCCGACGCGATCGCTGACGAACCCGGTCTGGTCCTCGACAGTATCGAACTGGACCGCGACGGCCCGTCATACACGGCCGATACGTTGGCGGTGCTGCGGGAACGGTTTCCTGACAGCCCGCTGGTCTGCATTCTCGGCCAGGACGCCTTTGACGGCCTGGTGACCTGGTTTCGCTGGGAGGATATCGGCGAGCTGGCGCATGTCGTTGTCGTGCCTCGGCCCGGCACCCCGTCGTCCCCGGTGGAATCATTGCCGGGATTGATGCGCACCGACCGCATCGAAGATTTGCAGCAATCGCTGCATGGTCGTCTGCTGGCTGCGAATGTGACGCCGCTGGCGGTGTCCTCCACCCAAGTTCGCCGCCTGCTGGTGCAGGGGCGCAGTGTTCGCTATCTCGTGCCTGACGCCGTCTGGCACGCTCTGGCCCAAACCTCGGAGCAGTCTCCGCCCGTCTATGACGCTTGATGAACTGACCAATCTGGCTACTGAAGCCATCGACGATCTCAAGGGGCGCGACATGCGTCAGCTTGAGGTGGCCGATCTTACCTCCGTGACCGACCGCATGGTTCTGGTCACCGGCACATCGAACCGGCACGTCAAGTCCATCGCCAACGCGGTGATCATGGCAGCCAAGCATGCGGGCCGAATGCCCTTGGGTATTGAAGGGATGGACCAGGCCGAATGGGTGCTGGTCGATCTGGGTGATGTCGTCGTCCACGTGATGACGGCGCAAAGCCGTGCGTTCTACCAGCTGGAAAAGCTCTGGAGCGCTCCGCCCGATGCGTCGTCGGCGTCGTCGGGCGAGGACGCCTCCGCCGCGCCTTGATCGCGGCCGGCGCCTGGCGACTGGATGCGCATCCGCCTGATCGCTGTGGGCAAGCGAATGCCCAAGTGGGTGAACGCGGGCTACGAGGAATTCGCCAAGCGCATGCCGCGTGAATGCCGGCTGGAGTTGCTGGAGATCAACCCCGGTGACCGCAGTGGCGGCGATGTCGAGCGGGCCCGGCTGGCCGAGGCCGAACGCATTCTCGCCAAGCTGTCTGAGCGTGATCAAGTCATCGCGCTGGACGAACTCGGGCGGCAGGCGACCAGCCAGGGCTGGGCCGAATCCTTCGAGAGCTGGTTGCACAGCGGGCGGGATGTGGCCTTCATCATCGGCGGCCCGGACGGCCTGGACCCTCGCGTGCTATCGCGCGCCGATGCCACCTGGGCACTGGGCGCAATGACGTTGCCGCATGCTCTGGTCCGGGTGGTGCTCGCCGAACAGATTTATCGTGCCTGGACGATTGTCAGTGGCCATCCGTATCACCGCTAGCCCGTCAGGCTTGGGCCCGCTGCGTCCAGCCGTCGCGTCATGAACTGGCTGTGCGGGTCGGCAACGTAGTCGGCAAACGGGCCGCAAGCTACAAAACCATGCCGGGCATAAAGCCTGCGAGCCGGCGCGTAGGCCGGCGCTGACCCGGTCTCCAGACTGAGCCGGGAAAACGCCAGCACCTCGGCCTGGCCGAGCAGATGCCGCATCATCGCGTCGCCCACCCCACGCCTGAGCCAGTCGCTGGCGGTGCGCATCGACTTGATCTCCGCATGCGCGGTGTTCAGCGTCTTGAGCGCGCACATGCCAACCAGCGTTGCGTCATCGGCCCACAGGCTCCAGAACCAGGTGCCGGGGGCCGACAGGCCACTGGTATCCAGAGCATGCACGCTCTCTGGTGGTGACAGGCTAGCCGCGGATTGCAGGTGCTCGCGGAGCAGCGCCTGCACCCGCGGGTCATCCAGGCAGCCGGGGTGGAACTGTAGCTCGGGCACGGCAGCGGCCATGGCGGATCAGGTCGGGTTGTTGCTGGGTGGCAGCGGTGTCGCAGCTTCGATGGGCAGTTCGATGTCGCCGCTAATGCTCATCGTCCCCGGCACATTGATCACCCGCGGATACTGGATATCGGCCGACGAAAAGATCGGCCCCACCCGATCGCCGGGCAGCAGGCGGATCGAGATGCCACTGAGTCGGCCGCGCTCGCACAGCAGCTCGGCATCCGGTGAACAGCCGTAGAAATAGGGCGTGGTGCCGCTGTCATGCGTGTTGACCACGCCAGCGGTGTCGGCCCATGGAAAGGTCGTTGTATTGCGAATCGCGGTGATCTGGTCGTGGAGGGTGACCACTTCGCCGTCGCGCTCCACGCCCATGCCGATAAAGATGATCGGATCGATCGCCAGTGAATCGAGCTGCAAGCGCGCGGTCGGTATGCCGGCCATGACGCGTGCTTCGCCCTCCGGCACCGTGTAGACCGGCACGAATACTTCGGCGTTTGCGTCGGCCGCGCCGCCCAGAAGCAGGTTCACCGTGCCCAGGTCGCAGCGTGCCGACTCGCCGCCATCACATTGATAGGCGGCCGGGCGGCCCGATGGCGAGGTCGCGCCAATTCGGATGTCGTCCATGCTCGGCAGGCTCACGCCTTCCTTGAGGTAGCGGAAGGAGGCTGCATTCTCGCTCGCCGGGTGGAAACGCGGGTCGGTGAGGGTGTCGGCCGAATCGGTGTTCGGCTGGGTCAGACACACGGCCGGAATGTGGTCGGCTGCGCCCGTGTCGCCACGCAGTTTGTCCTCGAACCAGGCAAACATCAGTTCGGCGACCGCCAGACGCTCCTGGCCGATGTCGCCATCGCCGTCGGCGTCCACGGGGAGATCGCAATGCACGATTTCGTCGATGTCCATGGCCGTGCGCTGACCGGTATAGGGCGGCTGCTGCGTGACGGTGAGCGGATGCCCGCCCGACACCAGCAGGAACCGGACATCGCGGCCGCTGCGGGCGAAGCAGCTCGCATCGTCATAGGCTTCATTGAAGTCGAACAGGGTGTCACGCACGCCCTGGATGTGGAATACATCGGCCGTGGTGGGCACGCCCGTGGTCTCGTCGCAGTAGTCCGAGACCCCGTTGCGGCCCAGCGTGTTCTGCAGGTCGGCACTGGCGCGGTTGAGCACCATGGCCTCGACAAAGGCCTGATTGATCAGCGGGGGCGTGGGCTGACCATTGGTCAGCGTGCCCCCCTCGACCGCGAAGCTGAACAGCAATGTGATCCAGTAGCCCTTGGGTACATCGTTGGCATGCAGGGAATAGCGTAAATCGTTCCAGGTGCCTTCAGGGATCAGTGCGTCGAAACGTTCCAGGGGCGCGCGTCCGCTGGTTTCCAGCGTATCGGAGGCCGAGGCGGTGTACTGCCAGCCGCCGCCGTAGCTATAGCCCAGCATGCCGACGGCTGGGTCGGCCGTGTCGTCGCCGGCCGTCGGAGCCAACCGACCATGCCCGTCGCTCATCAGCAGTGACGGACGGTTGTCTGCCACCGGGGCGCTGCTGAGGTGTTCGGGATTCGTTTCGTCGAACACGAACTGGTAAACCGAATCACCGGCGCCAGCCGTCGACTCCCCGCGCAGATGCTTGATGGCCCAGTCCAGTAATTCGTTGTGATCCAGGCCTTCGAGTTCGCGTGTCATCAGCCCGATTTGCCCGCCAGACTGGCCGAAGCCGCGCTGCGAGAACGAGATGACGAAATACCCGCTGTTCCAGGCGGCGAGCGCGGCCTGGTTGTCGACGAAATGAGCGGGCTCGACCGAAAAATCCGGATTCTTCGCGCCGCCGAAGCCATGGCTGTGGATGACCAGCGGCGCGTATCCCAACTCGCCAGCCTCTGCGTCGAACTGACCGCACTCGACCGCCGTAGCCGCGCCGGGGCAGGCGATGCTGCCCAGCGTCTCTGGGTGGGGGACATACACCGTCATGTCGATGCGCGTGCCGTCATGCAGGGTTTCGAAGAACGCGTCGAAGCAATAGCCAAGCCCCGCGGCGAGGCGGGCGTCGCGGTCGTTGCAGGCGACGTCCACCGGCGGTGGCTGCACCGCCTGCACCACGATCTCGGCCGTCGCCGAGGCGGTCATACCGCGGGCATCTCCTGCGCTGTACTCGAACCGGTCGGCGCCTGTGTAATCGGCGGGAGGTGTGTAGGCGAGGCTGTCGTCGGCGCGCAGGGTCAGCGTGCCGCCGGCCTCGGTGGTGTCGGGCGCCGCGGCGAGAGTCAAGGCATCGCCGCTGTCATTTGCCAGCACGTCCAAGCGGTTGTCAGCGGAGTTCTGGATCACCGTGAACAGGTCGTCGACGGTGCGCGGCCCGGTGGAGGCCGCGTCGACGGGTTTGGACTGCCCGCAGCCGACGAGCAGGATGCCTGCTGCCAGCGCGCCCAGTGTCGCGCGGATCAAATCGCCGAGTGGATGTTGCATTGAATCTCTCCCCAGTGGCGCTTGTTGTTGTGGTGGCCAGCGCCGTCATGTTGTTCGTGGCCGTTGAGTCTCAGTATGACGCAGGCCGGCGTTTTGCCGATGCCGTGCGATAATTTGGACATGAATCAATCATCCTCCGACGGGAGCGCTCGGGGTCGCGCCGAATTTCATCTGGCATCCGCCTCCCCAAGGCGGCGTGAGCTTCTGACCCAGGCCGGCTACCGCTTTGATGTGCGTGCCTCGAATATTGACGAGACCGCCGACATGGCCGAGCCGGACGTGCTGGTTGTCGCCCTGGCCGAACGCAAGGCCGCGGCGGTAGCCTGCGTGATCGAGGGGCCGGTGCTGGCGGCTGACACGCTGGTCGAGATTGACGGCACGCTACTCGGAAAACCCACTGATGAATCGGATGCCCAGTCGATGTTGCAACGGCTGTCTGGGCGATCACATCGCGTATTGACCGGCGTAGCGCTGGTCACGACAGAGGGCGTACGCAGCCTGCTGACGAGCACGACGGTGGAGATGGATGTCTGGACCGATCAGGACATCGCGGCCTATTGGCGTTCGGGCGAACCGCAGGGCAAAGCCGGCGCCTACGCCATCCAGGGGATCGCCGGTGCCTGGGTCCAGTCCATACAGGGTAGCTACACCGGTGTGGTGGGGCTGCCCATGGCGCAGACTCGTCATTTGCTGGCGGAGGCCGGAATCACGGCGGTGTGTGCATGAGCACGGAAATTCTGGTCAATGTGACCACGCAGGAAACCCGTGTCGCGCTCGTTGAGAGCGGCCTGGTGCAGGAGGTCTTCGTCCAGCGCGAGTCGCGGTACAGCGTGGTCGGCAACCTTTACAAGGGGACCGTGTGTCGGGTCTTGCCGGGCATGCAGGCGGCGTTTGTCGATGTAGGCCTGGAGCGCACGGCGTTTCTGCACGCGCACGACATCCTGCCCACCGGCGACGTGCCTATCGGCGAAGAGCCGGCCATTCAGGAGCTTGTTCACGAGGGCCAGGAAGTGCTGGTGCAGGTGGTCAAGGACCCGCTGGGCACCAAAGGCGCCCGCCTGACCACGCAGCTGAGTATTCCGTCCCGCTATCTGGTGTTGCTGCCGTATTCCCGACATGTCGGAATTTCCGCTCGTATCGAGGACGATGCCGAGCGCACGCGGTTGAAGCAGACGCTGGAGTCGGTGATTGCGGTCGAAGGCGCGACCACCGGGTTCATCGTCCGCACGGCAGGCGAGGGTGCCAGTGAGGAAGCGCTGCGCGCGGACGTGCAGTTCTTGATGAAGCTCTGGGATTCCATCCGCCGCAGCGCCAAGGACGCTCCGAAGGCCTCGATGGTCTACGGCGACCTGCCCATGGTGATGCGCATTCTTCGTGATCTGATGGGCACGGACGTCGACCGTGTCCGGATCGACTCGGCGGAGAGCTACGAGCGGGTCGTGCGTTTTGCGCGGCGATTCATACCCGAGGCATCCGACCGCATCGAACTCTATGACGGAGAAGGCCCGATCTTCGATCTGTACAGCGTGGAGGATGAGATCAACCGCGCGCTGGACCGGAAGGTGATGCTCAAGTCCGGCGGCTATCTGATCATTGACCAGACCGAGGCGATGACCACGGTGGACGTCAACACCGGTTCCTTCGTCGGGCACCGGAATCTCGAAGAAACGATTTTCAAGACCAACCTCGAAGCCGCGCAGTCCCTGGCCCGGCAGCTACGCCTGCGCAATCTGGGCGGCATCATCATCGTCGACTTTATCGACATGCAGGATGACGAGCATCGCAAGCAGGTGCTACGCGTGCTCGAGCGCTCCATGGCGCGTGATCCGGCGCGCAACGCGATCTCTGGGGTGTCGCCGCTGGGTCTGGTGGAGATGACCCGAAAACGCACGCGCGAATCACTGGAACATATCTTGTGTGATGTGTGTCCGACCTGTGGTGGGCGCGGTTCGGTGAAGACCGTGGAAACGGTCTGTCACGAAATCTTCCGCGAGATCATGCGCAGCGCCCGTCAGTTCGAGGCCAAGGAAATGCTGGTGATGGCGTCATCCGACGTGATCAGCCGACTGCTCGAAGATCAGTCCACCGCGCTGGCCGAACTGGAAGATGCCGTGAACCTGCCTGTGCGCTTGCAGGCGGAAGCGGTTTATACCCAGGAACAGTTTGACGTGGTGCTTGTGTAAGGACATGCGAGCAGCGCATACGCGCGCTTGGCCGCGAGATACGACGGAGCACGACCTGAATGCAGCGTAGCCGACGCCGGCTTTGGACCTGGACCGTGACCGCGGTCGCCAGCAGCCTTGTGCTTGCTGCATTGGTCGTTGGCGTGTTCAGGCTCGCCGTGCTCGCTGCACCGAGCTACAAGCAGAACATCGAGGACTGGGTCGCAGCGGTGATGAACCGCCCGGTGGATATTGGCGACATGGATCTCACCTGGCGCGGCCTGCGTCCGACGCTTCAGTTCTTCGACGTGGCCTTGCAGGGCGTCAGTCCAGTCACACCGGCACTGGAAGTGGCCGAGCTGGAGCTCGGATTTTCACTGCGGGACCTGGTGCAGGGTCGCATCATGCCCGTCGCCATTAATGTCGTGGGCGCCGTTGTCGAAGTCGTGCGCGACGCGGACGGCGCCGTGCGTGTGCGCGGCATCAGTGTTGGGCAGGGCGGCGAATCAGTGGCTGTCAGTCAACAGTTGGCCGGTCTGGGCCATGTTCAGATGTCGGACGCCAGCCTGCTCTGGCATGACCAGTATCGCGACCGCCCGCCCATGTGGTTCCGTCAGGTCGATCTGGATATAGACCGCATCGGCACAGACTTGGACATCGAGCTATCCGGCGTTTCGCAGCTGGGTGGCGGTCGGTTGAAGGCGTCCATGCGCTTGTCGCAAACGGCGGACGGCAAGCTGCTGGGCGTAGGCGGTCGGGCGCGGATCGATGGGCTGGAGCCGGGGCGCTGGATGGATGCCTGGCTGCCGCTGCCCTTGGGTCTGACCGGCGACACCCTGGAGCTGGAATCGCAATTCTCATGGACCTCGCAGGGCGAAGCCACGCTGGATGGCCGGGTTCGCAGCGGCCGATTGCGCCAGCTTGATGGGCCGGGCGCCCTGGATGGCGTGGAGGCGGATTTCGCCGCGACGCTGGACGGCAAACAGCAGCGAGTCGTCGTGCGGGATCTGGGTGTTCGCAACAGCGATGGATCCGACTGGGCGGCAGACCGCGTGGTGCTCGAGCAGCGGGCCTCTGAATCGCGGCGCTGGCTGGCGGTGCAAGCCTCGCGTGTGCAGTTGCGAAGCCTGTTGCCCTGGTTGTCCGGTGTCGATGCGTCGGGCGCGCTACCGCGCGTCACCGGCGAGGTCGAGGATTTACTGTCCGAAATCGAATGGATGGCGGATCAGCCCGATACGCCACCGGCCGTTTCGCTGACGGCCAGGCTTCACCGCGTTGGCTTGCTCGCACAGGATCAGCAACCGGCAGTCAGCGGCTTGTCCGGGGTGTTGAGCCTGACTCAGGACGGCGGCACCTTGGAGCTGGACAGCGACAATGTCGCGATCGAGTTGCCGGCAACGCTGGAACAGCCGGTCCAGCTTGATCAGCTCACGTCGTCGGTACACTGGCGCCGAGAAGGATCAGCCTGGCGCATTCGTTTGACCGATCTGGCCGCGGCCGGACACGCGGCGCGGGCGAACGGCTCGGTCGAAGTGGTTCTCGGCGAGCAGGCGCCGCAGCTGGATGTGGAGCTGGCGCTGGCCAGCGAAGATGCCACCGCGCTCAAGCCCCTGGTGCCGAGGCAATGGCATCCGAATCTGCGGGCCTGGCTGGACCAGGCCGTGGTCGATGGGCGTGTTGGCAGCGGGCGTCTGCGCATCGCCGGGGCGGTGGATCAGTTTCCATTCCGCAACGGCGATGGCAGCTTTCGGCTGGAGCTGAATATTAATCCGGGCACGCTCAGCATCGGTAAAGGCTGGCCGACCATCGACGACGCCGTCGCCCAGCTGATCATCGACGGCGAGTCGCTTAGCGTGGAGGCCGTCTCCGGTCGCATGCTCGGGGTGGCGCTGACGCCGGCGACGGTGATCATTGAGGATTTCCGCGAGCCGGTGCTGGATGTTGATGGCGGGGCGAATGGCTCCGTGGATCGCATGCTCTCGTTCCTGTCGGCCTCGCCGCTGTCGTCGCGGGTGGGGTATCTGGACAAGCTGCTCGATCCCCGCGGTTTTGGTCATCTCGATTTGTCGCTGGACATTCCGCTCAAGAACATCAACGCGACCCGGTTCGCCGGCACGGTCACCCTGACGGGCATCGAACTGCAGTCGCAGCAGATGCCGGAGCCGTTCCGCGATGTGCAGGGTTCGATTAGCTTCAGTAATGACGGGCTTGGATCGACCGGTCTCAAGGGCGTATTCCGTGAGGCGCCCGTACGTGTGACGCTGTCGACGGAGCGGCTTGATGTTCGACAGGTGACGCGGCTGGCGCTGGAATCGCCGGTGCGCTTCGACACCGATAACGATCCCTGGGCGAGGATGCTGCCCGATGCCATGCGGGCGCGGCTTGATGGTCACGCGACCCTGTCCGCTGAACTGGCGCTGGATCGGCAGATGCCGCGATCGCTGATCGTTCGGTCGGATCTGGTCAATGTCGTCTCGACGCTGCCCGCGCCGTTGAACAAAGAGGACGCCTCGGCTGCGCTACCGCTGCGCGTCGAGTTTCCCATCCACAACGAGTGGCCGCGGCTGACCCGTGTCGAGGTCGGTGATCGGATGGTGGCCGATGTGCGTAGCGAACAGGACAATCTGTTCGCTGCCGCCGGGCTTGGGTTTGGCGGCGGTGGACGGCCCGGTGTGCCGGACGCCGGCGTGGTGGTCACCGGAACCGCCCCGGTGGTCGACGTGCTGGACTGGTCGACATGGTTGGGTGAGCTAGCCACTCAGGGTGGGGGCGGAGAGTCGTCGTCCGTTCGTATCGATCTGACGGCCGGACGTTTGAGCGCCGGCCCGTTGCGTCTGGGTCAGCAGTCGATTCGCGGGCAGTTCGGCCCGCAAGGCGGTGACTTCAAACTCGTGGGGGCGGCCGAAGGCCAGCTGGCGTTTGACGGCGCAGGCCGTGGTCGCTGGTATGCACGCCTGGACCACCTCTACACCGAGCGGTTGGCAAAGATGCAGGCTACTGCGACGGATCGGGAGCCCATGCAGCTGCCGCAGAGCTGGCCAGAAATCGACATTGAGATCGCCCATTTGCAGGTGGCCGATCTCAATGCCGGGCGTTTGGTCATGAAGGCCGTACCCAGGCCGTCGGGCATCTCGCTGGATACGCTGCGCTTGCAGGGCGGCGAGGTGGATCTGGAACTGGGTGGCTACGCAGCGCGGCCCGATGATGTGACGCGTGCCGGGCTGACCGGCGTGCTCGAGACCGCGCGCATCGACAAGGTGATGTTCGCCGCCGGATTCGTGCCAAACGTTCGGGCGGAGTCGGCGCGGATCGCGCTGAACATCGGCTGGCCGGATTCGCCGGAAGGCCTGCATCTGGAAACCGCCACAGGAGCGCTGGATATCAGCTTCAGGGATGGCGCGCTGGCTGCCGTTGATCCAGGGGCCGGACGGGTGCTGGGCCTGTTCTCGTTCTATGCATTGCCCAGGCGCCTACTGCTCGATTTTCGTGACATGACCGAAACCGGGCTGACCTTCGATGGCATTGATGGCCATTTCCGGGTGAGCGGCGGCCAGGCGCAAACCGAAGACTTCACGGTATCGGCACCCTCGCTGAGCATTGATGTCGAAGGCGCGGTTGGTTTGAGTGATCGCAGCTATGATCAGGTCATTACCGTCTCTCCCGATGTGTCGTCTGGCGTGACGCTGGCCGGTGCCTTGTTCGGCGGGCCGGCGATGGGGGCGATTCTGATGATCGCCCAGGAATTGCTTGATCGGCCGCTCAATCAGGCGACTCAATTGTCTTACCACCTGGGCGGCACCTGGGATGATCCGGTGATTACCCGCCGAGGTGTAGAACCCACACCGGCCCCCGCTGCTGACAAAGGACCTCGATCGTGATGCGTGTTGCTGCCATTCAGATGAATTCCGGGCCGGATGTTGTTGCCAACCTGCAGCGGGTCCGTGAACTGACCACGCAGGCCGCGGACGCCGGCGCACGCCTGGTCGTGTTGCCGGAGAACGTTGCGCTAATGCCGAGCTCACAGGCCAGCCGCGTCCAGGCGGCCGAAGCCGAGGGTAGCGGCCCGATTCAGCAGACGCTTGCGGACATCGCTCGCAACGCGGGTGTCTGGCTGGTCGGCGGCACGATTCCGCTTCGGGTGAACGGTGACCCGAACCGGGTTGCACCGGCCTTGCTGGTGTTTGATCCGGCTGGCCAGGTGATCGCACGCTACGACAAGATTCATCTGTTCGATGTCGAGGTGCCCGGTGAGTCGAAGCGGCAGTACCGCGAATCCGACGATTTCGTCGCGGGCGGCCCGGTTCGCTGCGTGCAGGTGGACGATGTCTGCGTGGGTCTGTCCATTTGTTACGATCTTCGCTTTCCGGAGCTCTACCGTCAGTTGGTTGAGCAGGGTGCCCAGGTGCTGGTTGCGCCGTCGGCCTTCACCGCCCAAACCGGTCGCGCCCATTGGGATTTGTTGCTTCGGGCGAGGGCGGTCGAGAACCTGGCCTTCGTGATCGGCGCCAACCAAACCGGCGTGCATCCGCGGGGGCATCAGACCTGGGGGCATTCCAAGATCATCGACCCCTGGGGGCGAACCCTGGCTGCTGCCGAGACCGTGCCGGGCTTCGTGCTGGCTGATCTGGACCTGGAACAGCAGCGACAGACCCGAACGCGATTCCCGGTGCTGAGCCACCGGCGGCTTATCCACAACGAGAACCCATGAGCGATTCCCTGATTCAACAGGCGAGCAGCGCCCTTCTGGACCCCACCGGGCTGCGAGAACACGATCTGGATTCCCTGCTGGGCGCGATGATGCGACCCGGCGTGGACTATGCCGATCTCTACTTTCAGCGTTGCCGTTCCGAATCCTGGATGATCGAGGACGGAATCGTACGCAGCGGCAGCTTCGATCTGGAGCAGGGCATGGGGGCGCGGGCACTGTCCGGTGAGAAAACCGGCTTCGCCTATTCGGATGAACTCCATCTTCCAGCTCTGGAAGCCGCATCGTCCGCGGCCGGCGCCATCGCGCGTTCCGGTGGCGTCATGACCGCGCAGCGTGCCGACCAACCGCCGGTGCCGGCGCGGTATCGTCAGATCGATCCGCTCACTTCGCTGCCCACGGCCGACAAGCTCGACATGCTCGAACGCGCCGACAAGGCGGCCCGCGCCGCCGACACGCGCGTGACCCAGGTTATCGCCAACGTGGTCGGTGTGTACGAGGAGATACTGGTCGCGGCGTCTGATGGCACGCTGGCGGCGGACATCCGCCCCCTGGTCCGATTCAGCGTGCAGGTCACGGTCGAGCAGGATGGGCGCCGCGAGCGCGCACACGCCGGAGGCGGCGGGCGGTTTGGCTACGACACCCTTGTTGCCGGCGAGCGGGTGGAAGCACTTGCACGCGAAGCGGTCCGCATCGCGCTGGTCAAGCTGGAGGCCCAGGCCGCGCCCGCTGGCGCGATGCCGGTGGTACTGGGGCCTGGCTGGCCCGGCGTGCTATTGCACGAGGCCGTGGGTCATGGCCTCGAAGGCGACTTCAATCGCAAGGGTAGCTCGACCTACAGCGGCCGGGTTGGCGAACAGGTCGCGTCCAAGGGCGTGACCGTGGTCGACGACGGCACCATGGCCGATCGCCGCGGCTCGCTCAGCATTGATGATGAAGGCACGCCGTCCGGCCGCAATGTACTGATCGATGATGGGGTGCTGCGTGGCTACATGCAGGACAAGCAGAATGCCCGGCTGATGAACGTTGCACCCACCGGCAACGGCCGGCGTGAGAGCTACGCCCATCTGCCGATGCCGCGGATGACCAACACCTTCATGCTGGCCGGTCAGGCCGATCCGGAGGAGATCATCGCGTCGGTCGATCGCGGCATCTATGCAGTGAATTTCGACGGCGGTCAGGTCGATATCACGTCCGGCAATTTCACCTTCACCACCTCCGAGGCCTACCTGATCGAGAAGGGCAAGGTGACGACGCCGATCAAGGGCGCCACGCTGATCGGCAATGGCCCGGACACGCTGACGCGGCTGTCCATGATCGGCAATGATCTGGCGCTGGACGGCGGCATCGGCGTTTGTGGAAAAGACGGCCAGTCGCTGCCGGTGGGTGTCGGCCAGCCCACCATCAAGGTTGACGAGCTCACCGTTGGCGGCACGCAGGCGGCCTAGCCACAAGCCGGCTCGCCTCCATCAGGTCCGCATCATCGGAGGCGACTGGCGACGGCGGCAGATTCCGGTGCCCGATGGCCAGGGCTTGCGCCCGACCGGCGATCGCATTCGCGAAACCCTGTTCAACTGGCTGGCGCCTCGGCTGCCGGGTGCCCGCTGTCTGGACCTTTACGCCGGCACCGGCGTTCTGGGACTGGAGGCCCTGTCACGCGGCGCGGCCCATTGCCGGTTCGTGGAATCCGATCCGGCGGTTGCCGAAGCGTTGCGAACGCAACTGGGCAGGCTGGACGCCACCGATCGTGCCGACATCATCACCGGCCTCGCACCGCAGGTGCTCACACGCTGCGGCGGTGATTACGACATCGTCTTTCTCGACCCCCCCTTCGGCTCAAGCCTGTTGCAACCGTCGCTTGCAGCGATTGCGCCACGGCTGCGGCCTGGTCATCGCGTGTATACAGAGTGCGGCAAAACGGATGTTGCGGATTTCCCTGCCGGCTGGGTGGTTCTCAAGGACGGGTTGGCGGGACAGGTTCGTTATCATCTGCTCGAATACCAGCCAACTACCGACAGTTCCAAGGAGACGCCATGACAGGCGACAGCGTGATCGCGGCGTATAGCGGGACCTTCGATCCGATGACCTATGGTCACACCGACATCATCCATCGGGCGGCCGCCATGTTCCCGAAGGTGATTGTCGCCGTCGGCGAGAATCTTCCCAAGGGGCCGGTGTTCTCGCTGGACCAGCGAGTGGATCTGGCCCGCGCGGCGCTGGACGATCTGCCCAATGTGGATGTGGTGCCGTTCACCGGATTGGTCGTTGATTTCGCGACCGAGTTTGGAGTCACCGTGCTGGTACGTGGCGTGCGCAGCGTGTCGGATTTCGACTACGAAAAGCAGATGGCGGTCATGAACCGTTATCTCTCCGAATCGGTGGACACGGTGATGTTGGCGCCCTCGAAGGAATTCGCCCACCTGTCGTCGAGCCTGGTGCGCGAGTTGGCCCGGTTGGGCGGGAAAGTCGACGGTGTCGTGCCCGAGCCCATCGCCGCCGCATTGAAGGCGCACTACGGTCGTAGCTGATGGTTACCGCGCCGGTCGGACGTCTGTTATGGGTTGGCCTGATCTGGCTGGCCGGTACTCTTTGCTGGGCGGCGGACAAGCCGCCGGGCTTCGCGTTGTCGAGCGCTCACCCTGATGCAACCGCCGCCGGCGTGGAAATTCTCGAAGCGGGCGGAAACGCCTTCGATGCGGCGATTGCGGTCTCCGCCGCATTGGCCGTGGTCGAGCCTACTGGCTCTGGCATGGGTGGAGGCGGCTTCTGGCTACTGCACGTGGCCGAGACCGGCCGGCAGGTCATGGTCGACGGCCGCGAAGAGGCGCCATCGGCGGCGACCGCGACCCTGTTCCAGAACGATGCCGGTGATGTGGTGCCGTCCTTGTCCCGCGACGGTCCGCTGGCTGCGGCCATTCCCGGACAGCCCGCCGCGCTGGTCCATCTGGCCAAGGAGTATGGGCGCCTGCCGCTGGCACAAACCCTGGCGCCAGCGGTACGACTGGCCCGCGAAGGTTTTGCCGTCGACGGTCCCCTGTTGGCGCGGCTGGCGTACCGATTTCAGGCGCTGTCGCGGTCCCCGGCTGCCGCTCGCGTGTTCCTGCCGGGCGGCGGGCTCCCAGAGCCGGGCAGCCTGATCCGGCAGCCCGACCTCGCCAATATGCTCGAGATGTTGGCAAAGGACGGCGTCGATGGCTTCTACAGTGGCGAGATGGCCAAGCGGCTGGTGCGCGGTGTGCGTGACGCCGGCGGCATCTGGCAGCTGGAGGATCTGGCGAACTACCGCATCAAGGAACGCGCGCCGGTAACATTCGATGTGGACGGCGTGCGAGTCGTCAGTGCCTCACCGCCCTCGTCCGGCGGCGTGGTGCTCAAGCAGGTGATGCAGGTGTTGTCGCTGACCCAAGCGCTGGAGCAACCCGCGGTGGACCGCAAGCACCTGGTCATCGAGGCGCTGCGAACCGCGTATCGCGACCGCGCGGCCTGGCTTGGTGATCCCGACCATGTGGAGATGCCGATCGATCGCTTGACCAGCGAGGCCTACGCACGCGAGACCGCCGAGGCGATCGATCTCGAACGGGCGCGCAAAAGCGCGGACCTCATCCCGCCGCAGACGCTGATTGAAGAAGGCGAGCACACGACTCATTTCTCGATCATCGATGCCGACGGCAATCGTGTGGCGGCGACACTGACCATCAACCTGTCCTTCGGGTCGGCGTTCATGGTGCCGGGCACCGGTATCCTGCTGAATGACGAGATGGACGATTTTTCGGCCAAGCCGGGGGTTCCGAATGCCTTCGGCCTGATTGGCACGTCGGCCAACGCCGTGGGGCCGGGCCGGCGACCGCTGTCGTCGATGAGCCCCAGCTTCGTGGAAACACCTGACCGCGTGGCCATTCTCGGCACACCGGGCGGCAGCCGCATCATCACCATGGTGCTGCTGGGCATACTGGAGACGCTGGATGGTTCGGACGCCACCACCATCGTCTCGCGGCCCCGGTATCACCATCAATACCTGCCCGATGCCGTTTATTTCGAGCCGGGTGCGTTCAGCGAAGCCGAAATGGCCACCCTGCGCGGCCGCGGATTCACACTCAAGAGCGCCGGGCGCGAGTACGGCAACTTTCACGCCGTGGTCTGGAACCGGTCCGCCAACACGCTGGATGCAGCCGCCGACCCCCGCGGGATCGGCGAGGCTGCCGTGCGTTCGAGCTCAGCTGAAAAAGTACTTGGTGCTGCGGCGGACTAAGGCCTGATAACCGGTCGGCGCAACGCGTGCCATCCAGTCGATGGCATGGGCGTCCGGCCCGATAAGCACCCGCCGAGCGTTGCGTTTCACAGCTTTGAGAATCGTGGCCGCGGCCTTGTCTGGGGTCGTGATGAACATCTTCTCGAAACGCGCCTTGCCGGTGTCCTCGTCCATGCCGGTCAGTTCCTGCATGCCGGTGAAGCGGGCGGATTTCGCGATGTTGGTCTTGATGCCGCCGGGGTGCACGCTCGTCGCGGAGACCGGGGCGCCCTCGAGTTCCAGTTCCTGTCGCAGGGCTTCGGTCCAGCCGCGCACCGCGAACTTGGTGGCGTTGTAGGCGCCCTGCGATGGCACGCCGATCAACCCGAACACGCTGGAAATGTTGATCACGTGTCCGCTCCCGGAGGCGCGCAGATGCGGCAAAAAGGCCTTGGTGCCGTGGATCACGCCCCACAGGTTGATGTTGATAATCCATTCGAGATCCGCGTAGTCGGCGGATTCAACCGTCGACCCCAACGCCACGCCGGCGTTGTTGAAGATCAGATTGACCCCGCCGAGTTCGTCGGCCGTGGCATCGGCCCAGGCATGTACCGCGCTACGATTCGCGACATCGACGTGGGTTGTCGTCACGCGGCAGCTTGGGGCGCGATCGCGGATATCCGTTGCCGTCTCCGCCAAACCGGCTTCGTTGACATCGGACAAGGCCAGGTGACAGCCGTCGGCTGCCAGTCGCTTGGCCAGTGCCGCGCCGATGCCTGAACCCGCGCCGGTGATCGCCGCAGTCTTATTCATGAAGCTCTTCATCCCTGAATTTATCTCCCTGGTCGATTGGTCTTCGTGGCGGAGTATGGTGGACTTGGCCGATAGCGCCATTGACCCCGGCGCCGCGACCACTCTGCGATTCGGCGGGACGTTATAAGATGCAGGGCTCCATCGCCGACGGCCGACAATAACAAGGACACGTTTGCATGCTCGAAGCAGCCTGGGCGGATTTTCAAGCCAATCTCTGGCTGTATCTGTCGATGCCCATCACCAGCGGTCTCGTGGGGTACGTGACCAATGTGCTGGCGATCAAGATGATGTTTTTTCCCAAGGAGTTCGTCGGCAAGCCACCGCTGCTGGGTTGGCAGGGGGTGGTGCCGCGCAAGGCGGAAAAAATGGCCGGTATCGCCTGCGATACGCTGGTACCGAATCTGGTGTCCGAGCGCGAGGTGTTCGAGCGACTGGATCCGGATCGGGTCGCCGAAGAACTCGAAGGGCCGGTGCTGGAGCTGGTCGATCAGTTGATCGACGAGATCATGACCGAGTTCGAACCGACGATCTGGGAAACCGTCCCGTTACGCATTCGCGACATGATGATCCGCCGGGCGCAGCAGGGCTCTCCCGAGGTTGTGGCCGAGATCATGGATCAGATCAAGGACAGCATCGATCAGGTATTTGATCTCAAGCGCATGGTCACGAACACGCTGACGGCCGACAAATCGCTGATCAACCGGGTGTTTCTAGAAACCGGGCGGCAAGAGTTCGTATTCATCGGCCGGTCCGGCTTTTACTTCGGCTGTGTATTCGGACTTTGCCAAATGATTGGCTGGACGTTTTACAAGGGCGACTTTCAGCTCCCGCTGTTCGGTTTGCTGGTCGGCTATCTGACCAACTACATCGCGCTGCGGATGATCTTCCGCCCGCAAATGCCTCACAAGGTCGGTCCATTCACCATCCAGGGCCTGTTTCACAAGCGTCAGAAGGAAGTCGCCCACGACTACGCTCGCTTGATCGCCGACGAGATCGTCACTCCGCGCAAGATCCTCGAAGCCGTGCTCACCGGTGTGCATTCCGATCGGGTGTTCTCGCTTATCGCCCGCAACGTGCAGCGTGCCATCGACGAGCAAGCCGGATTCGCCCGCCCGTTTGTGGCGCTCGCAGTCGGCTCGCGCAAGTACATCCAGATGAAGCAAACCGCAGTGGAACGGCTGGTCAAGCGCCTGCCGGAAACACTGCATGTCGTGGACGACTACGCCAAGGACGCGATGGATATCGCCACCGTGCTGTCCTCGCGTCTGGAACGCCTGTCCCCGCCGAAGTTCGAGCAGATGTTGCGTCCCGCGTTCCAGGAAGACGAGTGGATGCTGATCGCAGTCGGCGCGGTCCTTGGGCTTTGCGTCGGTATCGGCCAGCTCATCGTGTTCAAGGCGATTGCGGTGACGCCGGTGATGAGCAGCGCAGCGGGGATACTCGGCTAGGACTGCGGTCAGAGCCTGATGGCCGAGCTTTCGTTCAATTCGGCGACATAGCATCGAAAATCATCCAAATGCACGGTGCCGATCGCGTAGACAATTTGCCAGTTCAGCTTGTCGTACTCATGGACGGCGATATTGCGGAACCCGGTCGCTGCACGCATTGAGGAGGCCGTGGCGTCGCTGATCCAGCCTTGCTCGGACAAAATGCGGAATCCATCCGCCATGCCACTGGGCGCACGGAGGCCGTGATCGGCGATGACATAAGTGGCGATGTCCACCGCCTGCTGGACGGCGCGTTCCAGATTAATGACGACAATGTCTTGCAGATCGACATCGTTCGCCAACGCGTCGGCAGAAGCGGGAATTTTCGTCCGGACTCGCTCCAGACTCCGCATCAGCGACCGAATCTTGTTTCTTACGACGTCTTCAACCATCTCTGAATAACCATTTGGTCTGCTTTGCGGAGTACGGAAACGAAATCTTCCTGGTCATAGACCATGCGACGAAGGCGCTCGGCATAAGCCACAGGGTCGGCGCAATACACGAGTCGGCCTCGCGTCAGTGCCTCGCTGGCGACGGGGCCATGCTGGACAGCGAGGTCAATGACGTCCACCGGGCGGCCGAACTGTATGGCCAGATCGCGAACCAGTGCCATCGTCTGGTTCGCCGACAGAGGGTTGTCGGGAATGACCGCGATGTCCAGGTCGCTCTGCATGTTGGCTCGACCTGTCGCGAAGGAACCGAACAGCAGTGCAGCCAGCACATGCTGGCGGGCCGCGAAAAAAGAGGACAGGTCATTGACGCTCAATGAAGAGTTCATTGAGCCAGCTTAGTCGCAACGTTCAATTTGAGCACCTGATGGATGTCACAGCCGGATTACGTGAACTCGTGGGAACGCGGCGGCAGTGAATCAATCACTGTGTCCCTAACGCTGGCAGTCCGGACACCAGAAGGTGGCTCGTTGCCCGATCACCATTCGGCGGATTGCTACGCCGCAATTCGGGCAGGGGTGACCTTCGCGCTGGTACACCGATACCGAAAGCTGGAAGTAGCCAGGCAGTCCGTCGGCGCCGCTGAAGTCGCGTAGCGTGGTGCCGCCTTGGCGGATGGCCTCATCCAGCACCTCGATCACCGCCGCGTGCAGCAACTGGAGCCGGCGCGCGCTGATCCGGCCGGCCGGGCGGTTGGGGTGGATGCCGGACTGGAACAGCGCCTCATTCGCGTAGATGTTGCCGACGCCGACGACTACCCGCTGATCCATCAGCACCGATTTGATCGATGCGCTGCGATGGCGGCATGCACGGATGAGCTGTTCCGCTGACCAGTCCTGCGGTGTCGGTTCCGGCCCGAGCGCATGGAGCAGCTTGTGCTGATCCACCGGTTTGCTGGCCCATAGCGCCATGCCGAAGCGGCGGGGATCGGTCAGCCGCAGCACCGTCCCGTCGTCGAGCCCGAGGTCCAGGTGCGCATGCTTGCCGGGCGCCGGCATCGCCTCCGGCATCAGGACATGCAGCCGTCCGGACATGCCCAGGTGAATCAGCAGGGCGCCGGTCGGCAGCTCGAAGATCAGATACTTCGCGCGGCGGCGCAGGCCGACAATGGGCTGGTCCTGCAAACGTATCTCGAGATCTTCCGGCACGCCAAAGCGCAGGCGGCGGTCGCGGACCAGGGTGTGGACGATCGTCCGCCCCTGAACGTGCGGCTCCACGCCCCGGCGTATGGTTTCGACCTCAGGTAATTCGGGCATCGGCGTTGTCCTGACAGGCACAAAAAAGCCCGCGGGCCGCGGGCTTTCTCGTCAGGAAGTCCATCAGGCAGAGCAGCTCTACTTGATCTTGGCTTCCTTGAACATCACGTGCTTGCGGACCACGGGATCAAATTTCTTGATCTCCATCTTGCCGGGGGTGTTCCGCTTGTTCTTCATCGTGGTGTAGAAGAACCCGGTGTCGGCTGTCGACACCAGCTTGATCTTGTCGCGTACGCCTTTCTTAGCCATCAGACCTTCTCCCCGCGCTTGCGGATGTCAGCGAGGACGGAATCGATGCCGTCCTTGTCGATGATGCGCATCCCTTTGGTGGAGACACGCAGCTTCACGAATCGATTCTCGGTTTCCACCCAGAAACGATGATCCTGCAGGTTGGGCAGAAAACGGCGCTTCGTGCGATTGTTCGCGTGCGACACGTTGAAACCGGCCATCGGACGCTTGCCGGTGACTTGACACACTCTGGACATGATTGCTTCCTCGGGGACGGGCCAAACACAACGTGGCCCCGCTAGCGAAAGGCCGCGGATTCTAACGGTCTGTGGGGCATCCGACAAGCCCCGTGAAGGCGAACGGAGACGCGACGCCAACGATGCTGTGCCGAAGCTGTAAATTCCTTACCCGGCGGTTGCAAGCGGTTGGGACAGAATCCACAAGCCGGAGGCCGTCAGGCCGATCATCAACACCAGCATGGGTAGCTGGCTGATCGCCGCTTCGCGCCGGGTTCTGAACAGGCGAAGCGCGACGCAGTGTGCCAGATAAACGCTGATGATGTGACCCAGGACGATCAATCCGACCTGCACGTGCCACACCGTACCCGCATCCGGAATGATCGTGCGCTGCATCCAGTCGGCCGTGCCGAACAGATTCCAGCCGAAACCGAACGGGTCGGAGACCAGCTGGATGATCTTGACGCCCTGGGTTTGGAGCAAGGTGTAGTAGTGGGTGAAGTGATAGGCCAGCGCAATCGGCAGCAGCGTCGGCGCGAATGCCAGCGCAAGGCGGCGAAACGCGATCTGCGCCCGAACAACCCGGCCGCTTAGCCAGACAAAGGCGGCGTAGACCGCCAGGTAGATCCATGGGGACGCGAGCAGCCAGGCCGAGTTCCACCAGCGATCGATTTGCCGCATAGCCGGAAACGCGGCCAGCGGATTGTCCCCAATCCAGTGCTTAAGCCCGGCGTTGTAGAGATCCGCCCATAACACCCGCCGCCAGGCCAGCGTGTCGCTTAGCCCGTCGAATGCCGTGGACGACAGCATGAACAGGATGAAGACCAGGGCGGAGAGGCTCTCCGCCGGTCGGTCGGCGGTAGCTGCGAATGGCCAGCGCAGTTCCAGCCTTTGCCCATCCTGCCGATCTGTCCACTGGAGCGGCGACATGCGGGCGATCTGGCGAAAGAACACCGCGAAGACATCGGCGTACCGAAACCAGGCTCGGCTGCCGAACAGCCAGGCGCCGATCAGGGTGATGCCGGTGTAGACCAGCAGGCAGTCGGCGAGACCGCGCGGCGTGTGCTGACCGAACAACTCGAGCCAGATGAACGCGAGATACTGGACCACGGCTGGCCAGTACCCCAGCCACACTGGATACCGCAGAGCAGGCCCTGCTGCCGGTCGGCGTCGCAGGCGGCTTGTGACCGCGGCTCCGAGATCTGCGAGGCCACGCCAGGGGTTGGCGACGCGGTACAGGTCCCCGGTCATGGCGGTGACGTAGGTCAGCCCCAGGACGAACACGATCCAGAATGCCGTGAGGTTGAAGTTGCCGTAGGGGCTGTCCACTCCCCAGAGTCCGGTCGCGATGCAAAGCGCCAGCGGAATTGCCGCCAGCGTTTGCAACGCGCGCGACCATACGCGGCCATGCCGCCACCTGCCTGCCCGGAGGCGGGTCAAATCCACGGCAGCGCTCGCGCTTGCGGCCGGCGAGCGTGTGACGACGTAGGCGACGACCACAAACGACGCCAGCAGGGCGCCGGTGGCGCCCCAGGCATACATCCAGAACGGCACGGGCAGGTTGTACACCCGTCCGAAGGAATGTCCGAAAACGGCTGGCGACGCGCAGGCGATGGCCGCGGCGACCAACGTCCGCAGGCCGCTGTTTCCAGGCGCGCGCACAGGTATCACGGGGACGGCGGGTACACCTCGATCACGCCCAGGGCACCGTGGGCATGCTGCCCCGTGCCGTGCAGTTCATGTTCGAAGCGTCCGCTGTGTGCGGCCACGAATGTCACCTCGGCCGGCGTCTGCTCCGTTAGCTGTGCATGCAGATCGTAGCCGTGCAGGTGCCATTGTCCGGCGCCGTCCGAGACGATCGTCAGCCGCAGCCTGGTGCCTTGCTCCACCCGGATGATCGCCGGTCCGTCGCTGAGATGGCCCTGCGCCAGGACTAGTCGAACGGGTTGCGCTTCGGGGGTGGGCGCAGGGGCGCTGGTCGCAGGTTGCGCTGTCGAAGAGCCTGCTTCATCGGTGGCGGCGGTGGGTGTTTCAACTGTCACGGCCGGCGACGGTGGCGTGGGTTTGAACAGGAAAAACAAGCCGATGAGCAGCGCTGCTGTCAGCGCGGCAAAGAGTATCAACGATCGGTTCACGGAGCTCCTCGGTGGTGGCGGGACGTCTGCCGCGTCTTGGCCGGAAGGACTTGGGTCATAACTACGATAGGCCATCCGCTTCTTCCCGCGGTAATCTGTTCCCTAATAACGACAGAACAAATCCGGATTGACCGGGTGGGGTGCGAGGAGATCATGGTGCGACATACTTTTGGCGCGGCGGGCGTATTGGCCCTGTTGCTAATCGCGGGATGTGGTGGAAATCAGAATCTTGGAGGCACGCCGGACGGTGATCAGCCTTCGGTGGCTGTCTGTGCTGACGGCCTGGACAACGACGCCGATGGGTTGATCGACCTGAACGATCCTGGCTGCGACTCTGCCGACGATACCAGCGAAGAGAACCTCGCCAGCGCGGGGAGCAAAACACGCTACGCCATGGCCGGCCAGTGCTGGGCGCTACGGTCCGTCGCGAACGATCAGTACGTGGTGCGCGATGGTGCGGCGTACCGGACCGATGCAGCGGATGTGACGGGCGCCGAGCCGTTCTTCTTCAAGGCCACAGCCCTGGGCAAATACGCGTTGTACGACAGCCAGCGACAGTTGCTGAGCGTGGACTCGCCGCCTGCACTGACCCAGGTCGACAGCGCCGATGCCACCGACGAATCCGAGTGGACGGTGCTGGGCCTCGGCGACGCTACCGACTACCCGCCGACTCCCGTGTATCACACGGAGCCCTCTCCCGAGACCGTCGCGGCCTATCGGAATTTCGTCGACCCGAACGGCCTCTACGCGGCATTCACGTTGGATTCGTTGACCACGGACACGCGCCTGGCTGTCGACGACAGCGGGGCGCTGGTGACCGTGGCGGCAGCCGACGGGGACAGTCAGAGCTTTGCCATCGAACCGGCATCCGGCTGCGCGGCTTATCCTGAGGCGTCCAGCAATTTCTCGGGTACGCCGTTCTCCGGAACGCAGGCTGATGGCACCGTGCTTGGCCACGCCGATGTCCATGTGCATATCAGCGCATCGGAGTTTCTGGGCGGCGCCGAATGGGGGCGCCCCTACCACAAGTTCGGCGTGGAGCATGCGCTAGGGAACTGTTCCGCAAGCCACGGACCGACGGGGCAGCTGGATCTCGTTGGCGGCCTATTCACGAACGATGTCGATGGCCATGCCACCGACGGCTACCCGACATTCACCGACTGGCCTGCCCGCGGCATGCTCACGCACGAAGCGATTTACTGGAAGTGGCTGGAACGCTCCTGGGCGGCGGGTCTGCGGTTAGCGGTTAATGATCTCGTCGACAACGAAACGCTTTGCGAGCTGCAACGCAACGCGGCCGGCAATCCGACCGAAGACTGCAATTCCATGAACAATGCCGGGCGCCAGGCCGGCACCATGTACGGCATGCAGGACTACATCGATGCCCAGTACGGCGGCCGCGGCAAAGGGTTTTTCCAGATCGTGCACGACCCTGCCGAGGCCCGAACAGTGATCGAGGACGGCAAGATGGCCGTGGTGCTGGGCATCGAGATTTCCAATCTCTTCGACTGCAAGCTCACCTATCAACCGGCCCGTACCCAAACGCCGGCGCAAGAGGACGGTTCAGGCGGCATCGAGAACAGCTACGGCTGCACCGTCGAAGAGGGTCAGCCCAACTCCATCCTCACGCAGATGCAGCGCGTGCACGATTGGGGCGTGCGGCAGATCATCTCCATCCACGAGTTCGACAATGCCTTCGGCGGCAACGGGATTTTTGATGGCCTGGTATTAAACCTGGGCAACCGCGAGAACTCCGGAGGCATCCCGTCCGGCGACGTCGCCGAGATCACCGGCCTGCTGAGCGGTAATCTGGACCCGGCGCAGGTCACCGAGCTGGCCGAGAACCTCCAGACCACGGAAACGCCCACGGGCGAATTCTGGACCACTTACGACTGCCCGATTGAAGGCGAGACGCAGGACTTCACCGGCTATCTGTGGGGTGGTTCTGGTGGCAGTAGCCAGAGCTTCCTGTCCCAGCCCTTGTGTGTGCCGACAGGCCAGGGTGGGCGCTCCGGCGGCACAACGCCGTGCTACCCGGCCGATCTGCGTCAGTGCAACGCACGCTGGATGACACCCGCCGGCCTGTACACCTACGGCAAGATGATGGAACTCGGATTCATCTTCGATTTCGATCACATGGAAATGGGCATGAAGACCCAGGCCCTGGAACTGGCCGAAGCCCAGAACCCCGTTTACCCGCTGGTGTCCACGCATGGCACCTTTGGCGGCACAACCATCGACCAGGCGGCCCGCGTGCTGCGTGGTGGCGGGTTCCTCTATCCCAGCAATGGCTCCAGCCGCGGGTTCCGCGACGACCTGGACGAGACCTTCGGCATCTACCAGATGGCCGTATCGGACATGCCCGCCGAGCAGCGCCCGCTGTTCGGGTTCGGCTACGGCACCGACACCAACGGCTTGTCCTCGCAGACCGGCCCGCGCGGCGATTTTGAGGCCGAGGACGCCGTCGTCTACCCCTACACCCTGTTCGCCGGTGATGTGTTCGACGCGCTGCCGGCCTTTGCCAATGTCGAGCCGGTCCAGTTCCATCAGCCCAGCTCGACCGATGCCGACGGCGTGATCCAGCGCACCTGGCATCAGGACATCGACGGCAATGCCCACCACGGCATGCTCAGCGGTTTTGTCGAGGAGCTTCGGCTGGAAGGCACTGCCGACCAGATCGGCCACCTCTACAACTCGGCCGAGGTGTTCCTCCAAACCTGGGAACGCACCGAAGCCTCGCGTGCCGGCATCGCTGCCAACGGCCTGCAGGTGCCGGACGGTGTGCTGCGACCGGCTCCCCCGGAAGGGGCCATCGCGCCGTAGCCGCCTAGAGCCAGCCCCGCTCGGCAAAGCTCACCGGCTCGCCCTGGCCGATGACCACGTGATCCAGCACGCGGATATCGACCAGGGCCAACGCATCGCGCAATCGGTTGGTGAGGTGCCGGTCTGCCTGGCTGGGTTCGGCGATGCCCGACGGATGGTTGTGCGCAAGAATGACAGCGGCCGCGTTGTGCTGCAGGGCGGTTTTCACGACTTCACGCGGGTAAACGCTGGCACCGTCGATGGTGCCGCGGAACAGCTCCTCGAAGGTGATGACCCGGTGCCGGGTGTCCAGAAACAGGGCGCAGAACACCTCATGCGGGCGGTCAGCCAGTTGAGCCTGCAGATACGCGAACGCGCTGCGGGCGTCGGTAATCCCCGCCTGATCCTTTAGCTCCGAGGCCAGATGCCGACGGGCCATTTCGAGCACGGCCTGAAGCTGGACAAATTTGGCATCGCCCAGCCCGCGTCCGTGGCAGAACCGTGACCGGTCGGCGTTGAGCAACGGCCGCAATCCGCCGAAGTCACTCAGCAGTTGTCGGGCAAGATCAACGGCCGACTGCCCCGTGACCCCCGTGCGCAGGAAGATCGCCAGCAGCTCGGCATCCGACAAGGCGGCGGCGCCGCGTTCCAGCAGTTTTTCACGCGGGCGCTCGGCGGCCGGCCATTCGCGAATCGACATCAGTCATTCCCGTCCCCAGATGGTTTCTCTAGTTACGAGATCGGCGCTGATATCAGGACAGGGCCGCGTTGTCCTCGGTGAGCACGCGATTGCGGCCCGCCTGTTTGGCGGCATACATGGCCTGGTCGGCCGCGTTGAACAGAGATTCGCCGACCGCCTCGGCCCACTGCTGGCGCGCGGCACAGCCGAACGATGCCGTCACCGAATGACGCTCGCCGTCGACAACACAGTAGGCGGATTGAGCCATGATCTGGCGCAGGCGTTCGGCAGCGGTTTCGGCGGCTTGCAGCGTCGAACCCGGCATCAGCAATGCGAATTCCTCACCGCCGATGCGGGCGACAATTTCGTCGCCGCGGGCCGCGTCCGCAACGGCGTGACCGACATGGCGCAGGACCTCGTCGCCAGCGGCATGCCCGAAACTGTCGTTGATTCGCTTGAAGTGATCCAGGTCGAAGATCACCAGCGCGACGGGTTGTTCATGACGCCGCATGGCGCTGACCACATTGCCCAGTGCAATGTGGAAGAACTCCGCGTTGTACAGACCGGTGAGCCCGTCATGCAGTCCGCGGTCGCGCTCGGCCTGCTCGTGACCGCCCATGATCCAGCCGAAACCGGCGAACACGGACATGGTCCCGAACAGCATGTAAGCGAACAGACCCGGTGTGGCGCGGATCGCGGTTTCCGGGGGCTGACCGTCCACGGCCAGAATCAACAGCCAGCCCAGCGGAGCGCCAATGGCGAGCAGCCCGCCCTGCAAGGCCCGGGTGATCGATAGATGCCGGTTTAGCCACCACTTCATGCGTTCGTAGTGCAAGGCGGATCCTTGTGGTCATGGTGTCGTGCACGCCACGGTGTCGATCAAGACGGCACGGTGGCGATGCGGGGCAATCGACGTGTTCGAAGTCCCGGTCAAAGATAAGGCGAGAACAGCCAGCAGGCCGCATCGCGCACGCGCCGCAGCGGGCCGCGTGCGTCCAGCCGTTCGGCAGTCCATCGCTCGCCGCCATCCATCGCGCCGTCAATGATCGCATGCAGGCGTTCGGCGAACCGGGGGTCGTAGACCTCCACGCCCAGCTCGAAATTCAAGCGCAGGCTGCGAGGGTCGAGGTTGGCCGAGCCGATCATGGCGTAGTGGTCATCGATCACGAACAGCTTGGAGTGGCAGAACGGCGGTGCCTGACGCCACACATTGATGCCACGGTCCAGCAGCCGATGCAGCATGTGCTGCGCGGCGTAATGCACGGCGCGCACGTTGTTGTGATCGGGCAGGATGATGTCGACCTGCACGCCGCGTAACGCGGCGCCGAGCAGGGCAGCCTCCAGTTCGGGCGGGGGGAGGAAGTACGGCGTCATGATCCGCACGCGTTCCCGCGCCGAGACGATCGCCGCCTGCAGGACCAGCCGCAGGTGATCCAGATCCTCGTTCGGTCCATCGGTGATGACCCGACAGACCGAGGCCCCGGCGGCGGGTTGATCGTCGGCCCACAACGGGGAGCTCCAGACCTCCCGCGTGGCCAGATACCAGTCCGCAGCAAACGCGGTGGCGAGCTGGTTGAGTACCGGCCCGGCGATTTCAAAATGCGTATCTGCGGCCGTCGTGCGCCGGTTCTCGGTGACCATGTGGCGGCTGCCGATGTTCATGCCTCCGGTGAACCCGATGCATCCGTCCACCAGCAACAGCTTTCGATGGTTGCGCAGGTTGATATGCAATGCGGGGGGCAGAACCCGCGGCGGGTGAAAGCGCGCGCAGCGGATGCCGCGACGCCGGAGCAGTCGCACGGCACGGGGCAGCGAGTACAGCTCGCCGATGCCGTCGACCAGTACGCGAATGTCCACGCCTCGCGCCTTGGCGCGCTCCAGCGCCTGGATGACGTCCCGGCCCACCTTGTTCGTCTCGAAAATGTAGGTGGCTAGCGCCACCGACTCGGTGGCCGCGTCGATTGCGGCCAGCATCGCTGGAAAAGCCTCTTCGCCATTGCGGAGCGGCCGGACCCGGTTGCCGCCCAGCAGAGGGCTTTGGGTCACGGTGTCGCCGGTATGGATTAGCGATAAATGGGCAGATAGCTGCGCCCGGAGCTCAGGGTTTTCGCGTACGTCCGCCTGGGCGTGCGGCGACAGTTCGTCCGGCAGCGCGGTGGCGATTTGCCGGGCGCGGCTCTTGACGCGGTTGATTCCGAACAACAGATACAGCACCGGACCGGCAACCGGAAACAGCAGCGTCACGGCAATCCAGCCCCAGGCGGCGCGTGGGTCTGGCAGGTGCAGCAATGCGTGAATGCCTGCCGAAACGGCGATCAATACGGTGCCGCCTAGCGCCAGGGCCTGCCACGGGATCTCCAGCAATCCATCGCCTCCGGGTATCGTCGACCCGCCGAGGCTACTGTTCGGCGCCGTCCGTGTCGAAATCAAACAGCGTGTGCGGCTCCTCGTCGAGAATCGCCACCGCGTCGGCCAGCAGGCCCAGACCGTTTTCGGCGTTGGTCAGCACCACCAGCGCGCGGCGGCGCACAGGGTCCAGCAGGGCGAGGTGGACAAATCGGGGATCGGCGCCCCAGTGAAAGGCGGTCAGGCCCGTGTCTGCGCGGCGCTCCAGCCCCCAGCCCAGCCCCCAGTAAAGGCCTTGCTGTCGCGCGACGGTGGTCTGCACACCCAGCAGCGTTGCCAGCGTGGCAGCCTCGCGCTCCGGGCTTAGCAACCACTGCAGGAATTTCGCGTAGTCCCTAGCGGACGTCACCAGGTTGCCCGCCGCGTCAAAGCGCGAGTCAGACATGCCTGCGGCGGCGAACAGCTGCTCGGCCGCAAGCTGGGGTAGCGGCATGTTCTGCCCGGCTTCGAGGGTTCGGACGAGCAGATCGTAGCCGGCGCCGGACGGCTGCCAGGCGCCCGGTGCGGCGTCGTATGACGGTGTTGGGGCGGTGGATCCCGCAGCAAGGCCGGCCGTATGCGACAGGAGTTGCCGGGGCGTGAGGCGAGCCACTGGACCCCAGTCGGTGGCCTGCGGGGCGACATCGGCCAACGGGCTGTGGAGCGACCAGGAAGACTGCCGCGCCAGGGCCAGTGCGAGCGCCGCGATCACCGGCTCCCGCAGGCCGGCGGCCGAAAACAGGCTGTCTGCGCTAATCGCCACACCGGCGGTGGAGGTGCCAAACCCTTCGGCCCACTGCAGGCGGCCATCGCCGACAAAACCAATCGCCGCGCCGGAGACGCCGTGCGTGCGCAGCAGCTCCGGCATGGCATCACGCAGCCGGTCCAGCCGCGACTCGTCCCAGGCGACGGCGCGCAGTTCCAGCTCGGAGTTCATCGCCGGTTCGCCGGGGTCGACTTGCGTTTGCGCGCAGCTTGCCAGCAGGCACGCAGCCAGCAGCGCGATCAGTCGATGAGGTGTCCTCACAGTGCGGCAAGTGACGACGAGGCGAAATGGGGGCATGGCAGGCACGCGGATGCAGAATCCGGCGGCTAGTGTATCGACAACCCGGCCGCCTGCATCGCCACGCTGGCGGCCACGCACCACAGCACCACCCACAACGGCGATCGGCCCAGCAACGCGAGCAACCCGAAGCCGATGAGGGCGATGGCGAGGTCCGCGCCGCCAGTCACGGCCGATGTGAAGATCGGATCGTAAAGCGCTGCGCCAAGCAGGCCGACGACGGCGGCATTGACCCCGGCAATGGCGCGTGTGGTGGCAGCGTGACGCGAGATCGCGTCCCAGGCCGGCAGCACGGCTGACACCAGCAGAAAGCCGGGCAGAAACATGAAGACCAGCGCGACCAGCGCGCAGAGCACCGCGGCATGTCCGGTGGGTATTTCCGCCCCGAGATAGGCCGAGAACGCGAACATCGGCCCCGGAATCGCCTGCGCGGCGCCGTAACCCGCGAGGAATTGTTCCTGGTTCACCCAGCCGGGCCCGACGACGGCTTCTTCCAGCAGGGGCAGCACCACGTGACCGCCGCCAAAGACCAATGCGCCGGCGCGGTAGAAGGCTTCGGCGACGGCTGCGAGTGTGGGGGTGGCCCCGGCGATCAGCGGCAGGCCGAGCAATAGCAGCAGGAATGTGGCAAGTAAGCCGGCACCCAGCCGAATGCCGTAACCGGTCGGGAAGGGCTCACCGGGGCTGGGCTGCAAGCTGCGGCAGGCCAGCCAGCCGGCAACGCCACCGCCGACCACCACGAGCAGCTGCACCCAGGCAGCGCCGAGGCTGAGCACGACGGCGGCCGCGATCACGGCGATGGCTTGGCGGCGGCGGTCCGGGCATAGCTTCTTGGACATGCCCAGCACAGCGCTGGCCACCACCGCCAGCGCAACCAGCTTCAAGCCATGGATCACCGCCATTCCGACGGGCCCTTGCAAGGCCGGAGCGATGGCTGCGAACAGCACCAGGAGAATGGCGGATGGCAGGGTGAATGCGACAAACGCGGCGAGCGCACCGCGCCAGCCACCCCGCAGCAGGCCCAACGTAAAGCCGAGCTGGCTGCTGGCCGGGCCAGGCAGAAACTGGCAGATCGCCAGCAACTGGGAAAACTGGCTCTCGGTTACCCAGCCGCGCCGTTCGACCAACTCCGCGCGGAAATAGCCGAGGTGGGCGATCGGACCGCCGAACGAGGTCAATCCAAGCTTGAGGAAGGCAAGAAACACCTCCCGCGCGGAGCCATGCGAGCGCGGCGACTGGGTGTTGGTGTCGTCGATCATGGGGCTTTTCGTCCGTCGGGACCGGTTGGCGTGCACGGGGTCACGGGGCACAGCGCTGCTTCGAGGATCGCACGGTCACTTGACGGTTTGGCGACGCCGCTCAGTCATCCGCGATCAGCCGTTTGCCCAGACTCACCGCTGCATCCACCTGGTAGCCGAGGCGCTGATAAAAGGCGAGGGCGGCCGGATTCTCTGCACGGACTTGCAGGTTGAGCTTGGGGCAGCCCAGGTCAACCAGCCGTTGTTCGACCGCCCGCATCATCTGCCGTCCATAGCCCTGCCCCCGACATGCCGGCGCGACGGCCAGATAGTTCACCCAGCCACGGTGGCCGTCGTAGCCAGCCATGGCGCTGGCCACCAGCACGCCGCCGGATTCGCCGACCAGAAACAGTTCGGCTTGCGTGGTCAGCTTGCGCTGGATGTCGCGGCGGGGGTCGTTCCAGGGGCGAGTGAGTTCGCAGTTGGTCCACAGCGCGACCACGGCGTCTTCATCGGGCGGTGCAAAGGCACGAATGCTCAGGGCAGGCATGGTGGCGCTGCAGCGACTGGCTGCTATTGGTCGTTCGTGGTGGCCTGCTCGCCGCGCAGGCTGGCGGCGACGCTGAGCAAGGCGCCCGGGTCCATGCGCACCTTGTAGTCGGCATTCGAGTAGCGATAGCGGATCACGCCGCTGGTATCCACCAGAAGCACGGTCGGGACTGGCAACAAGTGGTGGTCATGACCCGAGGCGGCCTCCAGGTCGATACCGTAGCCCTTGTACTGCTCGATGGTGGCGTCGTCCACACGAAACGCGATGCCTAATGCCCGGATCAACCGTGCGGCCGCATCCGACAGCAAACGATAGTCGACCGGCGTCTTGTTCAGGCCCTCCCGCAGCGATTCCGGGCGATCGGGGCTGACCGCCACCAGGCGGTAGCCCAACGCGTCCAGGTCATCCTGAATCAGTCGCAACTCGGCCAGTTGCCGGTTGCAATAGGGACACCAGCCGCCACGGAAAAACACCATCACGGTGGGCGTGCCGGCCAGCGCTTCGCGCGCACCGATGGACGCGCCTTCAATGGTTTGTACCTGAACATCGGGCAGGGGCGTGCCCACGGCAATGGGGTCGATGTCCTCGGCGCGGTCGGGTGTGGCCAGCAACGCGAAAGGCCAGCAAAGCAGAAGGGCTAGAACGCGGGCGCGCATGGCGGATCTCCAGAAAATGAGTACGGGGCAAGGTCATGGACCGGGCCGGTGCCACGACTGTCACAGTCGGTCGGTCTGAGGCGTGCAGTTCGAGGCATGTTATCGCTCGGTAGCGGCGAGCGGGGCGCGCGCCTGCCTTCGCGGGCCATGCGACCGGAAAACTGGTTCTGGCCTCGCGCTACAATTCGCCCGACCATACTTTTCCGGAGCGGCAATGTCCGCACAACCCAATGTTCTGCTGGGCGTTTGCGGTGGTATCGCAGCGTACAAGACAGCCGAGCTGACGCGCCGGCTGATTAAGCAGGGCGCCAACGTGCAGGTCGTGATGACGACCAACGCCGAGCGTTTCATCACGCCCCTGACCTTGCAGGCCTTGTCCGGCAATGCCGTGCGAACCAGCCTCTGGGACCACGCGGCCGAGCTGGGCATGGGGCACATCGAACTGGCGCGCTGGGCGGATCTGGTCGTGATCGCGCCGGCCAGTGCCGATTGCCTCGCCCGTCTGGCGACAGGGCAATGCAATGATTTGCTGACCACGTTGTGCCTGGCGACCACCGCTCCGATTCTCGTCGCGCCGGCGATGAACACGGTGATGTGGGAGCACCCGGCGACGCGGGCCAACATGCAGACACTCGCCGAGCGCGGTGTCAGCGTTGTGGGGCCGGGCGTCGGTGAACTGGCCGAGCGCGAATCCGGTCCGGGACGCATGAGCGAGCCGTCAGAGATTGTCGAGGCGATCAACGCCTGCGTTGGCGTTGCGGCCGCCGATGGGCCGATGCGCCATCGCGGCGTGCTGATCACGGCCGGACCAACCCGGGAGCCGCTGGACCCCGTTCGATTTCTGACCAATCGCTCATCCGGCAAGATGGGTTTCGCCGTCGCCGCGGCCTGCGCTGCATTGGGTGCCGAGGTCACGCTGGTCGCGGGCCCGGTCAGTCTGCCCACTCCTCGCGGCGTCACCCGGATTGATGTCGAGACGGCCCAGCAAATGCATGAAGCCGTGCTGGATCAGCTGCCCGAGGCCGAGGTATTCATCGCCACAGCGGCCGTGGCCGACTATCGCACCGCCGAAGTCGCCGATGCCAAGATCAAGAAGTCGGCCGAGCGTCAACAACTCGAACTCGTGCGGAACACCGATATCCTCGCCGACGTGGCGCGCCGCTACCCGGAGGTCTTCACCGTCGGTTTCGCCGCCGAGACCGACGACCTGGAGGGCTACGCCCGTGGCAAGCTCGAAGCCAAGCGACTGGACATGATCGCCGCCAACTGGGTCGGCAACGGCCGCGGTTTCGATACCGATGACAATGCGCTTTGGGTCGCCTGGAACGATGGCGAGCAGGCGCTGGGCCCGGCGCCGAAGACCGCGCTGGCCCGCGCGTTGGTGGAGTTGATCGCCAACCGGCTCGACACCAAGTTTCCATCCGCCGCCAAGCCCGAAAAGCCCTAACCGCCAGCCCGAGCCTTTTGCATGACCACAATTGACTACCGCATTCTCGATGCCCGTATCGGCTCCGAGTTCCCGTTGCCCGACTACGCCACCGGTGGCTCTGCCGGCATGGATTTGCGCGCCTGTGTGGACGCGCCGCTCACCATCGAGCCGGGGCAGGCTGAACTGATCCCAACCGGGCTGTCGATCTACATCGCCGACCCCAGCTTGGCGGCGATGATTCTGCCGCGCTCGGGTCTGGGCCATAAGCATGGTCTGGTGCTGGGCAACCTCGTGGGTCTGATTGATTCCGATTACCAGGGGCCGCTGATGGTCTCGTGCTGGAATCGGGGGCAGCAGGCTTACACCATCGAACCGGGGGAGCGCATCGCGCAGCTGGTCATTGTGCCGGTGGTGCAGGCGAGCTTCCGGGCCGTGGAATCCTTCGAGGCAACCGACCGCGGCGAGGGCGGCTTCGGCTCGTCCGGGCGCAGCTGATGGAATCGCTGACCGAAACCGCGGCGATGGAAGTCGCACGTGTACTGACGACCGCGCTGCCGTACATCCAGCGCTTTGCGGGCAAGACCGTGGTGATCAAGTACGGCGGCAATGCGATGGTGGACGAGGCGCTCAAGCGCGGATTCGCGCGCGATGTGACGCTGATGAAGGCGGTGGGCCTGAACCCCGTCGTCGTCCATGGCGGCGGGCCGCAAATCGGCAGCCTGC
>Ga0208330_1000154_pt1 | contig 42300 bp, 40 predicted proteins | sample DeeseametaMP1896_FD_184180 | JGI IMG/M metagenome (GOLD analysis project Ga0208330, IMG submission 184180) | Marine microbial communities from the Deep Pacific Ocean - MP1896 (SPAdes) | ecosystem: Environmental > Aquatic > Marine > Oceanic | place: East of Hawaii, North Pacific Ocean | collected... | reverse complement strand
CCCGCCTGTGGCGGGAGAAGCCCCAACGCTATTCGCGCGCCTTGCTGGAAACGCTGGCGATCATCTGCTATCGCCAGCCCATCACCCGCGGCGAGATTGAAGAGATTCGTGGCGTGTCGCTATCGGCGAACATCGTGCGCACATTGTTGGAGCGTGGGTGGATTCGCGAGGTGGGACACCGAGAAGTGCCCGGCCGGCCGGTTTTGCTGGGTACGACCCGGCAGTTTCTCGATGACTACAATCTGAAGTCACTGGATCAACTGCCCGCGCTGCCCGAGATCAAGGATCTCGATGCCCTGCATGCGGCGTTGGCAAGGCTGGACCCGCAAGGCGAGGCCTCGGCCGAACCAGACGAAAACGGCACGGCCGATGAGACCGGCGAAGATCAGCGCCAGGTTTCGGGTGGCGACGACGCGGACGCAGATCCAGGCGATGCGCCTGATGGCCCAACACGGTTACCGACATGAGCGAAGGCGAACGTATCCACAAGTTTCTATCCCGCGCTGGCCTGGGGTCGCGCCGCGAGATCGAGGGCTGGGTGCGCGAGGGACGGGTCAAGGTCAATGGACAGATTGCCACCGTCGGGCAGCCGGTAACCCCCGCCGACAGTATCGCCGTGGACGGTCGTCGCGTCGCCATGCGAGTGGCGGCCGACGTGCCCTGTAAGGTTCTGATCTATCGCAAGCCCACGGGCCAGATCGTCACCCGCCGTGATCCGGAAGGTCGGGAGACGGTCTTTCAGCACCTGCCGCGGCCAGGGCGAGGCCGCTGGGTCGCGGTCGGACGGCTCGACGTGGCGACATCCGGTGTCCTGCCGTTCACCACCGATGGTGAGTTGGCGCAGCGGCTCATGCGGCCGGAGTACCGGATTCCGCGCGAGTACTCCGTTCGGGTGTTCGGGCGGGTCACCGATGCGCAGCTCGATATTCTGCGTAAGGGCGTGGCGCTGGAGGATGGTGTCGCGCGATTCGACGCCATCGAAATCGGCGGCGCCACCGGAGACAACCAGTGGTTCCATGTCACCGTTCATGAAGGTCGTAACCGCCTCGTACGGCGGCTATGGGAAAGTCAGGACTTACAGGTCAGCCGGCTGATCCGGACCCGATTCGGGCCTCTGGTCGCCGATAAATCGATCCGAGCTGGCGGTAGCCGACTGGCCCGGCCCGATGAGGTGAAGGCCTTACGCGAGCTGGTCGGGATGGGTGGCGCATCGCGCTGAGCCTAACCGCGCTATTCCAGCAGTTGGACCGTGCCCACGGTCCCTTGCCGGGCTGGTGGCCGGCGGAGTCGGGCTACGAGGTGCTGGTGGGGGCTTTGCTGATTCAGCAGAGTCGCTGGCAGCAAGTGGAGCGCTCACTGGCCCGTCTGCGCGCCGAGACCGGTTTGCAGCCTCATGCCATTGCGTCGGCACCCGAGGGCGCCCTCGCCGAGTGGATTCGCCCTTCCGGATTTAACCGTCAAAAGGCTGTGCGTTTGCGTGCGCTTAGCCACTGGTGGAGTCAATCCGGCGGCGAGGACGGTCTTGGCGATGTCGCGACTCCGCAATTGCGTGATGCGTTGCTCGCGCAGCCGGGGATCGGGCCGGAAACGGCCGATGCCATTTTGCTCTACGCCTTCGGCCGACCGGTCTTCGTGGTGGATGCTTATCTCAAGCGCCTGCTGGCGCGCACCGGCCTGGGTGCGGCGGCGACCGGCACGGACCTCGGGAGCCAGTGCCTGAAGGCCTGCGGAGAGACAGCCGCTTGTTCACGCAAGGCGCATGCGCAGGTCGTCGTGCACGCCCAGTCCTACTGCCGCAAGCAACCGGTGTGCTTACCGTGTCCGCTCGCCGGAGTTTGCGCCTACGCGGGGTCTTCGATGGCGGCGAGCCGATAACCCATCTTGGGCACGGTGTGCAGCAATGCCTTGTCGAACGGCCGGTCAATGGCATTGCGCAGGGTGTAGATATGCACGCGCAGCGCGTCTGAGTCCGGTGGGTCGTCGCCCCAGACCACCGATTCCAGCGCCGAGCGTGACACCACGTCAGGCGAGCGCTGCATGAGCAGCGTGAGGATGCGGATGTGGATCGGCGCCAGCTCGATGCGATGCGTCCCACGTTTGACCTCCAGCGTACCGAGGTCGAGCGTTAGATCCGCTATCTGTAATCGCTTTGAGGCCGGTGCCGCCGAGCGGCGGACCAGCGCCTTGACGCGCGCGTCCAGTTCAAGAATCGAAAACGGCTTGGCGAGGTAGTCATCGGCGCCGGCGGCGAAGCCCTCGATCTTGTTCTCGACCGCCCCGCGGGCAGTGAGCATCAGAACCGGTGTGTAGCGTTCGCTGCGTTCGCGCAAGGCGCGGCAAACTTCAAGGCCGTTCATGCCGGGGAGCATCAAATCAAGAATGATGATGTCGTACTCGTTCTCCAGCGCGAGCTTGAGCCCGAGTTCGCCGGTGCCGGCTGAGTCAAGAACGAATCCTTGCGGTTCGAGTTGTCCGTAGATGAAGGCGGTGATGTCCTCGTCATCATCCACGACCAGGATGCTTGTGGGTTTGTCCCCATTCATCCCCAAATCCTTTGGGCTGAGTTACTTACACGGATACGTTAACAGACCTTTCACCGCCTCGGGCAACGAAATTTTCCGGGCGGGGTGGAAGCCGATTTGCCGTATCGGAGGTTTCAAGCGGTCGATGATCCCCGAACCAGCTGCAGCAAGCGTTCAGCGTTGCGCTCCGGCGTTTCGAGTTGACTGGGCGCGATCGCGGGGAATGCCAGCCGTCGCAGCGCCGTGAACATCGGCGGTGGCGAAAAGCTGAGCATCCGGATCGAGCTGGTGGCGTCCAGCTCCTGGGCCCAGGTGTCCTGCATTTTCCAAAGGGCGGCCTTCGACAGCCCGTAGGCGCCCCAGAATGCATTGGAGCGGCGTGCATCGGCATCGTCGATCCAGACGACTGCCGACTGCCGGGCGGCCAGCAGCCCGAGCAACGAGCGCGTCAGCAGCCAGGGCGCCGTGACATTCACATGCATGATCGTCGCCATGTCCGTGGGCTTGAGCTCGTGCAGTGGCGTCAATCCGGTGAACTGTGCCGCGCAGTGAACGAGCACGTCCAGCCGCCCGAATTGGGTGGTCAGCATCTGCGTGACCTGCTCGTAGTCATCGATGCTGGCGCCCGCCAAGTTCAACGGCAGGACTGCCGGTTCCACGCCTCCGTCGTCGGCGATGGCTACGGCGGTGTCTTCGAGTCGGCGACGGCTGCGACCGGCGACGACGACGCGGGCGCCCTGGCGGGCAGCAGCCAGCGCCGTGGCGCGGCCCAGGCCGCTGCCGGCGCCGGTGATCAGCCAGACCGGTGGATCGTTGGGTGCGCTTGTGTTCACAGGGTGTTGATCAGGGCGAGCAGGTCACGGGGGCGGTCGGCGTGGTGATCGGCTTGCCATGCGGTGGGCGGCGCGACGTCGTCGGGGACATAACCCCAGCCAACCGACACGGTGGTCATTCCGGCGCGGCGGCCTGCCTCAATGTCCGACAGCGCGTCGCCGACATAGACGATGTCCGCGACGGGCAGGGCGAGCCGATCCGCGGCGAGCAGCAGCGGCGCAGGATGGGGCTTGCGCTCGCCGGCGGTATCGCCGCCAATCAGTAACGCGCAATCCTGCAGCACGGCGGCCTGGGGCAGCGCATCGAGAACCTGGCGGGCCAATACCTCCAGCTTGTTGGTGACGATGCCCCAGGTCAGTCCGCGTGCCTTGAGCGCTTCGGGTAGTGGTTCCAGGCCATCGAACAGACGGGTGGCCGATGCGATGTCGCGGGCGTAGTGCTCGACCAGGCGCGTCGTTAGCGCCGTGTCGTCCGCAACCTCACCGAATGCCAGGCGCACGAGGCCTCGTGCGCCACGTGACACGTAGCGGCGCATCAGCTCCAGCGGGATGGCTTCGCGGTCTTCCTCCGCTAGCAGGGTGCTCAATGCTCGGTGCAGGTCCGGCGCGGTGTCGAGCAGCGTGCCGTCCAGGTCGAAGAGCCAGGCCTTCATGCGGCCGGGCACGTGCGCATGAAGTAGTTCACACCTACATCGGTCGGGTGCAGACGATAGACCTGCGTGATCGGGTTGTAGACCAGCCCGGTCATGTCTTGCACCGCCAGGCCTGCATCGCGGCTCCACGTGGCCAGTTCGGCGGGGCGGATCAGCTTTTCGTACTGGTGCGTGCCGCGAGGCAGCATGCGGAGCAGGTATTCGGCACCGACAATGGCCAATGCGAAGGCTTTGGGGTTGCGGTTAATCGTCGAGAACAACACCTCGCCATCGGGTTTCACCAGCGTCCGACAGGCGGCGACGATGGATGACGGCTCCGGTACATGCTCAAGCATTTCCAGGCAGGTCACGAGATCAAACCTCCCCGGCATAGCCTGCGCCAACGCTTCGGCGCTGGTCTCGCGGAAATCGATGTCCAGCCCGCCGTCTTCGGCATGCAGTTGGGCCGCTCCAAGCAGTTCGGAGGACAGGTCAATGGCCGTAACCTTGGCGCCGGCCCGGCACATGGCCTCCGCGACGATGCCGCCGCCACAGCCGATATCGGCGACACGCAAACCTTTGAGCGGTCGGGTGGCTTGGATGTAGTCCAGACGCAGCGGGGTGATGGCGTGGAGCGGACCCATGGGGCCATCCGGAGCCCACCAGTCACGGGCGAGGGCATTGAAGCGGCCGAGTTCGGCCGGATCGGCGTTCTGATTCATGCGGGTTCCTGCATGCGCTGTGCCCAGTGGGCTGCGCGATCCATGATTTGCGGAGCATTGAGCGTTTTGGCTTCGCGGCGTTCGAGCAGGCGTTGACCCGCCACCCAGACATCCGAGACCTGTTCGCGGTCGCAGGCGTACACGAGTTGCGAGATCACGTTATGTACCGGCCAAGTGTTTGGTTGGCGCATCGAAACGGCGATCATATCGGCGGATTTTCCGGGTTGAAGACTGCCGATGACGGACTCCAGGTTCAACGCGCGTGCGCCGCCTAGCGTGGCCGCCTGCAAGGCTTGCCCGGCCGAGAAGGCGGTGGCGCGTTGTGTCGTCAGTTTGGCGAGCATCGCGGCCGTTCGCATCTCCCCGAACATGTCGAGATCGTTGTTGCTGGCCGCGCCATCGGTTCCCAGCGCGACATTCACGCCGTGATCCAGGAGGTCGTCAACACGGCACTGGCCGCTGGCGAGTTTCATGTTCGATTCCGCGCAGTGCACCACCGAAAGGCCGCGTGCGCCACAGAGTCTGATGTCGTCATCGGTCAGCGCGGTCATGTGGACAGCCATGAAGCCCGGTTTGAGCAGACCCAGGCCGTCCAGCCTCTGCAGCGGCCGCTGACCGGTCGTGCGCAGCGCTTCATCGACCTCGAAACGGGTTTCGTGGACATGCATCTGGACCGGCAGGTCCAGCTCGTCCGAGAGCGTGCGCACACGCTTGAGCGGCGCGTCAGAGACGGTATAGGGCGCATGCGGCGCAAAGATCGTGGTGACCAGGGGCATGTCGCGAGAGGCATCCCGCACGCTCAATCCTTTGGACAGATACTCGTCCGCATCCTTGGCCCAGGCGGTAGGGAAGTCGATCAGGATCATGCCCACCGCTGCGCGCATGCCCGCAGCATCGACGGCCTTGGCCACGGCATCGGGGAAGAAGTACATGTCGGCAAAGCAGGTCGTGCCGCCGCGCAGCATTTCCAACATTGCGAGTTGCGTGCCGTCGCGCACGAAGGCTTCCGACGCAAAGCGTCCCTCGGCGGGCCAAATGTGCTGTTCCAGCCATTCCTGCAACGGCAGGTCGTCGGCCATGCCACGCATCAGACTCATCGCCGCGTGCGTGTGGGCATTCACCAAGCCCGGTAGCAAGGCGTGGTCCGGCAGATCGATGTGCTCGACGGCCTGCACGCTATCCAGCGCCTCGGGCGGGATGATCGCCGTGATCCGGCCGTTGTCCATGGCCAGGCCATGGCCTTCCAGTACCGCCATCGGCTCGATCGGTAGTAGCCAGCGCGGCGTGAGCAAGGTATGCACTTCCAACTTGAAGAGTCCCGGTTGGCGTAGGCAGATGCTCCGCGAACTGAGACCATGTCCCAGAACGTGAAATCGGAGGTCGGTGATTGGCTGAAAGCATAACAAAGGGATGTCCGGATCCCGCGCGCTGGACGGGGCGCACCCTGCGCCTGCTTGACCAGCGTTGCTTGCCTGCGCGCGAGACCTATGTCGACTGCGAGCGCTGGGAGGATGTCGCTGACGCCATCGCCAACATGGTCGTGCGTGGCGCGCCGGCCATCGGTGTCGCGGCCGCTTTCGGACTAGCGCTGGCGGCCCGCTCCAACACCGGCCTGGCCGGTCTGGCGCTGGCAGGTGAGCGCCTGAAACTGGCTCGGCCGACGGCGGTGAACCTGGCCTGGGCGGTGGATCGTGTTCTGGCGCGCTGCGGTGATGAATCCAGCCTGTTCGACGATGTGCTGCAACAGGCCCTGTCGATCCAGGCCGAAGACTTGCGCGCGAACCACGCCATGGCCCGGCACGCGACGGAATGCCTGCAGGGCAATGTCAACGTCTACACCCACTGCAACACGGGCTCGCTGGCGACTGCCGGATTCGGCACCGCGCTGGGTGTGGTTCGACAGCTGCAGGCAGAGGGGCGCCTCGGAGATGTCTTCGTTGGCGAAACCCGACCTTGGTTGCAGGGCGCGCGCCTGACTGCGTGGGAGCTGGCGATGGACGGCATCCAGCCGACCTTGGTTGTCGATTCGGCAGCGGCGAGCATCATGCGCGCCGGTCGTATCGACGTGGTCATCACCGGCGCGGATCGCATCACTGCTGACGGTGATGTACTGAACAAGATCGGCACCTACGGGCTGGCGGTGCTGGCGCGCCATCACGGCTTGCGCATGATGGTGGTGGCCCCGATGTCGACCGTGGACATGAACGCTACGAGCGCATCCGAGATCGAAATCGAGGAGCGGCCGTCCGATGAGATCACCACGTGGGCAGGGCAGCGGCATGCACCGCAAGACATTCGGGTATTCAATCCGGTGTTCGATGCGACGCCCTACGCGCTGATCGACTGGATCGTGACGGAGCAGGGCGTGTTCCAGCCCGCGATGATCTAGACGTTCGCACACCGCCGCGAATCCCGCTCTGGTAAACTCTCGCGCCCTCGCGAAAGTGGCGGAATTGGTAGACGCGCTGGATTTAGGTTCCAGTGGGGAAACCCGTGGGAGTTCGAGTCTCCCCTTTCGCACCAGATTTCACATCCCGGTCCACGACCGTGGCCGGTCCACAGAAGTAGATAGCAAGCATGGACGTATCCGTAGAGCAATCCGAAGGCCTCCGTCGGCGCCTGAGCGTCGAGATTCCGGCAGACCAGCTGGAGCAGGCATTCACCACCCGTATTCGCCAGTTGGGCCAGCGCGCCAAAGTGCCGGGTTTTCGTCCGGGCAAGGTGCCGATGAAAGTCTTGCAGCAGCGCTACGGCGACGCCGCGAGGGCCGAAGCCGTCGAGGAATTGCTCCGGGCAACCTATCCGCAGGCGATCGAAAAGTCGGAACTCAAGCCGGCTGGTTTCCCGACGTTCGATATCCAGGCTGAGGCCGTGGGCGAACCGCTGAAGTACACGGCGAGCTTCGAGGTGTTTCCCGAGATCAGCCTGGCTGGCCTGGATGCGATCACCGTGGAGCGTCCGACCGTCGAGATCGGTGACGCTGACGTCGAACGCACGCTGGACACGATCCGCCAGCAGCACCGCGTCTGGAAGCCCGTCGAACGCGCTGCCGAGAGCGGTGACAAGATCAAGCTGGATTTCCTTGGCAAGCTGGACGGCGAACCTTTCGAGGGCGGGAAGGCCGAGGACCAGGAGGTCGAGCTAGGCGCCGGCCGGTTCATCCCGAGCATGGAGACCGCGCTGATCGGTCTGACGGCCGGTACCGAAACCACGATCGACGTCCAATTCCCCGAGGACTACCAGGCGGAGAATCTGAAGGGCAAACAGGCTCAGTTTGATGTGAAGATTCACAGTGTCGAGGCGGGCGAAGATCCCTCGCTCGATGACGCCGAGCTGCTCAAGACGCTGGGCGTCGAGGAATCGGCTGGCGAAGCAGGCCTGCGCGACAAGATCCGCGAACAATTGGGCCGCGAGCGTGACAAGGCGGCCACAACGCAGGTCAAGGAACAGGTCATGGATGGCTTGCTGGCCGCCAATCCGATCGACGTGCCCCAGGCAATGGTCGATGAAGAGATTCAGCGGATGCGGCAGGAAGCGGTTCAGCGTTTTGGCAACATGCCGAACAATGACCCTGACGCAATGGCTCGGATGCTGCCGGACGACTTGTTCAAGGACAATGCGGCCAAGCGCGTGGCGCTGTCCCTGCTGATTTCCGAAGTGATTAAAGAGAAGTCAGTCAAGGTCGAAGAGGAACATGTGGAGGCGGTGATCGCTCGCTACGCGTCTGAGCTCGCGGACAGTGATCAGGCGATGCAGTACTATCGATCACAGCCGCAGATCATGCAGCAGTTCCAGGCGCTGGCGATGGAAGAGCGGGTGGTTGACACGCTGCTGCAAGATGCGAAGGTCACCGACAAAGTCGTGAGCTTCGACGATCTGATGAACCCGAATACTGAGGCCGCTGAATGAATGAACGCGCGCTGAATCTGGTCCCGATGGTCATCGAGCAAACCCCTCGCGGGGAGCGCTCGTTCGATATCTACTCACGCCTGCTGAAAGAGCGGGTCGTGTTCGTCGTGGGCCCGATCGACGATCACATGGCCAATCTGATCGTCGCGCAGTTGCTGTTCCTGGAGTCCGAAAATCCGGACAAGGACATCAATCTCTACATCAACTCGCCCGGCGGGTCGGTGAGCGCCGGACTGTCGATCTACGACACCATGGAGTTCATCAAGCCCGATGTGGCGACGATGTGCATCGGGCAGGCCGCGAGTATGGGTGCGGTGTTGCTGGCAGGTGGCGCCAAGGGCAAACGTTTCGCGTTGCCTCACTCGCGCGTGATGATTCATCAGCCACTGGGTGGGTTCCAGGGGCAGGCGACGGATATTGAGATCCACGCCAAGGAAATTCTGTTCATCCGCCAGCGCCTGAACGAGATTCTTGCGCAGCACACCGGGCAGGATCTCGACAAGATTTCGAAGGATACGGACCGCGATTTCTTCCTCTCGGGAGAAGGCGCGAAAGATTATGGTCTGATTGATGAGGTCCTGGATCGTCGGCCTGGCGCGGAGACCGGACAGTCCTGAGCGCATCCGTCGGGTCCGGATCTTGCTTGATATTCTGCAGCCGGGTGTGGCGGTGTCACACTTTGGTTGACGAGACGAAACGACGAAACGCTGATGGCAAACGAATCTAAAAACGGGAATGGCCGCGTGCTGTACTGCTCCTTCTGCGGAAAGAGCGAGCACGAGGTGCGCAAACTGATTGCCGGACCCTCCGTGTTCATCTGCGATGAATGCGTCGAGCTCTGCAATGACATCATCCGCGAGGAACTGCAGGCCAAGCCGGTCAACCAGGGCTTACCCAAGCCGCAGGAAATCAAATCGGTTCTGGACGAGTACGTGATCGGCCAGGAAGGCGCGAAGAAGGTCCTCGCGGTTGCTGTCTACAACCACTACAAGCGTCTCGGCGCGAAAGGTGTGGATGACGGCGTCGAGTTGCAGAAGTCCAACATCCTGCTGATCGGACCCACCGGTTCTGGCAAGACACTGCTCGCGGAAACGCTTGCCCGGTTGCTCGATGTGCCGTTCGCGATCGCTGATGCGACCACGCTGACCGAGGCGGGCTATGTCGGCGAGGACGTCGAGAACATCATCCAGAAGCTGCTGCAGAAGTGCGACTACGAGGTCGAAAAGGCGCAGCGCGGCATCGTATACATCGATGAGATCGACAAAATTTCGCGCAAGAGCGAGAACCCGTCGATCACGCGTGATGTGTCTGGCGAAGGCGTGCAGCAGGCACTGCTCAAGCTGATCGAAGGCACGATGGCGTCGGTGCCGCCGCAAGGTGGCCGCAAGCATCCGCAGCAGGAGTTTCTGCAGGTCGACACCTCCGGCATCCTCTTTGTCTGCGGCGGCGCTTTCGCCGGCCTGGACAAGGTCATCCGCGATCGTTCGGAAAAATCCGGCATCGGGTTCGGTGCTGACGTCAAGAGCCGCGATGACAATCGCGATCTGGGCGAGGTGCTGGCCAATGTCGAACCCGAAGATTTGGTGCGATACGGCCTGATTCCCGAGTTCGTCGGCCGTCTTCCGGTGGTGGCTACGCTGGAAGAGCTGGACGAGGACGCGCTGATCTCCATCCTGCGCGAGCCGAAGAATGCGTTGACCAAGCAGTACGCCAAGCTCTTCGACATGGAGAATTGCGAACTCGAGTTCCGTGACGAAGCCCTGCGAGCGGTCGCCGCTAAGGCGAAGGAACGCAAGACGGGTGCTCGCGGATTGCGCACGATTCTCGAACGCATTTTGCTGGACGTCATGTACGACCTGCCGTCGATGGAGAACGCCGTAAAGGTGGTCGTCGACGATGCCGTCGTGCGCGGCGATGCCCGGCCTTACATCGTCTATGAAAATCCGAAGGAATCGCTTCCAGAGGCGTCAAACGTCAAGTCGTCCGCCTGACACCGACGCCGACATGTCGATTGGCGCTTGAATCTGCGCTGGTCGGTTCCATTTAGTGGGCAGTCGATCAACAGGCGCACGCATGTCAGAAGAACAGCAAGTCCCCGTCCTGCCATTGCGCGATGTGGTGGTGTACCCCCACATGGCGATTCCCCTGTTCGTGGGGCGGGACAAATCGGTGAACGCCCTGAACGCGGCGATGGCCGATGACAAGAAGATCTTGCTGGTTGCGCAGCGAGAGGCCGAGACCGATGACCCGGGACTGGACGATGTCTACGAGGTCGGAACGTTGGCCAGTATCCTCCAGCTGCTGAAGCTCCCGGACGGCACCCGAAAGGTGTTGGTCGAAGGCACGGAGCGCGCGCGGGTCGCGAACTTCACCGAGCAGGACGGCGGCTACCTCGTCGCCGAGTACGCCCCATTCGACGAACGCGATGACGATGAGACGCGCGAGATGGATGCTCTGGTGCGGTCGACGCTGGGTCTGTTCGAGCAGTACGTAAAGCTCAACAAGAAAACACCGGCTGAATTGCTGCCGTCCCTCACCAGCATGGATGATGCCGGCCGCCTCGCGGATACCATCGCCGCGCATCTGAGCCTGCGGCTCGAAGACAAGCAGACCATCCTCGAAGCCGATAGCCCGCGCGCTCGGCTTGAGCACATCGTCGCTCTCATTGAGGGCGAGATCGACATCCTCCAGATCGAAAAGCGCATCCGTGGCCGCGTCAAGCAGCAGATGGAAAAGTCTCAGCGCGAGTACTACCTGAATGAGCAGATGAAGGCCATTCAGAAGGAACTCGGCGAGATGGAAGACGCGCCCAACGAGATGGAGGAGATCGAGAACAAGATCGAAAAGGCCGGTATGCCGAAGTCGGTCAAGGCCAAGGCCACGGCCGAGTTCAACAAGCTGAAGATGATGTCGCCGATGTCTGCCGAGGCCACAGTGGTCCGCAATTATCTCGACGCCATCACCGGCGTGCCGTGGAAGAAGCGGACCAAGACACGTATCGACGTCGAACGGGCGCAAGATCAGCTCGACGAGGACCATTACGGTCTGGAGTCGGTCAAGGAACGGATCCTCGAGTACCTCGCGGTTCAGAGCCGGGTGCGCAAGCTGCGCGGGCCGATTCTGTGTCTGGTCGGCCCGCCTGGCGTGGGCAAGACCTCCTTGGGGCAGTCCATTGCGCGGGCGGTCAATCGCAAGTTCGTCCGCATGAGCCTGGGCGGCGTGCGCGACGAGGCGGAGATCCGTGGGCATCGCCGGACCTACATCGGCTCCATGCCGGGCAAGATTGTTCAGAATCTGACCAAGGTCGGCGTGCGCAATCCGCTGTTCCTGCTCGACGAAATCGACAAGATGGCGATGGATTTTCGCGGTGATCCGGCATCGGCCTTGCTGGAAGTGCTTGATCCCGAGCAGAACAACACGTTCAACGACCATTATCTGGAAGTGGATTTCGACCTGTCGGATGTGATGTTCGTCGCCACCGCCAACACCCTGAACATTCCAGGGCCATTGCTAGATCGCATGGAAGTGATCCGCTTGCCGGGTTACACCGAGGATGAAAAGGTCAATATCGCGCAGCGGTACCTGTTGCCGAAGGCGATCAAGGACAATGGCCTGAACGCCGACGAGCTATCGGTCTCTGAAGGCGCGGTGCGTGATGCCGTGCGTCTGTATACGCGCGAAGCCGGCGTCCGTAATCTGGAGCGGCTGATGAGCAAGATCGCGCGCAAGGTCGTCAAACAACTCGTTGAAGACCCTAAGCGTGGGCCGCTCCATGTCACGGTTCGCAACCTGAACAACTATCTCGGCGTTCCGCAGTTCCGTTTCGGCCAGGCCGAGGAAGAGAACCGGATCGGGCAGGTGACCGGGCTGGCCTGGACCGAGGTCGGCGGCGAGTTGCTAACGGTCGAAACGGCCGTCGTCCCGGGCAAGGGGCGGTTGACGCATACCGGTAGTCTGGGGGACGTCATGAAGGAGTCCGTGCAAGCGGCGCTCACCGTGGTGCGCAGTCGCGCGGCTGCGTTGGGGGTTGCGCCGGACTTTCAGCACGAGATGGATATTCACGTTCACGTGCCGGAAGGGGCCACACCAAAAGATGGGCCGTCGGCCGGTATCGCGATGGCGACTGCGCTGGTGTCTGCGCTAACCAAGATTCCGGTGCGCGCGGAAGTGGCGATGACCGGTGAGATCACGCTGCGTGGCGAAGTGCTGCCGATTGGCGGCTTGAAGGAGAAACTGCTAGCCGCGCACCGTGGTGGAATCAAGACAGTAATGATTCCGCACGAGAACACCAAAGACCTCGCGGAGATTCCCGCGAACATCAAGAACAAGCTCAATATCGAGCCTGTTCGCTGGATTGACGATGTTCTGAAGCTGGCGCTTGAGCATTTGCCGGAGCCGGCCGAGTCGGAGCACCCGCCATCGGCGGCAACGGAAGGCGGCAAGGAGCCGGTTCGAGCCCATTGATCGATCAGTTGCCAAAAAACCGCGTCATTTCGCGGTTTTTCGGTTGACGCTCTTCTCGGCACGCTGCTATAAAACGCACAAGCCCGAGGCTTGGGCGAACGAAGTTTCAAGGGATGGAGAACACACGCCGGTCAGGGATGCCGACCGAACATTCGCAGCGCGGCCGCTGCGTCGGTGGGGCTTTCTAATCACAAGACCCTTGGAATGCACAGTGAGTGCGATGCACGGATGCGCATCCACCGTATACACACGTAATTGAGGGGATCCTCGTACTATGAATAAGACTGAACTCGTCCAGCTGGTCGCCGAATCCGCTGACCTTTCGAAGGCTGATGCCACCAGCGCCGTCGACGCAGTATTTGATGGCATCACCGCTTCCTTGAAGAAGGGTGACAAGGTTTCGCTCGTGGGTTTCGGTACCTTTGCTGTTCGCGACCGCGCCGCCCGTACTGGCCGCAACCCGAAGACTGGCGAGACCATCGAAATCGCTGCAGGCAAGACGCCTGGATTTAAGGCTGGTAAGGCGCTCAAAGACGCGATAAAATAACTCGCGTCGGGCAGGTGCCCAACGAAAACCCAGGCGGTTCACCGTCTGGGTTTTCATTTCCGGGTGCTTAGCTCAGCTGGTAGAGCGTCGCCCTTACAAGGCGAATGTCGGCGGTTCGATCCCGTCAGCACCCACCAGTCAAACGAGAACAGTTTCAGTTTCGCGGAGCGGTAGTTCAGTTGGTTAGAATACCGGCCTGTCACGCCGGGGGTCGCGGGTTCGAGTCCCGTCCGCTCCGCCATTTTCGAACCGGCGCCTCAGGGCGCCGTTTCTTTATCGGCCTTCGCTATGCTGCAGTCTATCCGTGAGTCCACGTCCGGGCCTTTTGCCTGGATTGTCGTCGCGATCATTGTTGTTCCGTTTGCGTTCTTCGGCATCGAAACCTTCCGGTCAGGCGGTGGTGACGGCACGGTTGCCAAGGTCGGTGACGAGAAGATCACTCAACGGCAGCTACAGGCCGGTTACGAGCAGCGATACCAGCGGCTGCAATCGATGATGGGTGAGAGTTTTGACCCGTCTATCATTCAGGGGCCGCAGTTTCGGCGCCAGGTGCTCGAGGAGATGATCCGCGAGCAGGTCGTGACGCAGTACGCTAAAGATAGCGGCCTGCGCGGGACCGATGACGCGGTGTTTGAATATCTCCGTGAGATACCCGCGTTCCAGGCGGATGGGGCATTTTCGCCGCAGGCTTACCGCGATACCTTGGCGGCCAATCAGCGCCAGCCCGATGCCTTCGAGGCGCAGGTGGCGGATTCGATTGCGATCGACCAGCTACAGAGGGGATTGATCGATTCCGCCTGGGTTGCGCCCGGTGAAATCGATCTCGCATACCGACTCGACCACCAACGCCGCCGCTTCGAGCTGGTCACGCTGACGCTGGATGACTACCGGGAGTCGGTGGATATCACCGATCAGGCCGTACGCGAACGCTACGACAACGAGCCCCAGCGGTTCACCACTCCAGAGCAGATCAAGCTTGCGTATCTTGAGGTGAATCAGTCGCAGCTTGCGCCTGCGGATGAGCCCACCGAAGACATGCTGCGCGAGGTTTACGTGCAGCAGAAGGGTCGTTTCACCACAGCGGAAGCGCGCAAGGCGTCGCATATCCTGATCAAGACCGATGAGCGTTCCTCATCGGAAGCGAGATCACTCGCCGAGCAGGCGCGTGGCCGCATTGTCGATGATGGCGAAGCCTTCGGTGAGGTTGCGCGCGAGCTGTCCGAGGATGCCGGTTCCGCGGCCACAGGCGGTGACTTGGATTGGGTCGAGCGCGGGGTGATGGTGCCCGGGTTCGAGGATGCTTTGTTCGCGATGGACAAGGGCGCCGTGAGCGCGCCCGTGGAAACGGAATTCGGATGGCACCTGATCAAGGTTGAAGACATTCGTGCCGAGCAAACCAAGCCGTTTGATGACGAGACCGTGCAGCAGCGGATTCGCGAGATTCAGGCGCGCGATGCGGCCGGTGAACGCTTCCAGACGCTGACGGAAGAGCTTGAAACCTTGGCCTTTGAATCTGTGGATTCACTAGGGCCCGCCGCAGAGGCCACCGGGCTCCAGATCGAACAGACTGATTGGTTCGCCCGCAATGGCGGCGCTGGAATCGCGGCGAATCCGGACGTGCTCGACGCCGCGTTCTCGCAGCTGGTGCTGGAGCAGGGCGAGAACAGCCGCCTGATCGAGCTCGAGCCAGGCCGGGTGGTGGTTGTTCGCGTTGCCGAGCGGCAGCCGGAAGAGCAGAAGCCGTTCGACGACGTGCAAGCACAAATACGGGCGGAGCTGGTCGATGAGGCGGCGCGTGAGCAAGCGCTGGCCGCGGCCGACCGTTTGCTGACATCACTGAAAGACGTTGGGTCCATGCAGGCGGCGCTGGCCGCTCAGGACATGGACAAGGCCGTGGTCGACTCCGGCATGATCGAACGTTCCGATACTGAAGGACGGGAGGGCGCGCGTCTGGATCCTCGCGTGGTCCGCGCGGTTTTTGGTGAGGCGCGTCGCAGTGCCGGTTCGCCCGACGGTGCAGGTCAGTTAACCGGCGCGGGCGGTGACATCGTGGTCTATCAGCTCACGGCGGTGGAGAATCCCATCGTTCCCGAAGACGGTAGCGAGCGGGAAATCATTGCCAATCGGGCCTCTTCAGTTGCAGCGCGGCAGGAGATGGCCGCTTGGGAAGCGGCGATTCGTGCACAGACCAAGGTCCGTGTGAACGAAGACGTACTTGCCGAGCAGACCGAGCAGAGTACGCCGTACTGATCACGACCCGCCTGCAGGCGGGTCGCTAGACACGCCGGTTCGTCGCCGAACGAGATATAAAAAAGCCGACCTCAGTGCTTTCTGGGGCCGGCTTTTTACTGTGCGGCAGACTACGGAGCGACGACTTAGCCGATATCCGCGTTCGGCATACCCTGAATGTGGTAGCCGGCATCGACGTAGATAATCTCGCCGGTAATGCCGGACGCCAGATCACTGCACAGAAAGGCTGCGGTGTTGCCGACTTCCAGTGGTTCCACGTTGCGGCACAACGGGGAAGCCTGGGCGGTGGCATTGAGCATGTCGCGGAATCCTGAGATCCCCGCCGCGGCCAGGGTCTTGATGGGCCCGGCCGAGATGCCGTTGACTCGAATCGCCTTGGGTCCCAGTTCGGCGGCCATGTAGCGGACGGCGGATTCCAGGCTAGCCTTGGCGGGGCCCATGACGTTGTAGCCGGGTAGGGCGCGCTCGGCGCCCAGATAAGTCAGCGTCAGCATTGCGCCGCCTGATTCCGGCATCAGCGGATAAAAGGCCTTGCCCATGGCTGCAAAACTGTACGCGCTAATGTCATGGGCGATCGAAAACCCTTCGCGCGTCACCGATTCCAGAAAGCCGCCCTTGAGCAACTCGCGTGGCGCAAAACCGATGGAGTGGATAACGATATCCACGCCGCCCCAATGGCTTTCAAGCGCCTTTGCGGCGTCGGCGATCTGTTCATCGGATGACACATCCAGCGGCAGGCACAGTTCCGCAGCATATTCCGACGCGGCTGCTTCGACGCGGCGTTTGAGCTTGTCGCCAGCGTAGGTCAGCGCGAGGCGGGCCCCCTGCGCATGCATCGCTTGGGCAATGCCCGACGCGATGGATCGGGGACTGGCGATTCCCGTGATCAAGGCACGCTTCCCTGCGAGAAATCCACTCATATGTCGGCTCCGGTAGCCGGCGCCGCTGGACTACGATGCATGGAATGCAGCAGGGCGCCTGGGTTCGTTGGTGGTCGGATGGCTCGGAATTAGCCCGGTTCGAAGAATAGCGGGTAATCCAAGGTGATCGGGGGCACCGACTTGGCGCCGAAATTCATGAGCCGAATCCGGTTGAGTATCTTGCTTTCGAGATCGGCGTCATCGAGCTGCGATTCGAGGATTTCCACGGCACTGACGGCACCGCTAGGGGCGATCGTCAATCGCACGACAACCTTGCCGGACAGCGTCGGATTGCTGCGTCTTGCACGGTTGTAGATGCTGTAAAACGCGCCCTTGGTGCGATCGAACACGATCTGTATTTCGTCGATCGGACGTCCCTTGCCCGGCGCGCTGCCACCGGAACCGCGAGCGGGTGCGCCACCGCCGCCGCCACCACCGGCTGCAGGTCCTTGCACGCGCGTGGTCTGGCGGGATTCGAGGCCGGTTCCGCCGCCATCGCGGGCAATCTGGCTGGTGTCGATGCCGGAACTGCCAGAGCTTGCGCTGGACAGTAATTCGGAAGCTGAACTACCGGAGCCCGAACGGCGCGCTCCGCCGGCTGCGGTCGGCGCCGCCGTGACCAGGGCTTGCGGGTTGGTCAGCGCCGCGGTTGATTCCTCGGTGCGCAGGTCAGCGAAAGCGTCGCGGATCTGTGAGATGCCGCTGGCTTCTGCGCGCTCACGCGCTTGCTCCACCTGCGTCTCACGTGTCGGCTCGGGGGCGGGCTCGGGCTGAGGTTGTTCCTGTTGGCGAGGCTGTTCCGGTTCGGGTTCCGGCTCAGGCTCGGCCTCTTCCGGCTCTTCCTCAGCCGGCTCTTCCTCGGCAGCGGGTTCCGGGGCGGGCGTTTCCGCCTTGGGGCCGGGCGGGGCGCGCTGCAGCAACAGGCGGGCGTAACGATCCGACAGTTCGTCACCCACGCCGTCTTCGTCGCCTGCTGTCCTTACGAACTGAATGGCGACAGACAGGACCAGGAACACGACGAGTGTGATGGCGAGGATCCGATTGAATCGCCGATCCGTCTCGTCAACGCCCAGTGTCCAGGCAGAATGGAGGGCATAGCTCGCGGTCATGCGTCCGGTCCGGATTCGATTTCGGTCTTCTGAAGAATGGCCAGCGATATCGCGGCGTACTCGGCTTGCGTGCAGGCTTGCATGACCCGACGAATCACCTTGTAGGGAATGCTGCGGTCAGCCAGGACCGTGACTTCGCCGCGGCCTTGCGTTTCGGTGCCGTCGTCAAACTGCATGAGCTTGGTCGGGATGGACTCCAGCTTCATGCGCACGGCGTCGAGCTGCTCTGCATTCTCCGCGTCCGCGAGGGTCATCGCAGGTTCGCCGTTCACGAGAATATCGGTTCGCGTGATCATCACGCTCACGGTTTCGCCGGCCTTGGTGTCCTCAAAGGCCTCAGGCAACTGCAACTGCTTTGCGCTGGGCAGTGTTTCGACCGCAGATGAGTTCACCAGCAGGAAAAACACCAGGATGGTGAAGATGTCCATGAGCGAAATCATGTTCATCGAGGCAACGCGTCCTTTTTTCGCATTGCGCTCGCGCATGCGCTTGGCGCGGCGTGATTCCTTCATCCGTTGCTCTCGGTTGCGCGTGGCGGGGCATCGCCGATCGCGACATCAGGAAACAGGGGGGTGCGTTCGGATACGGACACGGTGTTTTCGTCCGGCAGTTTCATGCGCACGGCGTCCATCACCTGGATGAGCTGGTCGTAATCCACATCTGGCTCCAGCAAAACGGTCACGCTGGTTACCTCGGCCGGGATGCGCTCGCGCACCTTCACGACCAGGCTATTGACCGCCTGCAGATCAAATCCGGATTCAGTCAGCTCGAAGGATTGCAGCACGCTGCCGCTGACCACGACTTGGAGTTGGTCCGTGCGAACGATCACCGAGAGGCGTGGGGTGTCGTTCTCGGGCGGAACCGCGTCCGTGTCGGGGGCGGGGAGTGCGAGCTGCAGAACCGCAAGTCGCGAGAACACCGCCGTGATCAACAGAAACGGCACGAGAATGACCATCAGGTTCATGAAAGCCGTGATGTTCATTTCGGCCGGATCGCGTCGACGCATCCGGTGTAGCCGCGAGGTGATCATGCGGGTTCAGTGGTCCGGGTGGTGTTCAGGAACTTCACGCTGGCCATTTCAATGCTGTCTACGAGCGCCGTCGTGCGGGTTTGCAGGATGGCGTGTAGCAGAAGCAGCGGAATGGCAACAATCAGGCCGAAGGCTGTGGTGTTCATCGCCACGGAGATGCTGGCAGACAGCAGATCAGCCTTTTCCGCCGGGTTGACGTTGGCCACCGCGGTAAAGCCTGCGATCAGGCCCATGATGGTCCCCAGCAATCCGAGCAGGGTTGCCACGTTCGCGAGCACGGCCAGGTAGTGCGTCCGTTTTTCGAGCTGAGGCGTGACTTCCAGCAGACTTTCCTCCATGGACATTTCGACGTCCTGGCGGTTGGTGCTGGTTCGCAGGCGGCTGATGCCGTAGGCCAAAACTTGTCCTACGGCGGCGTCCGACTTGCTGGCGACCTCAAAGGCCCCGGCATAGTCGCCGTTCGATAACAGCGGCTGGAGCTTCTCCCAGAGTTTACGGTTACCGGATTCCGATCGTGTCAGATAAATGTATCGCTCGATCGCGATCGCCAAACCGATCGCGAGAATGATCACGATCGGGTACATGAACAGTCCGCCATTTTGGAAAAAGCGAACAATGGTGCCGAACACCTCCATACGATTGCCTCTCGTTTACTGCGTTAATGGTTGAGTCGTTATTCAGACGGGCGTCTGGCTGATTCCAGAGCCTGCCAGTACTGCATTTGACGGCGAAACGCCGGCGGGTCAATCGGCACAAGCGCTTCTTCCAGCAACTTGGCCGGTTTGTCGATGCCTTCCTCCGGGGGTGAGTTACGCCACGGCGTGATGTAAAGACCGATTGGTAGCTCCTGCTCACCACGAATCGTGGCGCCCTCCAGCTCGATGGGCTCTTCGGCCGGCTGTGCGGACGCCGCAGTCGCGGCGAACAAACCGAAGAGTACATGAGCTGAGACTTTGACAACGAATGCCCGGCGGCTCATTTCGTCCTCCGTTCCAGATCAGCAATCCAGATGCCAACTGTCTCATCAGGCTCTGCGATCATGTCCTGATATGCACGGTAGGCGTCCAGCGCCTTGCCCGGTTTGCGAAGGTACAAGTCGTAGAGAATGCCGAGGTTGCGTTGCGCATCCGTGAATGTTGCGTCCGCCGCCAGCGCCTTACGGTAGGCCTGTTCCGCAGCATCGAAGTTGCCGGCACGGCGTTCTAGCAGGCCTTGCAGATTATAGGCGGGGGCACTGCGGGGGTTGCGTTCGACCGCCTGACGAATCATGTCCAGCGCTTCATCGTCATCGCCACGTTCGGCCAGAATCCCGGCCAGATTCGAGTACGGCCCGGCGATCTGGGGATAGTTGCGCGTCATCGTGCGCAGTGCGGATTCCGCCGCGGCCGTGTTTCCGCGCTTGAGCGCATTGAGCGCTGCCGCGAAATCATTGAAGGCGGCGTCGGGAATCTCGACCTGCGGCACCGGCGGCAGATTAATCGGCGCTTGCGCCCTTTCTGCAGGGCGGGGCGCAGGCGACGTCGCGCAGCCGGCCAGCATCGCCGCCGCGCAGATCACTAGCGCCGCAGGCCTAGCGAATCGTGTTGATCGGGAGCTCATACTTCTCCTGCTTGGCGTAACGCGCCGGAACGATTTCTGCCAATGAGTCAATGCTGCGTTGCACCCATTGATCGTAGATGCCTTGATCCATCCGTTCCACGTTGGTTTCGAAGACATCGATGGCCTGCTCTTCGATCGGGAAGGCTTGCTCTTCGAGCAACAGCTCGTACTGCTCGAGCTCCAGGGCGGACAGACCCGCCGGGCGCTGAGAGGCCATGAGATCGCGGCTCAGGGTCAGGTAGATCGAACCCACGCGGTAGGTGGCCTCGGTGGCGATGTCTGCGACGCCGGACTGTGCCGCGGATTGATACGCCTCCAGCGCTTGATCCATGGCCGCGCGTTTGCGCTTCAAGCTGGCCGGCAGGGGCAGGGTGAGTTTCACCGCCTCGAACCGCGCCAGCTCGGACTCGGCCATGACCAGCGCCGCTTTGGCCGCGAGATACTGGCTACGGTCGGTTTGCTCAGCGCCTGCACCGGCGTTTGCGTTGATCAGCTGTCGCCGCCAGAAGGCAACTTCGCTGGGCTGCTTGAGTTCGTCATGAATCTCGATCAGGCGTTGCCGAACTTCGATGCCTTCATCAAACGGGACGGCAAACTGGGCCAGATAGCTCGCGTAAGCCCGGGCTGCGGCTGCCAGAGCACCGTTTTCGTCATAGAGCTCGGCGGCCCGAATGGCGGCTTCGCGGCGTGCGTCCTCGCTTTCGCCAGGGTCGCCGGCCAGGCGGCTGAACTCGGCGGCAGCGCGAGTCGGTTGGTTCGACGACAGATAGGCCGCTGCCAGCTTTTTCGTGACGTCGCGCTGCAACGCATGCCCGGTAAACGTCGTCCGGAAGTCTTGCAGCACGTCGATCGCCCGATCCCATTGCTCGGCTGCGATCAGTACGGCGGCAGCGTCGTACTGAGCCGTGGCTCGAATTTCGGAATCCGGCATCTCCTGGCCAATGCGCAGGAAATGGCCAACCGCATCATCAGGACGATTCTGATCCCGCGCGACCTCGCCTTGTTTGTAAATGGCCGACGCGATCTGTGCACGGCTTGTCTGCCGGCGCTGGACGTCATCCGGCGGTGTCAGCTGCAACACCTGCTTGAAGGCGCTTTCGGCATCCTGGAAACGCTGCTGGTCGAACCGTGACAGGGCCAACACCTGCCAGCTGCTGCGGCGCAGGCGGGCGTCGGGGCGTGGCTCGATGGTCACCACGCGCTCGGCGACGTCGGCGGCGGGCTCCAACTCACCGAGATCGTAGAGATCCTCTGCGGCGCGGGTCAGCACCCTCGGGGTTTGTGGGTGGGTCGCAAAGTTGTCCGCGAACCGCCGGGCGGCATCGACAGCCAGCAGGGTTGCCTCGCCGCGTTGCTCCGGCACCTGTTCGTCAGCCCACTTGTGATAGCTGTCCACAGCACCGTAGCCGGCAGCGGCCGCCCGAGTATGGGGCGGATAGTCGTAGGCTGCGTTGGAGTATTCCTCGGCCGCGATCTGGTACTGGCCGCGATCGTAGAGCGTATCGGCCAACAGCGTGTGCATCTCCGGGGCCGCCGGATCGTCGGGGAAGATCTCGATGAAGCGGCGGTAGTAGCGCCCGGCCTGATCAAAGGCGATCTTGCGGGCCTCGGCCGACGCTTCGTCTCGCTGTGCTCGGGAGTGGTAGTAGCGAGCAACATCGTTGAGGTTTTCCTTGAGCGCCTCGACGACGAAGGGTGCTTCTGCCAAACCGCGCTGGGTCCAGTATTCCGCTTCTGGGTCGTAGATCTGGACGTAGTCTTCCTTCGCGCCCATGGCCAGCTCCGAGAATCCGCCAACGCGAAGGGCGTCGATGGATTTCAACTGGAATGTCGGTGCGTCCAGGGTGAATGGTTCGTAGTCGACATATGCCTTGAAGGCTGCTGCGGCGTCGGTGTAGCGCTCCTGTTCCAGGTACAGCTCGCCAAGATTGGCGAACAGGAGTTCTTCGTACCGCGCACCGCCACGTTCTGACAGGAACTGTTTTAGCGATGCGCCACCGTCGCTATAGGCGAAGCTCAGACCCACGACGCGAAGCACGTCATCGACCAGTTCACGGCGTTTTTCACGCACGCCCGCCACCGCCTGGCTCTTCACGATGGGGGATTGGCCGGGCGCCAGCTCGCGTTCGAGAATCGGCGTGAAGGCTTCCACCGCATCCAGGTAGCGCGATTGCTTGAAGATGGACCAGCCCAGCTTGTACTGCGACTGCTCGAAGAATTGTCCATCCGGGCCGAAATCGACGACTTCGCGGTAAGCCGCTTCGGCTTCGCGGAATCGCTTCAGTCGGAACGACAGTTCCGCTTCGCGGAACTTGCCATCGGTTGCATACCGAGACGTCGGATAGTCCCGGGCGAGCCTTGACAATACCTCGATTGCACGGGCTTCCTGACCACGATTCTGATACGCCCGAGCAAGCTGATAGAGCACACGGTCGTTGTTGGGGTCATCTGGATTGGTGGCGAGGATCTCACGGTAGAGATTGATCGAATCCAGAGGCTCGTTGTCGCCGTAAAGCTCCTGCTGGCGCTCGAATTGTGGGTTCACCTCGCCGATCTGAATCTGCAGATCTGCGAGCCGGCGCATGACTTCGGTGCGCCGGGGGCCGTCGGGGGCAAGTTCCAGAATCTTGCGGTAGTTCTCGATCGCGAGTTCCTGATTGGCTTCGATGCGCTCGGATTGCCGGATTGACAGCTTGGTTTCGTCCGGGCGATCACGGCTCACCGTCGCTATCGACGGACCTGGATCGATTTTGGAGGCGCAGGCACTGACTAGCAGTGAACCGACGCCGGCGACCAGAAAGAGGCCAAGCCGATTACGGCGCATCGAATCCGTCTCCTTGACTGTCGAAGATGCGAGCCATGGCGAAGCGTGCCTCGATCAGGAATTCCTCAGCCTGGCGGCGCTGACCCTGCAACTCGTCGAGCGCCATGGTTTCCAGTAGGTCGCGCTGCTCGATTAGCGCGGCTTCGATGCGATCGCTCAACTCGAAGATCCGGGGGCGAGCGGACTGCATTTGCTGGGTCGGCGAGGGCAGGTTGCGGGTCTGTGCCAGGGTCGCTGGTGGCTCGGCCAGATCAAGATTCAATTCGGGGGAAGCCTGGTTTCGTGGTGCCGGTGCCGCCGTTGCGGAAGATTGGTTGCCGATCCCTTCCTCCAGGCGCAGCGTAGGACGGACCCCGTCTCCGAAAATGCGAGCATGCGCCCGGGCACGGGCGACGGTTTGATCCGGGTCCGCGGGACGCGCGCCTTCGGCAAGCCGGCTGCCAAAGGCCGAGATAGCACGTAGCCAGCTGTCGGAGCGGCGTGCGAGGAAGCGCAGATCTCGGTAGTTCTTCAGCGCTTCCTGAAAATGCGTGCTCGCGATCAGCGGATATAGGTAGTACGTTTCCGGCGCGTTCGGCAGGTCGCGGACTTCCCAGGTCCAACCAGCCTCGGAGTCCAGATCGCGTGCGATCAGCGTCTCGACCATGCGGCCGCTGAGAATGGCATTTTCCGCCTTGTCCAGCCGCAGCCGGGTTTCTTCCAGCAGTTCGGCGGCACGCAGGTAGTACTGCAAGGACTGTCGGTGAGCACCCAAGGAACCGAGCGCCTGCGGAACGGCCACAAAGGCTTCCTGTACGGCTGGGTCCATCGGATCCCGACCCAACAACTCGGACCAGGGGGCCAGCGCGCGCTCAAGCCGCTTGGTCGTTTGGCGGTTGGATTTCTGCTCGTCGGTCAAGCCGATGCCCAGCTTCTCGAACAGGCTGGCGTTGCCACGGCCGGGCCGCATGAGCAGCGATAGCGAGGAATACGCCGTCGGCACATCGTCCGTGCTGACATCCGTGTCGCCGAAATACAGTGCCCAGCCGTAGCCCAGAAGCCCTTTGTTGGCGTATTCGCCTTCCAGACGAATACGGCGGAAGGCATCACGGGCCTCGTCATAGCGCTCCTGCTTGAGCAACTGATAGCCCAACGTCAGATTCGCCTTGTCGCGCAGCGCAGCCAACTCGAATGATGGAATGTCCACCCGCCCAACCCGGCGCAGGCTGTCGATTCCATCATCGAGCGCGCCCGTGCGCATCTGCGTGATCGCGCGGTTGTAGGCCATGTAGGGCGGCAGCGAGTCGATCCGACGGGCATCGTCATAGGCGCCCAGAGCACTGGGAAAATCGCCCAGACGCATGAACGCGCGCGCGCGCAGGTCATGGACGGCCATCTGGTCATCTTCGTTAATCGGTTCGACCAGATCGCGCGTCAGCGCGGTGAGCATCTCTTTGTACTGGCCGCGGCTGTAGGCCAGCTCACCAAGCCGGACGACAGCGGTGTTGCGGGTATCCGCCGGCGCGGCGGTGTTGCCGCGAATGCGATTCAGTTGTTCCTCGGCAGCGGCGGCGAGTCCGAAGTCGACCAGTGTTCTCGCTTCGGCCAGCAGCAGATCCGGGTCCTGCGTGGTCTGGGCACCATGCGCGTCCGCCCAGACTCGTAACCGGGTGAGCGCGGTAAACAGGCGGTCGGTCTCACGCAGGTATCGCGTCGCGCGTGCCTGCAGCGGAAGCAGTTGATTGCTGGCAGCGTCCGCGCTGGTGCCCGAACTCAGAAAGCCGTTGCTCGCCCATTCGCGGGGATTCAGCCGGGGTTCGCGGCGCCGGCCGGTCCACTCCAGCACGAATTCCACGGACTTGGGCTGACCATTGAGGGTGACCTGATAAGTCTGTGTGCGTCGCACGGGCGGGGCGGTTTCCGCATCTTCGGCATAGCGCCCCGAGATCTCCAGGCTCAGCGAGTGCGTGCCACGGGCCAGATCCAGGCGGGTCATTTCATGTGCCGCATCGCGTGTCAGCGAAACGGCATCGTTGAACTGATAATCGATCACCGTGGCCTGCTCGCCGTTGACGGACAAACGGGCGGTTTCGACGACGAAGGCCTTGAGATCGACCGTCAGGTAGACGCTGACGGCATTGCCATCGGGGAACAGGACCGCCTGTTCAAGGAGCTCCAGGTCAACTGAAAGATTCAGTGCGTCCTGCTTGATCGAGCGGATGCGGTCGTCGAGCGTGCGCAGTGTTTGGAGCTGTGCGTCCGCTGTGTCCTGATCAATGGCTTGCGCGGTGCTCAGCGGCAGGCTGACCAGGCTGGCCAGAGCCAGACAGACCAGCGTCTTGATACGGTTCAAGCGATTCTCCAGCCGTCGGTTCGGGCGTGTCCCAGACTGCACCCCAGATGCTGGGCGAGGCATTGGCAACAGTTTAACAACAAGTGAATTGCGAATGGTTCGTCAATGGGTCTTGAATGTCCGTCATGGGTTCAAACGCCCGAGTGGTCAGCCACGTCCACGCGAATTTTCAACCGCTGGCCGGGGCGGAGTCGGTCGGGCGTAGCCAGGTCATTCATCGCGGCAATGTCGTTTGCACGAACACGGTACCTGCGTGCGATGCCACCTAACGAGTCGCCGGAACGAACGGTGTAATAAACCGTGCGTTCGGTTCGCGACGGAGAGGTGACAAGCAACACCTGACCGGGGCGGATGACGGAACGGCTCGACATCCGGTTCCAGCGGGTCAGATCGGCGACATGAATGTCATGCCGCCGCGCGATCGACCAGAGGGAATCGCCCATCCGCACTTTATAGATGCGCGCGCCGGCCGTCTGTTGGCTAGCGGGCAGGCTGGCGATGGCTGAATTGGCGCCGCTCGGGATCATCAGCACCTGGCCGATGCGGATTTGATTGCCGGACAACTTATTGATCGAGCGGATGACCGAAACCGTCGTATCAAAGTCTTCTGCCAACTCGCCCAGGGTATCGCCGGCCTGGACCTTGTGGCGACTCCAGCTCACGCGTTCGGAGGCCGGAAGCGCCTTAAGGGCCAAGGCAAAGGCGCCGGCTTTGTCGGCGGGCAGCAGAAGCCGGTGTGGCCCGTCAGGGTCGGTGGCGAACGAGTTGAATGCCGGGTTGAGACGCTGCACCTCAGTCAGCGGCATATCCGCGAGCTTTGCCGCCTGCGGCAGCCCGAGTTGGCCCGGCAATTTCACTGCGATGGTCTGGGGCACGGTACTGAGGGCGGGCAGCGTCACATTGAACGCATCAGGCCGGGCGAAGATCTCGGCCAAGCCGAGAATGCGCGGGACATAGGCTTCGGTCTGTGGAGGCAGATCCAGCGACCAGAAGTCGGTGGGTCGACCGGCCTTGCGGTTGCGCGTGATCGCTCGGCGCACCCGGCCCTCGCCCGCGTTGTACGCGGCCAAGGTCAGCAGCCAGTCATCATAAATGTCATGCAGATACGCCAGGTAGCGTATCGCCGCCTCGGTGGACGCGATGATGTCGCGGCGGCCGTCATACCACCATGAGCGCTGGATACCGAACCGGTCTGCCGTGTGTGGCATGAACTGCCAGAGCCCGGCCGCCGTGCCCGAACTGAACGCGTTGGGGTCGAAGCCGCTTTCGAGGAACGGGATGCAGATCAGTTCGGCCGGCATGCTGGCCGTTTCCAACTGTCGGGCGATGACGGCGAGGTAGGGCTCGGCGCGGCGCACCAGGGTGCGGATTTCATGCGGGCGCGATGCGAAGTCGTCCGACCAATAGCGGACGTCCTCGTGGTCATGACTGCCGATCCCGTAGTGGTCGGCCAGCTCGTCCCAGAAATCGTTGGCTTGCGTGGTGCCGGCAAAAAGAAAGAGCGCGGCGGCTAAAAGTCGTCGAACATTCACGTAATGGTTTTCTTGGTTCCCCGAGGTCGCGTGGATTGTGTTGCACCAGCCGTGCACGCACAAGGAGGGCGCCCTTCGTTATCCTACGGATCGATGCTTCCCTGGATGGACTCCATGCACCAGCAAGAAGTTCGCTTGAGCGAGTTGCGACGCTGGCGCGCGACGACACGCGGCAGCAATTTGGACGGGCTTGAACGGGCCCGCCTGCAGCAGGTTTTGCCGGGGCTGTTTGGCCGCTCGATATTGCAGATCGGCAGTTGGGGTCACGGCGAACAACTGATTGATGCGGCGCCGATGCCGTTTCGTGCGGTGCTCGGAACCGCGGGGGCCAGCGGCGAGAGTGCCGTGACCCGGTCCGGTGCGTTGCCGCTGCCCAAGGGGGTCGCGGATGTGATTCTGCTGCCGCATAGCCTGGAGTACGCCAGTTCGCCGCACCGGCTGCTGCGCGAGGCAGATCGGGTGCTGACATCGCGCGGCCACGTGTTGATTCTCGGCTTCAATCCGTTTTCCTGGTGGGGCGTGCGCAAACGCGTCGGCGCCACGGCCGGGCTGCCGCTGGGCGCGCGGTTTCTCAGCCGCCATCGGGTTTGCGACTGGTTGCATCTACTGGATTTTGACGTGCTGGACATCCACCGCTTCGGCGTGGGGCTGCCGTGGCTGCGTCCCACCGCGCGTAGCGATGGGCAACGATTGCGCTACTGGTGCAACGTTGCGGCCGAGAGCTACCTGATCGTGGCCAGAAAACGCACCATTCCCGTCACGCCGGTGCAGCAGCGCTGGCGCCAGGCGCGGCCTGGCGTCGCGCCGGCGCTAGGCGGCGTGCGGGTCAGTTTTGAAGCGGCGGCCGCGCGCCGTCGCACCGACAATCACTGAGATCGACATGACACAACGCGTATGTGCGTACACCGATGGCGGATGCCGTGGAAACCCTGGGCCAGGAGGCTGGGGCGTGGTGCTGGAGTTCGGCGATCGCCGCAAGGAGCTGTCAGGCAGCGCCGACCTGACTACGAACAACCAGATGGAGCTCATGGCCGCCATCCAGGCACTGGAAACCCTGTCGCGCGCCTGCGCGGTGGATCTCTATACCGACTCGACCTATGTCCAGAAGGGCATGAAGGAATGGCTGGCCAACTGGCGCAAACGCGGCTGGAAGACGGCCGCCGGGAAGCCGGTGAAGAACGCCGATCTCTGGCGCAGGCTGGATGCGGCCGCACAGCGCCATCAGGTCGTGTGGCACTGGGTTAAGGGCCACGCCGGGCACCCCGGAAATGAGGCCGCGGACCGGCTGGCGAATGAGGCCATGGACGCCATGGCCGCGGGTGCTGTCTGATGCGCCAGATTGTTCTCGATACCGAAACCACGGGTCTGGAGACCAGCGATGATCACCGTATCATCGAGATCGGTTGTGTCGAACTGAAAAGCCGGCGCGCCACCGGCAATACGTTCTGGCACTACCTGCAGCCCGACCGGCTGATCGACGAGGGCGCCATCGCCGTTCATGGCATCACCAACGAGATGCTGGCCGAGAAGCCTCGCTTTGCCGATGTGGCGCAGGAATTCATCGAGTATCTGCGTGGCGCGGAACTGATCATCCACAACGCGGCGTTTGACGTCGGCTTTCTGGATCACGAATTCTCGAAACTGCCAGATCCGCCGCCGCCGGTCAGCGAGTGGTGCGTGATCACCGATACGCTGGCCATGGCGCGGCAGATGCATCCGGGCCAGCGCAACTCCCTGGATGCGCTCTGCCGGCGCTATACGGTCGACAACTCCGGCCGCGATCTGCATGGCGCCTTGCTCGACGCCCAATTGCTGGCCGAGGTGTACCTGGCCATGACCGGCGGACAGCAGACGATCGAGCTGGCCGCGGATGATGCGGGGGGAGTCGAGCGCGCCGTGGTCAGGCTATTTCCGCCGGCGGATGGTCGGCCGCGGGTGATTCGGGCGACCGAACCCGAGAAGGCCGAGCATGCGGCCCGTATCCGGGGCATGGTTGACAGCGGCGCCCCAGAGCACGCGTGGCCGGACTAGCTCAGCCGAGTTAGCGCAACAGGCCGCCCAGCACGATCAGCCCCAGGACCGCTGTGGCCCACCAGACCAGCGTTCCCGACCGCCACGAGGTCACCAGGCGGCCGCCCGGCCGAGCCTGAGAGAGCACCTGGGTATCGAGTTGTCGCCACGCCTGATTAACGCCGCGTCGTGCGAACGCCTGCAACTGCAAGAAGAACGCGGCGACGGAGGCTGTCAATGCCGGTGCTGCGCGCCGGTAGAGCCAATCAGAATCCAGATTGATGGATCGTAGTTCAGGCGGATAAATCCCCGTCCGCATCATCACGGTGAAGGCCAGCGCAGAGAACATCAGCAGCTGCAGCTGCGTCATCACATGCGTCAAGGTGTACGGAGCGTAGTCGACGGCGAACGGCAGCAGTGCGTAGAGCGGCGCCGGATAGACCCCGATGCCGATGCACAGCGCCGCCGCAATTGCCATGGCGATCAGCATGTTCATCGGCGCCTCGCGACAGCGCTTGCCGCTGTCATGAGCGAAGAACGCAAAGTAGGGGATCTTGATGCCCGAGTGATGAAACACGCCGGCCGAGGCGAACAGCAGCACCGCGACCACCCACCACAGTTCCGCCTGCTTGGCAGCGGCGCTGATGATCATCGATTTCGAGACAAAGCCGGAGAACAGCGGAAAGGCGGAAATGGACGCAGCACCGATCACGCAGAACAACGTCGTCCAGGGCATGGACTTGTACAAACCGCCCAACTCCGACCCGTTGACGGTGCCCACGCGCAGCAGCACCGCGCCCATGCTCATGAACAGCAGGGCCTTGTAGAGAATGTGGCAAAACGCGTGTGCGGCCGTGCCGTTGAGCGCGAGCTCGGTGCCGATGCCGATGCCGACAACCATGAATCCGAGCTGATTGTTCAAGCTGTAGGCCAGCACGCGGCGCAGATCGTTTTCGATCACCGCGTAGAAGATCGGGAATGCGGTCATCAGCGCGCCGATCCAGATCAGATGCTCGGTGCCTGCGTAGCCGCGAGCCAGCGCGTAGACCGCGAGCTTGGTGGTGAAGGCCGATAGCACCACCGTACCGGTGACGGTGGCTTCGGGGTAGGCGTCCTGCAGCCAGTTGTGCAACAGCGGGAAGGCGCATTTGATCCCGAAAGCCAGGAAGATCAGCCAGCCGCCGGGTGCATCCAGGCCGATATGGTCGAAGCTTAGCGACCCGGTTTCATGGGCCTGCACCGCCGCGCCCGCCAATAACAACAACCCGGATGCGACCTGAATTAGCAGGTACCGCATCCCGACCCGATAGGCGCGTTCGGTCCGCCTTGCCCAGATCAGGAATACCGAGGCAACCGCGGTCAGCTCCCAGTAGATGAACAGTGTCAGCAGGTCACCGGCCAGACAGGCCGCGACGGCCGCTCCGGCGTAAACCATGCCGGCGACATGCTGCATGGTGTCGCGCAGGTGCAGTGCGTACACCGCCATCAACAGCGCCGCGATCAGGAAGATCAGCGAAAACACGAAGCTGAGCGAGTCGACACGCAGAGTCTCCAGCGTCTGCCCCATGATCGTGACCTGACCGGAGACGCCATGGGGCAGGTCGATCAGCACCGCCAGTGCCAACGCGGGCAGGCCGAGCAGCCAGACATGCCGAAGCGCACCGCGAACCAGAGGGACCAGCAGCCCGCCAACCAGCAGAATCAGCCCCGGATTGATGTCAGGCAGCATCGTCGAGCTCCGTTTCGGGTTCGGCCGGTTCGTAATAGTCCTCGCGTCGCATCACCATGCGGCGCATGGCCTTGGCGGCCAGCACCAGGGCCACGCAGGCGATGAACCCGAACCAGGCATGAAAACCGAACCAGCCCTCGAACGGCGTGTAGGCGTGCTTGTGGTAGGCGAGATCAGCGAAGAACAACAAAGCGCTGGTGATGTAAACGCCGTAGACAATCGCCTTGATTCGGCCCGGGTGGTCAAAAAAGCCGGGCGCTTCGTCGGTTGTTGAACGCGGGCCGGACGCATTCATGGAATGGCTCCCTGCAACAAGCGGATAGCGGGTTCAGCCAAGACGAACGCCGCAAGGCAGCCCACAGCGGTGAGCATGAGCGGTGCGACCATGGTGGCCGCGGCCTCTCCGTCGTGGTGTCCATGATCTTGGGGGGCTCCGGCGTGCGGAGGTTCGGCACTTGGCCGCAGGAAGCCGCGGGCCACAATCGGCAGCAGGTAGGCGATGTTCAGCAGCGAGCTGATCGCCAGGGTTGCCACAATCCAGTATTGCTCCGCCTCCAGCGCGCCCAATGTCAGCCACCACTTGCTCCAGGTGCCGCCCAGCGGGGGGATCCCGATGATCGAGAGACTTGCCAGGCCAAATGCGGCAAATGTCCACGGCATCTTGCGTCCCAATCCATCGAGTTCGGAGACCAGCGTCTTGTGGTGCGCCACGTAAATGGCGCCCGCGCAGAAGAACAGCGTGATCTTGCCCAGGGCATGCATGACGATGTGCAGGCCCGCGCCCTGTGCAGCCAAGCTCGTGGCCATCGTGGCACCGAGTACGATGTACGAAAGCTGGCTGATCGTTGAATACGCCAGCCGGGCTTTCAGATTGTCCTGTTGTAGCGCAATGATCGAGGCCATCAGGATGGTGAAGCCGGCGACCCATTGCATGATTTCGCTGGCGTCGGTCTGGTCCAGATTGTCCAGCCCAAAGATCATCACTGACACCTTCAGCACCGCGAAAACACCGGCCTTGACCACCGCCACGGCGTGAAGCAATGCCGACACCGGCGTTGGCGCGACCATCGCCGCTGGCAGCCAGCGGTGGAAGGGCATGAGGGCGGCCTTGCCCAGGCCAAACAGGAACAGGGCGTAGAGCACCGCCAACACGGCCGGTGACGCCTTGCCCGTCAGAATGCCCCCCGCGCGGAACTCCGTAGTCCCGGCGAGCAGCCCGGCCCAGACGATGGCGGGTAGCAACAGACCCACGGACGTCGTGATCAAAATGCCGAGATAGATGCGCCCGCCCCGGCGAGCTTCTGCCGTGCCCTTGTGCGTCACCAGCGGCCAGGTGCTGAGTGTCAGCACCTCGTAAAACAGGAACAGGGTGACCAGGTTGCCCGCCAGCGCGATCCCCATGGCGGCGAAGATCGCCAGGGCGAAGCAGACAAAAAAACGTGTGCGATGCTTTTCGCCTGCGCCTTCGAGGTAGCCGGCGGCGTACACCGAGGTGATTGGCCACAGGCCGGCAGCCACCGAGGCGTACAGCAGGCCGAGCGGTTCGAGTACGAACAACAGCTCGATGCCCGGCAGGATGGCCCAAGCCTCCCATGTCGGGCGGTCGCCGCCGATCACGGTTGGCCACGCACCGAACACGACCACTGCCAGCAAGCCGCCGCCGATCAGGGTGACGGCGTTGCGCAGGGCTGGTGAGCGTCCCGCGAATGCAACAGCGAGCGCTGTCAGCAGCGGAATCGCCAACGCGACGATGACGACATTCATCGTCCGACTCCGAACAGGTCGGCGCCGGCCTGAGCGGTCAGCTCGACCAGCCAGCTGCTGTGCACACCGAGGTAGACCACCAGCCCCGAGAGCATGGCCAGACTCAGCGTCGCGCCAACTGGGGTACGGCTCGCGGCAGGGGGCGGCTGCGAAGCATCGGAATCGCCGAACCAGGCAATCTCGACAACGCGCCAGCAATAGATCACTGCCAGCAGCGAGCTGACTAAGACTGCGGCGACTGCGACCCAGGCGGATTCCGCGATCAACGCCTGCAGTAGCACCCACTTGCTAATGAACCCGCCGGTGCCGGGCACGCCGATCAGGCCCAGCGCGCCGATCACGAACGCGGCGAACAACCACGGTGATTGCTGCGGCATCCCGGCGAAGTTAGCCACAGTCGCCTGGCCATGGCGCCACACCAGCACCCCGGCGATTACGAACAGCCCGCACTTGATGACACCGTGATTGACCATGTGCGTCAGCGCGGCCGAGGCACCGGCATCGGTGCCCAGGCCAATGCCGAGAACGATGTATCCGATCTGCGCCAGGCTGGACCACGCCAGCAGCCGCTTGAAGTCGGTTTGATAGATCGCGGCGATGGAACCGGCGACCATGGCGATGCAGGCGAGCCAGACCAGCGCCGTGCCGATCGGCAGCGTGGCAAAGACCACCACCGGGCCGATCACGGTTGCGGCGAAACGGAGCAAGACATAGGCGGCGACCTTGGTCGCGGTGGCCGCCATGAAGGCGGTGACCGCCGAAGGTGCCTCGGCGTAGGCGGCTGGCAGCCACGCATGCACGGGGAACAGTGCGATCTTGATCGACAGGCCAACGACGATGAAGGCCGCGGCGGCGATTAGCACGCGGCTATCGAACCCCATGGTGAGCGAACCGGCCAGATCCGCCATGTTCAAGGTGCCGGTTAGCGCGTACAGCAGGCCCACGCCGGTGAGAAAGAAGGTGCCGCCGACCGTGCCCATGACCAGATAGCGAAAACTGGCGAGCAGCGCCCGGCGCGAGTTGCCCATCGCGATCAGCGCGTAGCCAGACAGCGACGAGATTTCCAGGAACACGAAAACGTTGAACGCATCGCCGGTGGCCGCCATGCCCAGCAGGCCGGTCAGGCAAAGTGTCAGGCAGGCGTAAAACAGGTAGATACGAGGCTCGGAGATTTCGCGTTCGATCGATGCCTTGGCCATCGGTGTGACCAGTAGCGCGATACCGCTGACTAGGCAGAGCACGATCGCATTGGCGAGATCGATCCGGTATTCGATGCCGAACGGGGGCTCCCAACCGCCGAGAAACGCTTGCAGCAATCCCTGCTCTTGGACCAGCAACAGGCACTGCACGGCGAGCGCAAAGCTACTCACCGCGGCCGCGCCGAAGAGCGCCCACGCAGCGGTGGGGTTGCGCACCAGGACGATGAGCGGTGCGATCAGTAATGGGATCAGCACCACGAGTACGGGCAACTGCGTATTCACGCGGGTTGGTTCTCCCGTTTGTCCCGCTCGATGGCCTCAAATTCCTCGATCGTGCGATAGGCCTCGTGTATGCGCACTACCAGCGCCAGCCCCACGGCCGTGGTGGCGACGCCGACGACAATGGCAGTGAGGATCAATACATGCGGCAGAGGGTTGGAGTACGCCACAGCGTCGCCGGTCAGAATCGGTGCGGTGCCGCCTTCGATCTTGCCAAGGCTGATAAACATCAGGAATACGGAGGTCTGGAACATCATCAGGCCCAGCAATTTCTTCACCAGATTGCTATGCGCCATGATGGTGTACAGGCCGATCATCATCAGCAGAACGACGACCCAGTAATTGTAGTGCGCGAGGATCATTGTCGGCCTCGACCGGCGAAGCTGAAGAACAGCATCAGCATGACCGATGCCACCGTGATGCCGACGCCCAGTTCGACCAGCAGAATGCCCAGATGCTGCCCATGGCTGGGATGCTCGGGATCGATGGCGTCGTAATCGAGAAAGGCATACCCCGATAACAGGCTGAAGACCCCAACGCCGGCGTAGAGCAATACGCCCAACGCGGCGAGGCGACGCAGTACCGGAGGCGGCACGACCTGCCGTGCTGCACCCAAGCCGAAAACCAGAGCGTAGAGAATGATGCCGGCGGCGAAGATAACGCCGGCCTGGAATCCGCCGCCCGGTCCGTAGTCGCCGTGGAACTGCACATAAAGCGCGAACAGCAGAATCATCGGAATCAGCATCTTGGCGACGACCCGCAGGACGACGTGCTCCTGATGCAGCGCCATCAGTGGTCATCCTCTGCGCGCTCGCGACTGCAACGGCCCAGCAGCATCAGCACCGCGATGCCGGCGGTGAACACAACCATGACCTCGCCCAGGGTGTCGAAGCCCCGGTAGCTGGCGAGCAGGGTGGTCACCATGTTGGGAATGCCGACTTCGTCGTGGGTTGTCTCCACATAACGTTCGGCGATCGGATGAGTCTGAACCGGCGTATCAGCCGCGCCGAAGGGCGGCAAGTCCGATAGCGCGAACAGCAGCACCGCGCCGCAGGCCACGGAAACCAGCAGAGCCGGAAGACGGCGCTCATGCGAGGCCGCGTTCTCGCGTGAGCGTGTCAAACCGAAGGTCGCCAGAAACAGCACCGTGGTCATGCCGGCGCCCACTGCGGCTTCGGTGAAGGCGACGTCCACGGCATCGAGCAGCACGAATACGCTGGCACTGAGCAAGCTGTAGATGCCGCTGAGCATTGCCACCGCAAACAGGCCGCGCAGCCGGGCGATCGCAATCGCCGTCACGACCAGGCAGGCCAGCAGGAATACATTCAGGGCATCGAAGGCGAATACATTCATGACCGGGCCTTGGTGGCGCCTGCGGTGGGTTTCATCGAACCCAGCAGCGGTTTGTAGCCGTCGCCCAGCGCTGCCTGCGCCAGCGCATGTGATGCGGTGGGGCTGGTGAGGATCAGAAACCCGATGATCAGGACAAGGCGAACGGCGACGGTCCAGTCAGGCGCCTGCAGCAGCAGCCCGAACAGGATCATCGAGGCGCCGACGGTATCGGTGACGCCCGCGGCATGGGAGCGCGTGAACAGGTCTGGCATGCGCAACAGGCCGATGCCGCTGATCACGCAGAACATGCCGCCACCCAACAGCAGCATCCAGGACAACGCATCCGCAAACAGGGTCATAGGTCGTCGTGCTCCCCGGCACCGTCGATCCAGCCCAGTTCGCCGTAGTGCATCAGCTTCAGCACGGCGACGGTTCCAATGAAATTGATCAGCGCGTAGACCAGCCCAATGTCGAGAAACTCAGGGCGCCCGAACAGAAAGCCCGCCACCGCGATGAACAACACGGTCTTTGTGCCGAAGACGTTGAGCGCCAGGATGCGGTCGTAAACCGTTGGGCCGAGCAGCGCCCGGGCGAGGGCAAGGCTCATCGTGATGGCAACCGCCACCATGGCTGCGGCAAACATCATGCGCCGGTGTCCAGTTGCCGGACTCGGGCCGCGAAACGGCCGGTTTCCAACTCATCAATGAAGGCCTCATCGACGCTGTGAACGTCGATATGTTCGGCATCGACCCGCACCGACAGCGTGCCCGGGGTCAGCGTGATCGAGTTCGCCAGGATGGTCTCGCCCATGCTGGATGTCTGGCCATGGCGCACCGGGCGCAGGCCGGGGTTCAATGACTGCGGGCCGCGCAATACGCGAATTGAAACCTGGGCCGCAGATCGGAACACTTCCTTGGTCAGCCAAAGCGCGTACAGCGGCATGCGATGGGTGATGCGCAGCGGAACCATCTCGTGATCGGCGACGGACATGCGGCTGGCAATCCACAGCACCAGCGCCACGGAGGCCGCGCCCAGGCTGGTTAGCAGCACGGTGTAGTGACCGGACAAGACCAGCCAAAACGTGATCAGCAGTAGGCCAAGACTGACGAGGTAGCGCATCGCTCGGTCGTTCCAATGGTGTGATTGCGGACCCCAAGCTGACGCAAACGTCCTCTCAGGCTGGTTTGGCTACCGCTATCACCACCTCAAAGTAGGGAGGGCGTTGTTCCCGCGAACCGCTACGGCACGATACAACACGCAATCCTTGGCCCTCAAGCAAATCCCGCAGGGCCGGTTCGCTAAAGCCTTGATTTACATGGTCGTACGCGCGTGTTGTGGCCGGGTGTTCATGGGCAGACAGCGTCGCGACGATGAGCGTGCCGTTCGCGTGAAGCACCCGTGTCGCCTCGGCAATGACACGTGCGGGATCACTCGCATAGGTTAGCGCATGCATGCAGAACACGACCGAGAATTGCTCGGCGTCGTAGGGCAGGGCGTGCATGTCCGCCTGTTCGAAACGAACATTGAGATGATGTGCCAGCCGTCGCCGGCCCGCTTCGACCACGTTGCGGCTGAGGTCGACACAGGTGACCGTTTTCGCGTGGTTGGCCAGCAGTTCCGCCAATACGCCATCACCGGAGGCGATATCCAGCACGTCGCCCAGTTCCAGCAACTCGATCAGCGCTCGCGCGGTGGCCTCCCAGGTGCGGCCGGGCGAGTAATGCAGCTCCATGCGGCCAGCAACCGAGTCCGCCCAGGACAAGGTGGCATGCCGGCGCAGGATGACTTCGCGCGCCCGTTCAAGGTCAGCGCCGATCTGGTCGTCATCCAGGCGTGTTTTCATCGCGCTCCAAAGCACGCCGGGCAGGCTGTCGCCGACGTCCGGAGAAAACGAATAAAGGGTGCTGGCGCCGAGGCGGGAATCCGTCAGCAGTTGTGCCTCGCGCAGCTTGCTCACATGGGATGACACGCGGCTCTGGGCAAGTCCGGTGACCTGCGTGAGTTCGGCCACCGACAACGCGTCCGTCTCCAGCACGGCGAGCAGCCGCAGTCGCGTGCCGTCCGCCAGCAGGCGACAGGCTTGGGTCAGAGCGTCGAGAGAGCCAGTTTCCATGGGGTTGCGCGTAAGGGGGTGGCACAAAAAGGCCCGGCGCGGAACCGGGCCTGGTCAGGAGGCTGACGAACCGTCAGGAGTCGGGTGTTGTCTTGGCCGCCGAAGTGGCCCGCTTGACCCGCGAGGTGCTGCTGGCGGGTTTCTTGGCAGCGGGTTTCGCCGTGGACGTGGACTTGCTGGCCGTTGTCTTGGCCGCCGCGCGTTTTGCCGGCGCGCGCTTGGTCGTCGTGCCGGTGGGTTTGGTCTTGCTTGCGGTCGACTTCGCTGCCGTAGCGGTGCCCGTCGACTTTTTCGCGGTGGCGCGGGTGGTCTTGCTGGCGGCGGCCGGCTTGGACCTGCTCGCCGCGGTTGCTTGCGCGGCCGTCTTCGCAGCTGTCTTGCGCGCAGGCGCCTTTTTGGCGGGCGTCTTTCGGGTTGTCGTCTTGCTCGCCGGTTTCTTCGCTGTGGTCTTGGCGCTTGCCGTGGACTTCCTGGCGGTCGTGGCAGGCTTGGTCGGGCGGGCCGCTTTGGTCGTGGTCTCGATCTGCTCGGCGGCGGCGCTGACAGCGGATTCGGCGGCGCTTCGGGCCGATGTGGTCGCAGCTCGAACCTGTTTGGCGGCGGTGGTCGCCTGCTTCTTGGCGGCGTTGAGCTGCTTCTTCGCCGTGGTCTTGCCCTGCAGGTTCGCGGAAAGGGCGTCGGTTAACGCAACACGTGTTTCGGTGATGATCTGCACACTGGTCCGCGCGTTGGCGATGATCTGGTCGATGGTCGACTGCAGCAGGTCCAGCTGGGCCTGTGCCGTGCTTTTTACGTCACCTTTCTTCGTGCTGGCCTTGAGTCCGTCGACGACAGACTTGTAGCTCTTCTGGAGCTCGTCCAATTCGTGTTCGGCCAGTCGTTGAATGCCTTCGTAGACGATCTTGTTGGCACTGATCACGGTTTCGATGGCGATGCTGCGGACATCGTCCATCTGGGTCTTCAACTTCGCGAGCTTCTTTTTCGCGGCCATAGCGTCCCCGATCCTTGCGGTTGCGGATGTCGTCGCGAGTGTAGGAGCGGGAAAAATCCCTGTCAAAATCACAAATTATGAGCGGCCGTTTCAGTGTTGCGAGAGATCGACGCCCGGTACGTCTGAAATTCCTTTTGAATGGCGCTCCCGCCCGCCGTTTCGCGGTTTACGCCCCTACGGCCCGTCGATATAGTGGCCCGTCCCTCATTCTCGCGGAGGAGTTCGTCTGCACTTATGGCGATCTCCAAAAATTCTCATATAAATAGGACAAGCCTATGATTTTCCAAGGAAAGTCTATCCAGTGTCATGATCTGGGTGACGGCATCGTTGAATTGCGCTTTGATCGCGAAGGTGACGCGATCAACAAGTTCGACGCCGCCACCGTCAAGGAACTGGGCGAAGCCACCCAGGCCATCGCCCAGTTCGACGGCGCCAAGGGCGTGGTCGTCACCAGTGCCAAAGACGGCTTCATCGTTGGGGCGGATATCACCGAGTTCGGCGAGGCCTTTGCCCGTCCGGACGAAGAAATCATCCAGTGGTGCGCAGATTCCAATGCGGTGTTTTCCGCGTTTGAAGATCTTCCGGTGCCGACTGTGACCGCTATCAACGGCGTTGCGTTGGGCGGCGGGTTCGAGATGGCCCTGTCTTCGGACTATCGTGTCATGGCCTCCAAGGCCGCCGTCGGGCTGCCGGAAGTCAAGCTGGGGTTGTTCCCTGGGTTCGGCGGCACCGTGCGTCTTCCGCGCCTGGTTGGCGCGGACAACGCGATCGAGATGATCGCCGGCGGCGGCAATGTGAAGGCGAAGGACGCCCTGGCCAACGGTTGCACCGATGCCGTTGTGGAAGCGGACCATCTGCTGGACGCGGCCAAGGATCTGCTCGCACGCGCCAATAGCGGCGAACTGGACTGGAAAGGGCGTCGCGCCCAGAAGACCGGGCCGCTCAAGCTGGGACCCATCGATTCGATGATGGTCTTCGAAACGGCGAAGGGATTCGTGGCCGGCAAGGCTGGCAAGCATTACCCGGCGCCCATAGAAGCCATCAACGGCATCCAGAAAGCCGCCGGCAAGGGACGTGATGAGGCCCTGAAGATCGAGCACAAGGGCTTTGCCAAGGTCGCCAAGACCACGCAGGCTGCGGCATTGATCGGCATCTTCATGAACGATCAGTTCCTGAAGAAGAAATCCAAGGGCTGGATCAAGCAGTCCAAGGAGATCAAGCAGGGTGCGGTGCTGGGCGCCGGGATCATGGGTGGCGGTATCGCCTACCAGGCGGCGTCCACCGGTACGCCGATGATCATGAAGGACATCAACAAGGCCGCGCTGGACCTGGGCCTGAACGAGGCGTCCAAGTTGCTGGGCAAGCAGGTCGCCCGCGGCAAGATGGACGCCGCCAAGATGGCCGGCGTGCTCAACAACATTCGCGATACCTTGAACTATGGCGATTTCGGCGAAGTCGACATCATTGTCGAAGCCGTGGTCGAGCGGGCCGACATCAAGAAGCTGGTCTATGCGGATGTCGAGAAACATGCGCGTGAGGACGTGATCATCGCCTCGAACACCTCGTCGATCTCCATCGACGATCTGGCCGCTGATCTCAAGCGTCCGGAGAACTTCCTGGGCATGCATTTCTTCAACCCCGTGCACCGCATGCCGCTGGTCGAGGTCATCCGTGGCTCCAAGACCTCGGACGAGGCCATCGCCGCGACGGTGGCTTTGGCGACGCGGATGAAGAAGACCCCGATCGTGGTCAACAACTGCCCGGGCTTTTTGGTCAATCGCATCCTGTTCCCGTATTTCTTCGGCTTCGAGGGTTTGATCGCCGAAGGCGCCGACTTCCAGCGCATCGACAAGCTGATGGAAGGTTTTGGCTGGCCGATGGGGCCGTCGTACCTGAACGACGTCGTGGGCATGGATACCAGCCAGCACGTTGGGCATGTACTGGCGGCCGGCTACCCGGACCGCATGAGTCCGACCGAAGGGCAGAAATCCTCACTGGATCTGATGGTCGAGGCCGGTCGCCTCGGGCAGAAGTCCGGCTCCGGCTATTACAAGTACGAGCAGGATCGCAAGGGCAAGCCGAAGAAGGTCAAGGACCCGGAGGCCTACGACATCATCAAGCCGGCGGTGCAGGAGACGCGCGAGCATTCCGACGAGGAAATCATCGAGCGTCACATGCTGCCGATGATCATCGAGACCGCTCGCTGTCTGGAACAAGGCATCGTCGATACCGCCCCCGAAGCCGACATGGGTCTGATCATGGGCATCGGTTTCCCGCCGTTCCGCGGTGGTGCGCTGAAATATGCCGACACCCTGGGGCTCGACAATGTGGTCAAGGCCTGCGAGAAGTACGCCTATCTCGGCAAGCTCTACGAGCCCACTGACCGCATGAAGGATATGGCCGCCAAGGGCGAAAGCTACTACGGCTGATGCACCGAGCCGGGGCCGGGTCTCGATGACCCGCTCCGGACCGGTTGAGCATCCACTCAAGAATTTCAGAATTGGAGAAACGTTATGACCGAAGTCGTCATTGTCGACGCCGTCCGCAGCGCGATGGGCCGATCAAGAAATGGTCAGTTCCGCAACACCCGTGCTGAAGAGCTGTCGGCCGAACTCATGAAGGCCGTGCTCAAGCGCAACGAGGCCGTCCAGGCCGAAGACATCGATGACGTGATCTGGGGCTGCGTGCAGCAGACCCTGGAGCAGGGCTTCAACATTGCCCGCAACGCGTCACTGCTGGCCGGATTGCCGCATTCCGTACCAGGCCAGACCGTCAACCGTCTGTGTGGCTCGTCCATGTCGGCGATCCACATCGCGGCCAGCAACGTGCTGGCCGGTCAGGGCGATGTCTACCTCTGCGGCGGTGTGGAGCACATGGGCCATGTGCCGATGAACCACGGCGTGGATTTCAGCCCGGCGATCTCGCTGCATACGGCCAAGGCCGCCGGCATGATGGGCCTCACCGCCGAACTGCTGGGCAAGATCAACGGCATTTCCCGGACGGATCAGGATCAGTTCGCGCTCACCTCGCACCAGCGTGCCGTGGCGGCGCAAGCCTCTGGCATCAATAACAGCCAGGTCGTTCCGATCCGGGCACATGATCCGGATGGCAACCTGATCATGACCACGAATGACGAGGTCGCCCGTGCCGACGCCAGCCTCGAATCGCTGGGCGGTTTGCGTCCGGCCTTCGATCCGCGTGGCTCCGTAACCGCTGGCAACAGCTCTGCCTTGTCCGACGGCGCGTCCTGCGTACTGGTCATGTCGGCCGAAAAGGCCAAGTCGCTCGGCCTGAAGCCCATGGTCAAGATTCTTGGCATGGGCTGGGCTGGATGCGATCCATCGATCATGGGGCGCGGTCCGGTTCCGGCCACCCAGCAGGCGCTGAAAAAGGCCGGCATGGATCTCGGCGACATCGAGTACATCGAACTCAACGAGGCCTTTGCCGCGCAGAGTTTGGCCGTACTCAAGGAGCTGAAGCTGCTGGACAAGCAGGACATCGTCAATGTTCGCGGAGGCGCCATCGCACTGGGCCATCCGCTGGGCTGCTCGGGTAGTCGCATCACCGGCAACCTCGCGCATGTACTGCACGAGAAGAACGCCAGCATCGGCCTGGCCACGATGTGTATCGGGCTGGGGCAGGGCGTGGCCACCATCGT
>Ga0208330_1000153_pt1 | contig 42402 bp, 41 predicted proteins | sample DeeseametaMP1896_FD_184180 | JGI IMG/M metagenome (GOLD analysis project Ga0208330, IMG submission 184180) | Marine microbial communities from the Deep Pacific Ocean - MP1896 (SPAdes) | ecosystem: Environmental > Aquatic > Marine > Oceanic | place: East of Hawaii, North Pacific Ocean | collected... | reverse complement strand
CGATTAGCTCAGCCGGGTGACCCTTGGGCAGCGTCTTGGCCTTGCTCGCCGCGATGATCTTGGCGTGAACGGGCCGAACGGCGTGCAGCAGACGGAACGCGTGATAAAGCCGGCCGGCGCCGCGCTCAATATCCTGCGGCACGAACAACCCCGCCTGCTGGGCATCCAGACGTGCATCGGGGGTCTGCACGACCGCGGCTGCCGGCGCCAGCAGGTTGTCTGTCACGCCTTTGCCAATCGGGTTCAGCCGCAACAACCAGCCACCCACCGACTTGAACCACCAGCCCACGACCGGGGCTTCGAAGTTGGCGTAAACGCCTTCAAAACCGTCCTGAATCTCCTTGAGCCCGTAGTTCAGCGCGTAGTGCACCATGGGCAGGTCTTCGGCGCGTCGGCCCTCGGCCTCGAAGCGGCGCAAGGTCGCGGTGCAGAGGAATATCCACGACAGCACATCGGCCAGGCGACCGGTGAAGTTGCCCTTGGCCTTGAGCTTGGCGCCCATGAAGATCATCGCCAGATCGGACAGGATCGCGAACCGGGTGGAAGCCCAACCGAGCCGGCGATAGTAGGTCGCCGTTTCGCCGGAGACCGGTGAGCCGGCGGTAAAGCCACGGGTCAGGTAGCGGGCGATGCTGCGGCCGAAGTTGACGACCATGCCGCCCACCCAGCCGACCAGTGCGCTGCGAAAGCGGGTGGTGTCTTCCGTCTCCACCGACTCGACCAGCTTGCGGGCATAGGGATGCGAGCGATTCGCGCCCTGGCCGTAGATGATCAGCGTGCGGGTCAGGATATTGGCGCCCTCGACGGTGATGTTGATCGGCGCGGCGATGTAGGCATCGGAGACGATATTGTTCGGTCCCCGCTGTATGGCCGCGCCTGCCATGACATCCATCGCATCGATGGACAGCGAGCGCATCAATTCCGTGAGTTGCTGTTTCAGAATGGCCGAGACCACCGGTGGCTCATGTCCCGCGTCCACCGCGGAGCAGGAATACACGCGGGCCGCCTCCATTAGATATTGCAGGCCGGCGAGTCGCGCGACCTTGGCCTGCGGGCCTTCCATCAGGCCAATCGGCATATTGAACTGTTCACGGACCATGGAGTAGGCGCCGGTCACGGAGGCCAGCATGCGCGCGCCGCCTACGGCAGACGCCGGCAGCGAGATCGCCCGCCCACCGGCCAGCGATTCCATCAGCATCTTCCAGCCCTTGCCGACGTAGTCGATGCCGCCGATGGTGTTGGCCAGCGGGGCGACGACGTTCTCGCCGTAAATTGGGCCGTTGTGAAAGCTCACGCCCATCGGATCGTGGCGCAGCCCAATGGACAACCCGTCCATGCCCTTGTGCAGCAACATGACCGTGATGCCCAGATCCTCGCCTTTGCCGAGCAGATTGTCGGGGTCGCGCAGGCGTACAGCCAGCGAGATCAGGTTGGCGATGGGTGCCAGCGTGATATAGCGCTTGGAGAAACTCATCCGCGCCTTCAGATGACCATCGTCGTCGCGGAAAACCACGCCGTCGGCCTTGATCGAGGCGGCGTCGGAACCTGCGGTGAGTTCGGTCAGGCCGAAGCAGGGGATGTATTCACCCTTGGCCAGACGGGGCAGGTAGTGGTCCTTCTGCTCCTGGGTGCCGTATTTCTCGGTGAGTTCGGCAGCCCCGAGCGAGTTGGGGATCACCACAATGGCCGCGACGGCGCCGCCGGCGGCCTGGATCTTGGCCATGATCGTCGAGCGGGCAAGCACGGAAAAACCCTTGCCGCCGTACTTTTTCGGGATGAGCAGGGCGAAGAAACCGTTGTCCGCCATGTAGTTGAAGATGGCATCCGGAACCTGCCGGGTGCGTGACATCTCCCAGGGGTCACACATCTGGATCAGCTCTTCGCAGGGGCCATCCATGAACGCCTGCTCTTCCGCGGTGAGCTGGTTATAGGCCTCGCTCATCAATTTCTTGAAGTCCGGATTTCCGCCGAAGAATTCGCCTTCTGCCCAGACATCGCCGGCTTCCAGCGCCTGGCGTTCGGTGTCCGACAGCCGAGGCAGCATCCCGGCATTCTTCATGCCCATCATGATCGAGTGGAACATTGTTAACTCCTTGGTGAGAACACCAACGCAGAGGTTTAGGGAATGGGGCTAGCCGGGGACGCGCTCGAAGCTCTGGCCGGCATCGGCCATTGCGACCAGCCGTTCGGCCGGTGTGAACCGTTCGCCATATCGCTCGGCGAACTCGCGCAGGCGTACCACCGCCTTGTCCAGGCCATAGGCATTGAGGTATTGCAGCGGGCCGCCCTGGAATGGCGCGAAACCCCAGCCGAAGATGGCGCCGATGTTGGCGTCCCAGACCGACTCGAGCACGCCTTCCTCCAGGCAGCGAACAGTCTCGTTGGCCTGGGTTAGCAGCATGCGCTCGATGATCTCGGATTCAGGGATCTGCTCGGCCGCCACCGGCCAGTGTTCTGCGAGTCCTGACCAGAGCTGCTTTTTGCCACCGTCGGGATAATCGTAAAAGCCGCGGCCGGCCTTTTTGCCGGGGCGATCCAGTTCCGAAACCATCTTGCGGATCAGCGCATAGCCGGGTTGCTCCGGCACAGGCTTGCCGGCGGCCTCCAGGTCCTTGCGCGTCTGATCCATGATGTGCAGCGACAGCGAGAGCGAGACCTCATCGTGCAAGGCCAGCGGGCCGACCGGCATACCGGACTTGAGCCCGGCGACCTCGATGCGGCGTGGATGTTGGCCATCGGTCAGTAACGCGATGCCTTCCATGATGTAGGTGGAGAACACGCGCGAGGTGTAAAAGCCGCGCGAATCGTTGACCACGATCGGGGTCTTCTTGATCTGCTGGACGTAGTCGAAGGCGCGGGCCAGTGTCTCGGGGCTGGTCTGTTCGCCCTTGATGATCTCCACCAGCGGCATCTTGTCGGCTGGCGAGAAGAAGTGCAGCCCGACGAACTGATCCGGGCGCGCCGATGGCTCCGCCAGGCCGGTGATCGGCAAGGTGGAGGTGTTGGACGCGAACACACCGCTCGCGTCCATCACCGCCTCCGTCTCCTGCGTCACCTTGGCTTTCAGCCCCCGGTCCTCGAACACGGCTTCGACGATCAGGTCGCAGCCGGTCAGGTCTTGCACATCGCCGGTGGGGAGGATCTTGTCCAGCAGTGTTGCGCCGTCCTCCTTGCTCATGCGGCCTTTGGAGACCGCTTTTTTCACCAGTGATTCGGAGTACGCCTTGCCCTTGTCCGCGCCGTCTTGCGACACGTCCTTGAGCACGACATCAAAGCCGGCCTTGGCGCTGACGAAGGCGATGGCCGAGCCCATCATCCCCGCGCCGAGAATGCCGACCTTGGAGAAGCGCGCGCGCTCATAACCGTCGGGTCGTGAGCCGCCTTTGTTGATGTGGTTGAGCTGATACCACAGCGTGGTGATCATGTTTTTCGCTTCCGGCGACACGACGCAGGCCGCGAAATAGCGGGATTCGATCTTGAGTGCGTTTTCGAAATCGACCAGCGAGCCTTCGACGACGCTGGCCATGATGTGCAGCGTGGCGGGGAAGTTGCCGTGGGTTTTGGCCCGCAGCATCGACGGTGCGATCGCCAGCATCTGCGCCACGGCGGGATGCTTGGCGTCCCCGCCGGGGTATTTGAACTTCTTCTCATCCCAGGGTTGCGCTGCCTTCGGATTAACCTTCGCCCAGGCCTTGGCCTTGGTGATCAGGTCGTCCGGGGTGTCGGCCACTTCATCGATCAGGCCCTGTGCCTTGGCGGCATCGACACGCAACTCCTTGCCTTCCATCAGCAGGGGCAGGGCGGTTTGAATGCCGATCAGGCGCGGCAGCCGCTGGGTGCCGCCACCGCCGGGCAGTAGCCCCAGCTTGACTTCGACCAAGCCGAACTTCGCCTTGGGATTGTTCAGCGCAATGCGGTGATGGCAGGCCAGGGCCATCTCCAGGCCGCCGCCCAGCGCCGAGCCATTGAGCGCGCAGACCACCGGCTTGCCACCGGTCTCCAGCTGTCGTAGCAGCGCCTTGAAGCCGTCGGACATGGCCACGACCTCGGCTGGGTCGGTCATCTGGTACAGCCCGTCGATGTCGGCGCCGGCGAGAAAATCCCGCTTGCCTGACGTGATCACCAAACCTTTGACGGTGTCGTCGCCGTAGGCCTGCTCGACAACCGCCTGGAACGGTTCGGTCAGCGTCTCGTTGAGTACGTTCTGCGAGCGGCCGGGCATGTCCAGCGTGATCACGGCGATGCCATCGGCATCGACCTCATAGCGGATGGGGGACTCGGGATTGTCGTTCAGGTTGGCCACCATGACGGTTCGCCTCCGTTGGATGCTTTTATGGGGTCGGTCGAAGTCACGCCGTCCGCGCGACGCACGGCGTGGTCGGCAATCGGATCAGACGCGTTCAATGACGGTGGCGATGCCCATGCCGCCGCCGACGCACAAGGTGATCAGCCCCGTGGACTTGTCTTGCCGCTCCAGTTCGTCGATGAGCGTGCCCAGCAGAATCGCGCCGGTGGCACCCAAGGGATGGCCCATGGCGATGGAGCCGCCATTGACATTGACGGTCGCCGGGTCGATGTCCAGATCGCGAATGGCGCGCAGCACGACCGCAGCAAAGGCTTCGTTGATCTCGTACAGGTCAATGTCCTGCGGGGTCATGCCGGCCTTCTTCAGCGCCTTCAGTGATGCCGGGCCAGGGCCGGTCAGCATGATGGTCGGTTCGGTGCCGACCACCGCGGTGGAGACAATGCGGGCGCGGGGTTTCAATCCGAGTTCGCTGCCCTTGTCTTTGGAGCCGATCAGCACCACCGAGGCGCCGTCGACAATGCCCGACGAATTGCCGGCGTGGTGCACGTGCCGAATGGACTCGATGGTCGGGTACTTGCGCAGCGCCGTGGCGTCGAAACCCATCACCCCCATTTGCTGGAAGGACGGTTTCAGGCCGGAGAGGGTGTCGACCGTCGTGGTGCCGCGGATGGTTTCATCGTGATCCAGTACGGTCAGGCCCACATCGTCCGTGACCGGCACGACCGACCGCTTGAAGTGGCCGGCCTCCTGGGCGGCGGCCGCGCGACGCTGGGATTCAACCGCGAAGGCATCGACGTCCTCCCTTGAAAAGTCCTCCAGCGTGGCGATTAGATCGGCGCTAATGCCCTGCGGCACGAAATCCATCTTGGCGTTGACGCGTGGGTCCATGACCATGGCGCCGCCATCGGAACCCATCGGCCAGCGGCTCATCGATTCAACGCCGCCGGCGACGACCAGATGCTCCTCGCCTGATTTCACCTTCATCGCGGCCAGATTCACCGATTCGAGGCCCGAAGCGCAGAAGCGGGATTGGGTGACACCGGGCACTGATTCGTCCCAACCGGCGTAGATCACCGCGGTGCGGGCAATGTCGGCGCCCTGTTCGCCCACCGGGGTGACGCAGCCCAGCACCACATCGTCGACCTGGCTGGTGTCCAGCGCATGGCGGTCACGCAACTCCACCATCACGTTCTTGAGCAGATCGACAGGTGCGATCTGGTGCAGGGAGCCGTCTTTCTTGCCTTTGCCGCGAGGCGTGCGCAAGGCGTCGAACACGTAGGCGTCGGTCATGGGGATCTCCACGAGCTATGCTCGGCCGAATGGTAATATTGATTACCCATGTGGCTCGTCGCGAGTTGGCGCCAGCCGCATAGATGAGCTGGGCGAAAGCTATGCCATACGCTAGCGAATTGCAATGCGCGACAAGCGCGTATCTGGTGTCGCCAGGGTCAATCAGGTAATGTTTATTACCATGACGCCAGATAATGCGATTCCAGATCTCAGCGGCCTGGCCCCCAGGACACGCGAACGTATCGAAGAGGCCCTGCTCAACGTCTTTTCCACGCGGGAATTTCACAAGGTCGGCATGGCCGAAATCGCCCGCGAGGCGCGGGTGAGCCTGCAGACCCTCTACAAGTATTACGGCAGCAAGGAGGCGCTGCTGTACTCGGGACTGGATCACTGGATGGCGCAGGTGACCGAGCGCATGCTGGACCACCTGCAGGGCATCCAGACTTACAAGGACCGGTTGCGCAAGGTGTTCTGGGTGCTGCTGGACTTCTACGACCGCAATCCCAAGGTCGGCCTGTTGATGCAGAACGCGATTTACTTCAACGCCTGGAGCCGGGAGCCAGCGCTACGCCAGCCGCAGTTCACGCACGTATTCATCCAGGTGCTGACGGAGGGGCGGGCGGCCGGCGTGCTGACCGACGAAGTGGACGAGCGGGATTTGCTGGATGTTTTTTACGGGGTGGCCGCGCGGGTGATTTCACAATGGCTGAGTCGCGGCATGCGAGAACCCTTGGCGGCGCGGGCCGATGCCCTGTTCGAGTTGATCTGGCGGGCGATCGCCAAGCCGGGGGCCGAGGCGCCGGAATAATCCGCCAGGATTGACCCCGCCCAAGGCTCGGGTGACATTGCACAACAAGGCGGCATGCACGACCGCCAACAACTAGAGGTGGAGACAAGCATGAGTCGAACCGTGATGCAGGTGTTCGAGGAGACCGCCGCCCGTTGTGGCGATCTTCCGGCGCTCAAAACCAAGGTGAATGGCGTCTGGCAGGCCACATCGTGGACCGAATATCGCCGGAATGTGCGCCGCACGGCCCGGGCCCTGATCGGCGCCGGGTTGGAGCCTGGCGACGGCTTCGCGCTGCTGGCGGGTAACAGCGAGCACTGGGTGACGGCCTACCTGGGTGCTGTCGCGGCGGGGGCGGTGCCGGCCGGACTTTACGTGACGTCCAGCCCCGAGCAATGCGCCTACGTCATCGACCACAGCGACTCGTCCATGGTTCTGGTCGACTCCGAAGCGCAGCTGGCGAAAGTGCTGGCAGTCCGTGACCAATTGCCGAAGCTGAAGACGATCGTGCTGATCGGTGGCGAATCCGACGCGCCGGGCGTGCTGACCTGGGGGGCGCTGCAGACCTATGCCGATCAGGTCACCGAAGACAGCTTGCAACACCGGATCAATGCGTTGAAGCCCAACGACCTGGCCACGCTGATCTACACCTCGGGAACCACCGGGAATCCCAAGGGCGTGATGATGTCGCATCGCAACCTGACCTTTACCGGCGAGGCCGCGCGCGACGCCGTGGGCATCGAGCGGGGTCATGAGGTCATCAGTTATCTGCCGCTCTGCCACATCGCCGAGCAGAACGTGACCCTGCATGTCTCGCTTGCTGCCGGTCAGACCGTGTGGTTCGCCGAATCGCTGGATGCGCTGGGCGACAATCTCAAGGAGGTGCGACCGCATTTCTTTGTCGCCGTCCCACGGGTCTGGGAGAAGATCCAGGCCAAGCTGGAGGCCGGCATGGCCGAGGCGACCGGCGTCAAGAAGCACCTGTTGCAATGGGCTCGGGGGGTTGGGCGCGCATCGGCTCAGGCTGATCAGACGGGCGCACGCAGACCCTGGACCTATCCGCTGGCTGAACGGCTGATCTTCTCCAAGCTCAAGGCGGCGCTGGGCCTGGATCGATGCTTTTATGCGATGACCGGCGCAGCGCCCATCGCGCAGAGCACCGTCGATTTTTTTGCATCGCTCGGCATCACCATTCTCGAGGTCTACGGGCAGTCGGAATCCACCGGTGGCGGTACCTTGTCCATGCCGGGGTCGAACCGCTCCGGCTCGATCGGCCGGGCGCTGCCGGGGACGGAAGTGTCCATTGCGGAGGACGGCGAGATCCTGCTGCGCGGTCCGCAGGTGGCGTTGGGCTACTACAAGAATCCCGAGGCCACGGCTGAGACCATCGACGGCGATGGCTGGCTGCACACGGGCGACGTGGGTCACATGGACGATGACGGCTTCGTCTACATCACCGATCGCAAGAAGGAGCTGATCATCACGGCCGGGGGTGAGAATGTGAGCCCGCAGATGCTGGAGGGCCAGCTCGCCGGCATCCCGGGCGTCAGCCAGGTGGCGGTCATTGGTGACCGCCGCAAGTTCATGTCCGCCTTGTTCACACTCAATCCGGAAACGCTGGGCACGGCGACGCGTGCGGCGGGCAGCCCGGCCCGAACGCCGGCCGAGGCTACGGCCTGTCCGTTGTTCGTCAGCTGGTTCCGCAGTCAGATCGATGACGCGAATACGCGACTGGCGCGGGTGCAGGGGATCAAGCAGTTCACCCTGTTGGCGGAGGACTTTTCCGTTGAAGGCGGCGAGTTGACGCCGACAATGAAGAAAAAGCGCCGCGTGATTACGGAAAAATATGCTGCTGAGATCGAGGCGATGTATGCCGGCTGACGGTCAGCGTGCACGGGGTCGCTGGGCCGAATCTACGACAGCAGCCCAGGCATGGGGGCGCTAGAGTGCATTCCGTACCTTCAGCAGTCTGAGGCAAGGAGACCCTCATGAGTGAGACGGCACGCTGGGATACCCTGATTCGCAATGCGCTGGTGTTTGACGGCACTGGTGTTGCGCCCACACGCGAAGATCTGGCCATCCTCAATGGGCGCATCGCCGCCCGCGGTGCGGAACTGCCAGCCGAGCAGGCCGAGGTGGTCATCGACGCCGACGGCCGGTGGCTGATGCCGGGTCTGCTGGATATCCACACGCATTTTGACCTGGAGGTCGAGCTCGCGCCCGGCTTGCCGGAAGCCGTCCGCCATGGCACGACGACCGTGGTCTTCGGTAACTGTTCGCTGGGGCTGGCCTTCGGTTCGCAGCGGCGCAATGGCGAGGATCCGATTGTCGACTGCTTTGCGCGTGTCGAGAACATTCCCAAGTCGGTGTTAACCCGGGTGGTCGATCAGGTGCGTTGGAGCGATTCCGCGGGCTACCTGTCGCACTTCGATGCCCTGCCGCTGGGTCCCAATGTGGTTCCGTTGCTGCCGCACTCGATGCTGCGCGCCGAGGTCATGGGGCTGCGCGAGTCGGTCACGCGTTACCCGACGGAGGCTGAACTCGCGCGCATGGAGTCGCTGATCGAGCGGGCGATGCACGAGGGTTATCCGGGCTTTTCCACGGACGCGCTACCGTTTCACTACCTCGCCAACGACCCGCATCGACGGACGAAGATCCCGAGCCAGTGGGGCAGCTACAAGGAGCTGAAACGACTCACGCATGTCGTGCGCCGTCATGACCGCGTCTGGCAGGCGACGCCGCCCAAGGACAGCCCGCCACAGGTGCTGCGTAACTTCCTGCTGACCAGCGGCCGCTTGTTCGGGAAACCGTTAAAGATCACCGCCGTGGCGGCCTTGGACATCGCCACCAACAAAGGCATCGCCAAGCTCGGGCGTTTGCTGAGCCGGCTGCTCAACTCCAGGTTGCTGAAGGGGCACTTCCGCTTTCAGGCGCTGGCGGCACCGTTCAAGGTCTACTGGGATGGTCCGATCAATCCGCTGGCGGAAGAAATCGACGAGCTGCGCGAGCTCAACGAGCCGGATCTGGATGATCGTGACGCGCGCATGCGGCTGCTGAACGATCCCGCGTTTCAGGGTCGCTTCCGCAAGATGTGGAACTACGGCAAGTCCGGTTTCAACCTCGCGAATCTCGCGCGCCGTCTCCAGCGCGAACGCATGGCCTTCGGGCGCCGCCTGGAAGACATGGTGTTCGTGCAGGTGCCCGGCGATGTCGACGCCCTGTGGAAGGGCACGACATTTCAGGAGGTCTTTGACCGCCTAGCGCGCTGGCAAGCCAGCCAGGAAGGTGCGCGGTCTCAGGCCGAGGCCGATGTGTTCGCAGCCTTTCCGGCGCCCATCGGCAGCGAAGCCGACTTCATGTTGCATCTGTTCCGCACATACGACCTCGACCTGCGCTGGTACGTGGTTTCGGCCAATCGTGACCCCGCCGTGGTCAAGGACTTGCTGTTCAATCCGCTGGTGCTGCCCGGCTTCAACGATTCGGGCGCGCATCTGACCAACATGGCCTTTTACGACGCCAACCTGCGGGGGCTGCAAATGGCTCAGCAAGATGGGCTGGATCGGGTCGCCTGGCATGTTAAACGGCTGACGCGGGACCCGGCTGATTTCTTCGGGGTGCGCGCCGGCCGGCTGGACGTCGGCGAGCAGGCGGACGTGATTCTGGTCGATCCCGCGGCGCTGCAGGCCTATGACTCCGACGCGCATACGCGCCGCATTCATCGCGATGCCTTCCAGAACGACCAGATGGTCAATCGCTCCGACGGCGTCGTGACGCTTACGCTCATCGCCGGCAAGGTGGCCTGGTCCGGTGCTCAGCACGGCGACACGCTCGGCCTGGAGCAGATGGGGCGTGTCCTGCGCCATACCTCCTGCGAGCCGGAAGCCAAGGCGGGTTCGAAGGCCGGCGCCTCGCTGGCGACCGCTGCCTGAGCTAGGCCGCCGGCCTGTTCAGCCGGTGGCCGCCTCGGCGTCCGTTGCGTCGCTTTTCGGCTTGTCCCGGCATTCCGGCAGCGCCGTATCGGCGCGGCGCGGCGCGCGCTGGATGGCTTGAGCCACGGTGAGGGCGCCCGAACGTTCGAGATCATCTCGAGTGATGACCTTGACGTTGTGTGCGCCACAGGCCTCGCCGGACTCACGGTCGATACGCGAGCCGGTGGTCGTGGCGGCGAATGAGGCGGTACAGGCAACGGCCAGCACGCTGCCGATCAGAAGGGTGTGCAATCGAGCCATGGGGGGCCTCGCTAGGGTGACAGTCACCGTTCAGGCTACGCCACCACCCCGGTGGTTGTCAGTCCCCGTTCAGCGCGCATGACGCCGGTGCTCCGAATGCGTCAGTGACGGAAGTGACGACGCCCCGTGAGCACCATGGCGATGCCGTGCTCGTTGGCCGCGCCGATGACTTCATCGTCCCGGATCGAGCCACCCGGCTGGATGATCGCCTGGACGCCTGCGGCTGCCGCCGCGTCGATGCTGTCGCGAAATGGGAAGAAGGCATCGGAGGCCATCACCGCACCTTGCACGGTCAGTTCGGCGCGGGCGGCCTTGTCCACGCCCAACCGCGCGCTGTCGACCCGACTCATCTGCCCCGCGCCGATGCCGATGGTCCGGGCGCCGCGCGCGTAGACAATGGCGTTGGATTTCACGAACCGGGCCACGGTCCAGGCGAAGCCGAGATCCCGGAAGGTGTCGGCGTCGGGCTGTAGATCGGTGGCGACGCTCCAGTCAGTCTGCGAGCCGGCGCTGTCCAGGCTTTGCACCAGCAATCCGCCGGCCACGCGCTTGTAGTCCATGGCGGCGGCTTGGGGTGCGGCCTCGCCCAGCGCCAGCGCGCGAACATTCTTCTTGCGCGTGAGTACGTCCACTGCTGCGGCGGTGAAGCCTGGCGCGGCAATGACTTCGACGAACTGGCGGTCGAGGATGGTCTCGATCATCGGCGCGTCGACGGTTTGATTGAACGCGATGATCCCGCCGAAGGCCGAGGTGCTGTCGGTGGCATACGCTGCCTCGTACGCGTCTGCCTGTGTTCCCGCCACGGCCACCCCGCAGGGGTTGGCGTGCTTGACGATGACGCAGGCCGGCGTCGCGCTGTCGAACGCCTGTACACAGGCGACAGCCGCGTCGCAGTCGGCGACGTTGTTGAAGGACAGGGGCTTGCCCTGGAGTTGCTTGGCCGTGGCGAGCGTGCCGCCCGGTGCATGGCGCTCGCGGTAAAACGCCGCGAACTGGTGCGGGTTCTCGCCGTAGCGCATCGGTTGCACGCGCTCGAACTGCAGCGTCAGCGTGCTCGGCAGTTCGGTCTGGGCATCGTCGCCCGCGTCGCGGGTCAGGTACCCGGCGATCGCGCCGTCGTAGCGCGCCGTCAGGGCGAAGGCCTTGGCGGCCAGAGCGCGGCGCATGGCTTGGTCGGGTCCGCCCGCAGGCAGGGATTCGATTAATGCCGCGTAGTCGGCAGGGTCGACGACCACGGTGACATGCGCATGGTTCTTGGCGGCCGCGCGCAGCATGGCGGGCCCCCCGATGTCGATGTTCTCGATGGCATCGACATCGCTAACGCCCGGTCGCGCGATCGTCTGCTCGAAGGGGTAGAGGTTCAGCACGACCAGATCGATGCCGGTGATGCCGTGCTCCGCCATGACGGCGTCATCCTGACCACGCCGGCCGAGAATGCCGCCGTGAATCTTGGGATGCAGCGTCTTGACGCGGCCATCCATGATCTCGGGGAACCCGGTGACCTCGGACACGTCGGTCACCGGCAAGCCGGCCTCCCGAATCGTCCGGGCGGTACCGCCGGTGCTGAGGATTTGGATATCGCGCGCTGCGAGTTCCCGGGCCAGATCGACGATGCCGGTCTTGTCGGAAACACTGAGCAGGGCGCGCCGCACAACAGTGGGCGCTAAGGTCATTGATGGAGTCCGTGTGCCTTGAGTTTTTTGCGCAGGGTGCCCCGATTCAGGCCGAGGATTTCGGCTGCACGCGACTGATTGCCCTCGGAGTATTCGAGCACGGCCTGGAGCAGGGGTGCCTCCACCTGGTCGAGTACGATCTGGTAGAGGTCGCAAGGCGCGTGGCCGTTCAGCTGGCCCAGGTAGTGAGCCAGGCTATCCGCCACGTGTTCACGCAGCGGTCGGAGAGGTGCGGAGCCGTTTTTCATGGAGCCAAAGCGGTCGGGCAGTTCTCAGCAGGCGATGAATCAAGGAGTGCAACAACCCGCAAAGGGCGTGCCGAACTCCCCGCTCGGCATCTGAGGGTCATTGCGGAAAAGACGGCGGATCATAGCGCTGCAGATGGTGAGCGCAAGCGTGATCCGGCCAGTGGTTTTTACAGGGCGAGGCCCATGCGAAGAATGCGTAGGCAGGTCAGCGTCTTGGCGCTCATTTGTCGATGTGACCTTGCAAGCGCGCCCAGCCATCGTGCACCGCACCAATGCGCAGCGGCAGGTAGGGCGCATAGGCCGCGATGACATCCTCGGCCTGGGATTCGAGCAAACCAGCCAGCACCAGGTGTCCCCCTGGGCGGAGGCGTGCGGCCAACGCGGGCGCCATGGTGATCAGTGGTGCCGCCAGAATATTGGCGATCACGATGTCGTAGCGGCTGTCCGTCGGGGCATCCTTAGGCAACCAGGCCTGCACCGTCACCGCATTGCGCTGCGCGTTGTCGCGGGTGGCCTGCACGGCCTGAGGATCGATATCCACGCCATCGATACGGGAGGCACCCAGCCGTGCCGCGGCGACGGCCAGCACGCCGGACCCACACCCCATGTCCAGCACACTCGTGCCTTCGCAAGCCATGCCGTCCAGCCAGCGCAGACACAGGGCGGTCGTGGAATGCGTGCCGGTGCCGAAGGCCAGGCCAGGATCCAGGTGGACCGCGACGGCGTCGGCCGGGATATCCGCTTCGCGGCCGGTGGGGCAAATCCACAGGCGTTCGCCGAACGTCATCGGGTGGTAGTGATCCAGCCAGGCGCGGACCCATTGCCGATCTTCCAATCGGGAGGCCGACCAGGGGCCGATCTCGGTCTCGGGGATCAGCGTGCGCACACTCTCCAGCACTTGGCTTTCGTCGGCGTCGGCGCCGAACAGGCCGGTCACGCAGGTGCTTGGCCAGGTGGGATGGGTGCCCAACTCGGGTTCCAGAATCGGCACATCAGCCGCATCCGTCAGCGTGACGGCCAGTGCGCCGGCGTCCAGTAGCGCATCTTCCAGGGCTTCGGCGTCGGCGCCGGTTGCGGTGATCTCCAGCCAGCCGCGCGACGTGCCTAGTCCTGCCACTGGCGCAACAGCGTTTCGAGGTGGTGGATGTGGACGCCGCCAGCGACGAAGCCGGGATCGCGCATGATCTGCTCATGCAGTTCGAGGTTGGTCTGGATTCCTTCCACGACCATCTCGGATAGCGCCTGACGCACGCGGGCGAGGGCGGATTCACGCGAGTCACCATGCGCGATCAGCTTGCCGACCATGGAATCGTAATGCGGAGGTACGCGATACCCCGAGTACAGATGCGAGTCGACGCGGATCCCGGGACCGCCGGGCGGGTGGTACATCCGAATCTCGCCGGGCGAGGGCACGAAGGATCGCGGATGTTCGGCGTTGACTCGGCATTCGATGGCATGCCCGCGCATGCGGATGTCGTCCTGGGTGAAGCCCAGCGGTTCGCCGGAGGCCACGCGCAACTGTGCGCGGACCAAGTCCACGCCCGACACCATTTCGGTGACCGGATGCTCGACCTGAATGCGGGTGTTCATCTCGATGAAGTAGAACGACCCGTTCTCGTAGAGAAACTCGAAGGTGCCCGCGCCCCGATAACCGATGCGCTTGCAGGCCTCGGTGCAAAGAAAGCCGATCTCCTTGCGTTGGGCGTCGGTGATGCCGGGTGCCGGGCATTCTTCGACCACCTTCTGGTGGCGGCGCTGCAGCGAACAGTCGCGTTCACCGAGATGCACGACGTTGCCATGATTGTCTGCCAGCACCTGAAACTCGATGTGACGGGGTGTCTGCAGGAATTTCTCCAGGAACACCGCGCCATTGCCGAACGCCGCCTGGGCTTCCTGGCGGGCCAGGTTTACCGAGGAGATCAGCGCCGCTTCACTCTGCACCACGTGCATGCCACGACCGCCGCCACCTGCGGCGGCCTTGATCAACACCGGGTAGCCCACGCGCTCCGCGATCGTCTTGATCTGGTCCTCGTCCTCCGGCAGCACGCCATCGGAGCCCGGCACGCAAGGCACGCCTGCCGCCTGCATCTCGGCGATGGCCGCCGTCTTGTCGCCCATCGTGCGGATGACGTCAGCGGTCGGCCCGACAAAGATGAACCCGGAGCGTTCGACGGATTCGGCGAAATCCGCATTCTCCGACAGGAACCCATAGCCGGGGTGGATGGCCGTGCAATTGGTGACTTCGGCGGCGCTCATCAGCGCAGCCATGTTCAGATAGCTCCCGGTCGCACTGGCCGGGCCAATGCAGACCGCTTCATCGGCGAGCAGCACATGCTTGAGATCCCGGTCGGCCGTGGAATAGGCGGCCACCGGCTGGATGCCGAGCTCGCGGCACGCGCGCAAGATGCGCAGCGCGATTTCCCCGCGGTTGGCGATCAGTAGCTTCTCTATCATTACTCGATGACGAACAGAGGCTGGTCGAACTCCACCGGCTGCTCGTTCTCGGCCAGCGCTTCACGGATCACGCCGGACCGGTCCGCCTCGATCTGATTCATCATCTTCATCGCCTCAATGATGCAGAGCGTCTGCCCAACCTGCACCGTCTGCCCGACCTCGACAAAGGACGGGGCGCTGGGTGATGGGGAGCGGTAGAACGTGCCGACCATCGGGGCCTTGACCATGTGGCCGGTGGCCACGGCGGGCTCCGCGGTCGGCGCTGAAGCCGCTTCAGGGGCGGCTGCTGGCGCGACCGGGGCGGCCTGCATCGCCGGCATATGCACGGCAGGCGCGGCCTGGGTGGTGGAGTAGCGGCTGATGCGCACCGACTCTTCACCTTCGGTGATTTCCAGCTCGGCGAGGTTGGATTCCTCCAACAACTCGATCAGTTTCTTGACCTTGCGAATATCCATGTCAGCCCTTGGGGTTGGCAGTCTTCAACTGGACGATGGCGGCGCGCAGCGCCAAGCTGTAGCCAATCGGCCCCAGCCCGGCGATCACACCAACCGCGATATCGGAAAGAAAGCTTGTATGCCGGAACGCTTCACGGGCGTGAACGTTCGACAGGTGTATCTCGATGAACGGAATGCCCACGGCGAGCAAGGCGTCGCGCAACGCGATGCTGGTATGGGTCAGCGCCGCGGGGTTGATCAGGAGGAAGTCGACCCCCTCGCGCACGGCGGCATGGATGCGGTCGATGAGCTCGCCTTCGTGGTTGCTCTGGAACGTCGCCAGGGCGTGCCCAGCCTGCGTCGCCTCATCAATCAGCGAGGCTTCCAGCTGATCAAGGGACTGGTCACCATAAATCCCAGGCTCGCGAGAGCCGAGCAGATTCAGATTTGGACCATTAAGCAGTAGCAACGTGGCCACGTGCACCCCCGAGCAATTTGCATCGAGTGTGCCTGAGCAGGAATGCGATGTGAACCCTTTTCAGGGAGATATGGCGAATTTCGCAGACAATCGCCGCAAATTTCCTACATGCCGGTGGGCAGTTTCAGTCGTGACTCGATCTCGTCGCCGGTGACGGCCCCTTCATGGCGCAAGGCCACGCGGCCATCGGGGTGAATCATGACATTGAACGGCAAGCCGCCGATCCGCGCCCCGTAGGCATCCATCAGGTCGAAGCCGTCTGCCCCTTCGACCACCAGCACCGGGTAGTTCATGCCGATCCGGGCTGCATATTCGGCAACGCGCGCTCGGTCGTCCAGCGCAATACCCAGGATCTGCAAATGATCCTCGCCGTACTTGTCCTGAAGTGCAATGAGTTCGGGAATCTCGTCTCGGCAGGGTGGGCACCAGGTGGCCCAGAAGTTGATCAGCACCGTTTTACCCGGAAAGTCGTCTGGCGTGACCGGCTCGCCGCCAAGGTCGGCAATGCTGAAACTGGGTAGGGCGGCCTGTGCTGGCAGGGCATCGGGCGCCTGCATGGATTGTTGCAGCGCGAAGCCGCCAGCAGCAGCGATGACCGCGATCACGAGCAGGACGATCCAGGTTTTCATGGTGGCGGCAAAGTGAAACTGCGTTGCGTGGGGGGATAGCACAGGCCGGCATCGGCGCAGCCCTGATAGTGAACTGTCAGGGTGCCGCGCGCAGCCTCCGGCGGCAGCGCCACGAACAATTGGTCGCGGTAGATTGAGACATCACCAAAGTGTTCATCCCGGTAGGGTTCGCCGGCCGGGATGCTGGCCTGCAAGGTCGCCCCATCCAGCTCGAACGCCAGGGCATGACCGTAGAGATAGTAGCCGGGCGCGATCTGCCAGGCGACGGTCGCTTGCTCGCCGTCCATCCAGACGTCTGCCACGAATGCCTGATCTGCGGACAGAAACGCAGCCTGGCTGTCCGCGCCAAAGTCATTCGCCGCCGACAGCGCGCTGAAGCTGATCAACGCGATGCTGATGAAGAGTCGTGAACCCATTGCAGATAGTCAGGAAGGCCGCGGGCCGATTCGACCGCGATGATTTCGGGGAGTTCGTACGGATGAATCTGACGGATGGTGGATTCTAGCGCCGAGTAGGCGGCTTGTGTGGTCTTGATCCAGAGCAGGGCCTCGTCGTCGCATTCGACTTGTCCTGCCCAGCGATAGACCGAGCGGATGGCGGGCAACACATTGACGCAGGCAGCGAGATGTTCGCCCACCAGTTGCCGCGCGATGGCCTCGGCACTGGCGGAGTCGGGGCAGGTGCAGAACACGATGAGGACGGGTTCGGTCACGGGGCAGGAGCATGGTTGGGTGTTCTGGCATACTACGCCGCCTTTCGCCTACCCAAGAACTCGGAAATATGGATTTTCTGATCTCCGCCGCACACGCCCAGCAGGGCGCCGGTGCCGGCCCCAACGCCTTCGTTCAGCTGCTCCCGCTGGTCGGTCTGATCGTGTTGTTCTACTTCATGCTGATCCGTCCTCAGATGAAGCGAAACAAAGAGCACAAGCAACTGATCGCCAGCCTGTCCAAGGGCGATGAGGTCATCACCGCAGGCGGTGTTGCCGGCGCCGTGGCCGAAATGGGCGATGAGTACATCAAGCTGCAGGTGTCCGAGGGTGTGGTCATCACGGTGCAGCGCCAGTCTGTCTCCAGCGTGTTGCCCAAGGGCTCGCTGAAGTCCGTCTGATGAATCGAAACAGCCTGTGGCGGTGGTTGCTGCTCACCGCCGTTGTGGTGGTGGGCGTGCTGTTCGCGCTGCCGAATCTCTTCGGCGAGGATCCGGCAATCCAGGTGTCTTCGGATTCCGGGGACGTGCTGGACGAGTCCTTCGTGTCTCGCGTGGATGCCATCCTCTCCCGAGCCGATATCGAAGCGCTGTCGGTCGCCATCGTCGACGGGCAGCTGCTGGCCCGCATGCCCGACGACACCGCTCAGCTTGCGGCGGCCGAAAGTCTGCGAGAGGTGCTGGGGCGTGACTACGTGGTCGCTCTCAGCTTGGCGCCGCGCACACCTGGCTGGCTCGTCGGCCTGGGCGCCGAGCCGATGTCGCTAGGGCTGGATCTGCGTGGTGGCGTGCACTTCCTGCTGGAAGTCGATGCCCAGTCGGTCCGCGAGACCGCGATGGAGCGTTATCTGCAGGAAATACCGGCGTTCTTGCGGGCGCGTGACCTGCGCTACACCTCGCGCAAGATCGAGGATGGCTCGCTGATCATCGCGTTTCGAGATGCCGCAACCCTGGACGAGGCCCAGTCGACGCTGAACCGAGAGTATCGGGAGCTGTCGGTCGAAGATGCCAATCAGTCGAGCAACGCACTGGTGCTGGCCCTGACCGAGGAAGAAGAACAGCGAATTCTGGACTTCGCGGTCAAGCAAAACCTCACCACCTTGCGCAGTCGTGTCAACCAGCTGGGCGTCGCCGAGCCTGTGGTGCAGCGCCAGGGCGCCAGCCGCATTCTGGTGCAGCTGCCGGGCGTGCAGGACACCACACGCATCAAGGACGTGCTCGGTGCGACAGCGACGCTGGAATACCGGGCTGTCGCGCTGGAAGGCGACCCGGATCGCGCAGCCCGCACCGGCATCGCCCCGGCGGGCACGCAGCTGTTCTTCGAGCGTGACACCGACCGGCCCTATTTGCTCAAGCGCGACATCATTGCCACCGGCAACGAGTTGGTGGACGCGGCAGCGACTGTGGATCAGGAAAGCGGCACGCCGGCCGTGTCGGTGACGCTCGATGGTCGCGCGGCCAAGCGCATGTTCGAATTCACCGAAAAGAACGTGGGCAACCCGATGGCCGTGCTCTACAAAGAGACGATCATCACGACAACCTACGACGAGAACGGTGAGCCGCAGTTCGATCGCGAGCAGATCGAGGAAATCATTTCCGTGGCGACGATTCGCGGCGTGTTCGGTAAGCGCTTCCAGACGACCGGCCTGACCAGCAAGGAAGCCCACGACCTGGCGCTGCTGCTGCGTGCCGGCGCGCTGGCCGCTCCGATTGCCATCGTCGAGGAACGGACCATCGGACCCAGCCTCGGACAGGACAACGTGGAGCAGGGCCGTAACGCGACCATTCTCGGATTCGCCCTGGTCGTGTTGTTCATGGCCATGTACTACAAAGTGTTCGGCCTGATCGCCAACGCTGCGCTACTGCTCAACGTTGTGATGATCGTCGCCGTGTTGTCCATGCTGCAGGCCACGCTGACCTTGCCCGGCATCGCCGGTATGTTGCTGACGGTGGGCATGGCGGTGGATGCCAACGTGCTGATCTTTCAGCGCATCCGCGAGGAACTGAAAGCGGGCGCCAAGCCGCAGGAAGCCATTGCCGGCGGTTACGACAAGGCGTTCTCGACCATCGCCGATGCCAACATCACCACGTTGATCGCGGCTGTGGTGCTGTTCATCTTCGGCACCGGGCCGGTTAAGGGCTTCGCGGTGACATTGTCGATCGGCATCATCTCGTCCATGTTCACGGCAATCTTCGGCACACGCGTGCTGGTCAATGCACTGTTCGGCGGTCGCCGACTCTCCAAGCTCCCGATCTAAGCCATGAAATTTTTCAGCCAAACGCCGAATTTCGACTTCATGGCCCAGCGCAAGCTTGCGCTGCTGATCTCGGCCGTACTGATCATCGCCTCCATCGTCTCGCTGGCGACACGCCAGCTGAATTTCGGTATCGATTTCACCGGTGGCGTCATCGTCGAAGTCGGTTATCCCGAAGCGGCGGATCTGGATGCGATTCGTGGTCAGCTGGCCGATGGCGGTTTTGGTGACGCTATCGTGCAGTACTTCGGTGCCCGCAATGATGTGATGATCCGCCTCGCCCCGCGCGACGGGGAGAGCAACGCTGACCTGTCGACAGAGGTGCTCAAGGCGCTGCGGGCGGACGGCGCGCGACCGGACCTGCGCCGGGTGGAGTTTGTCGGCCCGCAGGTGGGTGAGGAGCTCACCGTCGATGGTTCGTTGGCAACCATCATCGCGTTGCTGCTGATCTTTGCCTATGTCTGGTTCCGGTTTCACTGGAAGTTCTCGACCGGCGCCGTGGCTGCGCTGGGGCATGACGTGATCATCACGCTGGGATTCTTCTCTTTCCTCCATCTGGAATTCGACCTGACCGTGCTCGCGGCGGTGTTGGCCGTGATCGGCTACTCGCTCAACGACACCATCGTCGTGTTCGACCGCTGCCGTGAGAATTTCCGGCGTGCTGCCGCGGGTGATGCCAAGGCGACGATTAATCGCTCGGTGAACGAGAACCTGTCACGGACGCTGGTGACCAGCCTGACGACGCTGCTGGCCCTGATCGCACTGCGCTTGATTGGCGGTGAGGTCATGGCCGGATTCTCGACCGCGTTGATCGTGGGTGTGGTGGTCGGCACCTACTCGTCGGTTTACGTCGCGAGCCCGGTGTCCATTGCCCTGGGCGTATCGCGTGAGGACGTGATGCCGCCCAGCGATGACGATGACCGCCCGGCGGATGGCGCGGTGGTCTAGTCGCGGCAGTCTTAGGTGGCGCACCGTCGCCGCCACACCGCGAGCCGGTGGTCTGTCTGGACCATCGGCTCGCGTTCGTTATAGGCGCATGCTCGAATATCGATCACCATAACTGGCCGACCGCACGCGGTCGCCGCGATCGAGAGGAGACATGATGTCCGCATTCTGGGAGACCGACGAGCACCGGGCGTTCCGCGAGCAGGTCCGGCGCTTCACCGCCGAGCAGATCGTTCCGCAAATCGATGCGTGGGAGGCTGACGGCGAACTGCCGCTGTCGTTGCACGAGCAGGCCGCGGATGTTGGCTTGCTCGGCGTCGGCTTTCCCGAAGCCTATGGCGGTTTGGAAACGCCCGACAGCTTTTATCCCCTGATCGTCATCGATGAGCTGTGCCGTGCCGGCTCCGGGGGCTTGATCGCGTCGCTGCTATCGCTGGGCATTGGTTTGCCGCCGATCGTGGCGCTGGGCAGCGACGCGCTCAAGCGGCGTGTATTGCCCGACGTGCTGGCAGGCCGCAAGGTCTCGGCCCTGGCCATCACCGAACCTTCGGGCGGCTCTGACGTGGCGAACCTGAAAACCCACGCCCGGCGTGATGGCGACCACTACGTGCTCAACGGTAGCAAGACGTTCATCACCAGCGGTATGCGGGCCCACTGGATGACCGTGGCCGCGCGAACGGGTGACGCAGGCATGCAGGGCATTTCGCTGTTTGCCGTTCCCGGCGATGTGCCGGGGCTCGGCCGCACGTCGCTGGACAAGATGGGCTGGCGCTGCTCGGATACCGCGACACTTTATTTCGAGGATTGCCGGGTGCCGGCCGATTGCCTGATCGGTCAGGAAAACGCCGGCTTTCTCGGCATCATGCGCAACTTCAACGGTGAGCGGCTGGCGCTTGCAGCGCAGGCGGTAGGGCTGGCGCAGTGCGCCTACGACGAGGCCCTCGACTGGGCGCGGCAACGCGAGACCTTTGGCCGGCCGCTAAGCCAGCGACAGGTGATTCGGCACAAGCTCGTTGACATGCTCACCGCGATCGCCAGCCAGCGGGCGCATCTGAATGAACTCGCCTGGCGTTGTGAGCAGGGTGAGGCACCCATTGCCGAGCTTTGCATGCTCAAGAATGGCGCGACGGCGATGCTGGAGCAGGTCGCCGGCGAGGCGGTGCAGATTCTTGGGGGTGCCGGTTACCTGCGTGGGTGCCGGTCCGAGCGCATTTTTCGCGAGACCAAAGTCTTGTCGATAGGTGGCGGGGCGTCGGAAGTGATGAAAGACCTCGCTGCCCGGCAACTTGGCTTGTAGGGTCCGTGATGCAGGTGATGCAGCGGCTCCAACGGGGCGGTATGCTCACCCGCATCGGCCGGCGGAGACCGGCTGTTCACGTGCGTCAGGGAGACACCATGCGATCGATTATCTTGCCGGCCCTGCTGGCCACTGTGGCAAGCCTCACGGCGCTGCCAGCGGCAGCGGAGACCTCCATCGTCTACACCACGGTCGGCGTCAGCTACACCCAACTGGATTTCGAGACCTCCGGTTCCGGCCTGGATCAGCCCGAAGCCGTGGACCTGACGGGTGACGCAGACGGTGTGACCTACGATGTGTCTCTGGCCGTTCGCAAGTTCGGTCCGGTCGAGGCGATGTTCATTGCAGGGCGCTACACCGATGGCGAGTACGACGACGGCGGCGTGGGCGTGTCGTCAACCCGTATCGGACTGGGCAAATATTTTATCGGCGAGAGTGGGGTGGGGCGTCTGTCGTTCAACGGCCGTCTCAACTACGAGGAATACACCTTCGGGGACGACGACGAGATCACCGAAGACGGCTACTCGATCACCGGCGAGTTGCGGGCGTACATCGACGAATACTGGGAAATCGGCATCGGCGCCGGCTGGATCGATCTCGGCGAGCCGCAGGGCTTCCGGGCCACGCTCAGCACCGCGATCGAACTGCCATGGCAGTTCTTCCTGACCGCGGAATGGGAAACCCAGTCACTGAATCAGGACTTCGATCGCCGCACCAGCGACGATCTGCAGCATGATCAGTCGAATGTCCGGATCGGCCTGCGCAAGGACTTCAACCTGTTCTGAACCGGGCCCGGTCTCCAGCGCGTTCCGACGGCGCTCAGCTCGGCTTCTTGGTGCGCAGATGGCGCATGATGGTGCCGCCCAGCGCCTCGTAGACCTTGGGGTTGCCAACGACAATGTTGCCGCTGTTCATGGGGTCGCCGCGCCCGGACATCTCGCCGACCATGCCGCCGGCTTCACGCACCAGCACAATGCCGGCGGCCATGTCCCAGGGCTTCAGCCCCAGTTCCCAGAAACCGTCGAGCCGGCCGGCGGCCACAAAGGCCAGGTCTAGCGCGGCGGCGCCGGCGCGGCGTACGCCGGCGGTCTTGCGCATGATCTCCGAGAACATCGCGATGTAGCCGTCGACGTCCTGATCGTCGCGAAACGGAAAGCCGGTGCCGATCAGGGCGCCTTCCAGGCTGTTGGCGCGGCTCACGCGAATGCGGCGGCCGTCAAGGGCCGCGCCGGCACCGCGCGAGGCGGTGTACAGCTCCTGCGAATACGGGTTGTAGACCACGCCGTGTTCCAGCTTGCCGCGGACCTGAATGCCGATGGACACCGCGAACTGCGGAAACTGGTGCAGAAAATTGGTCGTTCCGTCTAGCGGATCGATGATCCAGACGACTTCATCGTCACCACTGGCGCCGGTTTCCTCGCCGAGAATGGCGTGGTTGGGGTTTGCCCGGTGAATATGCTCGATAATGCGCGCCTCGGCGGAGCGATCGACCTCGGTCACGAAATCGTTACGCTGCTTGGTGTGCACACGTAATTCGTCCACGCGATCGTAGTGCCGCATGATCAGGTTGCCGGCCGAACGGGCCGCGCCAACTGCAATGTTTAGCAATGGGTGCATCGTTAGTGTCTTGTAAAGAACGGAAAACGACCCGAAAACCGGGGACGCTGGGCGGCGCGAGATTATCACGGGAACAGCCATGCGAGACCTGAGCGCCATTCGCATCGTCCTGGTCGGCACCACTGATTCCGGCAATATCGGCGCCGCGGCGCGTGCGATGAAAACCATGGGCCTGTCCGATCTGGCACTGGTGGACCCGCGAGAGTTCCCCAGCGACAAGGCCGTGGCGAGGGCTTCCGGTGCCGGCGATGTGCTGGAGCGGGCACTGGTGGTCGAGCGGGTCGAAGACGCCATCGCCGACTGCAATCTGGTGATGGGCGCCAGTGCGCGCCTGCGGGCGATCACGGTGCCGGCCGACACGCCACGAGAGACCGCCACGCGCATCGCGACCCTGCCGGATGACAGCCGTATCGCCTTGCTCTTCGGGCGGGAAAAGACCGGATTGACCAACGCCGAGCTGGATCTTTGCCAGCGGCTGATTCACGTGCCGGCGAATCCCGAATACAGCTCGCTGAATCTCGCGATGGCCGTGCAGGTGATGGCATACGAGCTGCGCCAAACGCTGCTGGCCCCCGGCGTGGAGACCCCATCCGATGTGCCGCCGGCCACCCAGGCAGCCATGGATGGGTTGTTCGAGCATCTAGAGCGTGCGCTCATCCACCTGCGGTACCTCAACCCGGACAATCCACGGCTGCTGATGCGGCGTCTGCGCCGATTATTTCACCGAGCCACGCCGGATTCCGATGAGGTGAATCTCCTGCGCGGAGTGCTGACCAAGATCGAGCGCTGCACGCCTCCGCAACGCGATTAGTCGTCGCTTCCGTCGGATTGGAGCTTGTCCAGCGTCTCGGCCCAGTGGCGCTGATTGTCGGGATGCGTGGCCTGGATGCCGTCACCGGTCAGGCCCAGCGCTTCCAGGGTCTCGTCCACGGCGGTGGGCCGCTCGTTGGCGCGGGTGTCGAGTTGCGGCAGCGTCTTGCCGATTTCGCGGATGCGGCGCTCGGCTTCGTACATGGGGTCGGTTTCGCCGTAGATCGTCAGCGGGTCGAGTTCCAGCAGGTCCTCGTCGTCGGCCGCTTGCAGGCTGCCGATAACCCCTGCGAGCAGGAGCGTCTGTGCCACCCGTGATCGACGGCGTATAATCCCTAGTAGTTCAGTCGGAATAAACAGCATGTTCCAACGCCTGCGTGAAGACATCCGCATCGTGTTCGACCGAGACCCGGCCGCACGCCATGCGCTCGAGGTTTTGACAGCCTACCCCGGCTTGCATGCCATTTGGGGGCATCGGCTTGCGCACTGGTGCTGGCGGCATGGCCTGAAATGGCTGGCCCGCGTGTTGTCGCATCTCGGTCGCTGGTTCACCGGTATCGAGATTCATCCCGGTGCGCGGATCGGTCGCCGCTTTTTTATCGACCATGGCATGGGCATCGTCATCGGTGAAACCGCGGTGGTCGGAGACGACTGCACGCTTTATCACGGTGTCACGCTGGGTGGCACGTCCTGGTCGCCGGGCAAGCGGCATCCGTCATTGGGCAACAACGTGGTGATCGGCGCCGGCGCCAAGGTGTTGGGACCGTTGAACGTGGGTGACGGTGCGCGCATCGGCTCCAATGCCGTGGTCGTGTCAGACGTGCCAGACGGCGCGACGGTGGTCGGCATCCCCGGCCGCGTGGTCAGCGAGCGCAAGCAGCCATCGCGCGAAATGCTGGCCATGGCGGAGAAGATGGGCTTTGACGCCTACGGCATGACCCGTGAGATGCCGGACCCGGTGTCCAAGGCCATCGGGTCGATGTTGCACCACATTCACGTGCTGGACGGACGCGTCGAACAGCTTTGCAAGGCCTTGCGCGAGCATGTCGACGCCCAGGATTTGCCGCGGCTGGACGTGCCGGAATTCGCTCGGGATGAAGCCGAGCAGGCGGCCGAGACCATCGTCGAAGCGTCCAAGCAGCGGGCGGCGAACAAGCCATCATGAAACTCACGACGCGCGGCCGCTACGCGGTCATGGCCATGGTGGATCTGGCCGAGCATGGCGGCGAGGAACCCGTCTGTATCGGTGACATCGCCGAGCGGCAGAATCTGTCCGTCGCCTATCTGGAGCAGTTGTTCGCGGCGCTGCGCCGCGCCGAACTGCTGTCCGCCCGCCGCGGTCGTTGTGGTGGCTATGCGCTGACCCGTCCGGCTGACCAGATTTCCGTGGCGGCCGTAATGGCCGCGCTGGACGAGGACATGGATGCCACGCGCTGCGGGGGGCAGACTGCCTGCACCGGCAACGGTGAGCGGTGCCGCACGCACGGTCTTTGGATGGCCTTGTCGGAACAGGTGCAGGGCTTTCTGGCCGACGTCTCGCTGGACGATGTGGTCGCCGGCCGGCTCGACGTGCGTGAATCCGTCGTGACCTTCGCAGCCTGATTCGGGACGATGACGCTTTACTTCGACTACAACGCCACGACGCCGCTGGACCCGCGGGTGCTGGAGCGGATGCTGCCAACCTACGCTGCGACGTACGCCAACGCGTCCAGCTTGCACCGCAGCGGTCGTAACGCCCGCGATGTGGTCGAACAGGCTCGGGCTCAGGTTGCCGCACTGGTCGGCGCGCGGGCCGAGGCCGTGGTGTTCACCACCGGCGGCACCGAGGCCGACAACCTCGCGCTGCGCGGGGTCATGGCCGGCCAACCGGGTCGCAAGCTGTTGATCGGCGCAACCGAACACCCCGCGGTGCTGGAATGTGCTGAGGCGCTCCAGCGCGAAGGGGTGCCGATGGAGCGCATTCCGGCGGGTCGGGACGGCCTGCTGGATCTGGCCTGGCTGGACGGTCGACTGGGGGGCGGCGACGTGGCGCTGGTTTCGGTCATGTTGGCCAATAACGAAACGGGCGTGATCCAGGACATTCCCGCCATCGCGAAGCAGGTGCATGCCGCCGGCGCGTGGCTGCATTGCGATGCGGTTCAGGCGGCCGGCAAGCTCCCGCTGGTCTGGAACGATTTGGGTGTGGATCTGCTGTCGCTGTCCTCGCACAAGCTCTACGGTCCCAAGGGTGTGGGCGCCCTGGTGCTGGGCGAACGGGTGGTGCTGCACCGGCAAATGCACGGTGGCGGGCAGGAGGCCGGCTTGCGTGGCGGCACCGAGAATGTGCCCGCTATCGCCGGTTTCGGTGCGGCGGCGGTGTTGGCCGCAGACGAGCTGGCGACCCGTATCGCAACCCTGCAGCAGCTGCGCGAGCAACTGGATGCCGGGCTGGACCAGATTCCCGGTGTCACCCGCTTTGCCGCGGCTGCGCCGCGTCTATGCAACACCACCCAGTTCCGACTGGCCGGCTTCGACGGCGAAAGCCTGCTGATGGCGCTGGATCAGGCCGGCTGTGCGGTGTCTTCCGGCTCGGCCTGTGCCAGCGGCAAGGGTGAACCCAGTCATGTCCTGCTCGCAATGCATATTCCGCCCGACGAGGCCAAGGGCGCGATTCGTGTCAGCCTGGGTGTTGGAAATACGGCGGAGGACATCGAGACACTGCTGGCCGAGCTGCAGCGCCTGAATCCGGCGACCTCCCGGCTGATGCGTTCGGTGGGGTTGGGCGCATGAGCGATCAATCGATTTATCTGGACCATGCGGCGACGACGCCAATCGATCCGGTGGTCGCGGAGCAGATGGCTCAGGCCCTGCATCTGGCCAATCCGGCATCGGCACATTCAGCCGGCCGCCTGGCTGCAGAACGGGTCGAGCAGGCGCGAGCCACAGTGGCCGGCCATGTAGGCGCCGCCTCGGAGCAGCTGATCTGGACGAGTGGCGCGACCGAGGCCGACAACCTCGCGATCCTCGGCGGGCTTGCGCAGCAGGCTCCGGCACATATCGTCACGGCCCGCACCGAGCACAAGGCCGTGCTCGACCCGATTCGGCAGTTGGAGCGCGGCGGCTGGCGCGTGACCTGGCTCAAGCCTGGCGCGGACGGTGTGGTTGCGGCGGCCGATGTGCTTGCTCCGGTGCAGGCCGATACGCGGTTGGTGTCGGTGATGCATGTCAACAATGAGACCGGCGCCGTGCAGGACATTGCCGCGATCGGCCGACAGCTGGCCGATCACCCGGCGCTGTTTCACGTTGACGCCGCCCAGTCGCTGGCTTGGTTGCCCATCGACATCAACGCCATGGGTATCGATCTGCTAGCCCTGTCCGCGCATAAGTGCCACGGGCCGCCAGGCATCGGTGCCCTGGTGATGCGCCGGGGGCTTGTTCGCCTCCGGCCGCTCATGCATGGAGGCGGTCAGGAGCGCGGGTTGCGCCCGGGCACGCTTGCGCCGCACCAGATTGTCGGCTTTGCAGCCGCCGTGCGCCGCCTGCAGGTTTGTGCGGATGCGCCGGACCGGGTCCGCGCACTGCGCGAACATCTGTGGGCGGGGTTGTCACGGATTTCGGGCGTGATCCGCAACGGTCAGCCACAGAGCACGGCGCCGCATATTCTCAATGCGACCTTCGCGGGTCTGAACGGTGAGAGCCTGCTGTTCGGTCTGCCAGGGTTGATGGTGTCGCAGGGCTCGGCCTGCACGTCGGGCGGGCAGGAGTCTTCCTATGTCCTGCGTGCCCTGGGGCGCAGCGACGCCGAGGCGCGTGCCAGCCTGCGCCTGAGCCTGGGGCGCACCACCACAGTCGCCGAGATCGACGCCGCGGTGGCGCAGATCAGCAACGCGGCCGCGCGGCTGACGGCGCTGCAGCCGGAGGCTGCTTGATGGAGACGTTACGTGCGCGCTTCGAAACCTTGCGCTGGGCGCGCGGGGCCGACGAGCCAATCACCGAAGCCACCGCACGGGCGACGACGCCGGCGAGTGACGACGTGGTCGAGATCAGCTTGCGATTCTGTGATGGCGGCATTGAATCTGCGCGGTTTCGGGCCCATGGTTCGCCCGCAACGCTATGCGCGGCAGACTGGGCTTGCGAGTACGCGGAAACGGGCGGGGCGGATGTCTTGACGCTCTGCGCCACTGACGTGGCGGAGGCCCTTCACTTGGCGAGAATTCAAATGCCGGCGGCGTTGATGGCGGTGGATGCGCTGCAGGCCGCCTACCGTCGATGGCAGGATGTCGGCGCGCAGGAACACCAGTCGCAACAGACGGTCAGCACAGTATGAGCAAGACAACGAACATCGAGATTACCGAGGCGGCCGCCGGCCGCATTCAGGAACAGCTCGCCAAGCGTGGGCACGGCCTGGGCTTGCGTGTGGGGGTTCGGACCTCCGGTTGCTCCGGTTACGCCTATGCGCTGGATTATGCCGACGCCGTGGGTGAGGACGACGTGAGCTTCGAGGCCTACGGGTCCACCGTGGTAATCGCGCGCAAGCATCTGGAACTGCTCGAGGGATTGCGTCTGGACTTCCGCCGGGATGGGCTGAATCAGATGTATCACTTCGAGAATCCCAACGTGGTCGATCACTGTGGCTGCGGCGAGAGCTTTGCCGTCGCCAGTTGATCGCTGTCGTGGGCGCGGGCGTGTTGCATTGCCGCATGCCCCGCCGGTCTTTAGAATAAGCGGGTTAACGCCGTCCCTCGTGACGGCGTTTCTTTCTGAAAAGGGTGGCTTCGTACTGATCGCAAGCCCCTTAAAGCCGCTGACACATACATATCGTTACGCGTAGGAGCACGCATGGCCGTCGAGCAAACCATTTCCATCATCAAGCCGGACGCCGTTGGTAAGAACGCGATCGGCGACATCTACAGCCGCTTTGAAAAGGCGGGGCTGCGGATCATCGCCGCGAAGATGAAGCATCTCTCCCGCAAGGAAGCCGAAGGCTTTTATGCGGTTCACGCAGAACGCCCGTTCTTCAAGGATCTGGTCGATTTCATGACCTCCGGTCCGGTGATGATCCAGGTGCTGGAAGGCGAGGATGCGATTGCGAAGAACCGCGAACTGATGGGCGCGACGAACCCGAAGGACGCTGCGCCCGGCACGATCCGTGCTGACCATGCGGAATCCATCGATGAGAACGCCGTGCACGGCTCGGATGCTGCAGACACCGCGGCCGTAGAAATTGCCTACTTCTTCAGCACGACCGAAGTCTGCCTGCGTACGCGATAAGCCATGTCCAACCCGGTCGCACAATCTGTGAACCTGTTCGGTCTCGATCGCGCGGCCCTGGAAGCGTTTGTGCATTCACATGGCGAGCCCGCGTTTCGGGCTCGCCAGTTGATGCAATGGCTTTATCAGAAACGGGTCACGTCCTTCGAGGACATGACCGATGTCAGCAAGTCATTTCGGGCACGCCTGCCTGGCATTGCTGACGTTCGGTTGCCGGCGCTGGAAGCGGCGCAGCTGTCGGCTGACGGCACCCGCAAGTGGGTGCTGCGGCTGGAGAGTGGCGGGGCGATCGAAACCGTGTACATCCCCGAAGCGAACCGCGGCACGCTTTGTATCTCCTCCCAGGTGGGCTGCGCACTGGACTGTGCGTTTTGTTCCACCGCGCAGCAGGGCCTGCAGCGCAATCTGACCGCGGCGGAGATTGTCAGCCAGGTCTGGTTCGCGATCCGCACCCTGGTCGATGAGTTGGGCAAGGAGCGGCCGATCTCCAATGTCGTGTTCATGGGCATGGGTGAGCCGCTGGCCAACTACAACCAGGTGATCACCGCGATCCGGTTATTGCAGGACGACCTTGGGTTCGGCCTGTCCAAGCGCCGGGTGACGGTGAGCACTTCGGGGCTGGTGCCGTTCATGGATCGACTCAGTGCTGATGTCGACACCGCCCTGGCAGTGTCGCTGCATGCTCCGAACGATGCGCTGCGCAATGAACTGGTGCCGATCAACCGCAAGTACCCGATCGCCGACCTGATCGCTGCCTGCGGTCGCTACACCCAGCGCGATCGCAAGATGCACATCGTCTACGAGTACGTGATGCTCGATGGCGTGAACGACAGTGATGACAACGCCCGCGAGCTGGCACGGCTGCTTCGGCACATGCCGGCCAAGGTTAATCTCATCCCCTTCAACCCGTTTCCTCAGACCCGGTTCCGCCGGTCCAGCCCCGAGCGTATCGAAGCGTTTGCGAACATTCTTCGGCGCAACAAGCTGATGGTGACAACGCGCCGCACGCGGGGCGATGACATCGATGCGGCCTGCGGGCAGCTGGTCGGCCGCGTCGCCAGCCGGCAGCAACGCCGTTTGTCGGACATCCCTGTGCGGGTCGCACCTTGATCGCACGCCAACGGATCATCCGCGGTTGGTTATGGGCGGGCGTAGTGCTCGCAACCTTGACCGCCTGCGTCACCGAATCGCCAGACGGCACCTATGCCCGATCCGATGCCGATTACACCGAAGCGGCTCGCATTAATACGCAGCTCGGTATCGACTACATGCGCAAGGGTGAAACCGACCGTGCGTTGTCCAAGCTGCAACGGGCGGTCGAGCAGGACCCTTCTCTGGCGCTGGCCCATGCCAGCATCGCCTTTGTGTATCAGAACAGGGGTGATCGGGTGTCCGCGGACCGCCACTATCGCCGGGCGATTGCGCTGGCTCCGAATAGCCCGGACACCCAGAACAACTACGGTGTGTTTCTCTGCGGACAGTCGCGGTACGATGAGGCCTTGCTGGCTTTTGATCGTGCGTTACGGGTGACCGGCTACCGGACACCGGAAGTGGCGCAGACCAATGCCGGGGTCTGTGCCCGGAAAGCGGGGCTGGATGCACGGGCCGAAGGTTATTTCCGCGCCGCGCTTCGGGAGAACAGCACGTTCCCCAACGCGTTGGCGCAAATCGCGCTGCTCTCGTACGACCGCGGGGAGTATCTTCTCGCCCGGGCGTTTTTGCAGCGCTATTCGCAAGCTGCCCCGCACAGTCCGCAGACCCTCTGGTTGGGCGTGCGGACCGAACGTGCCTTGGGGGATGTTGCGGCCGCTCGTCGATACGCCACTCAGTTGCAGCAGCAGTTTCCCGAAGCCGAAGAAACGTACTCATTGTTGAGATCAGAACGGAATGGCTGAAGAAGAGCCGATGGATCTACCCGGGCGGCAGGAACCGCTGCAACCCAAACCGGGCGGATTGCTGCGGGCAGCGCGGGAAGAGCGAGGTCTGAGCCTCGACGAGATGGTCGTGCAGACCAAACTCCCGCGTTCGATGCTGGACGCCATCGAGAATGACAATTTCGAGTTGTTGTCCGAACCCGTCTACGTGCGCGGTTATTACCGCAAATATGCGCGGGTGGTCGGTGCGGACGAGGCCGCGGTGATCGCCGGGTATGAGGCCCATGCTGGCGGCCAGCTGCCCAAGCTCGAGATTCCGGTGCTGCTGCAGGACGAGCCCCTCCGTGAACGGCGCCGCGCGCCGGTCCTGCTGGTCTTTCTCGTGATCATCGTTGCCGCCGTTGCCGTGGGCTGGTGGCTGCTATCCGCGGCGCCGGAACCGGTGTCTGCAGGCAACTCGTCGACGCCGCCCAGTGTGGCGCGGCAACAAGCATCGCCACCAGCTGCGCAGGCTCGTCAGCCGGCTGCTTCGGCACCCGGCGCGGAACGCCCAGCGACGGGCAACCGGTCGACGACCAGCGCGGGAGGCCCGCGCCGCCTGGCGCTGGAAACGACCATGGCGGCCGCTCCGGAGACAGCCCAGAGCGACGATCAACCCGCGGCGGAGGCCGGCGTAACAGGCGAACCCGCGGCGGAACCGGCCGAAGCGGTTCAGGTGCCGGCGGCGCTGGTGTTGGAATTCAACGAGGCATCCTGGGTTCGGGTCGAGGATGGCAGCGGGCGACGCGTGCTCAATGGCTTGATCCAGGGTGGCGAAACGCGGGCCATTGACGAGACCGGGCCGTTTTCGGTGTTTCTGGGGTATGCCCCAGGCGTTGATGTGTCGTTTCAGGGCGAGTCTGTTGACGTGTCGCAGCATATGCGCGGGAACAACACCGCGCGTTTCACGGTCGAGTAGCCAGCGAATTCAGCCACGCAGCTGATCGAGTTTTCTCATGGCGATGCAAAGCAAGCACAGAATCACGCGACGGGTGTCGCGGCAGATCCATGTCGGCAATGTGCCGGTAGGCGGTGATGCGCCGATTTCCGTGCAGAGCATGACCAACACCGAGACCGAGGATGTCGACGCCACGGTCGAACAGATCCAGCGTATCCAGAAGGCCGGCGCGGACATCGTCCGTGTCTCCGTGCCCACGCTGAAGGCAGCCGAAGCGTTTGGCGAGATTCGCCGGCAGGTGGACGTGCCGCTGGTCGCCGATATTCACTTCAACTGGAAGGTCGCCCTGGCCAGCGCGAAAAATGGCGCTGATTGTCTGCGGATCAATCCGGGCAATATTGGTGGCGAGCACCGTGTGCGCGAAGTGGTCGCCTGCGCGCGGGATCACAAAATTCCGATTCGGATCGGGGTGAACGCCGGCTCGCTGGAGCGGGAGCTGCAGGAGAAGTACGGCGAGCCCAATTCCGACGCCCTGGTCGAATCGGCCATGCGCCACATCGACATCCTCGATCGCCACGACTTTCCGGATTTCAAGGTCAGCCTCAAGGCCTCCGAGGTGTTCATGACCGTCGAGGCCTACCGCAAGCTGGCCGCCAAGATCGAGCAGCCGTTGCACCTGGGAATCACCGAGGCCGGGGGCGTACGCTCGGGCGCGGTCAAATCTTCGATCGGGTTGGGCATGCTGCTGGCCGATGGGATCGGCGACACCCTGCGCGTGTCGCTGGCTGCCGATCCGGTCGAAGAGGTGAAGGTCGGCTGGGATATGCTCAAGTCGCTGCACCTGCGCACGCGCGGCATCAACCTGGTTGCGTGCCCGTCCTGCTCGCGTCAGAACTTCGACGTGATCAAGACGGTGAACGAACTGGAATCGCGCCTCGAAGACATCGATGCCCCGCTGGACCTCGCCGTCATCGGCTGCGTGGTCAATGGGCCGGGCGAGGCGCGTGAGGCACATGTCGGGGTGACTGGCGGCAAGCCGAACTCGATCTTCATCGACGGCTCCATACAGCACAAGACCAACAACGAAGAACTCGTGGATACGCTGGAAAAGCTGATCCGCAATCGTCTGACCGAACCGACATCGTGACCATTCAAGCCATCCGCGGCATGCCGGACTTGTTGCCGGACGCCTGCAATATCCAATCGCAGTTGATCCGAGCCGCGGCCGACGTGGTCGAAAGCTACGGGTTTCGTGAGATTCGCCTGCCGCTGATGGAGAAGACGGAACTGTTCGCCCGTTCCATCGGCGAGGTGACCGACATCGTCGAGAAGGAGATGTACAGCTTCGACGACCGCAATGGCGAGTCGATGACCTTGCGACCCGAAGCCACGGCCGGAGTTGTTCGTGCGGTGATCCAGCATTCGCTGGCCCATGCCGGCCCTCAGAAGCTGTGGCTGGCCGGCCCGATGTTCCGTTACGAACGTCCACAGAAAGGCCGGTACCGCCAGTTCGACCAGTTCAACGTCGAAGCCTTCGGGCTGGCCGGTCCGGACATCGACGTGGAATTGATCGCCATCAGCGCGCGCCTTTGGCAGCGGCTGGGGGTCACGGACTCACTCACTCTCGAACTGAATTCGTTGGGTGACGGCGCGGGTCGGCAGCGGCATCGTGACGCATTGGTTGACTACCTGCGGGCGCACGCGGACGTGCTGGATGCGGATGCGACACGGCGGCTGGAGTCCAATCCGCTGCGCGTGCTCGACTCGAAGACACCGGCCATGCAGCCGATGCTGGCGGCCGCGCCCCAGTTGCCAGATTACTGGGACGATGAATCTCGGCAGCATTTCGAAACGCTCACGCAACGCCTGGACGCTCTGGGCATTGCGTGGACGCTAAACCCACGTTTGGTTCGCGGACTGGATTACTATTCGCGCACGGTGTTCGAGTGGACGACGACCGAGCTGGGTGCGCAGAACGCTGTTTGCTCGGGCGGGCGATATGACCGCCTGGTCGAACAGCTGGGTGGCAAGCCCACACCCGCCGTCGGATTTGCCATCGGGGTCGCGAGGCTAGCGGCGTTGATGGAGGCCCGCGGTGTGACGGCTCAGCCGGTGGCGGATGTTTATCTCGCCGCCTTGGGTGAGGCCGCCGAGGCCGAAGCCGTGGTGCTGGCAGAGCGGCTGCGGGATGCCTTGCCGGGCGTGAAGCTGGTGGTGAATGCGGGTGGCGGCAGTTTCAAATCGCAGCTCAAGCGCGCGGATCGCAGTGGCGCGCAGTACGCGCTCATCCTCGGCGAGAGCGAAGTCGAATCGGCAACCGTGCAGGTCAAACCGCTGCGGGTTCGAGACGATCAACAGGCGGTCGCGCAAGCTGCGCTGGCCGGAACCCTCCGTGAGCGTTTGCAGGCCTCAGAGGCTGCGGCGTAGGCACGACAGGAAACAGGAAGACACGTGGAACAGAGAACAGACGAAGAGCAGGTCCAGCGCCTGCGCGAGTGGGTTGGCGAATACTGGAAGCCCGTGGTGGGCGGCGTCATCGTTGGCCTTGCGGCCGTGTTCGGCTGGCAGGGCTGGACCGGGCATCAGGAAGGTCAGGCACTCGCCGCCTCCGGTGCATACAACGCCCTGACCCAAGCGATCGAGACCGGTGATCTCGATGCCGCAGCTGGCAGCGCGGATACGCTGGGGAGCGAGTACAAGGGCACGCTTTACGCGGCGCTGGGCCATCTGATGATTGCCAAGGCCTATGCGGACGAAGCCCGGTATGACGAAGCCGCCGAGTCCCTGAGCTGGGTTGCAAACTACGCTGATGATGCGCCCACCCGGGCATTGGCATCGCTGCGTCTGGCGCGCGTGCGCTGGACCCAGGGCGACCCGGATACCGCGTTGAGCGTGCTCAATGACGCGACGCCGCCGCAGGCTTTCGAGGCGGCGTTCTTCGAACTCAAGGGCGACATTCTGATGACCACCGACGCCACGGAACAGGCGCGCGAGGCCTATACCGCGGCCTTGGCCGCGATGGATCTGCGCGCGCCGACGCGCTCGGCGGTTGATCGCAAGCTGGCGGAACTGGGCCAGCCGGACGAACAGGACGAGCAGGCATCGTGATGCGCATCGGAATCGTCACCCTCGCCGCCGTGCTGTTGGCTGCCTGCGCGAGTAACGAGGTCGCCAACAAGCCGGCCGAACTCGCGGACGTCGAAACGCCGGAAGTGAAGTTCAAGCGCGCCTGGTCCAAGGACGTCGGCGCGGGCTCTGCTGGCAAGTTCGCGGCACTGGTACCGCTGGTTGTCGACACGCGGGTCTTTACCGCCGACGCCAAGGGGCGGATTCGCGCGCTGGATACTGGTGCCGGCGCCACCTTGTGGTCCAAGTCCACCGACTACCGGTTTGTCGCTGGTCCTGGGCTGGGCAACGGTCAGGTCCTGCTCGGTACGCTGGACGGCGAAGTGGTCGCCTTCGACACCGTGACGGGCGAAGAACGCTGGCGCACCGTGGTCGACGCCGAGGTTCTCGCCGCTCCGGTCGAAGGGGGCGGTCGGGTGGTGACGCGCACGGTGGATGGTCGTGTCTTTGGTCTGGATGCAGACAACGGCGAGCGCGAATGGGAGTTCAACCGCGCCGCGCCCGCACTGACGCTACGTGGTTTGTCCGATCCGCTGGTGCGGGGAGGCAACACCATCATCGGTCTGGACACCGGGCATGTGATCTCGCTGGACACCCGTACCGGCGACGTGGACTGGGAGCAGCTGATCCGTGAGCCCACCGGCCGCTCGGAACTGGAGCGCATCGTCGATGTGGATGCCCAGCTGCTGCTGGATGATGGCCGCCTGTTCACCGCCAGCTATGGTGGTGAGCTCGTCGTGCTGTCGGCCGTAACCGGTCGCGAAATCTGGCGCCGCAACCTGCAGAGCTACACCGGCATGGCGGTCAACGGCGACCAGCTGTACGTCACCGACGCCGCTGGCACGGTCTGGGCGCTGGACGTGGTGACCGGTGCTGCGATCTGGGACCAGTCGGACCTGTCGTACCGTGGCCTGACCCAGCCCGTGTGGTTTCGCGGCAACCTGATCGTCGGTGACTACGAAGGCTATCTGCATGTGCTGTCGCCGGCCGATGGTCGCGTGATCGGTCGCAGCCGACCGGCACGTGACGCGATCCGTGCGACGCCGCGCATCGAAGGCGAGCGGCTGTACGTCCTGGCCACCGATGGCACGCTGGCGGCGCTGGAAACCGTCCCGGTTGAGCCATAGCGATCGAGTCTGACAAGTACCCATGACTGACACACCGGCAGAATCCGGCGCGCTGCCGGTAGTGGCCCTGATCGGGCGGCCTAACGTCGGCAAGTCCACGCTATTCAATCAGCTCACCGGCACGCGCGACGCGTTGGTCGCCGATCTTCCTGGCCTCACGCGCGATCGCCAGTACGGCATCGGCCGTCTCGAACACCAGCGCTTCATCGTCGTCGATACAGGCGGGATTGGGCCGGACCAAGATCCTGACTTCCGCGAAATGACCGAAGCGCAGGCGACGGCTGCGCTTGAAGAGGCCGATGTCGTCGTCTTTCTGGTCGATGCGCGCTCTGGCCTGAACCCCGCCGATCAGGAGATCGCGAGGCGCCTGCGCCGGCAGGATCGGCCGGTGGTTCTCGCTGTCAACAAATCCGAAGGACTCAGCGCGGTCGAAGCCAATGCCGACTTCTACGCGCTGGGGATGGGCGATCCGTTGCCGATCGCCGCGGCACACAACCGCGGTCTGGTGTCGCTGGGCGAGCGTTTGGCCGAGCACCTGCCAGCGTTCGGGCAGGGTGAGCCGCCGCCTCCGCGCGATCCCGGCATCCCGCGCATTTGCGTGATCGGGCGCCCGAATGTGGGCAAGTCCACCCTGGTTAATCGGCTGCTCGGCGAAGAGCGCGTGGTGGCGGCCGATGCGCCGGGCGCAACGCGCGACAGTGTTGAAGTCGGCTTCGACTGGCAGGGACGCACATTTCGTCTGGTTGATACTGCCGGTCTGCGGCGGCGTTCCAAGCGCGATGGCATCGCCGAGAAGTTCAGTGGCGTGAAGACGCTCCAGGCGATCGAGCAAAGTGACGTGGCGATTGTTGTCGTCGACGCCCGCTCTGATATCGGTGCCCAGGATGCCCGTGTGCTGGGTCTGGCAGCGGCCGAGGGCCGCTCGATCATTGTCGCCATCAACAAGTGGGACAAGCTCGAGGAAGCGGTTCGCAAGCAGATTCGCGAAGAGCTGGACTACAAGCTGCCGTATCTGGATTTCGCACCGGTGCACACGATCTCGGCTCTACGTGGTTCGGGGCTGGGTGAGCTGATGCGCTCGGTGGTCCGGGCATCGGATTCAGCGAACGCCAACCTGACGACATCGGCCTTGACCAAGGTGCTGGAAGACGCCGTTCGCGCCCACCAGCCGCCGGCCGTCCATGGCCGCCGGATCAAGCTGCGTTACGCGCATCAAGGCGGCCGCCGGCCCCCGAAGATCGTCATTCACGGCAACCAGACCGCCCGCGTCAATACCGACTACAAGCGTTATCTCTCGAATCGCTTCCGCGAAGCGTTCGACCTGTATGCCACGCCGGTCGAGATCCTGTTCAAAAGCGGTGACAATCCCTTTGAAGGACGCCGCAATACGCTCACGCCCCGGCAGGAGCGCAAGCGCAAGCGGCAGGTCAAACGCTTCGGCAAGAACAAGTAACCACGCCGGGCTACTGTCGCCAGGCGTCCGTCGCTTCCCACATTCTCAGATAGCCTTCCGCGGACGAGAACAATGCCCGCAATGCGTTGTTCACTTCGTCGGTGCTACGGTCCTCGGTGAACTGCTGCATGTCGGCGATCTGGTCCGGGTACAGGCCGTAATGCGCCACGCCACGGCCGTCGTAGAGCCCGAACTCATGATCTCCGGTGACCTGCTTGTCGAATTCCACGCGTCCATCCACCGAGAGGAATGGGTAGAGCGGGGTATCGGCCGGGTTGCTGTTGCCGGGCAGTGATGCGATGCCGTTGACGTCGCTGGCCATGCCGGTCGGGATGATGCCGCCAACGCGTAGCGTCGCCGGCCGCTCGCCGGCCCGTAGCAGCTTGTCCACCCATGCGGCCCGCGAGCTGGCAAAGCGGCTGATTGTGCCGCCATCGGCCACCACGCGGTCCAGCAACTCCTCCGAGTAAAGCCAGTCGTGGCTGCTGGTCACGCCGGGGTACCCGTTGGTTTCCGCGATTTCCAGAATACGGTCAATGACCGCACGGGCGCTGTGATCAACCTCGATCACCATATTGCGCCGCATCAGTTCCTCGATCAGGAACTGACCCAGGTCGGTGATGCCCTGCAGGTTGCAAAGACCGTGTTCCGACTGTGGAACCAGCGGCGGGACCGGCAGCGCCTGACTGAGCTGGCCGTTGATGTACTCCAGTTGCAGCAGCAACTGATCGATCACGCCCAGCGGGTTGACCGAATCCGGTGATTCGATGGACGGGTCGCTGAACTCTGCCGGGCAGGCCTCGTAGAGTAGGGGTGTTCCGGTCTCGATCAGGTTCCCGACATAGAGAATCGTGCCGATGCCCAGGGCTTCGTCCGGGACCACGCCACCAAAGGCATTGTCGAACTTGTGGATCGGGAAGATGTGGCGCACGCCCATGTCGTAGGCCGCATCCAGTCGCTGCACCAGTTCCTCGCGTGTGCATTCGGCCACGCCGAGGAACTCGCCGCAGTTGAACAGCTTGGAGATCTCGATGCCCAGCACCACGGCCAGCTTGCCGTCCTCGACCACCGAGCGAGCGTCGGTCGGATTGTCGACGATCCGGAACCAGCCCTTGCCGGGGCCGCCGTTCTGCGCGTCGATGTAATCCTGCATTTCGTGGATACGCTGGTACTGAAGGCGCCAGTTCTCCTCGAAATCACAGGCGTTCTGCTTTTGAGGGTTGATCTGGCACAGCACTTCGCTACCAGTGAAGTGGTTGACCAGAATTCTTAGGCCACCCAGATAAGCCCGTTCGATCCACTTGTAGTAGCTCTGATGGTGCTGCAATGAATTGTGGGTGGGCCAGAACGGAAAGTCGGGCCAGCCCCGGGTCTGATGCACCGGGCTGATCCCCGAGGTCACCGTTTCTACCAGTCCCAGCGTGCCCTGCGGACCATGATTGATGGCGCAGTCGTGCAGCGCGTGGTCTACGCCAAACTTGTGAAACGGATCGCCGTAGTTCACCTGACCGCCGATGAATTCGTAGGCGGTGATATGGGAGTGGGCATCGATAAAGCCGTAGAGGTCGCCGTCGCCCAGACTGCTGGCGGACACGCTGTCGGCGAACAAGGGCACATCACGCAGATAAAGCGCAGGACCGTCCTCGTCGAGCAATGTCGCGTTCAGTTCGGCTTCCGGATAGTCGGCGCAGCCGCTGGCCGGCTCCAGCACGAACTCGGTGTCGATACCGGCGGCTGTCGCGTCGGTCAGGCCGAGCAGGTCCGCGGCCGCCGCCAGCCGTTGACCGGTGATGGCGTTGCTGAGACTGAAATGACCGTCGCTGGCTGGCAAGAGGTTCCACACCGCGAGATCGTTGGCACGACGAACAACCGCCAGCTGCGGATTGACATCGATGCCGCCCACGGTATCGCCGACATCACCCACGGTGTCGCCGACATCGCGAATCGGACCGCTGCCCGGATCAACAATGTCGAGCAGAATATCGGTGATGTCGCCAACGCCGCTGACCAGCTCGCCCACCTGACCAACGAAATTGCCCAGTCCGTCGAGCAACTCACCGGCCGGGTCGGTGATCCCGAGCAGGGTTTTCGTCCCCAGCTCGCCGGGAGCGCGTGCATATGACGCCATGAGCAGGTAGGAGCCCAAAGCCGTTGGCTCGAAGCGAAAGGCGGTGGCGGCTGCGGCTTGCGGACGGACCGTGAAATCGTCGCCGGTGTCGGTGAGCGCCACGTAACCCGCGCCGGCGTGAAGCACATAGCAACCCTTGGCCACCGAGTAGATCGTTTGCGTATCCATCACTGGCGGCGTCTCGCTGCCGGCGTTCGACCCGCCGGAACCGCAACCCACAAGCAGTCCCGACAGTAATGCGGCAATCGCCCAGGTAATGAATCCCCTGATCATCATCACTCCTTCCATGGTTTGGTCGTCCCTGTCACCAAGGCTCTTCGCCAGTCTAGGAGCCGACGATCCACCGCGAGACGACCGGGGGCTGGATTTACTACATTCGACCGCTGGGGATGGGTTATGCGTCCCATCTGGCGGTGTTCGGGCCGCTTTCGGCTGAGGCGCGAAAACCGTCCCTGTCCGGCAACAGTGGTATCTGCTTGATATATCTGGGGATTTTCATATGCGCTGGATATGGTGCCACGGGGGGTGTTCCCAGAAGGTGACAGGTGGCATTCGTTAAGTTATTGATTTTTTACTAAAAATTGATTGGCACGCCGCATGCAACCTACTTGGTGACAGTCGAAAGGCTGCGACTAATTTGATTTGGAGAGAACGAACCATGAAAACGCAGATCGCTTTGATCAGTTCCGCACTGATGGTCAGCACCGCCGCACTTGCCGCAACGGGTTCGATGGACACCGAAACCTCTGTGGACACGGAAAACCGTAGCTACGAGGGCAGCAGCAGCATCTCTGGCGATGCGTCGCGTGATGGCGTCTCCACCGAGATCAACCGTGAGGGTGAATTCTCCGGTCCGAATGTCGAGCGCAGCAGCTCGGGCAGCTTGTCGTCGAGCGTCAGCTTCAACGACATGACGGAATCGCCGGATGAAGCGTTCTCGCAGATGGACGAGGACAGCAACGGTGTGCTGTCACAGTTGGAAACCGAAGGTACGCCGTTGCGCGACCGTTTCGATTCCGCTGATGAAGACGGTGACTCCACGTTGACCGACGGTGAGTTTTCGAACTTCGTCGCTTCACTTGGCGACAACATGGGTGAAGAAGACTCGGACGCTTCTGATGAAGCCGAAGACGAATTCGATGAAGCTGAAGACGACGTTGAGGACGAATTCGGCGAATAATCGCTGACCCCTCGAGTCAAGCGCGCGCTGGCCTTCGGGCCAGCGCGCTTTTTTGTGCCCGCGATGCTGGATCGCTAGCGTCGATGCTATGCTCAAGGCGTCAATATCTTGGGTAGTTCACGGGGTTCTTGCCATGACAGTGGCTTATTCTGCGTTTCGGCCTGTGTCGGCCATCCTGCTCGCCTGCAGCCTGATCGGCTGTGGTGGTGATACGGAGTCCGCTGCGCAAGCCGATGATCCGCTCGCCACAGGTGCGGGTTTTATCGCCTTGACCACCACGCTGCTCGGCGGTGACGCCATCAGCCAGAAATCCATGGGATTCGGCGCATTGACGGCGCCGGGCCGCAAGGCGGCCGTCACAACGGCCTGCGACAGCGGCAGCATGACGGTCGATGAGGCAACAGGGCGCACCGAATACGACAGCTGCGTCACCCAGTTCACCAACGGTGGTTACAGCCTGACGTCCACGCTGGATGGCGTGGAGATCTCCACTGAAACCGATTGTCCGGACACCTCGTCCTGCGCCGCCAACAGTACGTTCTTCTTGGATCAGTACGGCGAGAACGGGCAGCCGCTGGTCGCCGTGAATCAGGATTCCAATGGCGTGGATGTACGGTCCACGGCATTGCTCACAGATCGCTATTCGGTGGCCACGAGCAACGACACCACCACCTACAACTCTTTGCTCAACGGTCGCGTCACGTCGCAGGACCGGGCTGCCGGTTTGCCTGAACTGCGTTTCGGTTACAACGAAGTTCGCTTTGTCGAGGTCGAAAGCCCGCAAGGCTATTCCGTTGCGATTGACGGTGCGTTCAATTCGAATGCGGGCAGCATTGCCGCCGGCTGTGCCAGTGGCGCCGCCATGTTCGCCACGACGACCCCGGTCCAGTTCGATTCGGGTGGCGCACTGACGGCGGGCGAGCTCACCGTGACATTGGCGGACGACACGGCCGTGACCGCCACGGTGGAGAACGGTGTGTTCGTGATCCGCTCCGGCGGCGAGAGCACGACGTACAGCCTTGCCCAGCTGAGTGCGCTTTGCAGCTAAGCCATTAACTAGGGAAACACTGACCTATTCACGCCGCCAAGTTGCCGCCTGAAAACAGGCCAGGCAAGGCGCGAGAAGTGAAGTTTGGTCATTCCAAATGAGCGACGAGCAACGCCGCG
>Ga0208330_1000148_pt1 | contig 43926 bp, 37 predicted proteins | sample DeeseametaMP1896_FD_184180 | JGI IMG/M metagenome (GOLD analysis project Ga0208330, IMG submission 184180) | Marine microbial communities from the Deep Pacific Ocean - MP1896 (SPAdes) | ecosystem: Environmental > Aquatic > Marine > Oceanic | place: East of Hawaii, North Pacific Ocean | collected... | reverse complement strand
CTGGCCGAGGAAGGGCACGTTGACGATGCAGAAGGTCGTCACGGTGCCGGTGTGCGACAGCTCGACCTCCTCCGCGGTGGGGGTGCCGTCCGAGGGGCACGCCGCGCGCGGCGGGATGTAGACCTTGTTGCAGGTGGGGCAGCGCTGGCCGACGATCCTGCCCTGCTCCAGGCCGCGGTAGAACGCGGACTCCTCGGGGCTGGCGGCGTAGGTGTAGTCGAGGCTGACCGGCACGACGATCCCGGTGACGGGGTCGACCGCACCGGTCGGCGCCACCACGGGGGCGGCGTCCTCGCCGGCAGGCAGCGGCTCGAGACATGCGATGTCGGTGACGGCACCGACCCGCTCCTCGGCCCAGCGCACGCGCACCCGCATGCCGGTGGACACCTCGTCGGGGGACGAGACGTCCAGCGCGTGGAGGAAGGGCTTCGTCGCACCGTCGAAGGTCACCAGGACGTAGGCGAAGGGACGGTCGAAGGGCTGGTGCTTGACCGGCTCGGGCACCCACGTCCAGGACGTCACCGTCCCGACGGGCGCGACCTCGACGAAGTCCTCGAGCGCCTGGTGGGTGACCGGGTCGTACTCCGGCGGCGGCACGACGACCTGGCCGTCGGAGGTCCGCCCGGCGACGACGACGCCGTCGCGCAGGCCGGTCAGGAACCGGCCGAGCACGGGGCCGGTGGAGCGGGTGTAGTCGAAGGCGACCGTCACCGGCGCCGAGAGGGTGCGGGACATGCCGCCAAAACTAGAACGTGTTCTATGCCGATGGCAACTGTTCTGGCAGGGTGTCCCTCATGAAACTGGGACTTCAGCTGGGTTACTGGCAGGCGCAGATGCCGACGCACCACGGCGACCTCGTGCAGGCCGCCGACGAGTCCGGCTTCGACGCGATCTTCACCGCCGAGGCCTGGGGCTCCGACGCGTTCACGCCGCTGGCCTGGTGGGGCCGGGAGACGCAGAACGTCCGGCTCGGCACCTCGATCGTGCAGATGTCGGGCCGCACCCCGACCTCCATCGCCATGCACGCGCTGACCCTCGACCACCTCTCCGGAGGCCGGCTCGTGCTCGGCATGGGCGTGAGCGGCCCCCAGGTCGTGGAGGGCTGGTACGGCCAACCGTTCAAGAAGCCGCTGGCCCGCACCCGCGAGGTCGTCGACATCATCCGCCAGGTCCTGCGCCGCGAGGGTCCGGTGACCAACGACGGCCCGCACTACCCGCTGCCCTACACCGGGGAGGGTGCGATGGGCCTGGGCAAGCCGCTGAAGCCCATCACGCACCCGCTGCGTGCCGACGTGCCCATCTGGCTCGGCGCCGAGGGTCCGAAGAACGTCGCGCAGACCGCCGAGATCGCCGACGGCTGGATCCCGATCTTCTACACGCCCAGGTCGGCCGGGATGTACCAGGACTGGCTCGACGAGGGCTTCGCGCGTCCCGGCGCCCGGCGCACCCGCGAGACCTTCGAGATCGCGGCGACCTGCCACCTGCAGATCGTGAAGGACGAGGCCGAGAAGCGCGCCGCGGTCGACGCGATGAAGCCCTTCGCCGCGCTCTACATGGGCGGCATGGGCGCCCAGGAGATGAACTTCCACAACCAGGTCTTCGTGCGGATGGGCTACGAGCAGCTCGCTGAGGAGGTGCAGAAGCTCTTCCTCTCGGGGGAGAAGGAGCGCGCCACCGCGCTCATCCCCGACGAGCTGGTCGAGGACATGCACATCATCGGGACCGAGGGCGAGGTCAAGGAGAAGGTCGCGGAGTGGGAGTCCACCGGCGTCACCACGCTCATGGTCAGCCTGCACTCACCCGACGAGGTGCGCCGGGTCGCCGAGCTGCTGGCCTGAGATGACCGAGGTCATCGGGCTCAGCGCCTTCGCGCACTCCGACCTCCCGACCGCGGAGGTCGACCGGCAGCAGGAGGTGTACGACGCGCTCGCCGACGCCGTCCGCGGGCTCGTCGACGCCACCATCCGCTCGACCGTCCCGGAGGAGCGCATCCGGTCCGTCGAGGAGCGGGTGCGCGCGCTGACCGGGGAGCTGCGTGCGGAGCAGCTGCCCGGCCCGTTCGGCATCCACTACAACGACGAGGGGCGCTCCTGGAACTGGGGCAACGCCGTCGTCGGCCGTCGCAACGCCATCGCCCCGCCGCTGGAGCTGCTCGAGCGGCCCGGGGGAGGGCTGCGCGCCGAGGTCGAGCTGGGTGCGGCGTACGAAGGTCCTCCGGGGCTGGTCCACGGCGGCGTCACCATGCTGCTCCTCGACCACCTCATGGGCGAGGTCGGCAGCGACGGCCACCGCCGGGTCACGATGACCGGCACGCTCACGGGTCGGTACGCCGCCCCGACGCCGCTCGGGCCGGTCGTGCTGGAGGGCTGGATCGCCCGCGAGGAGGGCCGCAAGGTCTTCGTCGAGGCGACGCTCGGCACGCCGGACCGGGTCACGGTCGAGGCGCACGGGGTGTTCATCATCCCCTCGTGGGCCTGAGGCGACCCGCCGGCGGACCACCCTGGCGCAGAACTGGAACACGTTCTAGTCTCGCCCCATGAGCGACCTGGACACCCTGCGCACCGGCACCCACAACGGCCACCTCATGGTCGCCGCCCTGAAGCGGCACCGCACCAAGCCCGTCATGCACCTCGGTGACACGGTGCTGACCGGCGGCGAGACGGCCGCGCGGATCAGCCAGTACGCCCAGGCGTTCGAGTCCCTCGACGCCGGTCGCGGCACCGCGGGGGCCCTGCTCGCGCTCAACCGTCCCGAGGTGCTGTTCATCCTCGGCGCCGGCCAGACCCAGGGCTACCGGCGCACCTCGCTGCACCCGCTCGGCTCGCTCGACGACCACGCCTACGTCATCAACGACGCCGAGATCAGCGTCCTGGTCGTCGACCCGGTCTTCGCCGACCGCGCGGCCGGGCTCCTGGAGAAGTGCCCCGGCCTCAAGCAGGTCCTCACCATCGGGCCGGTGCCCGACCAGCTCGCCCACGTCGGCAAGGACCTCGTGGCGACGGCTGCGGAGTTCGAGCCGAAGCCGCTGGAGGCCGTACTGCTGCCGCCCGACCACATCACCTCGATCACCTACACCGGCGGCACCACCGGCAAGCCCAAGGGCGTCATCGGCCTGGCGCAGTCGTTCTCCACGATGACCGCGGTGCAGCTCTCGGAGTGGGAGTGGCCGACGAACCCCAAGTTCCTCATGTGCACCCCGCTCTCGCACGCGGGTGCGGCGTTCTTCGCGCCGACCGTCATCAAGGGCGGTGAGCTGCACGTGCTGACCAAGTTCGACCCGGCCGAGGTGCTGCGCGTGATCGAGGAGGAGAAGATCACCGCCACCATGCTGGTGCCCTCGATGCTCTACGCGCTGATGGACCACCCCGACAGCCGCACCCGCGACCTGTCCTCGCTCGAGACGGTCTACTACGGCGCCTCGGCGATCAACCCGGTGCGGCTCAAGGAGGCCATCGAGCGCTTCGGCCCGATCTTCGCGCAGTACTACGGCCAGTCCGAGGCGCCGATGGTCATCACCTACCTGTCCAAGGAGGACCACGCCGAGGCGGTCGCGTCCGGCAACGACGCGCGGCTCTCCTCCTGCGGTCGGCCCGCGGCGATGCTCCGCACCGCGCTGCTCGGCGAGGACGGCAGCCCGGTCCCCGTGGGCGAGCCGGGGGAGATCTGTGTCGCCGGCCCGCTGCTCTCCGGCGGCTACTGGAAGCTGCCCGAGGTCACCGCCGAGACCTTCCGCGACGGCTGGATGCACACCGGTGACGTGGCGCGCGAGGACGAGGACGGCTTCTGGTACATCGTCGACCGCACCAAGGACATGATCGTCACCGGCGGCTTCAACGTCTTCCCGCGCGAGGTCGAGGACGTCGTCGCCGAGCACCCCGCGATCGCCCAGGTCGGGGTCATCGGCACCCCCCACGAGAAGTTCGGCGAGGCGGTCACCGCCGTCGTCGTGATGCGCGAGGGCCACGAGCTCACCGAGGCCGTGGTCAGCGAGATCCAGGAGATGGTCAAGGACCGCAAGGGGTCGGTGCAGGCGCCCAAGCAGGTCATCGCCACCGACGCCCTGCCGCTCACCGGGCTGGGCAAGCCCGACAAGAAGGCGCTGCGGGCCCAGTTCTGGACCGGGGACCGCTCGGTCGGCTGAGCCCGGACACGAGGCGCGTCCGCGCTGACGCACGAAGGCCCGCCGTCCTCCGGGACGGCGGGCCTTCGGCGTACGCGGGTGGGGCTACTTGCCCTGGAACTCCGGCTTGCGCTTCTCCAGGAACGCCCGCGGGCCCTCCTTGGCGTCGTCGGAGGAGAAGACCGCCGCGCCGACCTTCGCGTCGTCGGCCCAGCACTCCTCCTCGTGCCTGCCCTCGGAGTCGCGCATCGTCTTGAGGATCGCCTGGACCGCGAGCGGGCCGTTGGCGGCGATCATGTCGGCGATCTCGCGCGCCTTCTCCAGAGCCGAGCCGTCGGGGACGACGTGACCGATGAGGCCGAGTTCCTTGGCCTCGGTGGCCATCAGCGTGCGCCCGGTCAGCAGCAGCTCGGCGGCCACGGTGTAGGGGATCTGGCGGGGGAGCCGGACCGCGGAGCCGCCCATCGGGTAGAGCGACCAGCGGGCCTCCGCGACGCCGAACTTCGCCGACTCGCCGGCGACCCGGATGTCGGTGCCCTGCAGGATCTCGGTCCCACCGGCGATCGCCGGACCCTCCACCGCGGCGATGAGCGGCTTGGTGAGCCGGAAGCCCTTGAGGAGACCCTTGATGACCGAGGGGTCGAACTCGCCGGACTCGAAGCTGTCCGAGGGCGGCTTCTCGTTCGCGGTCTTCAGGTCCATCCCGGCGCAGAAGTAGCCGCCGGCGCCGGTGAGGATGCAGACACGGATCGAGTCGTCGGAGTTCACCCGGTCCCAGGCGTCCTCCATGATCCGCAGCATCTCGCTCGAGAGCGCGTTGCGGCGCTCGGGACGGTTCATCGTCACGGTCAGGACGTGGCCGTCCTGCTCCACCAGGCAGTCAGTCATGCCGTGATGCTAGCCACAAACGAGAACGTGTTCTAGTCTGCGGTCGTGGCCCTCAACATCGCTGACCTGTTCGAGCACGCGGTCGACGCCGCCCCCGACAACCCTGCCCTCAAGGTGGGCGATCGCATCGCGACGTACGCCGACCTGGAAGCCGAGTCCAACCGGCTCGCGCACTACCTGCAGAGCCAGGGCGTCGGCCCCGGCGACCACGTGGCGATCTACGCCAAGAACTCCGTCGAGCACGTCGTCGCCGTGCTCGCCACGGTCAAGATCCGCGCGGTGACGATCAACGTCAACTACCGCTACGTCGAGGGGGAGCTCAACTACCTCTTCGACAACGCCGACGTGGTCGCCGTGGTCTTCGAGCGCTCCTACGCCCCGCTGCTGGCCGCGGTCGCGCCCAACCACGCGAAGCTCAAGACCTTCGTGGCGATCCCCGACGCGATCGACCCCGACGACGCCTCGGACATCTCCTCCTTCGGCGGTGTGCTGTACGCCGACGCGATCGCCGACCAGAGCGCCGAGCGGGACTTCGCCGAGCGCAGCGCCGACGACCTCCACATCATCTACACCGGTGGCACCACCGGGTTCCCCAAGGGCGTCATGTGGCGCCACGAGGACTTCTGGCGCGTGCTCGGTGGCGGCATCGACTTCTACACCGGCGAGCCGCTGGACGAGTTCGACCAGTCCAAGCAGGCCACCGACCCCCGGATGACGACCTTCCCGCTCAGCCCGCTGATGCACGGGGGCGCCCAGGCCGGCCTGCTCATGCACCTCTTCGCCGGCCACCTCACCGTGCTCGAGCCGAAGTTCGACCCCCAGCGCACCTGGGAGATCATCGAGGCCGACAAGGTCCAGCTGATCTTCATGACCGGCGACGCGATGGCGCGGCCGCTCATCGAGGAGTACGAGCGCAAGAAGGCCACCGGCACGCCGTACGACGGCAGCAGCCTGTTCGCGATCTCCAGCTCGGCCGCGATCTTCTCCCCACCGGTCAAGAAGCGCTGGATGGACGAGTTCACCGGCGCGGTCTTCACCGACTCCATCGGGGCGACCGAGACCGGCTTCTCGGGCATGGGCATGCAGGACAAGGACGCGATCAGCACCGACGGCCCGGTCGTCGCGCTCGGTCCCGCGTCCGTCGTGCTCGACGAGGACAACCGTCCGATCCCGATGACCGAGATCGGCAAGATCGGGCGTCTGGCCCGCGGTGGCAACATCCCGCAGGGCTACTACAAGGACCCGGAGAAGTCGGCGGCGACCTTCATCGAGGTCGACGGCACCCGCTACTCCGTGCCCGGTGACTTCGCCCGGATCGAGGCCGACGGCAAGGTGACGCTGCTCGGCCGCGGTTCCAACTGCGTCAACACCGGCGGCGAGAAGGTCTACCCCGAAGAGGTCGAGATGGCCATCAAGGGTCACCCGGCCGTCTACGACACCCTGGTCGTCGGCATCCCCGACGCCACCTACGGCCAGGCCGTCGCCGCCGTCGTGGAGCTCCGCGACGGGCAGAGCCTCGAGCTGGAGGAGCTGCGCGAGTACCTCCGCGCCCACCTGTCGGGCTACAAGCTGCCCCGGTCGCTCACGGTCGTCGACACGATCCCGCGCAACGCCACCGGCAAGGCGCAGTACCCCGCGGCCAAGGAGATGGCGCTCGCCGCCCAGGCCGCGCCGACCGCCGGCTGACCGGCCGCCCGACCCGCACCCGCCTCCCCACCACCTGCCAGGAGAGACCTGACATGCGCACCCCGATCTGCGACGAGTTCGGCATCGAGTACCCCATCCTCGCCTTCACCCCCTCCGAGCACGTGGCGGCGGCCGTGTCGCGCGCCGGCGGCCTGGGGGTCCTGGGCTGTGTTCGGTTCAACGACACCGAGGAGCTCGACCGGACCCTCACGTGGATGGACGAGAACACCGACGGCAAGCCGTACGGCGTCGACGTCGTGATGCCGATGAAGATCCCCACCGAGGGCACCTCGACCGACCTGTCGAGCTACATCCCCGAGGAGCACAAGAAGTTCGTCGACGAGACGCTGCTCAAGCTCGGCGTCCCGCCGCTCCCGGAGGGCGAGGGCCGCGAGGGCGTCCTCGGGTGGTTGCACTCGATGGCCCGCTCGCACGTCGACGTGGCGCTGCAGCACCGCCCGGTCTTCATCGCCAACGCGCTCGGCTCGCCGCCGGTCGACGTGATCGAGCAGTGCCACGCGGGTGGCCTCAAGGTCGGCGCCCTGGCCGGTGCCCCCAAGCACGCACTGAGCCACGTGGCCAACGGCGTGGACATCATCATCGCGCAGGGCTACGAGGCGGGCGGCCACACCGGTGAGATCGCCTCGATGGTGCTCACCCCGGACATCGTCGACGCCGTCGGCCCCGACGTCCCGGTGCTCGGCGCCGGTGGCATCGGCTCCGGTCGCCAGGTCGCCGCCTCCCTGGCCCTCGGCGCCCAGGGCGTGTGGACCGGGTCGATCTGGCTCGGCACCGAGGAGTACCGCAACCTCTCGGCCAACCACTCCGCCTGGGAGACGGCCTTCACCCGCGCCACGTCGGCCGACACCGTGCGCACCCGCGTCTACACCGGCAAGCCGGCCCGCCTGCTCAAGACCAAGTGGACCGAGGCCTGGGCCGAGGAGGGCGCTCCGGAGCCGCTGCCGATGCCGCTGCAGAACCTCCTGGTCGCCGAGGCGCACAACCGGATCGTCGCCTCCAACGACCCCGACGTGATCTCGATGCCCGTCGGGCAGATCGTCGGCCGGATGAACGAGGTGCGTCCGGTCGCCGACGTCATGGCCAGCCTGGTGGCCGAGTTCGAGGAGGCCGTCGCCACCCTCAACAAGGTCAACGGCTGAGCGTTTCCCAGCCACTGGTCGAGGCCCCGAGCGAGCGCTCGGGGCCTTAGCCTTTCCCGTGTGACGGACGCAACTCGCCCTGGTGGTCCCTGGCGTCGCCTGACCCTGGTCGCCCTCGCCCTCGCCCTCGGCGGCGGGGGCCTGGTGGTGCAGGGCGGCACGGTCTCGGCGGACGACCCGTTCCCCAAGCCGGTGCCGCAGGCACGCTGCGGCAAGGGGTCGAACCCCGAGACCGACATCCAGGGCCGGGTGCCGCGGGCCGACTACCGCTCCGGACGTGCCGCTGAGGGCTACACCTGCAACACCAAGAAGCTGGCCCACGAGGGCGGCTCCGGCGGGTTCAAGGTGCTGCGCTACACCGACGAGCAGGGCAACACCTGCGCGTTCTACGACAACACGCTGCTCTTCCCGCGCGACGTCGTGAACAACCTGACGACCGGCCAGGGCACCGTCGTGCTCGACATGAACGAGCCGCGTCGCCCCGTCCGGACCACCACGCTGGACTCCCCGGCGATGGTGAGTCCGCACGAGACGCTGCTGGTCAACCGCAAGCGCGGGCTGCTCGCCGCGGTGCTGGGCACGGCTGCGACGTACCCCGGCGTCCTGGACGTGTACGACGTCCGCCAGGACTGCCGCGACCCGCAGCTGCTCTCCTCGACCCTGTCGGGGGTCCTCGGCCACGAGTCGGGCTGGTCGAGGGACGGGCTGACGTTCTACAGCTCCAGCACCGTCGCCTCGCTGGCGGCGATCGACCTGACCGACCCCGCGGACCCGCAGGTGCTCACCACGCAGTGGGGCGTGAACTACCACGGCATGCGGCTCTCCGACGACGGCCGCACGCTCTACGCCGCCAACATCGGCGACCCCGGCCCGACCGGCGTGACCGACGGGGGGATCGCGATCCTCGACGTCTCGCAGGTCCAGGACCGGGTCGAGGACCCGAAGATCACGGTCCTCTCGAAGCTCACCTGGCCCGAGCACTCCATCCCGCAGGTCGCCGAGCCCTTCACCCGCAAGGGCCGTCACTACGTGCTGGAGATCGACGAGTTCGTCGACTTCTTCGAGGCCACCAACGCGCTGGCCTACCCGGGCTCCCCGGTCGGCGTCGCGCGCATCATCGACGTCGAGGACCCGACCGACCCGAAGGTCGTCTCCAACATCCGGCTCGAGGTGCACCAGCCGGAGAACCGCGGCGGCGACCAGCTGCAGGACCCGGGTGCGTGGTTCCCCGCGCAGGGGTACGCCGGCCACTACTGCTCGCTGCCCAAGCGCCGCAACCCCAGGCTCGCCGGCTGCTCGATGATCGCGTCCGGCCTGCGGCTCTTCGACATCCGCGACGTCGAGCACCCCCGTGAGGTCGGCTACTTCAACAAGCCGCTGGTCCCCGGTGGTGCCCTGAAGCCGCCGACGCTCGGCGGGGCCTACGCGATGTCGGCTCCGGCGTACGACCTAAGGCGCGGGCAGGTCTGGTACACCGACACCAACACCGGCTTCTACAACGTCAAGCTCACCAACGGGCTCAAGAAGCTGCTCCGCTGACCCCTCCCGGCCTCAGGCGTAGGCCGTGCCGCGCTCCTCGCGCGTCCACAGCTCGCCGTCGCCGGCGGTGACGCCCTGCGCCATCAGCTCGCGCTTGAGCACCTTGTTGGTGGCGGTGGCGGGCAGGTCGTGGTTGATGCGGACGTAGCGCGGCCAGGCCTTGGGGGAGAGGTCGGGCTGCTCGCGCAGGAACGACTCGAACTCCTCCTGGGTGACCTTCTCGCCCTCGTTGAGCACCATCGCGGCCATCACCTGGTCGCCGACCTGGGCGTCGCGGACGGCGTAGACCGCCACGCGGTTGAGGGCGGGGAGCCGCTGCAGGATGCGCTCGATGGGGCCGGCCGCGAGGTTCTCGCCGTCCACGCGCATCCAGTCGGCGGTGCGGCCGGCGAGGTAGATCCAGCCGTCGGAGTCCTTGTAGGCCAGGTCGCCGGACCAGTACATCCCGTGCCGCATCCGGTCGGCGTTGGCGTCGGGGTCGTTGTAGTAGCCCTGGAAGTAGCCGCCGCCGGTGGTGTTGACCAGCTCGCCGACCGCCTCGTCGGCGTTGAGCAGCGCGCCGTGCTCGTCGAAGCGTGCGACCGGGCACTCGGTGACGGTCTCGGCGTCGTAGATCGCGACACCGTCCATGCCCTTGCCGTTCGAGCCCGGCGGGGTGCCGGGCTCGCGCAGGATGATGATCGCCAGCTCGGTGGAGCCGAAGCCGTCCATGACGTCGCAGTCGAAGCGGCGGGCGAACTCGGCGATGTCGCGGTCGCTGGCCTCGTTGCCGAAGGCGACGCGCAGGGTGTTGTCGGCGTCGTCCTCGTGCTCGGGGGTGGCCAGCACGTAGGCCAGCGGCTTGCCGACGTAGTTCATGTAGGTGACGCCGTGGCGACGCACGTCGTCGAGGAATCGCGAGGCCGAGAACTTCGTCGGCACCATCGTCGCCCCGCAGCCGACGGCGACCGCCCACCCGGCGACGACGGCGTTGGAGTGGAACAGCGGCATCGAGAGGTAGCAGACGTCGTCGGGGGTCATCGAGAACCGGTCGACCAGGTTGAGCCCGGAGAAGAGCACCATCAGGTGCGCCACCTGCACGGCCTTGGGGTCGCCGGAGGTGCCGGAGGTGAAGATCATCATGAAGGTGTCCATCGCCTCCACCTCGCGCAGCGGCGTCAGCTCGCCCGCGGCGGCGACCTCCTGCGTCCAGGCGTCGGAGCCGACGTCCACGACCCGCACGTCACCGAGGTCGACGTCCTCGAGCAGCGGCAGGTGCTCGGCGTCGGTGAGCAGCAGCTGGCACTCCGCGCGGCGTACGTCGGCCGCGAGGCCCTCGCCGCGGCGGGTCGTGTTGATGCCGCACAGGACGTAGCCGCCGAGACCCGCGCCGGCCATCGCCCGCAGCATCGCGGGGGAGTTGCCCAGGAGCGTGCCGACGTGCGGCGCGCGCTCGGCGTCGAGCGCGGCGATCACGGCAGCCGCCTCCGCCGAGGCCTCGGCCAGGTGTTCGCGCCAGGTCCAGGTCCGGTCGGGGGTCGCGATGGCGGTCCCGTCGTCCTCGAGTCGGTCCCGGAGCATCTGCTGCACGTTCTCGGCCACACGTCCCCCTGTGTTAGAACACGTTCTATTTGACGCGTGTCAACGTATGGCGCCCGTCACACCTGGTCAAGCACTTCGGCCACATCCGTGACCTCAGTGACATCGGCGTACGCCGTGCCGCGCTCGTCGCGCTCGAGCAGGCGGCCCCGCCCCGCGACCGGACCCTGCGCCGCGAGCTCGCGCTTGACCACCTTGGTGGTCGCGGTCCTAGGCAGCTCGTCGAGGTCGGCGAGCAGCCGCACCCAGCGGGGACGTCCCTTGGTCGGCAGGTCGGCCTGGTCGTCCAGGAACCGACCGACCTCGTCGGCGTCCAGCGGGCGGTCGGTCAGCAGAGCGGCGACGACCTGGTCGCCGACGCCGACAGGCCCGGGGTCCGGCACGGCGTAGACCGTCGCCTGCGCCACGGCGGGGTGCCGCAGCCAGATGCGTTCGAGCGGGGCGGCCGCGAGGTTCTCGCCGTCCACGCGCATCCAGTCCGCGGTGCGGCCGGCGAAGTAGACCCACCCGTCGGCGTCGCGGTAGGCCAGGTCGCCGGACCAGTACATCCCGTCGCGCATCCGCTCGGCCTCGGCGTCCGGGTCGCCGTAGTAGCCGGCGAAGGCGCCCGCGCCGGTGGTGTTGACCAGCTCGCCGATCGCCACGTCGCCGTTGACGAGCCGCCCGGCACCGTCGAACACCGCGTCGGGCACCGGCCTCCCGGTCTCCGGGTCGAGCACCTCCACGCCCGGGAGGGGACGGCCCAGGGCGCCCGCCGGCATGCCGGGCTGGCGCTGCACGATGACGGCGTTCTCGGTGGAGGAGTAGGAGTCGACGACCGTGCAGCCGAAGCGCCGCCCGAACTCGTCGATGGCGCGCTCGTTGGCCTCGTTCCCGAAGACCAGCCGCAGCGGGTTGTCGGCGTCGTCGTCGCGTTCAGGCGTGGCCAGCACGTAGGACAGCGGCTTGCCGACGTAGTTGGCGTACGTCGCCCCGAAACGACGCACGTCGGGCAGGAACCCCGACGCGCTGAACCGCCGGGCCAGCGCGACGGTGGCGCCACCGGCCAGTGCGGGCGCCCACCCGGCCATCACGGCGTTGGAGTGGAACAGCGGCATCGACAGGTAGGCGGTGTCGTCACCGCTCAACCCGAAGCGCTCGGCCAGCATCACCCCCGGTCCGGCCACCTTCGCGTGCGTCACGCGCACGGCCTTCGGGTCGCCCGAGGTCCCCGAGGTGAAGATCAGCATCAGCAGGTCGTCGGGCCCGACCGGCCCCTCGTGGGGTCCGGCGCCCTCGTGCTGCTCGAGGAGTGCCGACCAGTCAGGACAGTCCACCGGCACCACGGGCACGTCGTCGAGCGCGTCGAGAAGGTCGGTGTGCTGGGCGTCGGTGAGGACGAGCTGGCAGTCGGTCCGGCGTACGTCGGAGGCCAGTGCCTCACCTCGCCGCGTCGGGTTGAGCCCGACCACCACGAAGCCGCCGAGCGCCGCGGCGCCCAGGGTCAGCAGGAAGTCGGGAGTGTTCTCCAGCAGGACGCCCACGTGGGGCGGGCGGTCGTCCTCGAGCAGCGTGCGCAGTGCGGCCGCGCGCTGGTGCCCCTGCGCCACGACCTCGGCCCAGCAGAGTCGCTCGTCCTCGAAGAGCAGACCGTCGCCGTGGTCGTCGGTGCGGGCCAGGAGGAGGTCGCGGACGGTGGCCCGCTGCTCGGCCACGTTGTGGCTCAGGCCGGCTCGGCCGCGAGCACCCGCCCGATGGCGAGCGCCTGCTCGGTGGTGCCGCCGAAGGCGAACTCCAGCCGCTTGGCGGTGGTGAAGTAGCGGTGCGCCTCGCCGTCGAGGTCGATGCCGACACCACCGTGCACGTGGACGGTGGTGTGCGCCAGGCGGTGCGCGGCGTCGGCCGCCCACAGCTTGGCGATCGCCACCTCGGTCTCCGAGGGCAGCCCCTCGGCCAGCCGCCACGCGGCCGACCACAGGGTCAGCCGCTGCCCGAGCACGTCGATGTAGCCGTCGGCCAGGCGCTGCGAGACCGCCTGGAAGGTGCCGATCGGACGGCCGAACTGCTCACGCGTCTTGGCGTACTGCGCGGTCAGGCGCAGCGCGCCCTCGGTGATGCCGAGCAGCTCCGCGCCGGTCGTGATCGTGACCAGGTCGCCCAAGCGGCGAGCGGTGCTGCCGTCGAGGGCGCCGACGAGGGTCGCCGGAGCCTGCTCGAGGTCGAGTCGGGCCACGGTGTCGCCGTCGCTGGTGCGCCCCGGCGTGGTGCGCACGCCGTCGGCGCCTGCTTCCACCAGGAAGACACCGACGCCCTCGGACGTCCCCGCGCTCACGAGGTACGCCGCTGCGCCGGTGCCCGCGCGGACCAGCGACTTCGCGCCGGAGACCGACCAGCCCGAGGCGGTGCTGCTCGCGGTGGTGACCGGGAGCGCCGGCAGGTGCGAGCGCTCCTCGCTCAAGGCCACGGTGAGGACCTGCTCGCCGGAGGCGGCACCCGGGAGCCAGGCGCCGGCCAGGTCGGTGTCGGCCGACTCGGCGAGCAGCAGCGCCGCGGCGCCGTGGGTGGCGAGCGGGACGGGGGCGACACGCTGGCCGACCTCGTGCAGCACCCGGCACAGCTCGACGAGGCCGAGCCCGGCACCGCCGTGCTGCTCGGGGACCGCGAGGGAGAGCAGGCCCGCCTCGCCGAGTGCGGCCCACAGGTCGCGGTCGAAGCGGGTGCCCTCGGCCTCGACGGCCTTCTGCCGGTCGAGGGTCACGCGGTCGTCGAGGATCGAGGCGGCCAGGGCCGCGGCGTCGTCCTGCTCGGGGGTGAAGGAGAAGTCCATGTCAGTCCGTCCTGGTGCTGGTCGAGAGGGGGCCGCGGGTCAGCGCTTCGCGGCAGGCAGGCCGAGACCGACGTAGCCGATGATGTCGCGCTGGATCTCGTTGGTGCCGCCGCCGAAGGTCATCACCAACGAGGAGCGGAAGAAGCGCTCGAGGCGGCCGGCGACGACCGCGCCCTCGGAGTCGGCGGTGAGGCCGGCGTGGGGGCCGACGATCTCCATCAGCGAGCGGTAGACCTCGGTGGCCAGCTCGGAGCCGTAGATCTTGGTGGCCGACGCCTCGGCGGGGGAGAGGTCGACGCCGCGGTCGGCGTCGGAGGCGAGCTTCCAGTTGAGCAGGGTCAGCATCTCGACGCGGGCATGGGCGCGGCCGAGCGCGACCTGCACCCACTCGGTGTCGATGACGCGCTGGCCGTCGGGGTTCTTGGTCTGCTGGGCCCACTCGCGCACCAGCTTCACCGACTGGGTCAGCGGCGCGGAGGAGGTGAGCGCGACCCGCTCGTGGTTGAGCTGGTTGGTCATCAGCGACCAACCGCCGTTGAGCTCGCCGACCAGGTTGCCGACGGGGACGCGGACGTCCTCGTAGTAGGTGGCGCTGGTGTGCACGCCGGCGACGGTGTGCACGGGTGTGTAGGAGAACCCGGGGGAGTCGGCTGGCACCAGGATCATCGACAGGCCCTTGTGACGGGGCAGGTCGGGGTCGGTGCGGCAGGCCATCCAGATCCAGTCGGCGTACTGGATCAGCGAGGTCCACATCTTCTGGCCGTTGATGACCCACTCGTCGCCCTCGCGGACGGCCTTGGTGCGCAGCGAGGCCAGGTCGGTGCCCGAGCCGGGCTCGGAGTAGCCGATGGAGAAGTGCAGCTCGCCGGCGAGGATCTTGGGGAGGAAGTAGTCCTTCTGCTCCTGGGTGCCGTAGCGCATGATCGTCGGCCCGACCGTGTTGAGCGTCAGGTAGGGGATCGGCACGCCGAAGTCGGCAGCGACGTCGGTGAAGATCAGCTGGTCGACCATGGAGCGGTCCTGGCCGCCGTACTCCTTGGGCCAGCCGATGCCGAGCCAGCCGTCGGTCCCGAGCTGACGGATCACGCCCTTGTAGACGCCGGCCTCGCCGAACTCGCCGGTCGCGGCGCTCAGTCCGGCACGGATCTCGGGGGTGACGAGGGTGCCGAAGTACTCCCGCAGCTCCTCTCGCAGCGCGATCTGGGCGGGTTCGAGGGCGAGGTGCATGGAGGGCTCCCGTGGGCGGAGGCGGATGTCGCTCGGATGACGCTGGAATGGCGCAGGATGGGGGCGAGACCGGGTGTGACGCTGGCCTCGTCGCCCCGAAAACTATAACCTGTTCTCGTTTTGGTCCACCGTCATCGACGTCGGACCACCTCCGGCCCCGACTCCGTCACAGACCAGGGAGGTCCTCATGACCGGCACGGCCACCCCCTCCGGCACCCGCCACCTCGACCAGGGCACACCGCCGGACCGGTACGCCCGCGGCTGGCACTGCCTCGGCCTCGCCCGCGACTTCGGCGACGGCAAGCCGCACGCCATCGAGGCCTTCGGCGGCAAGCTCGTGGTCTGGCAGGACACCCAGGGCGAGCTCAACGTCCTGGACGGCTACTGCCGGCACATGGGCGGCGACCTGACCCAGGGCACCGTCAAGGGCGACCAGATCGCCTGCCCGTTCCACGACTGGCGCTGGGGCGGCGACGGCAAGTGCAAGCAGATCCCCTACGCCCGCCGCGTCCCGCTGCGCGCCCGCACCCAGCGCTACGAGACCGCGATCCGCAACGAGTCGCTGTTCATCTGGTACGACCCCGAGGGCTCGGCCGGCGACCACGACCTGCTCCCGCCCGAGCTGCCGGGCCTCGCGTCGGGCAAGTACACCGACTGGTTCTGGGAGACCGAGCACATCGAGGGCTCCAACTGCCGCGAGCTCATCGACAACGTGGTCGACATGGCGCACTTCTACTACGTGCACTTCGCCTTCCCCACGAGCTTCCGCAACGTCTTCGAGGGCCAGCAGGCCACCCAGTTCATGGAGTCCAAGGGACGCCCGGACGTCAGTGGCGGCTACGGCTCGGAGGAGCTGTTCCTGAAGTCCGAGGCCACCTACTACGGGCCGTCGTACATGATCAACTGGCTGTGGACCGACTACAAGGGCTTCAAGACCGAGGTCGTGCTGGTCAACACCCACATCGCCACGGGCCCCAACTCCTTCACCCTGCAGTACGGCATCCTCGTCGAGAAGCCCGAGGGCATGGACGACGAGACCGCCAACTTCATCGGCAAGAAGTACGCCGACATGTTCGGCCAGGGCTTCCTGCAGGACGTGCACATCTGGAAGAACAAGGTGCCCGTGCAGAACCCGCTCTTGTGCGAGGAGGACGGGCCGGTCTACCAGCTGCGCCGGTGGTACGAGCAGTACTACGTCGACGTCGCCGACATCACCTCCGACATGGTCGACCGCTTCGAGTTCGAGGTGGACACCACCAAGGCCAACGAGTTCTGGCAGGACGAGGTCGCCCAGAACCTCGAGAAGAAGGCGGCCGAGGACGCCGCGGGCGAGACCGAGGGCAGCGACGACCCGGCCCTGATGTCGGGCACCTGAGATGGCGTCGTTCGTCCCCAGGAGCGCCGAGACGCTCGAGGACCAGCGCCTCTACACCCAGGCGAGGCTGACCCGCGTCGAGTGCCTGGACTGCCTGGCCGCCGTGGGCGTGAAGAAGAACAGCGACCACCACACGTCGGTCCAGTGGACCGCCGAGGCCGCCGGGCAGTGCCCCGACCTGGCGCGCCGCAAGGCCGAGAGCCCCGACGGGCGGCTCGCGTTCCATGCCTGCCCCCGAATGACCGCGAGCATCGAGGCCGCAGTGCGGGACGGCCGGCTGACCATCGGAGCAGAGGACGGATACTGAGCCACCGTGACCGACTCATATGTGCTGGAGGTCGTGGAGGTCGTCGACGAGACGGCCGACGCGCGCTCCATCTCCTTCCGGGTGCCCGAGGGCGCCGAGTCCGCCTTCGAGTACAAGCCGGGCCAGTTCCTGACCCTGGCGGTGCCGAGTGACCGCGACGGCCTCGCGGCCCGCTGCTACTCGCTGTCCTCGAGCCCGCACGACGGTGGCCCGCTGACCGTCACGGTCAAGCGCACCGTGGACGGCTACGCCTCCAACTGGGTCTGCGACCACCTCGAGGTCGGCTCGACCATGCGGGTGCTGCCGCCCAGCGGCATCTTCACCCCGGCCTCGCTCGACGCCGACCTGCTGCTCTTCGCCGGCGGCAGCGGCATCACCCCGATCATGTCGATCACCCGCACCGCGCTCGCGCACGGCGCCGGCCGGGTCGTGGTGTTCTACGCCAACCGCGACGAGCGCTCGGTGATCTTCGCCGACGAGCTGAGCCGACTGGCCGCCGAGCACCCCGACCGGCTCCAGGTCGTGCACTGGCTGGAGTCCGTGCAGGGCCTGCCGACCGGCGAGCAGCTGAAGGCGTTCGCGTCGGCGTACACCACCTGGGACGCCTTCGTCTGCGGCCCGGCGCCCTTCATGAAGATGGTCGTCACCGCGCTGCGCGAGCTGGAGTTCCCCCGCGAGCGTCGCCACCAGGAGAAGTTCGTGTCGCTCGGCGGCAACCCGTTCGGTGACGTGGCCGAGGTTGCTGCGGCCGCCCAGGAGGTCGCCGAGGCCGAGTCGGAGACCGACGCGCCCGTCGAGGTGCCCGACGGTCCGCAGGCGCCGGTGCGCCTCGAGGTGGAGCTCGACGGCGAGACGCACGCCTTCGACGACTGGCAGCCCGGCAGCACGCTGCTCGAGCACCTGGAGTCCAAGGGCGTGAAGGCGCCGTACTCCTGCCGCGAGGGGGAGTGCTCGGCCTGCGCGGTCCGCCTGCTCGAGGGCGAGGTCAAGATGCTGCACAACGACGTGCTCGACGACGAGGACATCGCCGACGGCATCCGGCTGGGCTGCCAGTCGATCCCCGTCACGGACACGGTGCGCGCGACCTACTCCTGACCGGCCGCGGGGGCGGGTGTGGCTACCAGCCGCGCTCGCGCCACTCCGCGAGGTGCGGGCGCTCCTCGCCGAGCACCCCGTCCTTGCCGTGCCCGGGGTAGAAGTGCGTCTCGTCGGGCAGCCTGCCGAAGACCTTCTCCTCGACGTCGTCGATGAGCTGGGCGAAGGCGTCGGCGTCCCCGAAGGTCGCGCCGACGCCGCCGGGGAAGAGCGAGTCGCCGGTGAGCAGGTGGGTGCCGCCGTCCGCCGTCCGGTGCAGCAGGGCGATCGAGCCGGGGGTGTGGCCGGCGATCGCGATCACCTCGAGCTCGCAGGACCCGACCTGCACGCGGTCCCCGTGCTCGAGGCGTACGTCGACGGGCACACCGGTCTGCTCGGTGACCGCGTCCGCGTCCGACTCGCCGACCAGCACCTGCGCGCCGGTCCGCTCCACCACCTCGGCGAGGGCGCGGTGGTGGTCCCAGTGCTGGTGGGTCGTCACGACCGAGACGAGTCCGCCGTCGCCGACGAGGTCCAGCAGCGTCTCGGCGTCGTCGGCGGCGTCGACCAGCACCTGGTCGCCGGTCCGCGCGCAGCGCAGGAGGTAGCTGTTGTTGCTCATCGTCGGGTCGACGGCGACCTTGGTGAGGGTCAGGCACCCCAGGTCGCGGGTCTGCGCGGCATCGCCCGGCGAGACGTCTCCGGTGTAGGTCCCCATCACCATGCTCCGATCTGCGGCAACTCGCCGCCCTCACTGGTCATCCCGGTCCCGTCCCCGCGGCCGCTGAGCCACCAGGCGGCGTCGGCCGCCGTGCCCCGGACCACGGGTGCGTCGGGAGCGACGCTACCCACCTCCCGTTCCCGGTCGACGTCGGTGAGCACCAGGCGGAACCCGGGGGAGAGGTCGCGCAGACGGCCGGTCATCGCCCCCAGCGCCGCCTCGGCGAAGGCGACGGGCCAGTCGCGGTGCGAGTAGCCGACCAGCAGGTCCGCGTGGTGGATCTCGACCTCCCTCCACCGCATCGCCGGCACCGCCGCCGCGGCGAAGGTGATCCCTCCGGGGACCCGCTCGATCCGCTCGCGCCAGTGCTCCTCGCCCATCGCTGCGACGGCGTCGGCGAACCTGCTGGTGGAGGCCAGCAGCCGGTCGCGGACGGGGTGCACCTCGTCGGCCGAGAGCTCCTCGATGTCGTGGTCGCGCGCCTCGGGGGAGACGTACATCGGAACCGGGTCCCCGGTGCGGACCCCCTCCAGCGCTCCGGCCAGCCCCTCCGCGTTGAGGACCAGGTGGGCCACGAGGTGCGCACGGCTCCAGCCGGGCAGGAGGCTCGGTGCCCGCCAGCCCTCGTCGTCCAAGGAGTCGACGGACCGGACCAAGCGTCGGGTGGCGTCGTGCAGGGCGCCTACGACGGCGTCGTCCATGGGGGCGGGGATGTCACTCACCTCACCATCCTGCACCGGGCGTGTGGGGCATGAACCCCCTCGCCCGGGTGTTCCGAGGACTGTCGGTGCTGCGTGAGATGGTGCCCGACGGGCGTCGACCAGGCGGGCGGCGTACGATGACGAACACGTGTTCGAGTGCTGGGCTGCGCTCGGGCGCCACCGACCCGGACCGCCGGGCACCGATCCCAGGAGACCTCTCTGTGGCCGACCAGCTGATCATCCGCGGCGCGCGCGAGCACAACCTCAAGGACGTCTCGATCGACCTGCCGCGCGACTCGCTCATCGTCTTCACCGGTCTCTCCGGCAGCGGCAAGTCGTCCCTGGCCTTCGACACGATCTTCGCCGAGGGCCAGCGCCGCTACGTCGAGTCGCTCTCGGCGTACGCCCGCCAGTTCCTCGGCCAGATGGACAAGCCCGACGTCGACTTCATCGAGGGCCTGTCCCCGGCGGTCTCCATCGACCAGAAGTCCACCTCGCGCAACCCCCGCTCGACGGTCGGCACCATCACCGAGGTCTACGACTACCTCCGCCTGCTCTACGCGCGGGCCGGGCGACCCCACTGCCCCACCTGCGGCGCCAAGATCGAGCGGCAGACCCCGCAGCAGATCGTCGACCGTGTCCTGACGCTGGAGGAGGGGCGCCGCTTCCAGGTGCTCGCCCCGGTCATCCGCGGCCGCAAGGGCGAGTACGTCGAGCTGTTCAGCCAGCTGCAGACGCAGGGCTTCTCCCGGGTGCGCGTCGACGGCGAGACCCACTCGCTGGACGCCCCGCCGACGCTGGACAAGAAGCTCAAGCACACCATCGAGGTGGTCGTCGACCGGCTCGCGGTCAAGGAGTCCGCCAAGCGCCGGCTCACCGACTCCGTCGAGACCGCGCTGACCCTGTCGGGCGGCCTGGTCGTGCTCGACTTCGTCGACCTCCCCGAGGACGACGAGCACCGCGAGATGCGGTTCAGCGAGAAGATGGCCTGCCCCAACGACCACACCATCGACGTCGACGAGCTCGAGCCCCGCTCGTTCTCCTTCAACTCCCCGTACGGCGCGTGCCCGGCCTGCACCGGTCTGGGCACCCGGATGGAGGTCGACGCCGAGCTGGTCGTCCCCAACCCCTCGGCGACGCTCGGCGAGGGCGCCATCCAGCCGTGGTCGCACGCCCACATCAGCGACTACTTCCTGCGGCTGCTGGGTGCCCTGGGCGACGAGGTCGGCTTCGACCTCAACACGCCCTGGGAGGAGCTCCCCGCCAAGGCGCAGCGCTCGATCCTCGACGGGCACGGCAGCAAGGTCCACGTCGTCACCCGCAACCGCTACGGCCGTGAGCGCGCCTACTACGCCGACTTCGAGGGCGTGCGCGGCTACGTCGAGCGCCGCCACCGCGAGGCCGAGTCCGACACCAGCCGCGAGCGCTTCGAGTCGTTCATGCGCGAGGTGCCCTGCCCGACCTGCAAGGGCTCGCGCCTGAAGTCGGTCTCGCAGTCGGTCACCCTGCAGTCCGGTTCGGGCGAGCAGCGCGGCATCGCCGAGGTCTGCGCCCTCCCGATCAACGAGTCCGCCGCGTTCCTCGCCGACCTCGAGATGACCGCGCGTGAGCGGCAGATCGGCGAGCGGGTGCTCAAGGAGATCCACGAGCGGCTGCAGTTCCTGCTCGACGTGGGCCTGGACTACCTCTCCCTCGACCGGGCCTCCGGCTCGCTGTCCGGCGGCGAGGCGCAGCGCATCCGGCTGGCCACCCAGATCGGTGCCGGCCTGGTCGGTGTCCTCTACGTGCTCGACGAGCCCTCGATCGGCCTGCACCAGCGCGACAACCACCGGCTCATCGAGACCCTCGTCCGGCTCAAGGACCTCGGCAACACCCTCATCGTGGTCGAGCACGACGAGGACACCATCAAGGTGGCGGACTGGGTCGTCGACATCGGTCCCGGCGCCGGCGAGCACGGTGGCCAGGTCGTCCACAGCGGGACCGTCGACGACCTGCTGACCCACCCCGACTCCCTGACCGGGCAGTACCTCTCCGGCCGGCGGGAGATCCCGGTGCCCGCCAAGCGTCGTCCCCGCACCGAGGGTCGCGAGCTCACGGTGCTCGGGGCCCGCGAGCACAACCTGCGCGACGTCGACGTGACGTTCCCGCTGGGGCTGTTCGTGGCCGTGACCGGCGTGTCCGGGTCGGGCAAGTCGACGCTGGTCAACGACATCCTCTACACCTCGCTGGCCAAGCAGCTCTACAACGCGCGCACCCTGCCCGGGCGGCACAGGGCGATCACCGGGCTCGAGCACGTCGACAAGGTCATCCACGTCGACCAGTCGCCGATCGGGCGTACCCCGCGGTCCAACCCGGCCACGTACACCGGTGTCTTCGACCACGTGCGCAAACTCTTCGCGGCCACTCCCGAGGCGAAGATGCGCGGCTACCTCCAGGGCCGCTTCTCCTTCAACGTCAAGGGCGGGCGCTGCGAGGCCTGCGCCGGTGACGGCACGATCAAGATCGAGATGAACTTTCTGCCGGACGTCTACGTGCCGTGCGAGGTCTGCCACGGCGCCCGATACAACCGCGAGACGCTCGAGGTCCACTACAAGGGCAAGACCATCGCCGAGGTCCTCGACATGCCGATCGAGGAGGCGGTGGACTTCTTCGCCGCGGTGCCGGCGATCTCGCGCCACCTCAAGACCCTGGTGGAGGTCGGCCTGGGCTACGTCCGCCTCGGTCAGCCGGCGACCACGCTCTCCGGAGGCGAGGCGCAGCGCGTCAAGCTCTCGGCCGAGCTGCAGAAGCGCTCGACCGGCCGCACCGTCTACGTCCTGGACGAGCCGACCACGGGCCTGCACTTCGAGGACATCCGCAAGCTGCTGCTCGTGCTCGGCCGACTGGTCGACGCGGGCAACACGGTGCTGGTCATCGAGCACAACCTCGACGTCATCAAGACCGCCGACTGGTTGGTCGACATGGGTCCCGAGGGCGGCTCGCGCGGCGGCACGGTCGTCGCCGAGGGCACCCCCGAGGAGGTCGCCGCCCACCCCGACAGCCACACCGGGCGCTTCCTGGCCCCGCTGCTGGAGGGCAAGGAGGCCGAGCAGCCCGACGGACTGCTCGCGGCCTCCGCGGCACCGGCACAGGTGCGCGCGACGCGGCGCCAGGCCGCCCAGCGCACCGCCAACGAGCGGGCGGCAGCCAAGCGGACCGCGACGAAGAAGACCGCTGCCACGAAGAAGGCGGCTGCCAAGCGGACGGTGAAGAAGTCCTGAGAGGACTCGGAGTCGGCGGGCCGCCTGGGGTCCACCTGGCTAGGCTCGCCGCACCCCGACCCTCGAGAGGACCTCGATGAGCCAGCCCACGGAGCCCCGCACCACTCGTCCGACCGACCAGCGCCCCACGCTCTCGCGCCGTCACGCCCTCGGAGGCGTCGCCGGTGTCGGGCTCGGGCTGCCGCTCCTCGCGGCCTGCGGCGGCGACGACTCCAGCGCCACCGCCCCGGCCAGCGGCTCCGGTGCCTCGAGCGGCGGCTCGCCGTCGACGGCCGGCTCGGAGGGGGCCGAGGGCTCGGGCGGCTCCGGCTCCACGGCCTTCGCCTCGACCTCCGACGTGCCCGTCGGCAGCGGTGCGGTCTTCCCCGACGAGGGCCTCGTGGTCACGCAGCCGACCGAGGGCGAGTTCCTGGGCTTCTCGATCACCTGCACCCACCAGGGCTGCCCCGTCGACTCCGTCAGCGACGCCGGCATCAGCTGCCCCTGCCACGGCTCGATCTTCGACCTCTCCTCCGGCGCCCCGACCGCGGGCCCGGCGACCTCGGCCCTCGGCTCGGTCTCCCTGACCGTCGACGGCGACGAGATCTCCCGCGCCTGACCCACCACCCTCGCCGAGCCGGCGCGTCCTCCCGGAAGGACGCGCCGGTTCGACGCGTCGCGGGGTGTCCACGGCCCCACGACGCGGGGAGTGTCCCCGGTCCCTCGTAGGCTGATCGCGTGCCCGCCCGACCGACTCCCCGCACGTCCCGCGGACCGCTGTCCTACCGTCCCGAGCCGGGGTCGATCCCGACCCAGCCGGGCGTCTACCGGTTCCGTGACGCCCAGCGTCGGGTGATCTACGTCGGCAAGGCCAAGAACCTCCGGGCGCGGCTCTCGTCGTACTTCCAGGACATCGCCAACCTGCACCAGCGCACCGCCACGATGGTCACCACCGCGGCGTCGGTGGAGTGGACCGTCGTGGCCACCGAGGTCGAGGCGCTGCAGCTGGAGTACTCCTGGATCAAGGAGTACGACCCGCGCTTCAACGTGAAGTACCGCGACGACAAGTCCTACCCCTGGCTGGCGGTGACCCTCGGCGAGGAGTTCCCGCGGGTGATGGTCGGGCGCGGAGCCAAGCGCAAGGGCACCCGCTACTTCGGCCCCTACTCCCACGCCTGGGCGATCCGCGAGACCGTCGACATCCTGCTGCGCGTCTTCCCGATGCGCTCGTGCAGCAACGGCGTCTTCAAGCGCTCCGCGCAGGTGGGGCGTCCGTGCCTGCTGGGCTACATCGACAAGTGCTCCGCGCCCTGCGTCGGGGAGGTCTCCGCTGAGGAGCACCGGGCCATCGTGGAGGACTTCTGCGACTTCATGGGCGGGCAGACCAAGCCGTTCATCCGGCGCATCGAGAAGGAGATGTACGCCGCCAGCGAGGCGCTCGACTTCGAGAAGGCCGCCCGGCTGCGTGACGACCTCGGCGCCATGCAGCGCGCCCTGGAGAAGCAGGCGGTCGTGCTGGGCGACGGCGCCGACGCCGACGTGGTCGCGCTGGCCGAGGACCCGCTCGAGGTGGCCGTCCAGGTCTTCTACGTCCGCGGCGGCCGCATCCGCGGTCAGCGCGGGTGGGTGGCGGACCGGATGGACGAGGGGGAGACCCCCGACCTGGTCGAGCACTTCCTGCTCCAGCTCTACGCCGGCGACGCCGACTCGATCCCGCGGGAGGTGCTCGTGCCCGCGCTGCCACCGGACGTGGAGACCCTGGAGGAGCTGCTGAGCGACCTGCGGGGCAGCCGGGTCCGCATCCGCGTGCCGCAGCGTGGCGACAAGCGGGCGCTGGCCGAGACGGTGGCGAAGAACGCCCAGCAGTCGCTGGCCCTGCACAAGACCAAGCGGGCCAGTGACCTCACCACCCGCAACCGGGCGCTGGAGGAGATCCAGCAGGCCCTCGAGCTCGACGACGTCCCGTTGCGCATCGAGTGCTACGACGTCTCCAACCTCCAGGGCACCGAGGTGGTCGCGTCGATGGTGGTGTTCGAGGACGGTCTGCCACGCAAGGGGGAGTACCGCAAGTTCGTCATCAAGGGGGTCGACGGGCAGAACGACGTCGCGTCGATGCACGAGGTGATCACCCGGCGGTTCCGGCGGCTGCTCGACGAGCAGGCGCGCTCGGAGCTCAAGCCCGGCACCGAGGAGTCCGGCCCGATGCTGGTCGACCCCGACACCGGCCGCCCCCGCAAGTTCGCCTACGCCCCGGGTCTCGTCGTGGTCGACGGAGGCCCGCCCCAGGTGGCCGCTGCCCAGCGGGCGCTGGACGAGCTCGGCATCGACGACGTCCCGGTCTGCGGCCTGGCGAAGCGGCTCGAGGAGGTCTGGCTGCCCGACGAGGAGGACCCGGTCATCCTCGCCCGCAGCAGCGAGGGTCTCTACCTCCTGCAGCGCATCCGCGACGAGGCCCACCGCTTCGCGATCGCCCACCACCGCAACCGCCGGTCCAAGTCGATGGTCGAGTCGGTGCTCGACGACGTACCCGGTCTGGGCGAGGTGCGTCGTCGGACGCTGCTCAAGCACTTCGGCTCGTTGAAGAAGCTCCGGGAGGCCGACGTCGAGCAGATCGCCCAGGTGCCGGGCATCGGGGTCCGCACCGCCGAGTCGATCAAGGCGGCCGTGTCCGGCGGCGCGGGTGAGGGCGCCGAGGTCGGTGCCGGGCCTACGGTGGTCTCCGTCAACACCGCGACCGGCGAGATCGAGGAGGAGTGACGCGCCGATGAGCACGCCCCAGCCCGGACCCCTGGTGGTCGTCACCGGCATGACCGGTGCCGGTCGCAGCACCGCGGCCAAGGAGCTGGAGGACCTCGGCTACTTCGTCGTCGACAACCTCCCGCCGGCGCTCCTGCCGGACGTGGTGCGCCTCGTCGACGAGTCCCGCGGCCCGCAGCAGCCGATCGCCGTGGTCGTGGACGTGCGGTCCGGCTCGTTCTTCGACGACCTGCAGGAGCAGCTCGCGCACGGCGCGACCGGCCGCCACGCCACGCTCGTCTTCCTCGAGGCGAGCGACGACCTGCTCGTACGCCGCCAGGAGGCCGCCCGACGCCCGCACCCGTTGCAGGGGACCGGTCGGCTGCTGGACGGGCTGGTCCGCGAGCGCAGCGTGCTGGCCGACCTGCGCGGCGAGGCGGACCTGCTCATCGACACGACCTCGCTCAACGTCCACCAGCTGACCGCTCGCATCCGCGAGGCGTTCGGCACCGAGGAGACCACCCGTCTGCACATCCGCGTGGTGTCCTTCGGCTTCAAGTACGGCATCCCCGTCGACGCGGACTACCTGGCCGACATGCGCTTCCTGCCCAACCCGCACTGGATCCCAGAGCTGAGGGCGCACACGGGCCGCGACGGTGACGTGTCGTCGTACGTGCTCTCCCAGCCCGGCGCCGCTGAGTTCCTCGACGCCTACGTGCCGGTGCTCACCGGGGTGGCGGAGGGCTACCTGCGGGAGGGCAAGCGCTTCATGCGCGTCGCGATCGGCTGCACCGGCGGCAAGCACCGCAGCGTCGCGATGACCGAGGAGATCACCCGCCGTCTGCAGGAGCTCGGGCACCAGGCGACCGCCACGCACCGGGACCTCGGCCGTGAATGACATCTGGTCCCATGACCCGCTCCCGACCGACCCCTCCGTCCCGTCCGGCGGCCTCGACCGGGCTCAGGCCGTGGTGGCGCTCGGTGGCGGGCACGGCCTGCACGCCTCCCTGCGTGCGCTGCGCCACCTCGTCGACGACGTGGTGGTGGACGACCTGACCGCGGTGGTCACCGTGGCCGACAACGGCGGCTCGTCGGGCCGGTTGCGCGGCGAGTTCGGCGTCCTGCCGCCCGGTGACCTGCGGATGGCGCTCGCCGCGCTGTGCGGCGAGGACGAGTGGGGCCGCACCTGGGAGGGTGTCCTCCAGCACCGCTTCGCCGGCGAGGGCGAGATGAACGGCCACGTCGTCGGCAACCTGCTCATCGTGGCGTTGTGGGAGCAGCTCGGCGACCATGTCGGCGCCCTCGACATCGTGGGGCGGCTCCTGGGGGCCAAGGGCCGTGTGCTCCCGATGGCGCTGTGCCCGATGGACATCCACGCCGAGGTCCGCGGGCTCCACCCCGAGGACCCCGAGGCGCTCGAGGTCGTGCGAGGGCAGGTCGAGGTGGCGACCACCGAGGGCGTCATCGCCAGCGTGGCGCTCGACCCGCCCGCCCCGCCCACCAGCCCCGAGGCGCTGGACGCGGTGGCGGGAGCCGACTGGATCTTCCTCGGCCCCGGGTCCTGGTTCAGCTCGGTCATCCCTCACCTGCTCGTCCCCGACCTGCGCGAGGCGCTGACCTCGACCGACGCCAAGGTCGTGGTCGTGCTCAACCTGGCCGAGCAGCCGGGGGAGACCGGGGGCTTCAGCCCGGCCGACCACCTCTCGGTCCTGCTCGAGCACGCGCCCGACCTGAGGCTGCACAGCGTCCTCGCCGACGCAGGCACCTTGCGACGTGCCGGAGCCGAGGCGGCGTGGCACCTGGAGGAGGTCACCTCCGCGGTCGGCGCGCGCCTGGTGCTGGCCGACGTGGCCGCCGCCGACGGTTCTCCCCGCCACGACCCGCGGCTGCTGGCCGACGCCTACGAGAAGGTCATGGCCGGGGCCTGAGGGTCGTTGACTCGCGTGCGAGGATCGCCCCATGGCGATGACGGCACAGGTCAAGGCGGAGCTGTCGAGCACCCAGATCACGAAGACCTGCTGTCGCAAGGCCGAGGTCGCCTCGATGCTCCGGTTCGCCGGAGGGCTCCACATCGTCAGCGGACGCATCGTGGTCGAGGCCGAGCTCGACACGGGTGCCGCGGCGCGTCGCCTGCGCAAGGACGTCGCCGAGGTCTACGGCGCCCACTCCGACGTCGTGATGGTGCAGGGCAACGGCCTGCGCAAGGGCAGCCGCTACATCGTCCGCGTCGTGCGTGACGGCGAGGCGCTGGCCCGCCAGACCGGGCTGCTCGACCAGCGCGGCCGCCCGGTCCGGGGCCTGCCGCCCGCGGTCGTCTCCGGCGGCGCCTGCGACGCCGTCGCGGCCTGGCGGGGCGCGTTCCTGGCGCACGGGTCGTTGACCGAGCCCGGCCGCTCCTCCTCGCTCGAGGTCACCTGCCCCGGCTCCGAGGCCGCGCTCGCGCTCGTCGGTGTCGCCCGCCGGCTCGGCATCTCCGCGAAGGCCCGCGAGGTCCGTGGCGTCGATCGCGTGGTGATCCGCGACGGCGACGCCATCGGCCAGCTGCTCACCCGCCTCGGCGCCCACGAGTCGCTCATGGCCTGGGAGGAGCGGCGGATGCGCCGCGAGGTGCGGGCCACCGCCAACCGCCTGGCCAACTTCGACGACGCCAACCTGCGACGCTCCGCGCGCGCCGCGGTCGCCGCCGGTGCCCGCGTCGAGCGGGCCCTGGAGATCCTCGGTGACGAGGTGCCCGACCACCTCAAGCTCGCGGGCAGCCTGCGGGTCGAGCACAAGCAGGCCTCGCTCGAGGAGCTCGGCCAGCTGCACGAGCCGGTCCTGACCAAGGACGCGATCGCCGGTCGCATCCGACGCCTGCTCGCCATGGCGGACAAGCGTGCCGAGGAGCTCGGCATCCCCGACACCGAGTCGTCGCTGACCCCGGAGATGCTCGCCGAGGACGCCTGACCGGCCTGCCCGGACCCCGAGTCCGACCCCGGTGCACGTCGACGGACGACCCCGACGGACGACGCCGCCGTACGACGCCGGGCGGCGGTGCCCGTCCGTGCCCGACGACCCCCGCAGACCCGTCGGCGCGCTCGCGGTAGGGTCGCCGGAGGAGCCGGTCCACCGCGGCCGGACGCCCTCACACGACCCCGATCGACCATGTCGGACGACCCAGGAGCAGCAGTGACCGTGCGCGTAGGTATCAACGGATTCGGCCGGATCGGCCGCAACTTCTTCCGGGCCGTGGCGGCCTCGGGCGCCGACGTGGAGATCGTCGGCATCAACGACCTCACCGACAACTCGGTGCTGGCCCACCTGCTGAAGTACGACTCGATCCTGGGTGTCCTGGGCGAGGACGTCGAGGCGACCAGCGACTCCATCATCGTCGGCGGCCGCGGGATCAAGGTCTCCTCCGAGCGCGAGCCCGGCAACCTGGGCTGGGGCGACCTCGGCGTGGACGTCGTCGTCGAGTCGACCGGCTTCTTCACCGACGCGACCAAGGCCAAGGCCCACGTCGACGCCGGCGCCAAGAAGGTCATCATCTCCGCGCCCGCCTCCAACGAGGACATCACCATCGTGATGGGCGTCAACCACGAGCTCTACGACCCCGCCGCGCACACGGTCATCTCCAACGCCTCGTGCACCACGAACTGCTTGGCCCCGATGGCCAAGGCGCTGCACGACGCGGTCGGCATCAACAAGGGCCTGATGACCACCATCCACGCCTACACCGCCGACCAGAACCTCCACGACAACATCCACAAGGACATGCGTCGCGCCCGCGCCGCCGCGCTCAACATCGTGCCGACCTCGACGGGTGCGGCCAAGGCGATCGGCCTGGTCCTGCCGGAGCTGAAGGGCAAGCTCGACGGCTACGCGCTGCGCGTGCCCACCCCGACCGGCTCGATGACCGACCTCTCCTTCGAGGCCAGCCGCGAGACCTCCGTCGAGGAGGTCAACGCCGCGGTCGAGGCCGCCGCCGACGGCAAGATCCTGAAGTACTCCACCGCGCCGATCGTCTCCTCCGACATCGTCACCGACCCGGCCTCGTGCATCTTCGACGCGCCGCTGACCAAGGTCATCGGCAACCAGGTCAAGGTCGCCGGCTGGTACGACAACGAGTGGGGCTACTCCAACCGCCTCGTCGACCTCATCGGCTTCGTGGGCGAGTCCCTCTGAGCATGACTGGTGCGATGACGGGTCTCGACCAGCTCCTCGAGGAGGGCGTGGCCGGCAAGCGGGTCCTGGTGCGCTCGGACCTCAACGTCCCCCTCGACGGGTCCGTCATCACCGATGACGGGCGCATCCGCGCGAGCGTGCCGACGATCCGTCGGCTCGCGGACGCGGGCGCCCGCGTGGTGGTGACCGCCCACCTCGGCCGCCCGAAGGGCGCGCCGGAGGAGCGCTACTCCCTCGCGCCGGTCGCGGCTCGCCTCGGCGAGCTGCTCGGCGCCGACGTCGCGTTCGCGCGCGACACGGTGGGGGAGTCGGCCCACGAGACCGTCGCCCGGCTCGAGGACGGCCAGGTGGCCCTGCTGGAGAACGTCCGCTTCAACGCGGGCGAGACCAGCAAGGACGACGGGGAGCGTGCCGCGTTCGCGCGGCAGCTCGCCGACCTCGCCGACGCCTTTGTCTCCGACGGGTTCGGCGTGGTCCACCGCAAGCAGGCCAGCGTCTACGACGTCGCCCAGGTCCTGCCCAGCGCCATGGGCACCCTGGTCTCGACCGAGATCGACGTGCTGCGTCGCCTCACCGAGGAGCCGCAGCGTCCGTACGTCGTCGTGCTCGGTGGCTCCAAGGTCTCCGACAAGCTCGGCGTGATCGACAACCTGCTGGGCAAGGCCGACAAGCTGCTCATCGGCGGGGGCATGGTCTTCACCTTCCTCAAGGCCCAGGGCCACGAGGTCGGCAAGAGCCTCCTCGAGGAGGACCAGCTCGAGACCTGCCGGACCTACCTCGCCCGCGCCGAGGAGCTCGGCGTGCAGATCCTGCTGCCGGGCGACATCGTGGTCGACACGGAGTTCCCCGCCGGTGACCGCACCCCCGAGCCCCGGGTGGTCCCCGCCTCGGAGATCCCGGCCGACTGCCTCGGCCTCGACATCGGTCCCGCGGCCGGTGCCGACTTCGCGGCTGCGCTCTCGGACGCCCGGACGGTCTTCTGGAACGGTCCGATGGGCGTGTTCGAGGTGCCGCAGTTCGCCGACGGCACCCGTGCGGTCGCCGACGCGCTGACCCGCACCGACGGCCTCTCGGTCGTCGGCGGCGGTGACTCCGCCGCCGCCGTGCGCACGCTCGGCTTCGACGAGGCCGCCTTCGGCCACATCTCCACCGGTGGCGGAGCCAGCCTGGAGTACCTCGAGGGCAAGGCCCTCCCCGGCATCGACGTCCTGGAGGGCTGACCCATGGCCGCACGCACCCCGCTCATGGCGGGCAACTGGAAGATGAACCTCAACCACCAGGAAGCGGTGGTGCTGGTCCAGAAGCTCGCGTGGACCCTGTCGGACAAGAAGCACGACCCGGCGCGCTCCGAGGTCGTCGTGGTGCCGCCGTTCACCGACCTGCGCTCGGTGCAGACCCTGGTGGACGGCGACCGGCTGCCCATCAAGTACGCCGCTCAGGACTGCTCCGCGCACGACGCGGGCGCCTACACCGGCGAGATCTCCACCTCGATGCTCACCAAGCTCGGCTGCTCCTACGTGGTGCTCGGACACTCCGAGCGCCGGGAGTACCACCAGGAGTCCGACGAGCTGGTCAGCGCCAAGGCGCACAAGGCCGTCGAGGCCGGGCTGGTGCCGATCGTGTGCGTGGGCGAGGGCCTCGAGGTCCGCCAGGCGGGCGAGCACGTCTCCTACACCCTGGCGCAGGTCGAGGGCTCGCTCGCGGGCTTCTCGGCCGAGCAGGTGGCGGCGCTGGTCGTGGCCTACGAGCCCGTCTGGGCCATCGGCACCGGCGAGGTCGCCACGCCCGAGGACGCCCAGGAGGTGTGCGGGGCCATCCGCGCGCGGATCCGGGAGCTGCACGGGGACGCGGCCGCCGACGGCGTACGCGTGCTGTACGGCGGGTCGGTCAAGGCCGCCAACGTCGGCGCGATCATGGCGCAGGCCGACGTCGACGGGTGCCTCGTGGGTGGTGCGAGCCTGCAGGCCGATGAGTTCGGTGCGATCTGCCGGTTCTACGACATGCCCGTCCTCTGACGCGGCCCGCCGCCTCGACCGTCACGACGATCACGTAGGATCTGCGACCGTGGAACTGCTCTTCACCATCATCCTGATGATCACCAGCCTGCTGATGATCGTGCTGGTGCTCCTGCACAAGGGCCGCGGTGGCGGCCTCTCCGACATGTTCGGCGGCGGTGTCTCCAGCTCGCTCGGCGGCTCGTCGGTGGCGGAGCGCAACCTCGACCGACTGACCGTGGGCATCGGTGGCATCTGGTTCGCCACCGTCATCGCCCTGGGGCTCCTGCTCGCCTACTGACCTTGACCTCTCGGGCCTGACGAAGGAGAACGGACCATGGCTGGTGGAGGAAATGCGATCCGGGGCAGCCGGGTCGGTGCAGGACCGATGGGCGAGGCCGAGCGCGGCGAGGCGGCACCCCGTCAGACCGTGACGTACTTCTGCTCCCACGAGCACCGGGTCGTCGTGGCGTTCGCCGCCGAGGCGCAGGCCCCCGAGTCGTGGGACTGCCCCAAGTGCGGCCTCCCGGCCAGCCTCGACAGCGACAACCCGCCGCCGGCGCCGAAGATCGAGCCCTACAAGACGCACCTCGCCTACGTGAAGGAGCGGCGCTCGGACAAGGAGGCGGCCGACATCCTCGACGAGGCCCTCAAGCTGCTCCGCTCCCGCCGCAAGTCCGGCGACCTGATCTTCTGACGCGAGCGGTCCACCAGGACGCCCGCTGACCGGAGGGTGTGTCGTGAGAAGGGTTCACGACACACCCTCCGGTCGTATGCCCTCGGCCGGTCAGAGGCGTGAGGCGGCGTCGCGGTCGAGGAACCAGACGGTCTCCTCGCGGCCCGAGACGCCGGAGGCGGGCGTCTCCTCGACGGTGGCGCCGGCGGGGGAGAGCGCCCGGGCGACGGCCTCGGCCTTGGGCTCGCCGCTGACCAGCAGCCACGTCGCACGCGAGCGCGCGAGGGTCGGGTAGGTCAGGCTGACCCGCTCGGGCGGCGGCTTCGGGGAGTCGGTGACCGGCACGGTGGGGCGGTCGACCTCCGCGAGCTCGGCGCGGTCGGGGAACAGCGAGGCGATGTGGCCGTCGGGCCCCACGCCCAGCATCAGCACGTCGAACTCGTCGGGCCCATGAGCGGCCAGCTCGTCGGCGTACGCCGCTGCGGCCGCCTCGACGTCAGCCGCCTCGCCGGTGGCCGCGACCTCGTGCACGCGGTGCTCGGCGACGCCGACGGCGTCCAGGAAGGCCTCTCGCGCCTGCACGGCGTTGCGGTCGGCCGAGTCGCGCGCGACGAAGCGCTCGTCGCCCCACCACAGCTCGACGGAGCCCCAGTCGACCCCGGAGGCGGGGGAGAGGCGCGCGAGCTCGCGGTGGACGGCGTCGGCGATCGAGCCGCCCGTCAGCACCACGTGCGGGACCCGCCCCGCGGCCTGGGCGTCGGCGAGGACCCGGAGCAGCTCACCGGCGACCGAGGTCGCCAGCTCGCCGGCGTCCGCGTGCACCTCGACCCGCGGAGACCCGTTCACGAGCGGTGCTCCCGGTAGTAGGCGACCAGGGACCGGGTCGAGGGGTCCTGCTCCTCGAGCGCGTCGGCGTCACCGGCCAGGACCGGGCCCAGCTCGGTGGCGAGCTGCTTGCCGAGCTCGACGCCCCACTGGTCGAAGCTGTCGATGCCCCAGACGACGCCCTGGGTGAAGGTGATGTGCTCGTAGAGCGCGACCAGCTGACCCAGCACCGACGGCGTGAGCCGCGGCGCCATGATCGAGGTCGAGGGACGGTTGCCGCCGAAGACCCGGGCCGGGACGATCTCCTCGGCCGTCCCCTCGGCGCGCACCTCCTCCGCGGTCTTGCCGAAGGCCAGCGCCTTGCTCTGTGCCAGGAAGTTGGCGAGGAAGAGCTCGTGGACGTCCTGGTCGCCGTCGCTGAGCGGGTACGACGGCTCCGCGAACGCGATGAAGTCGCACGGGACGACCTGGGTGCCCTGGTGCAGCAGCTGGTAGAACGCGTGCTGCCCGTTGGTGCCGGGCTCGCCCCAGAACACCTCGCCGGTGCCGGCCGTGACGGGCGCTCCGTCCCACCGCACGCTCTTGCCGTTGGACTCCATCGTCAGCTGCTGGAGGTAGGCCGGGAAGCGGTGCAGCAGCTGGGCGTAGGGGAGCACCGCGTGGGTGCGGGCGCCGAGGAAGTCGGAGTACCAGACGTTCAGCAGGCCCATGAGGGCCGGGACGTTCGACTCCAGGGGCATCGAGCCGAAGTGCTCGTCCACGGCGTGCATCCCCGCCAGCAGCTCGGCGAAGGCCTCCGGGCCGATCGCGAGCACCAGCGAGGTGCCGATCGCGGAGTCCATGGAGTAGCGCCCACCGACCCAGTCCCAGAACCCGAAGGCGTTGTCGGGGTCGATGCCGAAGTCGGCGACCTTGTCCAGCGCGGTCGAGACGGCGACGAAGTGCCGCGCCACGGCCTCGGAGCGGGTGGACTCGGGGAGGCCGTCGAGCAGCCAGCTGCGGCACAGACGGGCGTTGGTCAGGGTCTCCAACGTGCCGAAGGTCTTCGACGACACGACGAAGAGCGTGGTCTCCGGGTCGAGCCCCCGCAGCGTCAGGGCCGCGTCGGTGGGGTCGATGTTGGACAGGAACCGGCAGGTCGGACCGTCGACGAAGGGCTGGAGCGCCTCGTAGGCCATCACCGGGCCCAGGTCGGAGCCACCGATGCCGATGTTGACCACGGTCTCGATCCGCCTGCCCGTGACGCCGGTCCACTCGCCCGAGCGGACCTTCTCGGCGAACGCGTAGACCCGGTCGAGCACCTCGTGCACGTCGGCGACGACGTCCTGGCCGTCGACCTCCAGTGAGGCCCCGCGGGGCAGGCGCAGCGCCGTGTGCAGCACCGCACGGTCCTCGGTCACGTTGATGTGCTCACCGCGCAGCATCGCGTCGCGACGGTCCTCCAGCCCGACCGCGCGGGCGAGGTCGACCAGGGCGCCGAGGACGGCGTCGTCGACCAGGTTCTTCGACAGGTCGACGAGCAGGTCGGCCATCCGGTGCGTGAGCCGCTCCGCGCGCCCCGGATCGTCGGCGAACCAGCGCCGGAGGTCGGGCTCCAGCCCGCCGGCCAGCGCCGTGAGGCGCGGCCAGGCCGCGGTGGACGTGGGGTCGACCGGTGCCTGGCCCATGCTCAGGCCCTCGCCTTCTCCATCTGGCCGCGCACGGTCTCGACCAGCTCGTCCCACGACGCCTCGAACTTCGAGACGCCCTCGGACTCCAGCACCTCGAGCACCTCCGCCCAGTCGACGCCGGCCGCGACGATCGCGTCCAGCACCTCCTGCGCCTCCCGCGCACGGCCGCTGACCTGGTCGCCCTGGAGCTCCCCGTGGTCGGCCATCGCCTCCAACGTCTTCTCGGGCATGGTGTTGACCGTGTCGGCGACGACGAGGTCGGAGACGTAGAGGGTGTCGGGGTAGTCGGGGTTCTTGACCCCGGTCGAGGCCCACAGCGGCCGCTGTGGGCGAGCACCGGCCTCAGCGAGCTGCTGCCAGCGCTCGGAGGCCAGCATGCCCTCGAACGCGCCGTAGGCGACGCGCGCGTTGGCGACCGCCGCACGACCCCGCAGGGCCAGCGCCTCGTCGGTGCCGATCTTCTCGAGCCGGCTGTCGACCTCGCTGTCCACGCGCGAGACGAAGAACGAGGCGACCGAACGGATCGTGGAGAGGTCGTGGCCCGCGGCCTTGGCCTTCTCCAGCCCCTCGAGGTAGGCGTCCATGACGGCCTGGTAGCGCTCGACGCTGAAGATCAGGGTCACGTTGACGCTGATGCCCTCGGCGATCACCGCGGTGATGGCCGGGAGCCCCGCTGCGGTGGCGGGGATCTTGATCAGCGCGTTGGGGCGGTCCACGGCAGCCCACAGCGCCTTGGCCGAGGCGATCGTCGCGTCGGTGTCGTGGGCGAGGTCGGGCTCCACCTCGATCGAGACCCGGCCGTCGTCGGCGGTGCGCTCGGCCACGGGGGCCAGCACGTCGCACGCGTTGCGGACGTCCTCGGTGGTGAGCTCGAAGATCACCTCGTCGACGTCCTTGCCCTCAGCCACCAGCTCGCGCACCTGCTGGTCGTAGCGCTCGCCGTCGGCGATGGCGCCGGCGAAGATCGTGGGGTTCGTCGTGACCCCAACGACCGACTTCTGCTCGACGAGCTCGGCGAGGTTCCCGGTCTCGATCCGCTCACGGGACAGGTCGTCCAGCCAGATCGACACCCCGGCGTCGGCCAGGGCCTTCAGTCGCTCACTCATGCTTCCTCCTCGGGTCGTGCTCGGGTGGTGGTGCGTGGTGCGTGCGCGGACCGGCTCAGCCGGCGGCCGAGATGCTGTCGCGCGCGGCGTCGGCGACGGCCCGCGCGGTGAAGCCGTACTCGGCGAAGAGCCGGGCGTAGTCGGCCGAGGCGCCGTAGTGGTCGATCGAGACGGTCCGACCCGCGTCGCCGACGTACTCGCGCCAGCCCATCTTCACGCCGGCCTCGACCGACACACGGGCCTTGACCTGCGGCGGCAGCACGGTGTCGCGGTAGGACTGGTCCTGCTCCTCGAACCACTCCAGGCAGGGCAGGGAGACCACGCGGGCGGCGATGCCGTCCTCGGCGAGCAGCCCACGGGCCTCGACGGCCAGCTGCACCTCGGAGCCGGTGGCCATCAGGACCACGTCGGGCTCACCGTCGGTGTCGAGCAGGACGTAGCCACCGCGGGCGACGCCCTCGACCGAACCCCACGTCTCGCCGTCGTGCTCCCCGCGCGGGAAGACCGGGACGTTCTGACGGGTCAGGGCCAGCGCGGCCGGCCCCTCGGTACGCCGGAGCACCTCGGCCCACGCCGCCGAGACCTCGTTGGCATCGGCCGGCCGCACGACGTCCAGCCCGGGCATCGCGCGCAGGGCGGCCAGGTGCTCGATCGGCTGGTGGGTCGGGCCGTCCTCGCCCAGACCGATGGAGTCGTGGGTCCACACGTAGGTGACCGGCAGCCGGCTCAGCGCCGCCACGCGCACCGCACCGCGCATGTAGTCGGAGAAGGTGAGGAAGGTGCCGCCGAAGACGCGGGTCAGGCGGTCGGCCGCGATGCCGTTCATGATCGCGCCCATGCCGTGCTCGCGGATGCCGAAGTGAAGCACGCGACCCTGGTAGGGGTCGGCCTCGTAGCCCTCGGCGCCGTTGTCGGCCGGGAGGAAGGACGGCGCGTCCTTGATGGTGGTGTTGTTGGACCCGGCGAGGTCGGCCGAGCCGCCCCACAGCTCGGGCATCAGGCCCGCGACGGCGTTGATGACCTTGCCGGACGCCGCACGCGTGGCGACGCCCTTGGCGTCGGGCTCGAAGGTGGGAAGTGCCGCCTCGAAGCCCTCGGGCAGGTCGCGGCGCTTGAGCCGGTGCAGGAGCTCGGCGCGGTCGGGGTGGGCCTCGGCCCAGGCGGCGTAGCGCTCGTCCCACTCCTTGCCCCACGCGGCACCGCGCTCGCGCAGGCTTCGGGTGTGGGCGAGGACCTCGTCGGAGACCTGGAAGTGCTGCTCGGGGTCGAAGCCCATGACCTGCTTGGTCGCCGCGACCTCCTCAGCACCCAGCGCGCTTCCGTGGGCTGCCTCGGTGCCCTGAGCGTTGGGGGCCGGCCAGGCGATGATGGTGTCGAGCACGATCATCGAGGGCTTGTCGGTGACCTCGGAGGCGGCGCGCACGGCGTCGTAGAGGGCGTGCACGTCCTCCTTGTAGGTCTCCCCGCCCTGGGTCCAGTCGACGGTCTGCACGTGCCAGCCGTAGGACTCGTAGCGCTGGGCGACGTCCTCGGTGAACGCGACGTCGGTGTCACCCTCGATGGAGATCCGGTTGCGGTCGTAGATGACCGTGAGGTTGCCCAGCTTCTGGGTGCCGGCGATCGAGGAGGCCTCGCTGCTCACGCCCTCCTGCAGGTCGCCGTCGGAGCACAGGACGTAGACGTCGTGGTCGAAGAGGCCCTCGCCGGCAGCGGCCTCCGGGTCGAGCATGCCGTGCACCCGACGACCGGACATCGCCATGCCCACGGCGTTGGAGACGCCCTGGCCCAGCGGCCCGGTCGTGACCTCGACGCCGGCGGTGTGACCGAGCTCGGGGTGGCCGGGGGTCTTGGAGCCCCACGTGCGCAGCGCCTGGAGGTCGCTGAGCTCGAGGCCGAAGCCGCCGAGGAAGAGCTGGGTGTAGAGGGTGATGCTCGAGTGGCCGCAGCTGAGGACGAAGCGGTCACGGGCGACCCACTCGGGGTCGGCCGGGTCGTGGCGCATGACCTTCTGGAAGAGCAGGTAGGCCACGGGGGCCAGGCTCATGGCCGTGCCGGGGTGTCCGTTGCCGACCTTCTGCACGGCGTCCATCGCCAGGACCCGGGCGGTGTCCACCGCCTTGTCGTCGATGTCGGTCCAGTCCAGCTGCTGGCTGAGGGTCACAGGGTTCCTTCCGGTGCGGTCGTGGGGCCTGCGAGCAGGCGGTTCCGAGCCTACCGATCCTGCGCAGTAGACTCCCACCCGCACCGGTGAGGATCATCCGAACTCACCCGCACGGTTCCATCCGCACCAGCACCACCGCACCAGTTTCGAGGGACGTCCGTGACCCACGTCGGCCACCAGGCCGCTGCCGAGCAGCGGCACGAGCCGACCGCCGACGACCGGCGTGCCACCTGGAAGGACGTCGTCGCGGCGTACGTCGGGCTCACCAAGCCCCGCGTGATCGAGCTGCTCCTGCTGACGACCGTGCCGGTGATGTTCTTCGCCGCCCGCGGCGTCCCGCCGGTCGGCCTGGTCCTGGCGACCGTCGTCGGCGGCACCTTCTCCGCGGGGTCCGCGTCGGTCTTCAACTGCGTCTACGACCGCGACATCGACGAGCAGATGCGCCGGACCCGTCGCCGGGCCCTGCCGCGCCACATCGTGAGCGCCCGCGCGGCGCTGGTCTTCGGCACCGTGCTGGGCGCGCTGTCGGTCGTGGTGCTGCTCCTGTGGGTCAACCCGCTCTCGGCGCTGCTCGCGGTGAGTGCCGAGGCCTTCTACGTCTTCGTCTACACGATGCTGCTCAAGCGGCGTACGACGCAGAACATCGTCTGGGGCGGCCTCGCCGGCTGTTTCCCGGCGCTGATCGGCTGGACCGCGGTCACCGGCGAGCTCGCCTGGACCCCGGTGGTGCTGTTCGCGGTCGTCTTCTTCTGGACCCCGCCCCACACCTGGGCCCTCGCGCTGCGCTACCGCGAGGACTACGCGAACGTCGACGTCCCGATGCTGCCGGTGGTCGCCTCCGCGCACGCCGTGTCACGCCAGGTGGTCGTGTACTCATGGGTGATGGTGGCGACCTCGCTCCTGCTGTGGCCCGTGGCCTCCACCGGGCCGTTCTACCCCGTCGCCGCGGTCGTGCTCGGGGCGGTCTTCCTCGTCGAGGCGCACCGGATGCTCATCCGAGCCCGCGGCACCGAGGAGCTCTCGGTGATCTCGCCGATGCGCCTGTTCCACGCCTCGAACCTCTACCTCAGCCTGCTGTTCGTGGCCGTGGCGCTGGACCCGCTGCTCTTCTCCTGAGCGCCGCCCCGCGCCGTCGACTGCGCGGCTGGGGCTCCGGCCGCGACCCCGGCTCTGAGTCCGGCTCTGAGTCCGGCTCTGACTCCAGCGGGCCGGCTACGCCTCCGGGTGCCGCACGCGCAGCAGCGCGGCGGTGGTGAGCGCCGAGAGGATCGCGGCGCCGAGCATGTGCAGCCCGACCAGGAGCTCGGGCAGGTCGTTGAAGTACTGCACGAAGCCGATCGCCCCCTGGGCGAGCTGCGCGACGAGCAGCCACACCACGACGCGCACCGCGGCGCGGTCGGCACGCACGGCCATCAGGCACAGCAGCAGGCCGATGGTGAGCCCGAGGTAGAGGAACACCGCGTCGGCGTGGAGCTGGCTCCACTGCAGCGGGTCGAGGCCGTTGCGGGGGGAGTCGGCGTCGCCGGCGTGCGGCCCGGAGCCGGTGACGACCGTCCCGAGGTAGAGCACGACCCAGGCGGCGGCCAGGACGATCCACGCCAGCGTGGTCGCCGGACCGCCCACCGCGGGGGTCGGGCGGTCCAGGACCTGCAGGAAGCGCACCGACAGGCCCACCAGCGCCATCGACAGCAGCAGGTGCAGCGACACGATCCACGGGTTGAGGTCGGTCAGCACCGTGATGCCGCCGATGACCGCCTGCAGCGGGATGCCCGCGGCCAGCACGGCGGCCAGCCCGACCAGGTGCCGGCGTCCGGTGCGCCACGCCGCGACGAAGGTCAGCACCGCGACGGCGACGAGCACGAAGGTCAGCAGCCGGTTGCCGAACTCGATGGCGGAGTGGAAGTCCAGCGCCCCGTGCGGGGTGAAGTCGTCCTCGGTGCAGCGCGGCCAGGTGGGGCACCCCAGGCCCGAGCCGGTGAGGCGCACCGCACCGCCCGTCACGACGATGCCGGTGTTCGCGACGAGGGAGGCCCAGCCGGCCCAACGGGCCTGGCGGTGCCGGAGGGCGGGGTCGGTCATGCTCACTCCCACGTGAAGGTACGGGCGGTCAGGACCGTACCCAGGGCCGCCCAGCCGAGCAGGGTCAGCATCGACGTGACGTCCGCCGCACCGTCCAGCAGGGCGGCACGCATGCCCTCGCCCAGCGCGCCCGACGGGAGCCACGTGGCCACGTCGCCGAAGCCGCCGTACGCGTTGGCGGGCAGGACGACCGCACCGCCGGCCATGAGGAGCAGGTAGACGAGGTTGGCGGCGGCGAGCGTGGCCTCGGCGCGCAGCACCCCGGCGACGAAGAGGCCCAGGGCGGCGAACGCGGCGGTGCCGACGGCCGCCACGCCGAGGGCGGAGAGCAGCCCGACCGCGGTCGTCTCCGGCTGCCAGCCGAGAGCCAGGGCGACGGCGCCGAGCACCACCACCTGCAGCGCTTCCACCAGCAGCAGCGCCAGCACCTTGCCCGCGAGCAGGCCGGCCCGGGGGAGCGGGGAGCTGCCGAGCCACTTGATGACGCCGTAGCGGCGCTCGAAGCCGGTCGCGATGGCCAGCGAGGTGAACGCCGTCGACATGACCGCCAGGGCGAGGACCCCGGGGGCGAAGGTGTCGATGGCCGGGGCGTCGAGCTCCAGGCCCACGCGCTCGGACCCGGCGACGGCGCCGACCAGCACGATCACGGGGATGACGACGGCCAGCAGCAGCTGCTCGCCGTTGCGCAGCATCAGCCGCGCCTCCATCCGGGCGTGCGAGAGCACCTGCCGGGGCAGGGGCGCCGCGCCGGGTGCTGGCGTGAAGGTGCCGGTGCTCATGCCGAGAGCTCCCGTCCGGTCAGCTCGAGGAAGACGTCCTCGAGGCTCCTGGTGCCCAGGCTGAGCGACTCCGGGAGCACGTCATGCTCCTCGCACCAGCGCGAGACCCGGGCCAGCGTCGAGCCGTCGGCCGGGCCGGTGACGAGCAGGCTGAGCGGGTCGAGCACGGTGACGCTCGTCGCGGGCCCCAGCGCCTCGGTCAGCGACTCGGGCGCGCCCGGCGGGAACGGCCGGGTGACGACGAGCCGGATGGTGGACACGCGACCGCCGCGGGTCAGCTCCACCGGGGAGCCGGACGCGATCAGCTGTCCGCGGTCGATGATGTGCACGGTGTCGGCCAGCGACTCCGCCTCGTCCATGTAGTGCGTGGTGAGCACGACGGTCACGCCGTCCGCGCGCAGCTCGCGCAGCAGGTCCCAGGTGTCACGTCGCGCCTGCGGGTCCATGCCGGCGGTGGGCTCGTCGACGAAGACCAGCTCGGGGCGCCCCACGATGGCCATCGCCAGCGCGAGGCGCTGCTTCTGCCCGCCGGAGAGACGGCGGTACGGCGTCCGCCCGCACGCCGCGAGCCCGAGCCGCTCCACCAGCAGCCCGTGCGGCAGCGGGGCGGCGTGCAGGGAGGCGGCGTGCCGGAGCATCTCCTCGGCTCGCACGCCGCTCCAGGCGCCGCCCTCCTGCAGCATCACGCCGATGCGGGGGAGGAGGGCGCGCCGGTCGGCCTGCGGGTCCAGCCCCAGGACTCGGACGGTCCCGCGCTGGGGGCGGCGGTAGCCCTCGCAGGTCTCCAGCGTGGTGGTCTTGCCGGCGCCGTTGGGGCCGAGCACGGCGGTGACGCTGCCCCGCGCCACGGTGAGGGAGAGGCCGTCGACGGCCGTCTTCGTGCCGTAGCGCATCTCGAGGGAGTCGACCACGACGGCGTGGTCGGGGTCGGGCGCTGGCACGTCGGCAGTCTAGGGAGGCGTCGGGTCGCTCCCGGCCCCGCCCTAGGCTCTGGGACGTGACTGGCTGGCTCGTGGTGACCGTGCTGCTGCTGACCGCGGTGGCGGCGGCATGGACGGTCGTGATGATCGTGCGGGACGAGAGTCCGCCCAGCGACCGCTTCTTCGTCGTGCTCGGCGTGCTGCTGCTGGTGCTCGTCGTGCAGCTGGTGGCGGGCCTGGTGGCCCTGGCGACCACGGACCGCGACGTCGACGGGGTGACCTTCGTCGCCTACCTGCTCACCGTCGTGCTCGCGCCGCCCTTCGGTGCGGCGCTGGCGCTGGTGGAGCGCAGCCGGTGGGGGACCGCGTCCCTGCTGGTGGCGCTGGCCACGGTGGCGGCGATGGAGGTGCGTCTCGACGCACTGTGGGCGGCCGCCGGTGCGTGAGCTCTCGACCGGGCCGGGGCGCGTGCTCGTCGCGGTCTACGCCGTCTTCGCCGTCGCGGCCACCGGGCGCTCGCTGGTCCAGCTGGGCACCGACGCCGGTCGCGCACCGCTGGCGTACTCGCTCTCGCTGCTGGCCGCGGTGCTCTACCTGGTGGCCACGACCTGCCTGCTGCGGGGCGGGGAGGTCGCGCGCCGCGTGGCGCTGGTCACGGTCCTCGTCGAGGCGACCGGCGTGCTGGTGGTCGGGACGCTCTCCTACCTGGTCGGCGACTGGTTCCCCGACAAGACGGTGTGGTCCCACTACGGCCAGGGCTACGGCTTCCTGCCCCTCGTGCTGCCCTTCCTGGGCCTGTGGTGGCTGCTCCACCCCGGTGCCCGAGCAGCGAGGAGCGCCGGGGACGAGCAGACGTCGTGTCCGCCCCCGGGCACTTAGGCGACCCTTCCTTGAACGCCTGTTTCCATTAACGGCACACTGTCGTTGTGGAATTCACCCGCGACGACCTGAGCACGCGCCAGCGTGTCGCGCGGTCGATCCTGGTGAACGGGCCCTCGACCGCGGCGACGCTGGCCGAGCAGCTCGACCTCACGCCCGCCGCTGTGCGCCGTCACCTCGACCAGCTGGTCGAGGAGGGCGCCGTCGAGCCGCGCGACCCGCGCCCCGGCGCCAGCCGTGGTCGGGGTCGGCCGGCCAAGCTCTTCGCGCTGACCGAGCTCGGTCGCGAGGGCTTCGACCAGCAGTACGACGACCTCGCCGTCCAGGCGCTGCGCTTCCTCGCCGAGACCGGCGGGGACGACGCGCTGCGCGCGTTCGCCGACCAGCGGGTCTCCTTCATCGAGGCCCGCTTCGAGGCGACCCGCGAGGCCCACCCCGACCTCACGCCCGCCCAGGTGCTGGCCCGCGTCTTCACCGACGAGGGGTACGCCGCGGGAGTCCGCGAGCTGCCCGTGGTCAACGGCCAGAGCGCCGGTGAGCAGCTGTGCCAGCAGCACTGCCCGGTCTCCCACGTGGCCCACGAGTTCCCCCAGCTGTGCGAGGCCGAGACCCAGGCGATCAGCCGGGTGCTCGGGCGCCACGTCCAGCGGCTGGCCACCATCGCCCACGGCGACGGCGTCTGCACCACCTGCATCCCCGACCTCCCCACCACGTCCACGACGTCCAGCACAGAGAAGGAGAGGGTCACCTCATGACCTCGATCGAAGAACTCAACCCCGAGCTCCAGGGCATCGGCCGCTACGAGTTCGGCTGGGCCGACCCGGACGTCGCCGGCGCGTCCGCGCAGCGTGGCCTCAACGAGGCGGTCGTGCGCGACATCTCCAGCAAGAAGAACGAGCCGCAGTGGATGCTCGACCTGCGCCTGAAGGGCCTGAAGCTCTTCGACCGCAAGCCCATGCCCACCTGGGGCTCGGACCTGTCGGGCATCGACTTCGACAACATCAAGTACTTCGTGCGCTCCTCGGAGAAGCAGGCCACCTCCTGGGAGGACCTGCCCGAGGACATCAAGAACACCTACGACAAGCTCGGCATCCCGGAGGCGGAGAAGCAGCGCCTGGTCGCCGGTGTCGCCGCGCAGTACGAGTCCGAGGTCGTCTACCACTCGATCCGCGAGGACCTCGAGGAGCAGGGCGTCCTCTTCCTCGACACCGACACCGCGCTGAAGGAGCACGAGGAGCTCTTCAAGGAGTACTTCGGCACCGTCATCCCCGTCGGTGACAACAAGTTCTCCGCGCTCAACACCTCGGTGTGGTCCGGCGGCTCGTTCATCTACGTCCCCCCGGGCGTCCACGTCGACATCCCGCTGCAGGCGTACTTCCGGATCAACACCGAGAACATGGGCCAGTTCGAGCGGACCCTGATCATCGTCGACGAGGACGCCTACGTGCACTACGTCGAGGGCTGCACCGCGCCGATCTACAGCTCGGACTCCCTGCACTCCGCGGTCGTCGAGATC
>Ga0208330_1000147_pt1 | contig 43953 bp, 48 predicted proteins | sample DeeseametaMP1896_FD_184180 | JGI IMG/M metagenome (GOLD analysis project Ga0208330, IMG submission 184180) | Marine microbial communities from the Deep Pacific Ocean - MP1896 (SPAdes) | ecosystem: Environmental > Aquatic > Marine > Oceanic | place: East of Hawaii, North Pacific Ocean | collected... | reverse complement strand
GAGCCGAGCTTTTTGAGCCGAACCGAAGGCATGCCACTGCGGCGAACGGGTTACGTCGGCTGGCTACGCAACCTCGCAGTCGCGCTGGGCAATGCGCCAACCAGCAAGGCCGTGGTCGGGGCCTTGCAGCGGCGGCGCGAACATCCATCTGAACTGGTCCGTGAACACGTGATCTGGGCGTTGGGACGTCACGGCGCGAGCTGACAATTCGCCTCCGCTGGGGCGGTTTCGTAGTCGGCCACAGTTTGCTGCGCATAGTCCGCCGTCGCCCGTCGCAAGCGCGCAATCCATGGGGCTGCACGGGCGCGACAACCGAGTTCCAACCACGTCGAGACCAGATTATTCACCGCGGGCAACCAATCGCCATCCAGCGCAACCGACTGCTGTAACGATGCCTGAGCGGCCAACCAGTCACCCCGCGCAGCCTGGGCATTGCCCAGCGCGAACCACACCAGGCGACTAGCCGGCCAGCGATGCGCGGCTTGCCGCAACGCCAACAAACCGGCCTCCGACTGGCCCGTACTGATCAGATCATCGGCGGCGCGAACCCAAGGCTCCAGAGACGCCATCGGCGGCATATGAGCCGGCTGGGCGACGACGAAAGCCCACCGCTCGGCTCGTTCCCAGGCCCGCGACAAGTCGGCGCGCGACATCCAGTGGCGGCGAGTTGTACCGGAACGCAGCACCCAGCCGGTTTCGGTTTCGCCAATCACCACCGCGTAGTGCCACACGGGCAACCAGCGAACACCCAGGTTCAGCAAGATCAGGACGGGATAACCGGCTTGCAGGCTGCCGCTGAGATGATCCAGCGTTGGTTCCAAGCGCAATGGCAGGCGTGCGAAGGACCTCGTCGCCGCCAGAAGCTCGGCCTGCAAGCTGCCCTTGCGCTCGGCGATCCAGACCTTGTCGACCAAAGCGTCGGGCTCGGTGGATACGCCGCTGTCGACCAGCACAGTGGCCAGCGCAGCGGGTCCGCACTGATAGGCGGATTGCGGAAAAAAAGGCGTGTGAACGAGTTCGGCGCCGCTGGCAGGCGGCGCCGATGGTTGCAGATGTGCGCAGCCGCCCAGCAGGGCAGCCACAAGGATCAGCCGAAGATTCAGAAGCCGCTGAAGATGTTGGTCACACCGACCAGTTCGAGAATCAGCAGAACAATGAACACGATACCGACGACTTCGATCACCCCGGCACCGGCCGGCAGCTGCTCGAACTCGTTGGCCACCGTGGCCAGCTCCTCGTCTGTCATGGCATCCATCCGGGTGTCGATCATCTCCTCGGAGACGCCATAGGCGAGCAACTGCTGCCTGACATCGTCACGGGAGAGCACGCGGTCGATCTCGGCACGATGGTCGGCTCGCATGGCGTCCTGCGTGCCAACCATCGCCGCGGAAGCCGCCCCCAGAACCCCCATGTTCACCAGAATTCCGACCATCATGGCCACGATCCAGCGGGTCGCGCTTCGCATCATTTCGCACTCCATTGCTGCAAATTTGTCCGTCTACATTAGCTCAATCGAGCTACAACATAGACAGGAGACAGAGACTTCGGTTCAGTCCGACTGCCAGGCCGCCTGAATCCGGTGCATCAAATGAGCTGTGGAGGCGTCGTGCGAACCGGCGGAGCCATCGGACAAGCCATCAGCCAGTTGCCGCTCGATCACCGAGGCCAGCTGCTTGCCCAGTTCTACGCCCCACTGATCGAAGGCGTTAATGCCCCAGATCACGCTCTGGATATAAACCTTGTGCTCGTAGAGCGCGAGCAAGGCGCCCAGAGAGGCCGCATTGACCGACGGCAGTAAAATGGTCGTGCTTGGCCGGCTCCCGCTGAACACGCGATGCGGGATCGCATCCTCCAGGGCCTGGCCACTAAGACCCTGCCTACCCAACTCGACACGAACCTGCCCCGCCGATTTACCCTGCATCAGAGCCTCGCTCTGCGCCAGGCAGTTCGCGACCAGCATGCGGTGCTGGGCATCATTGTCGTGAGATGGCCGCACCGGCAGGATGAAATCCACCGGCAACCGCTGCGGCCCCTGGTGCAACATCTGAAAAAACGCATGCTGGCCGTTGGTGCCAACATCGCCCCAGAGTGCAGGGACCGTCTGGTACTCCGTCGGCTCACCGTCACTGCAAACCGATTTGCCGTTGGACTCCATCTCGAGCTGCTGCAAATAGGCCGGCACGCGAGCCAAGGCCTGGGCGTAGGGCACGATGACTTGTGACGGCAGTGCCAGCGCATTGCTGTTCCAGATCCCGACCATCGCCATCCAGGCAGCGGCGTTGGATTCCATCGGCGCCACGCGCACGTGTTCATCCATTGCGTGCGCGCCGCCGAGCAATGCCCGGAAGCGGTCCATCCCAAGAGCCAATGCGATCGATAATCCAACCGCCGACCACACGGAATAGCGTCCGCCCACCCAGGACCAGAAGCCGAACATGTTATCGGTGTCGATACCAAAGGCGCTGACGCGCTCGGCCGCCGTGGACACAGCGACGAAATGTCGGGCGACCGCCGCCTGATCGCCCAGCGCCTCGACCAGCCAGGCCCGTGCGGTGCGCGCATTGGCCAAGGTCTCGACCGTGCCGAAGGACTTCGACGTGACCACGAACAGCGTGGTCTGTGGTCGCAAACCGCTCAGCACGCGCACCAGTTCGGTGGCATCCACATTGGAGACGAAATGCGGCCGCGGCCCTCGGACCGACTCGGCCAATGCCTCGCAGACCATGCGGGGACCCAGATCCGAGCCGCCGATGCCGATGTTCACGACGTCGGTGATCGCATCGCCGGTATGACCGACCCAGGCACCGCTGCGCACGCGGTCAACGAATGCCTCGATGCGGTCCAACACCTCATGTACGTCCGAGGCAATCGCGGGTCCGCCCGGCGGGTTCACCGCGTCTTTCGGCGCCCGCAACGCGAGATGCAAGGCCGCTCGGTTTTCGGTGAAGTTGACCGGATCACCCGCGAATTGCTGGCGCAGGTGCGCCGCCACCTTGGCCGAACGGGCCAGTGCCCATAACGCCTCCAGTGCAGCCGCATCAACGGCCTGCTTGGAAAAATCCAGATGCAGGCCAGCGGCATCCAGGCTCATGCGCTCGACCCGCGCCGGGTCGGCCTCAAAAAGCGATGGGGTCGGCGTGCCGCGTAGCCGTTCAGCCTGTCGCGAGAGATCCGACCAGGCGTCGGCCGACGCGCCGCGAGGACGCATCAGTTCGTTCGATCGGACTGTGGGTTGCCAGCGCCGCCCAACGGCACCGTCAAGCCGCCTGCACCGGGATGGTGTTGCGGGAATGCGTGACCTGATTGGTCTCGTCGAGGTAGACCAGCCGCGGCTGGTGGCGGCGAGCTTCGGCCTCATCCATGCCGCAGTACGCGCAGATGATCAGCCGATCACCAGGCTGCGCCTTGTGGGCCGCCGCACCGTTGACTGAAATCACGCGGGATCCGCGCTCACCCAGAATGGCGTAGGTCTCGAAACGTTCACCATTGGTAACGTTGTAAATCTGCACCTGTTCGTATTCCAGGATGCCGGCGGCATCCAGAAGGTCCTGGTCGATTGCGCAGGAGCCCTCATAGTCCAGTTCGGCATGCGTCACGCAGGCACGATGGAGCTTTGCTTTCAACAGGGTGACGTTCATAGGGCGAACCTCGCCGAGGCTTGTGACCGAACACTGTGGTTGAAGTCAGTAAGAATCAAGGGAAGAGCTGGTGCAGAAACGGACGCTGGAGGGCGGCACAAAGACTCGACTCGCTCCCCCCGCACCAGCCGGATAGTCTAAATCGCGTTGCCCGCGGCCTCAAGCGGCCAGTGCAGGATCATCGAGACGAATGTTGTCGATCAACCGCGCGGCGCCTAGTACCGCGGCGGCCAGCACGACAAAATCGCTGTGCTGCGAGGTCGCGGGCTCCAGTTCCGGTGACAGGATATTGAAGTACTGCGGCGCAAATCCGGCCGCGCGCAGTTGAACGCGCGCCGCCTGCTCCAGCGCAGCGAAGTCGCGATGCCCCGCCCGCAGCGCACGCCCGGTAGCCACCAGCTGCTGTCGCAGCACGGCGGCGCTTGCGCGCTCCTCATCGGACAGATAACGATTGCGACTACTCATCGCCAGGCCGTTGGCCTCGCGGACCGTGGGACCGGAGAGAATCTCCACCGGTAGGTGCAGGTCTCGCGCCATCCGCCGGAACACCAGCAGTTGCTGATAATCCTTCTCACCGAAGATCGCCTGCTCCGGCTGCACCAGATTCAGCAGAATCGTGACAACGGTCGCCGCGCCAACAAAATGCCCGGCACGAAACTCGCCACAGAAGCGCTCGGCCAGCCCGTTGACGACGACATTCGTGGCGATCGGATACCCCTGCGGGTAGATCTCGTCCACCGATGGCGCGAACACCACATCGGGCGCCAGCGGATCCAGCTTGGCGAGATCGTCGGCCAAGGTGCGCGGATAGCGATCGAAATCCTCACCCGGCGCAAACTGCAACGGATTGACGAAGATGCTGACGACGGTGCGATCGGCGCCGGCCTGCACCTGCTCCACCAGCGACAAATGGCCCGCGTGCAGGTTGCCCATGGTCGGCACGAGCGCGACCCCCTCACCGGCTGCACGCCAACGAGCCCGCAACGCCTTCAGTTCAGGGATTGTCTGGATCAGTTTCATCCGAATCCGTGCGTGGGCTGCGGGTATGCGCCGCTTTTCACCTCTCCCACATAGGATGCGAACGCAGCCTCGACCCCGCCAGCCTCCGCCATATAGTTTTTGACGAAGCGCGGCTTGCGGCCAGCGGTCACGCCGAGCATGTCGTGCATGACCAGGATCTGACCGTGCGCATGCGGGCCGGCACCAATCCCGATCACGGGTACGGACGTCGCCGCCACAACCCCTTGCGTCACCGCATTGGGCACGCATTCCAGCAGTAGCATGTCGGCTCCCGCCTGCTCCAGTTCGCAGGCCCGATCAACAATGGCCTGCGCGGCTGCCGCTTCGCGACCCTGAACCTTGAATCCGCCCAGCTTGTGGACCAGCTGAGGTTGCAGACCGAGATGACCGCAAACGGGAATCCCCTGGTCTGCCAAGGCCCGCGTCACTGCCACCTGCGACTCGCCGCCTTCCAGCTTGACCATGCGCGCACCGGCTTCCTGCATCATCCGTCCGGCAGCTTCAACAGCGACCTGCGGGGAGCGCACGCTTAGGAAAGGCATGTCCGCCACCACCCAGGGGCGCCGGACAGCGCGTGTCACGCACTGCGTGTGATAGATGATGTCGCCCACACGCACCGGAACGGTGCTGTCATGCCCCTGCACGACCATGCCCAAGGTGTCGCCGATGAGAATTAGATCGACCCCAGCGGCTTCTTGGGCAACTGCAAACGTGGAATCGTAGGCGGTCAGGCATGCGATGGGCTCACCCGATTCGCGCATGGCTCTCAGGTCGCCCAGTGTCAGCGGTTTGCTGCCTGGAGATTGTTCGCCAGCCTTCATCTTGGCTCCGGGAGAAAAAACGCGCGCGATGATAGCACCGCGCTCCGACTAGCCCGGCAGATGGACCCGGCCAGGCGGGCCCTCCACGGCATCACGCACCGCCGCATATGCAGCCTCGTCAGCAACCAGATCCATCGCCTCGGCATCAACGATGACCAAATGCGGATGCTGATAGTCCGCAAAAAAGGCTTGGTAGCGTGCAGCCACGCGCTGCAGATAGTCCGCATCCAGACTTTGCTCGCTTGCGCGTCCACGCTGACCCACGCGGCGGACGAGTACATCGGACGACGCGTAGAGATACACCACCACATCCGGCACCGGTGCTGCCCAGGCCAAACGGTTGAACAGCTCTCGATACAGGCCAAAATCGCCGGCTGCCAGCGTCAGCTCCGCAAACAAGGGGTCTTTGTCGAAGAAAAAGTCAGCGACAGTGACCGGCTCGGCAAACAGGTCTGGCTGGCGCAAGCCGTCGATCTGCCCGGCACGCTGGAGCAAGAAGCACAGCTGTGCCTGGAATGCGTAGCGTTCCGGATCGTCGTAAAAGCCTTTGAGAAACGGATTGTCGTCGGGCGCTTCGAGCAGCAGATTCGCCTGCAGATCTGCCGCCAGACGGTGCGTCAGCGTGGTCTTGCCGACGCCGATGGGGCCCTCGATGGCGATGTAGCGGCTCACGGCGCCCAGGCCTCCACACGATGCAGATCGGCGCGACTGATGCGGCCGGCCAGTTCCGAGAGCACCCGTCCGTTTGGCAGATGCAGATCAGGCGCGACATCGAGCAACGGAAACACCACAAACGATCGTTCCTCCAGGCCCGGATGCGGCAGCACCAGATCATCAGCGACGAATTCATCGCCTCCGTACAACAACAAATCGATATCCAGCGATCGCGCGCCCCACCGGGTCTCCGATCGGGTTCGTCCGAACCGCTGCTCGGTTGCCTGCGCCTCGGCGAGCAGCGCGCGGGGCGCAAGCTGCGTACTCACCTGAACGACGGCATTGCAGTAATCAGGCTGGTCCGCCGGCCCCATGGGCGCGGAATGGTAGAGACGGCTGACCGCCGTGCATCGCGTCTGTGGCCACAATCGAATCGCGCGGACAGCCGCTCCCAGCGTGGTGGACGGCACGCCGAGATTCGCGCCCAATCCAAGATAGGCGACGGCGTCGGCAACCACGGGCTAGTCCGAGGTCGGCGTCTCGCCGGTACGCCGGCGCCGACGACGCCGACGCTTGGGGTTAGGGCCACCCGCCGGAGGCACGGGCGCGTTGCCCTGCTGGTACTCCGTCCACCACTGCACGAGTTCATCCGTCTCCTCGCCCGCCGCGGCGCGCAGGATCAGAAAATCGTAAGCAGCCCGAAACCGCGGGTGGGCCGCCAGGCGCTCCGGCCGACGGCCGTTACGGCGGTGAAATCGCGGCTGCAGAGCCCAGATCTCCCGCATCGGTGTCGAGAAACGCCGGGGCAGCGCAACGGTTTCCACCTGTTCCGCGGCCACATCGCCGGAGTGCTCGGGAATCGTCTGCGCGAGGTTTTGACCATTTTCGATGGCCGATGCCATCGCGTCCCGCAACGCGGGCCATAACAACGCAGCGAACAGAAATGCCGGTGTTACGGGCTTGTCTTCGCGCACGCGGGCCGCCGTGCCCTGTAACGCACCACGAATCAGCGTCTCGACCCCGTCTTGGTGCAGGCAGGCCGCAGTTTGCGGGAACAGCACCTGAAAGAGGCCCAGCTCGATCAGGTCGTCAAAGTTTTTCTCGGCTTGCGCGGACAGAAACAGCTTGAGCACTTCGTCGAACAGCCGCGCACCCGGCACGTCGGTGAGCAGATCCGCGAGTTCGCGGATGGGCGCCGCGGTGGCCACCTCGATATCGAAGCCGAGCTTGTTCGCGATGCGCACCGCCCGGAGCATCCGCACGGGATCCTCGCGGTAGCGCGTTTCCGGGTCGCCGATCAGCCGAATCTGGCGGGCAACCATGTCGTCCATGCCGCCCACATAGTCAACCACTGAGAAATCCGTGACCCGGTAGTAGAGCGCATTGACCGTGAAGTCACGACGAAAGGCATCGTCTTCCAGGCTGCCGTAGACGTTGTCGCGCAGAATGCGCCCACCCTCGTCGAGCATGTGATCGTGATCGTCCAGGGCTTCTTCGGCTTGCTCCTCGCCCTCTTCCGGCGAGCGCGGCTGCGCGCGGAACGTTGCGACTTCGATGATCTCGCCGCCCGCCCGGACATGGGCCAGCCGAAAGCGACGGCCAATCAACCGCGCCCGGCGGAATACGTCTCGAACCTCTTCCGGCTTGGCGTCGGTGGCAACATCAAAGTCCTTAGGCTGGATGCCCGCGAGCAAGTCGCGAACGCCGCCGCCAACGAGATACGCCTCATAGCCTGCGCGCCCCAGATCGTAGAGCACATCCAAGGCGCCCTGAGAGATGTCTTGCCGAGAGACGTTATGCGCGTCTCTCGAAATAATTGTCGGCTCAGAAATAACGTGTTCCTTTGCGTCCCGGCCCGCAAACCGCCTAGAACATCGGCGACGGGATTGAATTGCTGAAGTTGCCACCTATAATACCGCGCCCCGGCACAATGCTCCCATCGTCTAGAGGCCTAGGACACCGCCCTTTCACGGCGGCGACAGGGGTTCGAATCCCCTTGGGAGTACCAATCCGCGCTATCCGGCACCCCCTCACTGGGGGGAGCACGCCCGTCAACATGACTGGTAGCGTTTCGTCCTTTCGAAACAATCAGCGACTATGATCGCGGCAAAGCTGCACGTTTCATGCATCAAGACGCCATGCATGGCGATTGCAGCTCATGCACCGACGCGGCTCCGGCAGAGTCGCTCTTTTCGGATCTGGACGGATGCACTACTACGACTCCACGGGTCGGCGCCGTTTGAAACGCCGATATGTCTGGGGCTGCTACGGATTCTTCTTCGGAATCGTTGTCGGCGCCGTGCTCTCCGCCGGGCTGGGCTAAGCTGCCAGACCTCGGCAGGGAGCAATTTCGGTTGACTGTGGTCTGACTCCCCAGCACTGGCGGCTCCACCGTCGGGGGCGAGGGTTGAGAGTTCGGATGACACTCCAGACTCTCAAGACAACGATCAAAACGTAAAAAACGTTCAACCGAAAGGATTGCGAAGTGAAGCTAAGCAAGATCTCTCTGCTGTTCACCGCGTTCGCTGCGGTCGCGACGCTGCTGGCTGCACCCGCGCACGCGGACAACCTGCCCGACTTCCGGACCCTGGTGAAACAGAACCAGGCGGCGGTCGTGAATATCAGCACCACCCAGGCTCAACCGGCCCAGGGCCAGGGCTTCGGTTTTGACCTACCGGAAAACCACCCCTTCAACGAGTTCTTTCGCCGCTTCGGCGAGCCGAACATGCCGCGGCAAAGACCGGCCCAGTCGCTGGGCTCGGGGTTCATCATCTCGGACAACGGCACGGTTCTGACCAACGCCCATGTGGTCAAGGACGCCGATGAAATCATCGTGCGCCTGTCCAACCAGCGCGAGCTGACGGCCCAACTCATCGGCCTGGACGAGCGCTCCGACGTGGCGGTTCTCAAGATCGAGGCGTCCGATTTGCCCACGTTGACCCTGGGCGATTCCGACAAGCTCGAAGTCGGCGAATGGGTATTGGCCATCGGGTCGCCCTTTGGCCTGGATTTCACTGCAACCCAGGGCATCGTCTCCGCCCTGGGCCGCAGCCTGCCATCCGACTCTTATGTCCCGTTCATCCAGACCGACGTCGCAGTCAATCCGGGTAACTCCGGTGGGCCGCTGATGAATACCAGCGGCGAGGTCGTGGGCATCAACTCGCAGATCTATTCGCGCTCAGGCGGCTACCAGGGCGTGTCCTTCGCGATCCCGATCAACACGGCCATGCAGGTCGCCCGGCAGATCGAATCCAAAGGTTACGTCAGCCGCGGATGGCTGGGCGTAAGCATCCAGAACGTCACCCAGGATCTGGCACGCTCGTTCGGCCTTGACCGCCCGCGCGGCGCGCTCGTGGCCAATGTGCTGGACGGCAGCCCTGCCGAAAAAGCGGGGATCGAGCCCGGCGATATCATTCTCGAGTTCAACGAGCAGTCGGTCACCTCTTCCGCGTCGTTACCCCCCATCGTGGGCGAGACACCAGTCGGCAGTAAGGTGCCGGTTCTGATTCTGCGCGACGGCAAGCGCAAGACGCTGAAAGCCAAGATCGAGGAACTCAAGGAACAGGATCAGCAAGTGGCCTCCAACGCCTCCGGGGGGGATCAATCCTCTGGCGGACTGGGCGCCAATGTGCGCGACCTCACCGATGACGAGCGCGAAGCCCTGGGCATCGATCGCGGCGGAGTCGTCATCGTCGGCATCGATCGGGACAGCCCGGCCGCTCAAGCCGGCATTCGAACCGGCGACGTCATCCGGCGCGTTGGCCGCGAAAACATCGGGTCGGCCAAGGAACTGCGCAAGGTCGTTGATGGTCTGCCCAAGGGCAAGCCAATCTCGGTGCTGGTGCAGCGCGGCGAAAATCCGCTGTTTGTGGCCGTGACCTTGCCGGACTAACAGAGCGTTTACGACGCTAGAGAGAGGCCCGGCTCTGCCGGGCCTTTTTTGTGTGTCCCTAGACCGGCCCGTTTGGAATCACCTCGGGACCACTTGCCGCCCAGTCCAGGAGACCACCGACCCTGGCCACAGCCGCGTACTGACGAAGCTGCGCAATCTGCGGCGGCAGCAGCAAGAATTGACCGCTGCGATGCGCCTCGATCGCCTCACCCGGGCTTAACCATCGGGACTCGGTCAGTTCGACGCCATCAACGGCCGCTTCGCCCTGGTCTGTGGGGGCGGCCGCCAGAAAGAAGCGCGTGGAATAGCGCAACGGGGACGAGCTTGGTGTCGTCCAGAAACTCACATAGTGCAACGGTGCCAACTCGGCGTCGGCAGCGTACGCGTTCACGGTCGACAACAAGCCTTCACCTCGGTGCAGCGCCTGACGCACCTGCATACGCTGCTCGTCTAACCAGCTCGCCCGCAGACAGGCCAGTCCGGTTTCTTCCAGGCATTCGCGAACGGCAGCGACCTTGTAGGGCTCCAGGTCAGCGCCGCTCAGCGCCAGTGGTGTCGGGATGGTCACATCCGCCAAGCCATCGTGAGTTTCGACCAGGCCGCCAGGAAACACCCAGGCTTTTGGCGCGAATCGAGCCGTTGCCGGGCGACGAACCATCAGCACACGGTTATCCGGTCGCGCCAACACCAACCCCGCGGCCGCGACGGGCACGGTGCCGGTCCTGCGCTTCGGCATCACGACCTCAGGTGGCGTCCCGGCGCTGGCCGGACCACTGTTCTCCGTTCTCGGTGATGCGGTACTGGACACGTTCGGAGAACGTGTCACCGACCTTGCCGTTGCGGAATCTCCGATAGGCAGCGAAACCGTTCTCACCCAGGCCGCCGACGCCGTCGGTCTTAACCCAATCAGCCACATCCTTGAGCAAGCGGACCTTCACGTCAGCTTCCACGTCGTAGGTATTTGGGTTCACCGAATGTTTTCTGACGATGTCGATGCTGACGATTTCATATAATCCCGGAAACGCGCGCATCCCCGGATACGCAAACGCCGAATCGAGTTCGGTTTTTACGATCGCTCGCGGGCTGGGTCCACTGACGCAGCCGGCAGCCGACACCAGCGCCAACGCGGCCAGCATCATCAGGATATTCTTGTAATTCATGGCCACCATCACGTCGCCAGCCAGCCTTTGGATTCGTCTCGCCGCATTAGTCTACGACAGCCTCGTGGTCGCGGGGATCTGGATTCTCGGCACGTTTGCCGTGCTGCCTTTAACCGGTGGGGTGGGTGTCACCGCCGGCATGCCCTGGTACCGCATCTACCTGTTCGCCCTGGCCGCGCTGTTCTTCGTCGGCTTCTGGTGCCGCGCAGGCCAGACGCTGGGCATGCAAGCTTGGCGCTTGCGGGTTCGCAGCCGCAGCGGCGGGCGGCTGATGATTACCCAGGGGGTTGTCCGCCTCGTGGTTGCCTGGGTCACACTGGGGCTTGGGTTTCTTTGGTGCCTGATCGACCCTGAGCGACGCGCGCTGCACGACCTGGTCGCGGGCACCGAAGTCGTGCGTGAGCCACGATCGCAATAGATTGTGGCCACCGTGGTCTCAAGCTCTTCGCCCCACAAAACCGCAGAACCCTCATGCTCAGACGATCGATGTTGTGCAGCGCCATGCTGGGCGCATTGCTCAGCATGAACGCCATCGCGTATTCGGCCTCTGGCGGGCGTATTGTCGACGCGCAGAACCGCGTGGTGCAGTTACGCGGCGTGAACTGGTTCGGTTTCGAAACCGAGACGCACGCGCCCCACGGCCTGTGGGCTCGCGCATGGCAGGACATGCTGTCGCAAATCGAAAGCATCGGCGCGAATGCCATTCGCGTTCCGCTCTGCCCGGCGACCATCGACGGCGTCGCGACACGGGGCCTGGACCCGGCGATTTCGGGATGTGTCAGGCGTTATCGGCATTGACCTGAAGAACGAGCCGCATGGCAGCGCGACCTGGGAATCCGGACGTGTCGCAACCGACTGGAACCGCGCGGCCGAGCGTGCGGCCGAAGCGGTGTTAAAAGTGGCCCCGCACTGGCTCATGTTTGTCGAGGGGATCAGCGACACCAGCGAATGCTCACAGCCCGGCCCGGCGTTCTGGGGCGAGAATCTGGAGCCGATGGCCTGCACGCCACTGAATATTCCCGCCGACCGGCTGGTGCTCGCGCCCCACACCTATGGCCCCGATGTTCATCCGCAGCCCTATTTCGACGATCCGCGATTCCCCGCGAATATGCCGGCGATCTGGGAGCGGCGCTTCGGCCAGTTTGTCGCTCAGGGATACACCGTCATGCTGGGCGAATTCGGCGGGCGCTACGGTGAAGGCGATCCACGTGACCGCGCCTGGCAGGATGCGCTGGTCTTCTACCTGATCGGCAAGGGCATCGACAGCGGATTTTACTGGTCGTGGAACCCCAACTCCGACGACACCGGAGGCCTGCTACGGGATGACTGGACAACCCTGCATCAGGAGAAAGTAGCGTTGCTACGCACACTTTGGTTCGGTAACCCGCAACCGCCCGAGCGTGCACCGGAGGCAACCTTCGAGGAGGCGCATGCCCCTACGCCGATGCCTCCACATGCCGGCAAACCGCCCCGTCCCACACGGGCATCTGCCATCACGACGCAGGTCGATCGCCTGTCGACATGGGAGCAAGGCCAGTGCGAGCAGGTGACTGTACGTAACGACTCGCGGCATGCCGTTCTATGGAAAACCACCCGACCACTAGACGGAACAATTTCGCAGCTCTGGAACGCCGTCATGACCAGCACGGACCTGGGCTCGGAGTTCCGGGGCGTGTCGTGGAACGCCACCCTGGCGCCCGGCACAAGCGCCCACTTCGGTTATTGCCTGGAACGACGAACGACCAACCGCCCAGCGTCGCCACCCACCAGCCGGGGCGTATCCACACAGCTCGCCGTGCAATCCGACTGGGGCGCGGGCTATTGCGTGCAGGCGAAGGTGCGCAACACTGCGGCGGATACGATCACCTGGTCCGCAGAGGTTCCGATCGATGGGCGGGTACGCGAACTCTGGAATGCGCGGTTCAGCCGCGAGGGCGACACGCTGACCGTCATCGGCGAACCTTACAACGCGCAGCTCGCACCCGACGCACAGACGCAATTCGGTTTTTGCGCATTGCGCTAATCGCGTGACAGACTGAGCGACGATGCTCAGAGACACTGCTATGCGAACTCTTGTGGCGCTCGCGCTTTGCGCCTGCCAGGGATCGGCCCTCGCCGGTAGCGCCGACGACTTCGACTTTTGGGTCGGTCGATGGGCCTTGACCTGGGGCTCGGACGGTCAGGCCACCAACACCGTCGCCAAAGTGCTGGATGGCAAGGTCATCCAGGAGCAATTCGATGCCCGTCCGAATGATCGGCTCGTCGGGTTGAGCTTATCGGTCTACGACGCCAAGTCGGATGAATGGAAACAGACCTGGGCCGACAACACCGGCGCCTATCTGGATTTCACCGGCGGCCTGAATCCGGATGGCACCATGGAATTGTTCCGCCCAGCCACATCCGAGGATGGCGACCCCATGCTGCAGCGCATGGTTTGGTACAACATCCGTGGCAACTCGCTGGACTGGAACTGGGAACGATCACTCGACGGCGGTCAGAGCTGGGAAACCGTGTGGAAGATCCACTACGAGCGCATCAAGGTGTCTGGGCGTTAGCGAAGCGCCGACTGAATCAATAAGCCAGCTAGAAGTTGACGGCCGCTCCGACGCGAAACTCCGTGGTATCAAGCGTCTCGTAGTCTTGCGCCGACAGCACGATGGAAAACGCGTCGGTGAGACCCCAGCGGAATCCGCCGACGAAAACGCGCTCGTCTTCGAAGGTCTCATCATCGGCATCGGTGATGTCGATATAAGTGTATCGACCGAACAGCTCGCTCTGATCCCCGATCGGCAAGGAAAGCCCCAGCGACCCGCCGACGCCATTGTTCTGGATGGACGTGACCTCCGTCATCGGAGTGGCCGGATCGTCGTCCTGCAAACGAACGCGCATGTGCTCGAAGCTGACGGCGACCTGTAGTGCCAACCCCCCAGCATCTTCGAACACCAGCCGCGGGCCGGCACCAACGCTGGCCGTCACGAAGTCCAGCTCCGGCGATTTCTGATCATGCCGCCAGTCAAAATCCGCATACCACGCGGCGTAGTCCCAGAACGACTTGGCGAAGCGGAAGCCGAACCCCAGATCGCTGTCACGATCCGGTCCGTCCATGCCGAATTCGGTCTGCCCGTAGTGCAGTTCAAAATAATTGGCCTGGGTGGAATTTGCCGCGCAAACCCCCGCCCAAGCCAGCAGGCCCAAGATAGCCAGTCCCTTGATCATCGGAATCTCCGTTCCAGTTGCGTCTCCTGCAATCGATCATAGCGGAGTCGGTCGACGGACGGACATTGAGCAGCCTTGCCGTTCATGAAACACGAAGCCGGAACCGGCCGATCAGGATCCCGGTTGCTTCACGACGCGCAGGTACGAGGTCTTCGCATCCCAGCCATTGGGAAATTTGGTACGCGCTTCTTCGTCGGATACCGACGGCACGATGATCACGTCATCGCCCGACTCCCAGTTCACCGGAGTGGCGACCTGGTGTTGATCGGTGAGCTGCAGGGAATCGAGCACCCGCAGAATCTCGTTGAAGTTGCGCCCGGTGGACGCCGGATAGGTGAGCGTTAACCGGACCTTCTTTTGCGGATCGATGATGAAGACCGACCGCACGGTCAACGTGCTGCTGGCGTTGGGGTGGATCATGCCGTACAGCTCGGACACCTTGCGATCCGCATCGGCGATCATCGGAAAGTTCGGTTTAACGCCTTGAGTCGTCTCGATATCCTTGGACCAGCCGTGGTGATCGTCGACAGAATCCACCGACAAGCCGATCACCTTGGTGCCACGTGCTTCGAACTGGTCCTTCAGCTTGGCCGTGTAACCGAGCTCGGTCGTGCAAACCGGCGTGTAGTCCTTAGGGTGCGAGAACAGCACACCCCAGGCGTCACCCAACCACTCGTGGAATCGCAGACGGCCTAGCGTGGTGTCTGCCTCGAAATCAGGGGCCAAATCGCCAAGTTGTAGCGCCATGTCGCATGCCTCTTTGTGAACCTGCGCCAAACCATGCGCCCGGCGCCAGCAAGTCTCAAGACATGTGCTTATAGCGTCTGCGCCACTCGGGAGCGCCGCACCAGCCGCCATGCGAGCAACACGCCGGCGCTGCCCAGCCCGGCGATGATGCCCCACCACAGCGCGTTCGGGCCTTGACCAAACCCGAACGCCAGTACGGTGCCGATCGGCATTCCGATACCCCAGTACGCCACCAAGGTAATCAGCATGGGCCAGTTCGTATCCTTGAAACCACGCAGCGCACCGGCTGCCGAAGCCTGCAAGCAATCGAACACCTGGAACAAGGCGGCCCAGAACAACAAACCCACGGCCAACGGCGCGACCTGCTCACTCGCGGTGTACAACCGCACGATGTACTCCGGAATCATCAAGATCAGCGCGGCAGAGAAACAGGCAAACGCCAGACTCAGTGCGACACCGGTCCAGCTGGCCCGCCTTGCGGCATCCGGATCACCACGACCAATGGCATGGCCGACACGCACCGTCGTGGCAAACGCGAACCCCAACGGCACCATGAAGCAGACCGACGAGAAGTTGATCGCAATCTGATGCGCCGCGGCCGGAACATCGCCAAAACGCGCCATGACCAGCGACGTGGCCCCGAAAAAGCCGGCCTCAAAAGTCAACATCGCCGCGATCGGCAAGCCCACAACCAGCCAGTCGCGGATGGTGCTCCATTGCGGCGCCACCCAGCGGCGGAACAACGCCAACGCGCGCAGGTAACGATTCGTGTGATAGGCGATGACGAACAATGCAAGCATCACCGTATCGGCTATGGCCGTTGCGTACCCGCACCCCACGGCACCGAGCTGCGGCGCCCCCCAATGGCCCCACATCAGTATGTAGTTGAGCAACACGTTGACCAGCAGCCCAATGATGCCGACCAGCAGGAACGGGCGCGTCTCCCCCATGCCGTCCGCACCAAAACGCAGCACCAGCATGACCGCAAACGCTGGCGAACCCAGCGATACCGCCCGCAGATAGCCGGCTGCCGATGCTGTGCCTTGTTCGGACAGCCCCAGATGCTGCATCAACGGCGCCGCCGTCACTTGCATGAGCACCAACAACACGACGCCCACCACCACCGCCACCCAGAGGCACTGCTGCAGATAATGTCCAATGCGCTCCGGCACTTCACCGCCACCACGCTGCTGCGCAACAATCGGCGACAAACCGTTCGCCAGTCCGATGACCAGCAGGCCCAGAATCATCCAGTAGCTGGAGCCGGACGCGACCGCCGCAAGATCCGTAGCCGACAGTCGGCCCGCCATGATCGTATCCGCCACGCGGGAGCCCATCATCGCCAGCTGGGCCAGCACGATTGGCGTCGCCAGGCGAAGGCAGGCGCGGATTTCAGCCATCAGCGCGGGCATGAACGGGCTCCTGAACACGGAGAGGGCGCGGGAGTCTAGCGAAATCGTCCGCCCGTCGGAGGCACGGTTCCCAGAGACGCTGACCAATCCTCTAATGGCGACCTGAAGTTTTCGGCCTAAGTACTTCTTTTAACGGCAATTTGACATTGCTTCGCTATTGTTTGGGTGGGATAGGTCCATTACTCTGCCGCATCAGGGTTCGAGTTGGCGCAATTTCCACGCAAGCGCTACGTTTTGGGGGTTTCAATGATCAGTTCGTCTTCCGCATGGCTTCGCCTGATGGTGATCGCAGTTCTAACCACTTGCGTAGTCGCCTGCGGCAGCGACCCAACGCTGTCCGGCAACGATGAGACAAGCACTACCGATCCGGTCGATGATGACGGTGACAATGGCGATGTCGATGTCGATGTCGGAGGCAACTTCGAATCGATCAGGGTTTTGGTCAGCACCCCTCAACTCCCCTCTGGGGCGAGCACGAGCGATGACGGCGTAACAATCAACGCCATCCTTGCGGACGCCAACAACAACGCCGTGGCGGGTATCACCGTCACTTTTTCAGCGGACTCTGGCGTCCTTCAAGTCACTCAGCCGACCACGGACGATTCCGGCACCGCGAGCGCAACCCTGACGACAGGCGGCGATCCCACTAACCGGGAGATTCTAGTGACCGCCCGCGCCGCGAACGTTTCCTCGTCGGTGACGGTCTACGTTACCGGAACTCGGCTGCTACTGTCCGGTCCGGCCTCCATTGGCTCCGGCGATGAAGGCACGTACACAATTCAGCTGTTGGATTCGGATAGCGTTGGAATCGCTAACGAAATTGTCACCGTAGAATCCGAAGCCGGGCTCGTTACACCGGAAATGGTGACTGCGACCACGAACGCCGACGGGCAAGTCTCACTGGTACTGACCGGAAGAACCGGGGGTGATGACACCCTCACAGTCAGCGCCCTCGGGCTTAGCACGTCGCAAACCGTCTCAGTATCGGAATTCAACCTCGATATCGCGAGTCCGGCGGCGACTGCCGAAGTACCACTGGATACACCTCAGACCATCACGGCCCGCGTCACCCAGAACGGTAACCCGGCGGCCGACGGTCAGATGGTTCAATTTGCTTCGACACGCGGCACGCTCTCGTCCGCGGAAGCCCAGACTTCAAACGGTACCGCGGATGTGACTGTACAAGCATCGGGCGCCGGAGCCGCAGGACTCGCCACGATTAGCGCTGTGACCAGTGGCGGCGCGGCGGAACAGATCCAAATTGAGTTTGTTGCTGTCACCCCCGCCTCGGTGGACGTGCAAGCAACGCCAGCCACGGTACCGCTCACAGGCTCCTCAACCGTCCGTGCAATTATTCGGGACGCCAGCTCGAATCTGGTGAAGAACCAACAGGTTGATTTTCAACTCAATGGCGTTGGCAGTATTCATCCCGCAAGCGGTCAAACGAATAGCCAAGGAGTGGTTACGACCACCTATTCGGCACCTGGCGTCTCGGACGGCACAGAAGGCGTTACCGTCAGCGCATCTTTGCGAGAGGGCGCAACAATTTCGGATAGCGCATCAATTACAGTCGGGGGTGAAGCGCTGCGGATCGCGCTCGGCACCGGGAATCTCATCGAAGAACCCACATCCACCACCTTTGAAAAACCGTATGTCGTCGTTGTGACCGACGCGGCCGGTAACCCCGCCCCACCGGAAACCGTCTTTCGATTGCAGGTGATTTCCACCGGATTCGCAACCGGGACCTACGAGATTGAGGATGTTGACCCGGACCCGGATATCGAGGATGAAATGTGGAGCCAGGACGTGATAGGCGTTTGCCCATCCGAGGACTTGAATGAGAACGGTGTTCTGGAACCGGGCGAAGATTTCAATGGCAACGGCCAACTTGAGCCGGATAACGTCGCCTCTGTTCCCGGTGTAGTCGAACTAAATGAGAATGGGCAAGGGTTCTTTGGGATCAGCTATCCGCAGAGCCACAACAACTGGACGCTGGTCCGGCTGCGCGCAACCGCCACAGTAGCGGGCACCGAGACCACCGAAACGGTTGAGTTTTTCCTGCCCGGCCTTGCCGCAGATTTCGAAGATACCGAAATATCACCGCCCGGGGTCGTCAGCCCATACGGCCGCTCAGGCGGATGTTAGGGGAGCCCACGGCCAATGTCGTGCTTGCGTAACAAGCCACGCAGCTTGTCGTAGCTAAGGCCGAGCGCCTCGGCCGTGCGTCCCTGGTGATGCTGATGCGCATCCAGGGCGTGCGTCAGGCGCGCGGCCTCGAACTCTGCGACGACTTCGGTAAAGTCATACGGATAGCGAATCTGCGCCTCAGGTACAGGCGCTGATGTTGTCGCGCCGGCCGGGGCGCTGTCCGGCATCCGGCTGCTCGGGCGAAATGGCGATGCGAAGGGGTCGAATTCAATCCGGGAGACCGGCTTGCCGGGCACAGCGCGGTACACCGCCCGTTCCACCACGTTCTTGAGCTCACGCACGTTGCCTGGCCAGGCGTAGTTCTCCAAGGTCGCCGAGGCCGCGCCGGTGAAGCCGGCAAAGTATTCGTGCCGCAGCTGCTTCACCATGCCCTTGGCGAAGTGTTCGGCCAGCGGAACGATGTCCTCCGGGCGAAACCGTAGGGGTGGCAGCGTGAGCACGTCGAACGACAGGCGGTCCAGCAAATCTTCCCGAAAACGGCCTTCGGCCGCCCACGCCGGCAGGTCGACGTTTGCGGCGCCGATAATCCGGACATCCACCTGCCGCATCTCATTTGAACCGACCCGCTCGAACTGTCCGTACTCCACGACCCTGAGCAACTTCTCCTGCAAGCGCAGCGACATGGAAGCCAGCTCGTCGAGGAACAGTGTGCCGCCGTCCGCCGTTTCAAAACGGCCGGCGCGAGACTTACTGGCGCCGGTGTAGGCACCGGCCACATGCCCGAACATTTCGGACTCGAGCAGCTCTTCGTTAATCGCGGCACAGTTCAGCTTGATGAACGGCCGGTCCCATCGCTCAGACAGATAATGCAGCCGGGCGGCGATGAGTTCCTTACCGGTGCCGCGCTCGCCGATCACCAGCACTGGCTTGGCCAGCGGTGCCACCTGCGATAAGCGCTCAAGCAGATCAAGGAAGGACTCGGATTCACCGATCAGGGATTCTGCTTCTCGCTCCATGCCGCTCAACCCGGTCAATTTGACCAAATCTTGGGGCCATTAACCTATAAAGGCAATGGAGCTCGCTTGGGAGTAATAATCTTTTCTTTTATATTCAATAACTTATCTGGTTTTCAAAAGATGGCACAGGTGTTGGAATAAAGAGGCTGTGACCCAAACACCGCTTACAGGGAGTTCTGACATGATCCGCACTATCGCCATCGCCGCCGTCCTCGCAGCCAGCATGACCACCAGCGCCCACGCGTCCCCGAACGTGCGCGATGCGATCCATGCGGCGACATCACACGCCATTGCCACACAGGGCAATCGCGCGCTGAAGCACATCAAAGACGAAGCGTTTCGCATTCTTCGTCCCGTACTTCCGGAGCCTGCTCCGGTTGTCGAATCTGCCGAGCAGTCCGCCCTCAAGAAGGCGGACTAAGGCTAGCCCGATCCCACCAATACTTGGAGCCAAACATGGGTATTTACTCTCGACTGTCCGACATCATCAATTCCAACATGCATGCCATGCTGGACAAGGCGGAAGATCCGGAAAAACTGGTCCGCCTGATCATTCAGGAAATGGAAGACACCTTGGTTGAGGTGCGTTCGACCTCCGTCCGCACCATCGCGCGGAAGAAAACGCTGGAGCGCAAGCACAGCGCCCTGAATCGCGACGCGGCGGAGTGGGAACGCAAGGCCGAGCTCGCAATTCGCCATGAGCGCGAAGACCTGGCGCGCGCCGCCCTGCTGGCCAAGCAGCGCATTGTCGACGTCCAAAACGAGATCAGCGAGGAGCTGAACGCGCTGGACACCGAGCAAGACAAGCTCGACACGGACATCGCCAAGCTGAAGAGCAAACTGGCTGATGCCAAGGCACGGCAGAAGACCATCGTGTTACGCAAGCGCTCCGCGACGACGCGCGTACGCGTGCAGCAACAGGTCAACAGCGAGAAGATCGATGACGCCATGGTGCAGTTCGAGGCCTACGAGCGCCGCATCGATTCGCTAGAAGCCGAGGCAGAATCGTATGATCTGGGTCGCCAGGATCTGAATGACGAGTTTGCCGAGCTGGAAAGCTCCGACCAGGTTGAGGAAGAGCTGGCAGCCTTGAAGGCCCGCGTCCGCACGCCAGACGCTCCTTCTGACAAATAAACCAACATCGCAAGGCTAGGGAGTCCGATGGACGAACTCTTTCCACTGCTCGTCATCCTGCTGGTGGTCGTGGCGCCGACCTGGATCGCGTTTCACTACATCACGATCTGGAAGAAGCACAAGCCAGTCAGTTCGGAAGATCAGGATGCCAAGATCCGGCAACTGGAGCAGTCCGCACGCCGTATGCGGCATCGCCTGGAGGCGCTCGAAGCCATCCTTGATGCCGAAGTCCCCAACTGGAGACACAAATCATGAAACGCAGCCGTTCGCTGAACCTGCACCGAGACCCCGACAATGGCTGGATCGCCGGTGTCTGTGCGGGGTTGGCCATCTACTTTGATGTGGACCGTAAGGTGGTCCGAATCATTATGGTGCTGGGTCTGATCTTTTTTGCCTGGCCGACGCTCATCGCTTATGTCGTCGCCGCGTGCTTACTACCGAAGAAGTCGCGCGCCGCCGAAGCGAATACGTCGACAGCGCATTTCGAAGCAGATGACACCGATCCGGACGACGTGGCCTACACGCCGAATCTGCATGAGGTCGAGGACGACTTCGACCACCTGGAGCGCAAGCTTCGGGGACTGGAAGCCTATCTGTCCTCCAAGGACCTCGAGCTGAACCGCGCATTCCGCAACCTGGAACGTGGTGAAAACCGCGCGTAGGAGAACCCGGGACACAGACCGGCACACCGCCGTAGGACGGAGCCGGTTTCCCTAGACCGGACGCGGTGGCAACGAATAGCTTCCCGTTACCACCGCCACCGGCTCGGGATCATCGACGGTGTGCACGTCGACCGTGCAGATCACCAGCCGCCGCCCGAGCTTGAGGATCCGGGCCCGGGCTTCGATATCCCGCATCTCGGGCCGGCGGAGAAAATGGATGTTCGTGTCGGTGGTCACCGCCAACAACTCCGCTCCCAAGTGGCCGAGTATGACCGCGTACATGGCCGAATCCGCCGCCGCAAACATCATCGGCCCCGATAGCGTGCCGCCCGGCCGCACCATGGTCGCGTCTACCGGCATGCGGATCGTCGCGCGACCCGGTGCCAGTTCGGTGACCTGCAACCCCGCGGCCCGCGGTAAGCCGGCGTGCAACAGGCGCTGGACATCGGCAGCCGCCAGCACCGGCTTCAAGTTCGTCTCTTCCATCCCGCTAGTTTGCCACGCCGGCCGTCCATCCATACCCGCCCGCAAACACTGCAGCTACCGCTCGGCATAGCGGGTCAACATCGCATCGCGATAAGCCACCCATTGGCCGGCGGCAATGGCATCACGTGCCCCCCGCATCAGTTCAAGATAGTGATGCAGGTTGTGAATGGTGTTCAGCCGCGCGCCGAGAATCTCGTTGCAGCGGTGCAGGTGGTACAGATAGGCACGCGAGTAATGCTGACAGGTGTAACAGGCGCAGCTGTCGTCGAGCGGATTCGGGTCTTCCCGATGCCGCGCATTGCGGATCCGGACGACGCCCTGGCTGGTGAACAAATGCCCGTTGCGGGCGTTGCGCGTCGGCATCACGCAATCAAACATGTCCACGCCACGATCAATGCCCTCGATCAGGTCCCGCGGCGTTCCGACACCCATGAGGTAGCGCGGCCTGTCGAGGGGCAGCTGCGGCGACAGCGTCTCCAGCACCATCAACCGCTCTTCGCGCGACTCGCCCACCGACAGCCCGCCAATGGCGTATCCATCGAAACCGACATCGATCAGCCCCGACAAGGACTCAGACCGCAGCTCCGGGTACATGCCGCCCTGGACGATGCCGAACAGCAGGTTCACATTGTCGGCGTGGGCTTCGCGGCAGCGGCCAGCCCATCGCAGCGACAGGCGCATGGATTCCGCGGCAGCGGATTCTGATGCGGGATACGTCGTGCATTCATCGAACTGCATGACAATGTCCGAACCCAAAGCGTGCTGGACCTGGATCGATCGCTCCGGCGTAAGCTCTACCCGGTCGCCGTTGACCGGCGACCGGAACACGACGCCCTGCTCCGTCAGCTTGCGCAGCTCGGTGAGGCTCCAGACCTGAAACCCGCCGGAATCGGTGAGGATCGGTCCATCCCAGTGCATGAAGCGATGCAGCCCGCCGAGATCCTGCATCACGCGCTCGCCCGGCCGCAGCATCAGATGAAAGGTGTTGCCTAGAATCACGCTTGCCCCGAGGCCACGCAGCTCCTCGGGCGTCATCGCCTTGACCGTGCCATAGGTGCCCACGGGCATGAACACCGGCGTTTCAATCACGCCGTGCTGGGTTTGCAGCCGCCCCCGACGAGCGCCGCCATTCTGATTCAGGCAGACAAAGCTCATGTGCACACCCCCGGTTGCGGTGTCAGCCACATCGCGTCGCCATAGCTGAAAAAGCGATACTGCTGCGCAACGGCGTGGCGGTAGGCGCGCATCACCGTGTCATGACCCGCGAAGGCACAGACCAGCATCAGCAGGGTGGATTCCGGCAGGTGGAAATTGGTCATCAGCGCATCGACCACGCGGAAACAATCACCCGGCTTGATGAACAGGCGGGTGTCGCCGTCCATGGGCCGGAGTTCACCGTCGACGCTGGCCGCCTCGAGCGCGCGCACCACGGTGGTCCCGATGGCGACGACACGACCGCCTCGCTCGCGGGTCTCGGCCACTGCATCGACGGTCTGCGCAGGCACCTGGACACGCTCGGCATGCATGCGGTGCTCTTCGAGCCGATCGGCGCGAACCGGCTGAAAGGTGCCGGCGCCCACCCACAGGGTCGTGGTGGCAAAGCCGACGCCGCGATCGGCCATGGCTTGCAGCAGCGCTGCATCGAAATGCAGCCCGGCGGTGGGCGCCGCGACCGCGCCGGGCTGCCTGGCAAACACCGTTTGGTAACGCTCGGCGTCCTCCACGGTATCCGGCCTCTTGATGTATGGCGGCAGCGGCATGTGGCCGATGTCGCTCAGCACATCGGACCAGATGGCTTGCGGCAGCTGCAGGACGAACAGCCCATCTTCCTGCCGCCCCAGCACGTTGACGTCGACGCCGCCGTCGAGCGTCAGGCGACCTCCTGATTTCGGTGACTTGCTGGACCGCAGGTGCGCCCATGCGAGCCTCGGCTCGACGATGCGCTCAATCATCACCTCGACCTGTCCGCCCGTTGCCTTGCGGCCGAACACCCGCGCAGGGATCACCCGCACATCATTGGTCACGACCAGATCGCCGGGGTTCAGGCAGGCCGGCAGATCACGCACCATCGAGTCAACAAGACCAGCGGTCTGTCCGGACACCTGGAGCAACCGGGCGCCGGCCCGGTCAGGCAAGGGTTGCTGCGCAATCAGTGTCTCGGGCAATTCGTAGTGGAAATCGGATCGACGCATTCGAACATCGCAGATACGTGAGGGCGCGGATCATACGTGAGCAAACCGCGCGGCATGAGCCGTGCTTTACAATCGTCCGCAACAAGATCATGACATGGGGGGATTCGTGGCTGCTGCACGCGAACATTGGGGAAGCCGATTCGGATTCATCATGGCCGCCGCGGGCTCCGCGGTCGGCCTCGGCAACATCTGGAAGTTCCCATACGAAACCGGCGCCAACGGTGGCGGCGCGTTTCTGCTGCTCTACCTGCTATTTATCGTGGTGTTCGGCGCCTCGTTAATCCTCGCGGAAATGGTCCTTGGCCGTGCCAGCGGCCAAAATCCGGTCGGCGCATTTCGCAGCCTGGGGGGTGGGCGTTGGCCGCTAGTGGGCTATCTGGGCGTGTTCACCGGCTTTGTCATTCTCTCCTTCTACATCGTCATTGCCGGTTGGACCATCGCTTACATGGGCTTCATGCTCGACGGCAGCCTCATCAGCGGCGATGCCGAGAGCATCGGCGCGAAATTCAGCGCGTTTATCAGCGGGGGCGCCACGCCGGTGCTGCTCGCTGGCCTGTTCATGATCGCCACCGTGATCGTCGTGCTGGGCGGCATCGGCAAGGGCATCGAGCGGGCGTCCAAACTGTTGATGCCGGTGCTTTTTGTGCTGCTGCTGGTTTTGATTGCCCGATCGGTGTCGCTACCGGGCGCGGGTGAAGGTCTGCGCTTTTTTCTGGTGCCGGACTGGAGCAAGGTCGACGGCGGCACGTTCACCTCGGCCATCGGCCAGGCGTTCTTTTCGCTGTCACTCGGCATGGGCGCCCTCATCACCTATGGCTCTTATCTTCCCAAGACCACACCGATGCCCGGCTCGGCCGCGATCATCGTCGGGCTGGATACGCTGGTCGCCCTGCTCGCCGGCTTCATGATTCTGCCCGCCGTATTTGCCTACGGGCTCGATCCCGCTGCCGGGCCCGGCCTGACCTTCGTCACCCTGCCGGTGGTGTTCTCGCAGATGCCGGCCGGCGCGATCTTCGGCTTCGTATTCTTCGCACTATTGTTCGTCGCCGCGCTGACATCGGCCGTCTCATTGCTGGAAGTCGTCGTGACCTACCTGGTCGACGAAACCCGCCTGACGCGGCGCCCGGCCGCGTTAATCGCCGGCTGCATCTGCTTTGGCCTGGGCGTGCCATCGTCGCTGTCGCAAGGTGCGGTGGATATCCAGATATTCGGCATGGACTTCCTCACCGCGGCCGCCTCGCTGACCGATCTGCTCCTGCCTATTGGCGGGCTATGCACGGCCCTGTTTGTCGGGTGGAAGCTGGGACCGAAGTCCGTGGCCCTGGTCACCAATAACGGAACCCAGCGGTTCGCGCTGGCGACCGTCTGGCTATTCATTCTTCGCTTTGTCGCGCCGATCGGCATCGCCTATGTACTGATCAGCGGGATGCTCTGATGCAGAAATTCTTCGACATCATCAACGCCATTAACGGCGTGATGCTCAGCGTGCCCATGCTGCTGGCCCTGCTTGCGGTGGGATTGCTCTTCACTGTCTGGACTCGATTCTGTCAGTTTCGCTCGCTGACACATGGCGTCGGCCTGCTGACCGGCCGCTGGACCAGCGGGGACGGCGCCGGTGCCATTTCGCACTTCCAGGCGTTGTCGGCCGCGTTGTCAGCCACCGTTGGCCTGGGCAACATCGCCGGTGTCGCCATCGCCGTGGAACTGGGCGGGCCCGGCGCCGTGTTCTGGATGTGGATGATCGGGCTGGTGGGCATGGCGGTCAAAACCACCGAGGTGACGCTCTCGATGCTGTACCGGGATACCACCGATCCCGACAATCCACATGGCGGCACGATGTGGGTGGCGAAGCGCGCCCTGCCCGAACTGTCGGGCCGGCTGAAAACCGCCGGACCGGTCATCGGCGGCCTGTTCACTTTGCCGCTGATCCTGTTCGCGCTCACCGGCGGCAACATGTTCCAGGCCTGGAGCGTGTCCGATACCACCCATGCCTACTTTGGCGTGCCGCCGTGGATCTCGGGACTGGTCCTGGCCACGATTGTGGGCCTGGTGATTCTGGGCGGCATCCGCCGTATCGGCATTATTGCCGGCACGCTCGTACCGCTGATGTGTGCGATCTACATCGTCGCCGGGCTGTTTGTCATCTTCATCAACCGCGACGTCGTCCCGGACGTGTTTGCGCTGATCTTCACCTCCGCGTTTTCCGCAGCCGAAGGCACCGGCGCGTTCGTCGGTGCGAGCTTCGGCACGGCCTTCATCTTCGGCATGAAGCGCGCGCTGTTCTCGTCGGAGGCAGGCTTGGGGAGCGCCCCGATTGCGCATTCCGCGGTCAAGACTGATGAGCCCGTGACCGAAGGCGTCGTGGCCGGCCTGGAACCCTTCATTGACACCATTGTGGTCTGCACGATCACCGCGCTGGTCATTCTCAGCAGCGGCATCTGGCAACGCCAGGCGGCAGGAAGTTTTGAGCCCCCGGTAGAACTGGTGCAAACCGCAGCGGGCTGGCAGCCCAGCGTCACCGAACTGCCCGACGGCGATTGGCAGGCGGGCGCGCAGGTGTTCACTATCATCGAGATCGATGGCGAGCGTACCCGCCTATATGGACGGGTGAGCGGCGATCAAAACCTGCAGTGGCGCTCCGTCGTGTCGGACACCCAGCCACGGCTGCTCGACAACGGCCTTTACGCCGACTACACCGGCGCCACCCTGACCGCCAAGGCCTTCGATAGCGGCGCTGACGGCCTGGGCAAGTGGATGGTGACCATGGCGGTCTGGCTATTCGCGATCTCGACCATTATTACCTGGAGCTACTACGGCGAGCAGGGCGTCATCTACCTGGCCGGCCCACGCTGGGTCGTGCCCTATCGAGCCGTCTGGTGCGTCCTCATCGTCGTCACCTGTCTTGGGTTCATCCGCACCTCTGGCGAGTTGGATTCCATCAGCACGGTTGCTCTGGGCTTCATGCTGGTGATCAATCTGCCCATCATGCTGCTGCTCGGCAGTCGTATGGTTCATCAGTATCGTGACTACTTTGACCGCATCCGCCGCGGCGAAATCCGACCGAACAATGGATGACTCACGCGCGCCACATGACCAGGCGCCGAGGCTCGGCGTGCTGCTGGTCAACCTGGGCAGCCCCGAAGCGCCCAGCCCACGGGCGATTCGTCGCTATTTGCGAGAATTTCTATCCGACTCCCGAGTGATCGAAATTCCGCGCTTGCTGTGGCTGGCGATTCTCTATCTGTTGGTTCTGCCCTTCCGGCCTGGGCGGATTGCCAAGGGCTACCAGGCAATCTGGACCGATCGCGGCAGTCCGCTCACCGTGTACACGGCCGATCTGGCAAGCGCGCTGCAGATCCGAATGGCTCAGCGCATTCCGGGGCCGGTTACCGTTGACTGGGCCATGCGCTACGGCAGCCCATCCATTCATACCAAGTTGAGCCAGCTCAAAGCGGCCGGTGCAGAGCGGCTGTTGATCGTCCCACTCTATCCGCAGTACTCGGGCACGACCACGGCGAGCGTGTTCGATGCCGTGACGGCAACACTGCGGGGCTGGCGCTGGATACCGGAACTGCGCTTCGTCACCGCGTATCACGATCATGGGGCCTACATTGATGCCTTGTGTGAATCTGTCCGAAACCACCCGTCCAGCAACTCACCCGAAGCGCGGCATCTGGTGATGTCATTCCACGGCATTCCGCAGCGATACATCGAGCAGGGAGACCCCTATTTCTGCCACTGCCATAAGACAGCGCGGCTGCTGGCCGACGCGCTCGACCTGAAGCCAGGTGAATACAGCGTCAGCTTCCAAAGCCAGTTCGGAAAGGCACAATGGGTGGGACCGTCAACCAGCGACACACTGACCCGATTGGCGGAGGCCGGCACGAAAGAGCTGCGTGTTGTCTGCCCGGGATTCGCCGCAGACTGCATCGAGACACTGGAAGAAATCCAGATCGAGAACCGCGATATCTTCCGCGACGCCGGCGGTGAAACGCTTCACTACGTTCCCGCCCTCAATGCCACGCAGGGCCATGTCCAGGCCATGGAGTCTCTGGTCATCCGACATGCATCCGGCTGGCCGGAAGCCCTGGGCGATAGCGCTCAGCGCGACCGTCGCAACGCGCCGCATCGGGTGCGGAGCTTAGAAGACGGCGCGTAGCCTTCGGCTGCGATCAATCCGGTGCGGTCGGGTCGATTCCCCACAAGACACGGCCGATCGCGGACTGAAACGCCTGTTGACCACGACCCACCGGCGCCAAACGCCTTGAAACGCCAACCGGTTCACGCTCAGCGCCCGACCTAAGCGGCGCCACCGGAGCTGACACAGCCTCCAGACCCGGTAGTGCAGCGATTGCCCCAGCCTCTGGTGCCGCGGGCTTCGTGGCTTGCATTGCGACGGATGATTCGTCGTGGAACGCGCTGCTTACATCAGCTTGAGCTTGGGTGTTTAACCTATCCGGCGCTGCGGCGACGGCGCGGTCGGGGGACGGCATGGGCCGACCCGTGACCGGGCGACCGACAATCACCCGCGGCTCTCCTAACGCCAAACGCTGAGCCGCCGAGCAGCCCGTCGAACCAGGCACGGTGGAAATCGGGGTGCCTGGACATTGATCGATTCCATCCGGAATGCCATCGCCATCACCGTCGATCGCACAGCCATCGGGGTCGATGCTCGCGCCCACCGCAGAGACCGGACAGCGGTCGTCGACATCGGGAATGCCGTCTTCATCGGCATCCGGAAGATCAGAACAACCGCGCGCGTCGACAGGTTGCCCCGGCCGGGTGTACGGGCATTCGTCGATCTCGAACGGAACACCGTCGCCGTCGCCGTCGACAATAAACCCGGCACCCCAGACAGGAGTGGTCATGAGGCACAGGCAGAGTCCGGCACGCCAGTGTCGAAAAGTTGGGTCCCCGAGCATTGAGAAAATCTACCTGTTTCGCGCAACACGGTCCATAAAAAAACCCCCGAGGGCATAAAAGCCTTCAGGGGTTCCTCAAGCCGGACGGCACCAGGGCCGTCCGGCACTTCAGGTCTTACTTGCCGCGGGCGCGGATTTCGCCACGACGGTTCAACAAGCGGCCCTGCGGCGTCTTGTTGCTGGCAACCGGCTGAGTTTCGCCGAAGCCAAGCGTCACGATGCTATCCGGGTTCACACCCTTGCGGACGAGGTAGTCACGCACGGCGTTTGCACGACGCGTGGACAGTCCGGAGTTGTACTCCTTCGTGCCGACACTGTCGGTATGGCCGGTGATCTGCACGGTGACTTCCTTGTATTTCTCCTGCAGCGAGCGGATCTCGGCAGCGGTGTTATCCAGCAGCACCGATGCGTATTCGCTGATCGCAGAGCTGTCGAAGGCGAAGTTGACGTCTTCGAAGCGGCGCTCGACCGGCTCGGTCTGACCGCTGGACTCCAGCGGAACACCGAACTCGTCTACAGCGACCCCGGCAGGGGTGCGTGGCGAGCGATCCAGATCATCGGGTACGCCATCGCCGTCCGAATCAAGGGGGCAGCCAACGGCATCAACCGGAACACCGGATGGCGTGCCGGGACAGCGGTCGTAGCGATCGCCCACTCCGTCACCATCGGAATCAGTCACGCCGCCCGGAGCCGGCAGCGCCGGCGCAGTTTCGGTCTTGCGACCGACCGGGAAAACCAGACCCAGGCTGACGACCATCTCGCCGAAGTCGTTGCCGTTATAGAGGTCGTCTTCCGCAAACGTGTGGCGGTAGCGAGAATCCAGACGCAGCCCGACATCCGGACCTTCCGGCTTCTTGAGGAAGAAACCGAGCCCGATATCAGCGAACGCTTCATTCGACGTGAAGCCCGCGCCTTCCGGCTCGGTCCGCGCCAGACCGAAGCCGATCGAACCATAGGATTGGATCAGGTTGGTCGCCGGCAGGAACAGCATGTTATTGAGGCGGTAGCCGTAGACGGTCCAGTCCTGCGGGCCGGAGAAATCTTCGTAGAACAGCCCGATTTCAGTGCCCCACTTTTCATTGACGGCCAGGCCCACAGAAACCTCTGCGCCATATGCGTCGTCGGTGTTCCGATCGTCATCTGCGGCGATGAGACGGACTTGCGGTGAAACGTAAGGCCGGAGGTCACGCGCCTCGGCTGCCGTGGTCACGGTGCAGCCGAGCAGCGCAACAACGGCGATTCCCGCACGAATCTTGTCGAACATTATAGTTACTCCCTTAACGACGTCGGGTTTTTCGATGACGCATGGTACCGACGGGGATTATAGACCATCCCCATTCGTTGAATGCAATGTAGTTTTGACAATTCCCTCACACCAATCATGCCGTTTTATGACGCTACAGGTCTTTAGACGGTTTCCACGCTCCTTCTGACGAGCGAGACGGTTGCTACACTCCACCGCCGCTTCTAAGGACACTGCGAATGGAATGGCTGGCCGACTATCTCGTTTTTCTCGCCAAGGCAGTGACTGTCGTCATTGCATTCGTAGCGATCATCACAATGGTTGCAGCGGCTGTTCGCCAGCAGCGCCAAGGTTACAGCGACCGGCTTGATGTTCAGTCGCTCAACGAGCGCTACGACGCGTTCGTCGACACCGTTCAAGACGCCATCGCGGATGACCGCGGGCGCAAGCAACGCCGCAAAGCACGTAAGGCCGAGGAAAAACTGCGCAAGAAGGCGTCCAAACTCGGCAAGGCCGAACACAAGGCGAAGCTGTTCGTGGTCGATTTCGACGGCGACATCAAGGCATCGGAAACCGATGCGCTGCGCCATGAAGTGACCGCCATTCTGCAAACTGCCGAGCCTGGTGATGAGGTGCTGCTACGCCTAGAATCCAGCGGTGGCATGGTGCACGGCTACGGGCTTGCGGCCTCTCAACTCGCACGTCTGCGTGATCATGGCGTGCGGCTCACGGTTTCGGTGGACAAGGTCGCGGCCAGCGGCGGCTACATGATGGCCTGCGTGGCCGATCGAATCTGTTGCGCGCCGTTTGCGATCATCGGCTCAATCGGGGTCGTCGCACAGCTGCCCAACTTCAACCGTCTGCTGCGCGAGCATAACGTCGACTTCGAATTGCATACGGCCGGAGAGTACAAGCGCACGTTGACGATGTTCGGAGAGAACACCGACGAAGGCCGGGCCAAGTTTCAGGACGAACTGGAAGAGGTGCATGGCCTGTTCAAGCGCTTCATCGAGCAGTTCCGCCCCCAGCTAGACTTGGCGACAGTCGCCACGGGTGAACACTGGTTCGGCACGCGTGCCAAGGAACTTAACCTGGTGGATGACGTCATCACCAGCGATGACCTGCTGTTGAAAGCCAGCCGGGAGAAGTCCATCTACCAGCTGGAGTTCCACCCGCAGCGCAGCCTGCAGGACCGACTCGCCAATGCGGTGGACAGCTCGTGGAAAAACATCCTGCGCAGCATTCGCCACGACAGCGGGACAACCTGGAACTAGCCCGTCGACACGGAACAAGGAGATTGTTCGATGAAATTGACCAGTGAGAGCTTTGCCGACCAGACCGCGATCCCCGGACGCTGCGCGTTCGCAGTCAAGCATCCGGACACTCACGTGCAATTCTCCGACAACCGCAACCCGCAGCTAACATGGTCGGACGCACCTCAAGGCACCTTGTCCTTCGCGCTGCTGTGCGTCGACCCCGACGGCCCGAGCAAGCCGGATGATGTCAACCAGGACGGTCGCACCGTCCCCGCGGATTTGCCCCGTGCGGACTTTGCCCACTGGGCGATGGTCGATATTCCGAGCAATGTCACGGAGATCGGCGAAGGTGCCTGCAGCCAGGGTGTCAGCCCGCGTGGGAAGTCCGACCTCATCGGCCCTGAAGGCAGCCGACAGGGCAAGAACGACTACAGCAGTTGGTTCGATGGAGATGCCGACATGGAAGGCACGTACCGCGGTTACGATGGCCCCTGCCCGCCGTGGAATGATGCGATCGCACACCGCTACGTGTTCAAGGTCTACGCGCTGGACTGCGCCACACTGGAATTGCCTGATTCCTTCACCGTTGCCGATGTCGAGACAGCGGCAAAGAGCCACATCCTGGCCAGCGCCGAATTGACGGGACTCTACAGCCTGAACCCGGATGTGCCAGCGGAATAGTCGTTATCGCCTGAGGGGGTGCCTAGTCGCGGGCCTGGTAGCGGCCGCTGTCCACTTGCCCAATTCAGCATCGGCCGGCATCCCACTGCCGGTGCTCGCGGACGGCACGCCGTCACTGGCGCCCATGCTGGAGTCAGTGCTGCCCGGCGTCGTCAACGTGGTCGCCACCGGACGCGTTCGTCAGCAAGCCCACCCGCTGCTCGACGACCCCTTCTTCCGCCATTTCTTCAATGCGCCACGCCAGCCCCGGTATCGCGAGACCCAATCCATCGGCTCCGGCGTCATCATTGATGCGCGTCGCGGTTATGTCGTCACGAACTACCACGTCGTCGAATCCGGCACGGAATTCCTGGTGCGGCTCGGTGACGACAGGGAGTTTCCGGCCACGCTGATCGGATCGGATCCGGATACCGACCTGGCGGTGGTCCGGATTCAGGCGGACCAGCTGCAGGCCATTCCCTTCCCCAAGAACGACAGCTTACGCGTCGGCGATTTCGTGGTGGCGATCGGCAACCCGTTCGGGCTGCGACAGACTGTCACGTCCGGCATCGTCAGCGCACTGGGGCGTCACGGACTCGGCCGTGGATACGAGGACTACATCCAGACCGACGCATCGATCAATCCCGGCAACTCGGGCGGCGCCCTGGTCAATCTGCGCGGCGAGCTGGTCGGCATCAACACGATGATCTACTCCAACAGCGGTGGCAGCATCGGTATCGGCTTTGCGATTCCGGCGCCCATGGTTCGGAACATCACCAAGGCCATCATCGACGATGGCCGCGTAATCCGACCCTCGCTGGGTGTCGTCGGCCAGGACTTGCACGCCGAACTCGCACAGGCCTTCGATTTGCAGCCTAACGACGGCGTGCTGGTCGCGCGCATTCTCGAGGGCTCGCCGGCGGACCAGGCTGGCCTGGAACCCGGTGACGTCATCCGCAAGCTGGGCGATGTGCGCCTTCGTGACACGGACAGCCTGCGCCGCGCGCTGGGGCTGGCCCGAGCCGGGGAGCGTCTACCGCTCATATACTTGCGCAACGGCAAGCAGCACACGGTCACCGTGCGCCTGGTCGCGCCGGCAACGGCTGAAATCGACGGCGCGACCGTGCATCCGTTGCTCGACGGCGTCCGGCTGGCCAACATGACCGAACACCACCCGCTGGCGGGGCGTCTCCAGGGGCTGGTCGTCGAGCAGGTCGCCACGGGGTCCAGAGCGGCGATGGCTGGGCTGCGCAGCGGCGACATCATCACGCAAATTGGTCGTACACCGACCGGCTCGGTTGACGACGCCAAACGCGCTGCCACCGATGCGCAGGGCGAGTTGGTGTTGCGCATCCAGCGTGATCAGCGATCCGCGTTCGTCGTATTGCGGTAACCCGCCCCACGCTCGCTATACTCGTCACTCAACGAGGACTGTGCAGATGAACGATTCGGAACTGAGCGGGCTGGAAACGCGATTGCAGGCATTGCTCGCGGATTACCGGCGTCTGGCTGAGCACAATCGCCTGCAGGATCGCGAACTCTCCGAACTGCGCGCCTCCAATGCCGAACTCAAGCGCCGGCTACGCTCCATTCTTGAGCGAATTCGTGCCCTTGAGGTCGAGACGGCTTAGGGCTTCCCCTGAGCCATCAACGCGAAAAAGGTTCCGAGCATGGTGGATGAAGCAAGGTCGATCACCGTCACGATCATGGGTCGCGAGTATCAGATCGCCTGCCCGCCCGAGGAACATGAGCGCCTGACCGAATGTGCCGAGTACCTCAACGGACGGATGAATGCGATCCGCAAGCGCGGACGCTCCATGGGTATCGAACGCATTGCCATCATGGCGGCGCTGAACATCGCACGCGATTTCCTGGATAACCGCGATGCTGGCTCCGACCATGGCGACGTGGACGAATCAGCACGCCGCCGGCTGCGGCAGATGGAATTGTCCATCGACCAGGCATTGTCGGAGCGAGGTTGAACCCCCGCCTTCCTGGCAATGTCAAGCACTAGCCGAACGCGGCGAAATTCGGTGTAATGTGCAGGGTATCTCCTGCGGTGTTCGTCAGTGTGCCGGGTTACCTCCTGAGCCAATGCACCACACCGGGGAGGGTTGGTCGCTCGTGGTGAGCACGTCCACTTCGGTGGAAAGCCTAAGCGGGTGATCCGAATCCCCACCTGAGATCATGTCTCAGGGTCAATGGCACGCAACGGCACAGGCGGGAGATGCCTTCCCCAGATTCACTTTCGGAGCAGCGCAGCGCAATTCGCCGGCAGTTGCTTCGTGCGAGACGCTCGGTTGACGCCGCGACCCGTGCCGCGTTTCGAACGGCTGCGGTGGAGTTCGCGCTGTCGGATCCGCGAATCCGCCGAGCGCGCTCAGTCGCCGTCTACCACGCCATGCGTACCGAGGCACCGACGGACGCCCTGATCAGGACGCTCTGGCGACAAGGCAAACAAGTCTTCCTCCCGATCGTGAGGGGGCGGCGAATGCGCTTTGTGCGTTACGGTCCCGACGCACGGCTGCATTCGCGCGCGATCGGCATGCACGAACCCCGAGGGACGTGGTTGGCCTCATCGCGGCAACTCGATGTCGTGTTTCTCCCTTTGACCGGTTTCGACTTGCAGGGCAATCGGCTCGGCCTTGGCGGGGGATTCTACGATCGCACGTTCGCCACCAGTCGCGCGGGCGGTCGCATCTGGCATCGCCCCAAGCTGATCGGACTCGCGTTTTCGGTGCAAGGCGTGGACAGATTGCCGATCGCCGCGCACGACGTGCCCTTGCACGGCATCGTGACCGAGCTTGGCGCGATCGATTTCCCGGCGACCGGTTAGACTCCCGCGCCGACACCCCAATCACCGACAAACGCGAGCAGACATGCAGTACTGGCTGATGAAATCCGAGCCTAACGAGTTCTCATTCGATGATCTCAAGACCAGGCCCGAGCAAAAGGAACCCTGGGATGGCGTTCGCAATTACCAGGCTCGCAACATGATGCGCGACGCGATGAAAGTCGGTGATGGCGTGCTGTTCTACCATTCCAATTGTGACGTGCCCGGCATCGTTGGTCTGGCCAAGGTTGCCAGCCTGCCACGTCCCGACCATACGGCCTTCGACCCGGACGACAAGCACTTCGACCCCAAAAGCGACCCAGACAATCCACGCTGGTTTCTGATCGATGTGCAGTACGACCGACCGCTTCAACGCCCGATCGCCCTGGCGGAGATCAAGCAGCATGCCGACGCGCTGGACGGGCTGGCCCTGATTCGCCGTGGCAACCGCCTGTCGGTCATGCCGGTGTCGGCCGAGCACTGGGACTACATCCTGGGACTGGAGTCGGCCGACGCGCCCTGACCGCGCAAGCCATCAGCGCTACCGCAAGAACATCCGATACGCCGGGTTGCCCGACTCATCCCAGTACCGGTAACCGATGCGCTGCAGGCGATCAAGAAAGTCCTGCAGTTCGCCTTGCGGCACCTGGAAGCCGGCCAGCACGCGACCAAAGGCTGCACCATGATTGCGGTAATGAAACAGCGAAATATTCCAGCGCCCCCCGAGCTGTTGTAGAAAGCGCATCAGCGCGCCGGGCCGCTCCGGAAACTCGAAGCGAAACAGACGTTCGTCCTGCAAGGCGTCCGCCCGACCACCGACCAGATGGCGCAGATGCACCTTGGCCACGTCGTTTTCGCTCAGGTCACTGATCTCGTAGCCCGCCTTGCGAAACTCGTCGCACAGCGCGTCGCGCTCGCGATCACCATCGCGGATCGCCACCCCCACGAAGATATGCGCCTTGGCGGCATCGGCATACCGGTAGTTGAACTCCGTCACCGCCCGTCGGCCGAGGAGCTCACAAAACTGCAGGAAACTGCCCGGCACCTCCGGCAAGGTCACCGCCAGCAAAGCCTCGCGGTGCGCGCCCAGAGCCGTACGCTCCGACACGTATCGCAGCCGGTCGAAATTCATGTTGGCGCCGCTCACCACCGCGACCAGTGTGCGGCCATGCAAGCCCCGGGCCTGAACGTCCCGCTCCAGCCCGGCTAGCGCCAGGGCGCCCGCTGGCTCGGGAACCGAACGCGTGTCTTCGAACACGGCGCGAATCGCCGCGCAGATCTCGTCCACCGAAACCTGGATGGTCCGGTCAACGCATTGCCGTGCGACGGCGAAGGGATAGGCGCCGATCTGGCGCACGGCCACCCCATCAGCGAATAGCCCGACCTGATCCAGCACCACTCGCGCATCAGCCTTTAGCGCGTGGTGCAGGCAAGCAGAATCCAGCGGTTCGACCGCAACAATCTCGGTGCCAGGGCGATGTCGTTTAATGTAGGCCGCCATTCCGGCGACCAGGCCACCGCCACCGACGGGAATGTAGACGGTGTCGATCGCATCGCGATGCTGATCGAGTATTTCCTTGGCGACCGTTCCCTGCCCGGCCATGACGTCGAGGTCGTCGTAAGGATGAATAAACGACTGACCCCGCTCGGCGATGAGCGAATTCGCATGCGCCAGCGCGTCGTCATAAGCATCGCCCACCAACACGACCTCGGCTCCGTATGCGCGGACCGCATCGATCTTGATCGACGGCGTTGTCTCCGGCATGACGATCGTCGTCCGGATATCCAGCGCTTGCCCAGCCAGCGCAACGCCCTGGGCGTGGTTGCCCGCCGACGCCGCAACAACGCCCGCAGCACGCTGCGCTGGTGTCAGTTTGGCGATGCGGTTGTAGGCGCCGCGCAACTTGAAGGAATGCACCGGCTGCGCATCCTCGCGCTTGAGCCAGATCTGGTTGCCCAGCCGACCCGACAGCTTGGCGGCCGAGTCCAAGGGCGACACGCGGGCCACATCGTAGACCGTGGCCATGTCGATAGCCTGCGCCAGAGCGTCCAGGTCAACAGCGGGCCATGCCGCGGAGTCAGCAGCGTCATTCATGCAAGGTAGACCGGAACGGCCTGCGGAGGAGTGTCGTCGTTTATCATACGGCGTCATCATGATCGCAACGAATCCTCCGACACCCCGCATCGGCTTTATTGGCGCCGGCAATCTCGCCACAAGTCTGATTGGCGGGCTCATCCAGGCCGGTTGGGCTCCCGACTCGCTATGCGCGGCGGATCCCTCCGATGCGAGACGCCAGCAGCTCACCGAGCAATTCGGTCTGCTGGTGTCACCGGAAAACGCGGACATCGTCCACCAGGCCGATGTCGTCGTGCTGGCCGTCAAGCCGCAAATCATGCGAGCGGTGGCGACGGCCCTGTCACGTGCGCTGCATCCCGACCAAACCGTGGTGTCTGTCGCCGCCGGCATCCGCGGCGATGCGCTAACCAACTGGTTGAGCTCGACGTTGGGCACGCCGGGAGTGATCCGGGCAATGCCCAACACGCCAGCATTGCTTGGCGTCGGAGCGACCGGACTGGTCGCGGTCAACCCGGTGAATGAACTGGGGCGCACGACCTCGGAATCGATTTTTTCGGCAGTCGGCCAGGTCGAATGGCTGGACAACGAAGCGCAGATCGACGCCGTTATCGCCGTCGCTGGCAGCGCACCAGCCTATTTCTTCGCGTTCATCGAAGCCCTGGCTCAAGGCGGCGAAGCGCTGGGTTTAAATGCCGACGTGTCGCAACGGTTGGCGATCCAGGCAGCACTGGGTGCGGCGCGGATGGCGGCCGAAACCGGTGAACCGGTCGCCACACTGCGCGAGCGGGTGACCTCCCCCGGCGGGACGACGGCCGAGGCATTGAAAGCGTTTCAGGCCGGTGACCTGGAGGGCTTGGTGCAGCGGGCGATGAATGCTGCGGTCGCGCGGGCACAGACGATGGCGGACGAATACGGAGCAACAAACTGATGGGACAGGGCGCGGACGCCGGACTCTTTCTGGTCAATACCTTATTCACGCTCTACATGAGCGTCGTCTTTCTTCGCGTCGTCCTGCGCTGGGTTTCGGCTGACTTCTACAACCCGCTATCGCAGTTCATCTGGCAGGTCACGAATCCTCCTGTGGCCCCGTTGGCGCGTGTCGTGCCGCGTTGGCGCAAACTCGATACCGCCGCGCTGGTCTTTTTAGTGGCCCTGGCGGTCGCGCATATCACCGTGGTCTTGCTGCTCACGCCTTACCGCCTCGGGCCGCTGGCAGTTCTGTGGTTTGCAGCGCTCAAGCTCATCGTGCTCGTGCTCAACGTTTACACGTTCACAATTTTTGTCCAGGCGATCATGAGCTGGCTCGGGCCGCAGCAAACGAATCCTGCTAATGCACTGCTGTGGAGCGTGAACCAGCCAGTCCTGACACCAGTCCGGCGCATCATTCCGCCCATTGGCGGCTTGGACCTGAGCCCGCTGTTCGTCATTCTCGGCCTGCAGGTGCTCAGTCGCCTGATCTCGCTGCCCGCCCTGTTCCGCTGATGCCGATGGACGACGGCGTCGGCCTGGTCCAGGCGCAGACGCTGCATTTCGACCAACCGCTGTCGCTGGAATGCGATGCGACGCTGCCGGCCTACGATCTGGCCTACGAGACCTACGGTTCGCTCAACGCCGATGCCAGCAATGCAATCCTGATCTGCCACGCGCTGTCCGGTGATCATCATGCCGCGGGCCGTTACAGTCCCGAGGACCGCAAGCCGGGCTGGTGGGACAACTGCATCGGCCCTGGGCGGCCGATCGACACGAATCGCTACTTCGTCGTGTGCTCCAACAATCTCGGCGGATGTGGGGGCTCGACCGGACCGGCGTCCACGAACCCCGCCACGAGTCGTCCCTGGGGCCCGGACTTCCCGATGGTCACCGTTGGCGATTGGGTACGCAGCCAGGCTCGACTGGCCGAGGCATTGGGCATCTCGTGCTGGCATGCCGTCATCGGCGGCAGCCTCGGCGGAATGCAGGCGCTTGAATGGTCGATTCGCTATCCGGATCGCATCCGTCGCGCTGTGGTGGTCGCGGCGGCGCCCAAACTTTCGGCACAGAACATCGCGTTCAACGAGATTGCCCGCCATGCCATTCGCTCGGATCCGCGCTTCCACGACGGACGTTATCTGGAACACGATGCCGTACCCGGCGTAGGCCTGCGTCTGGCCCGCATGCTCGGCCATATCACCTACCTGTCGGATGACGGCATGCGGGCACGTTTCGGGCGGGATCGTAGAGCCGATCAGGCGCGATTCAACTTCGATGTGGAATTCGAGATCGAGTCCTACCTGCGCTACCAGGGCGAATCCTTCGTCAACCGGTTCGATGCCAACACCTATCTGCTGATGACCAAGGCCCTGGATTATTTTGATCCGGCACAGGCCGCAGGTGACGATCTCGCCGCCGCACTGGCGCCGGCGAGCGCCCGCTTTCTGGTGGTGGCCTTTTCCAGCGACTGGCGGTTTTCGCCCAAGCGCTCGCGTGAGATTGTCCAGGCATTGCTGGCGAACAAAAAGCAGGTGAGCTACCTCGAGATCGAATCGGACTTTGGTCATGACGCATTCCTGATGCCGATTCCGCTCTACCACCGTGCGTTGTCCGGTTTTCTGGAGGCCCCGGCATGAGCTTGCGCGCGGACCTTGCGCTAATGAGTCGCTGGATCGAGCCGGAATCCTCGCTGCTGGATCTGGGCTGCGGCGATGGCGTGCTGCTGGACACGCTCACGCGCCACCGAGAGGTCGTTGGTTTTGGCGTGGAGCTGGATGCAGAGCTGGTCGCCAGCTGCATCGAACGAGGCCTCAACGTGATTCAGCGCGACCTGGATGAAGGGCTATCCGATTTTGGAGACGGGGCCTTCGACTACGTCGTCATGACCCAGGCGCTGCAAGCGGTCCCCCACCCTCACCGACTGCTGCGCGACATGGTCCGCGTGGGCCGCGAAGCCATCATCACGTTTCCGAACTTCGGCCACTGGCGCACACGCTGGGCGCTGATCGCGGGCGGGCGCATGCCGATGACAGAAGCGCTGCCCCATCCCTGGTACTCGACGCCGAACGTGCGCCTGTGCACCGTGCGCGACTTCGAAGCCCTGTGTCAGGAAGAGCAGGTCACCATTGTCGAACGCGTCATGGTCGACCAACGCCACCGGTCCAACGCGATGATGCAGCGACTGCCCAACCTGCTGGGTGAGATCGCGGTCTATCGAGTGTCGGCCGGATGATGCGCCTCGCAAGCAAGGTCCTGCTGCTGTGGCTGATGGTCTCGCTGCCTGCCGGCGCGGAACAATCGGTCCGCGACGATGACATCGTGATCCACTACTCCGCCATGACCACCGCCGACCTCACTCCCGACATCGCCAAGGCGCTCGACGTGACCCGCAGTCGCAAACGCGCGCTGGTGGTGATCCATGCACAGCATTTGGATCGCGCGAACCGGGTGTCGAAACTAGCCGACGTGCAGGGCCGAACCCGCAATCTGGTTTCACAACGCCGTGAACTCCGCTTTCGCGCGGTCAAAGACGGCGGCACCGACTACGCGATCGCCGTGGTGCCGGTGGCCAATCTGGAAACCCTGATCTTCGACCTGGAGGTGCGGGTGGAAGGCCATACCCGCGCGGTCCCGATTCAGTTTCGCCAGCAGTTCTACCACTAGGGAACAACACTCCCTAGCACTGGCCATTCAGGCGTCTGGCGCGACCTGCAGCTTGCGCTGAATCCAGTCCCGGTGCGGGATATGAAGCAAGTCGGAGAACCGACGCATCAGGTGTTCCTCGTGCTTGTCGAGCTTGCCGTCGGCGTAAGCAACCCGCCATAGCCGAGTGAGCACGTCGAGCTTATCCGCGTAGGACATCGAATCATTAATCGTGCTCACGAACCGGTGCAACGAGGCCGCATCGTCGGCACGTTGCGAAGCCGCATGCATCAGTTCACCGATCTGGGACGGGGTCAGGCCAAACGCCTTCTCCAGCTCAAGCTCGACCGCTTGCCGTTCAATGGCATCTTCGGAGAAATCGGCCCGGGCAACTTCGACCATCAGCACGGCAGCAGCCAGCTGAGTGTCATCCATGCCGCTGCTGGCGTCCTCGTTGTCAGCCGACGCCGAGAACAATCTCGACGCCAGCTGCTTGAGCGCAGAGGCCATTAAAACCCGAACGCGAGCCGAAGATTGAACGCGGTATTGTCGCCAATCTGCTCAGCCTCGGCGGTGATCTTCATCAATGCCAGCGCCAGACGTACGCCGCCAAACACGCGGTCGAGGTCGTAGTCCTCGTCGTCGTAGCCGGCCACATCAGACGTGACCTCAGAATCAACCCGGCCATAACCGACATACGGCGTGGCGAAGACGAAGCCCTTGGAAATCGACACGTCGTAGGACAAGGCCTTGGCCTCGATATCGTCTTCACCCGTGGCGGACTGGTAACCCAGACGCAGCGATACAGCGGGAATCGCGACATTGCCGGAGACGAAGGAGTACCGCGCCTCGCCACCCAGCAAGGTGATATCCGTGCCAGGAACCAGACCCAGCTGGGCGCCGACTTCCACGTTGATCAACGGGATGCCTTTGCTGGCAACCAGGCTCACGAAGCCCAATCCACTGGGGTCCTCACCCACCAGCGACTGCCAGCTGTCGCCATTTTCCACCGTGGTGTAACTCAGCATGGCGCCGACATCAAAGCCCAGCAGTCCACCGGTTTCGGCCGGGCTGGCCGACCGGTAGGCCAATGCCGCCGACAAGTCTTCCCCGACGCCACGGAAATCGCCCTGCAAGGCTCCGCCGTCGTTCGGCAGATCCAGGTCGACCGCCATGGCGGACATCGGCAGTACAGCCAGGCAGGCTGCCGCGATCAATCGTTTCGACATTTGCGTTCCACTCATGTTTTGGAAAAGGCGGGCGGAGAATAGCAAACCCGTTTGACAGGTTATCGTCACACCCGCCAGGAATCAGGGCAACGCAGCCCAGCGTGCGACGATTACCTGCGAGACCTGCTCGCGCAACTCGGTGAGATGGCCGTGGAAGAAGTGCCCGACCTCGGGCAGCCACAGCTGCTCCGGCGGCTTGTCCAGCGAGGCCAGGGTCTTGCGGTTGTCGCTAGCGGCGATGACATCGTCCGCCTCGCCATGGATATAGAACCAGGGACAATCCAGGCGGGGCACGCCGCCCAGCGCGGTGTAGCTCAGGGCGGGTGCCACAGTCACAAGCTGCGCCGGATCGCAGCGCGATGCGGCGTGCAGGCTGACCCAGCCGCCAAACGAGAATCCGGCCATCAGCAATGGTTGTTCGTCGAACTGTTGTCGAGCGTGCTCGACCACCGCCAGCGCATCATCCAGCTCGCCGGCACCACCGTCATGCAGGCCCTCGCTATCGCCGACACTGCGAAAATTGAACCGGACGGAGATCAAGCCGGATTGTTCCGCCGCCCGCGCCAGCGTGTAGGCAACCTTGTTATCCAGCGTGCCGCCATAAAGCGGGTGCGGATGGCAGATCACTGCGATCCCGCGCGCCTCACCCTCGGCCTGGCCCACCGCAACTTCCAGCGCGCCGGCCGGTCCGTCAATGGTGTAGCGATCCCATTGGCTCACGACGTGACCACGTCCGCCGCGGGGTCGGGGCTTGGCTGCGCGCGGTCCTTGTCCTTTTGCTTGCGTCCGCTCGAGCGGCTGCGTGCCTCGGCTTCCGCGCTACCGGATTTCTTCGGCGCGTAGTAAACGACCGTCTCACCAGGGCGCGGCTTGATCGGTGCATGCGGCGCATGAAAGGTCAGGCGTTTGCCCTCTCGCAGCACGCCGATGCAAAGCGATCCGTCCGGCAGATCCGAGAGAAAATCCTCGTAGCTGTAAGCCTCGGTAATCTTGGTCTTGTAGAACTTCCAATCCTGGAAGTGACGCCGCCAGAGTTCCTCGTACTGGGCGTTCTCGGCGAAAGCCGGCACACCGGTGAACGGCCGTGCCACCGCCTTGCTCTTCTGGCGATTCCCGCCTTCGTCAGGCGCATACATCGGTAGCTGGAACACGCGATCGTGCTCCAGGCGGCCGGCGAAGTTACGGCAAACCAGCGCGTTGTACGCGTCGTTGCTGGTCGCTGCCAGGACGACATTGACTCCATTGAGGTGCAACGACAGCTGCAACTCGTCCGACAGAATCTCGCCGTAGATAACGTTGACGCCGGCCAGCCGCGCTTCCCGCAGGCGATGCCAGGACGAATCCACCAGCAACACGGACAGGTTCAGGTCCTTCGCCAGGGCCTGCGCGAGTTCGGTGGTCCACGGCGAGGCGCCGACAATCAGCACGCCGTCGTCCGGGGTGGCCAGATCCAGGCGCTTGGCCAGCCAGCTGATGGTGAAACCGTGCAGCGTCACGGTGGTGAGCACCATTGCGAACACCAGCGGCAATAGCAGCTCGGCGTCTTCATAGCCGGCATCGAGCATCTCTGGCCCGAACAGACCGGCCACGGCGGCGGCGACGATCCCGCGCGGCGCGATCCAGCTCAACAGCAGGCGCTCGTTCCATTTCATGTCGGCGCCGATCGTGGCGAGCAGAATCGACAATGGACGAACGACGATGAGCATCGACGCAACCAGCGCGATGGCATGCCAGTCCAGATGCGAAATCGTCACCGGATCCAGATCGGCAGTCAGCAGGACGAACACGGAGGACACCAGCAAAATGGTGATGTACTCCTTGAACCGTCGCATTTCCTCGAAATTCGGCAGCTCCAGATTGCCCAGCACCATACCCATCAGCGTCACGGCGAGCAGCCCGGCCTCGTGCTGAACGGCATTGCTG
>Ga0208330_1000146_pt1 | contig 43982 bp, 46 predicted proteins | sample DeeseametaMP1896_FD_184180 | JGI IMG/M metagenome (GOLD analysis project Ga0208330, IMG submission 184180) | Marine microbial communities from the Deep Pacific Ocean - MP1896 (SPAdes) | ecosystem: Environmental > Aquatic > Marine > Oceanic | place: East of Hawaii, North Pacific Ocean | collected... | reverse complement strand
CAGGCGCCATTCAGCGCTGGATGGAAAATCACCCGTGGCCTTCGAAAAGATCGCCGCCTAAAATGAGCAACACACCGGAACCGGACCGGTGCAAGTCCAGTCCGTGCCGGCTCTCGATAGACCCGTTTTCGTGTGCAATGCCGCGATTGTTCCGGGTCGCTTCCATGCCGTAGTCGGCACACAGCGCGTCATAGCGTGTGCGCAGGTCCTCTCGGGCATCCCGATCGAGATTGGCGAAGGCGGCCGACAAGCTGTCCGTCCGATGTTCGCGCGGGGCACCGCCGAGAAGCCATAGGGCGTTCTGCAATCCGCCAGCCAAGGCGGTGTAGCTCTCGCCGCCAAGCACCACCTCGGCATGCTCCCAGCCCGAGTGAACCAGGGTGAAGTGATAGATCCGATGCGCCAAGGGCACTCCGGCAATCGTGACGCCGAGCGCGCGCGCGTCGAAGAAGTCGGACATGCCCTCCCGTCCCGGCGGGTGTGACTGGCGGAAGATCACTTCCCTGTCCGGCCCGTGTTCGGCGCGCCAAAGCCGCATCCGGCGCTCCAAGGTGCGGCGCGCAGAGCTCAGGTCCCGGTCCGGATGACGGTACTGCATCTCCTCGAGCACCGCGATCGGCCGAAGGCCCGGTGTCGCTTCGATCAGCGGAACGATCTCTTCATCCCACAGGCCGGCCAAAGGGTCGGGCTTGCCGCCTCCGTGTCGGCGCTCACGTCGTTTCTGAGATGGAGGGCGGGGGTCACGTTCGATCCGGGCTCCGGTGCTGACGCTGAAGCCGGCTTTGGCAGCCGCAATCTTTTGCGTGTGATGCTGTCGAAGGGTCATGTAATCCTCGTGTTGTCGGTCGGTGATGAAACGGCCGGGCATCCGATCCTCTTCTTGGTCGTCGAAGATCGGACCACCCTGACCGCCGTCACCGCCAACCGCACGGGGTAAACCCGCGCGAGATTTTGGGGGAAGCTACATCCGGGCTACGCCCGGCTTCCGCTTCCCCCAAAATCACCACCTGCAATGTCGCGCTGTTTCACCAGCGGTGTCGCTGCACACAGAACGGAGCAGATCGGCATATTCTCGAATGTCTTCGGGCCGCTCAGGCAGGAATGGCGGTTCCGGCGCGGTGCAGGCGCTTGCGATTGGGCCAATCGACGCGAGAGGCAGAACAAGACCAAGCAAACCGTATCGAAATGCACAAAACATGCGCAGGGCAAAACTCCTTTGCCACTTCAAATTTATGGTTTCGTGCGGTAGCTACCTATTGCAGCCAAAGACGGTTCGTCAACTCAAATAAATCGTCTTGCAGTCAATTATGTTGTATTGTATCGACCGTGTGGAAATGTTCCCGCGGGCCGATACTCATGATGAGGAGGGCCCAGGGAAGGTCATGATAGAAGAAGCACCGAATGTGGTCACCGAAGATGGACTGCGCGGCTTGCTCACTGAGGGCTACCTCATCGAGGTGGTCTGCAAGGAGAGAGCGGAGAAGCGCCATAACAGCTGGTACGGCTCGTGGGTCATCCGCGCCGTCGCCACTGATGGGCGCGACGACAAAATGCTCGTCACCAGCCGAAGCGTCCTCAAGCTCCGTGATTTCAAAACCATCGTTGGCCTTGTCAGCTTCCTCGCTGACATGGGCTGCACGACGGCGAGCATCCCACTTGAAGAAGGTGGCCGCGAGCGCCACACCGTTCCTGGTCAACCGGCAGGGGCGCAAAACGGAGCGGCTCCGGTCAAGGGCATCTGATCGCGCGACTGCGCTCGTCGTTGCTTTGGGTACAGGCGTTTGTTCCGCGCCCCCGGCCCTGGCCGACGGTTTCATCTTCCAGGTCCGCCCCGACGGCCAATTGATTTCCTCTTCTCAAGAGGCAAACGGGCGCCTTTTTCTCTTCGCAGAACCCCGCGTTCCCGACGCCACTATCGAGACAGCGATCCCGGCCCCATCTGCCGCCCGCGCCACCCCAGAAATCCTGAATGCGATCGAGACCACGGCTCTGCGCTATGCCGGGCATGGTGCGCTGCGTCGCGCAGGGCTTTCCGTCACTGATTGGGCGCTCCTTTACCGAGCCAACATCGAGGTTGAGAGCGCGTACAATCCCGCTGCACGTAGCCCTGTCGGTGCCATAGGCCTTGGGCAGCTTATGCCGGATACCGCCCGCGATCTCGGCGTGGACCCACATGACATTGCGCAGAACCTCGACGGATCAGCCCGTTACCTGCTGATGATGCTCGACCAGTTCGGCGAGGGCTCTCTGGCCCTTGCAGCCTACAACGCTGGCCCGGAGGCGGTCACACGCCACGGCGGCATCCCCCCTTTTCGCGAAACCCAAGGCCATGTGGCCCGTGTGACAGCCGTGTTCCAGCGGCTCAGAGGAGACCTATCGTGACGTCCAAACCTTCCCTTGTCGCGCTCGGCGCGATGGCCCTTATCGTGATGGCGGGTCCAGCGCTCGCCCAGAGCATCGACCTCTCACCGGTGCAGACGCTTCTGCAAGGCATCGTCGATGCGATCACCGGTCCCTTGGGGATCGTGATCGGAACACTTGCGCTGATCGGCGTGTTCCTGTCCTGGCTCTTTGGCATCCTCGATTTCCGTCAGGCGCTCTGGGTCGTGGTTGCGATCGCTGGCATCGCCGCGGCTCCCACCATCGTCGCCGCCATCTGGACCACCTGAGGTCCATCAATGGCTGACCAGTCCCGCGTGTTCATCGGCCTTCTCAGGCCACCCAAGCTGATGGGCTTACCGATCATGTACGCCATGGTCTGGCTCTTCGGCTCGACGCTTCTGTTCCTCTGGGTGCAGAGCTGGGTGGTGGCCGTCTTCGCGGGGCTGGCATGGCCTGCGCTCTGGAAAGCCGCGGACTGGGATCCGAACTTCCTCGATGTGCTGGTGATCACCTTGCAGGAAACCCCGCCCACGGCGAACCGCAAGCTGCACGGGGGCGACAGCTATGCCCCGTGATGGAGGTGCCGATGAGGCGATGGACGCGCTCGATCCGCTGACAGCGCTGCCCGCATGGGTCAAGGGCGAGAAGCGGCTCTCGTCGATGCTGCCCTATGTCAGCCTTGTCACCGACCGGACCATCCGGACGCGCGGCAATGAGCTGATGCAATGCATCCGGCTCGAAGGGGTCAACAGCACGACGAGTGAGGATGCCCACCTCGATCGGATCGGTGGGTTGCTGGCAGGCATCGTCGCACAGGTGGGCACGGAGTTTTCCTTCTACCTGCATAAGGTCTCGAAAGCGGTCGATGTAACGCTGCCGCCCATCCCGGGCGAGGGGTTTGCTGCCGCCGTCGACCAACGATGGCGCGCGCATCTGGGTAAATCTGGCCTGCGCGACAAGACGCTGACCCTGACGGTGCTGAAGCGCCCCGAAACCGGCAGCCGCTTGCCGTTCGGACTTGGGGCCTCCCGCGCCCGGCATGCAGCGGACACGACCCGGCGCTTGCGCAAACTCGACGAGGTGGTGGGATTTCTGCTGTCGTCTTTTGATGAGCTGAAACCCCGGCTGCTTGCGGCCAGCACCGGCGAGCTTCTGGGCTTCCTCGGATCCCTGAACACCGGCGAAGAGCACCCGCTCTTTCCCCGTTCACGCTTGGGCGTGATCGCCGAGGATGTTGCCAATACCCGCGTCACCTTCCGCGGCACGACCATTGCGCTCTCCGACGGCGCTGTGGGCGACAAGCTCGGCGCGATCTTCGCGGTGAAGAACTACCCGGCCAAGACCGACAGCCTGATACTCGACGAGCTGAACTTGCCCGTCGACATGGTGGTCACGCATTCTTTCGTACCAATCAACGCCAACATCATGGCGGGCCGGATCAAGCGGCAATTGCGCCTGATGCAGGCCGCCAATGACGGGGCGGTCAGCCTCGCGCAGGAGCTGGAACTCGCCCAGGACGATCTGGAATCGAAACGTCTGATCTTCGGCGAGCACCATATGACGGTGGCCGTCTATGCACGCAACCAGGCCGCGCTCGACGACATCGCGGCAGAGATCCGCAACATCTCTGCCACCTCTGGCATCAACCTGATCTCGGAAGCCTTCGGGGCGCGGGCGCATTTCATGGCGCAGCATCCGGGGAATACCGGGGCGCGCAGCCGCAAGGCCGCGATCACGAACCACAACTTCGCCGATCTCGCCACCTTCCACCGCACACCACTCGGCAAGACCGGACGGGAGGTGCCCTGGGGCGTGCCGATCACGCTCTTCCCGACGCCCGAGCGCAGCGGCTTTCGCTTCAACTTCCACGAACAGGGCACACCGGACCGCGAACCCACGGGAGGCCACACGCTGATCCTGGGCCGTCCCGGCTCCGGTAAATCCGTACTGGCGGCTTTCCTTATGACCATGGCACGGCGCGCGGGTGCGCGGGTTTTCGTATTCGACTATCGCGCGGGCATGGAGATGGCCGTCCGTGCGCTTGGGGGCAGCTATTCGACCGTGCGTGCCGGACGGCCCACGGGGCTCAATCCGCTGCAGACCGAGATCGACATGCGGGGCCAGGCATGGCTTGCTGATTGGCTCGCGAGCCTCTTGGAGCGGCGCGATCGACCGCTGACCCCGGTTCAGACCAACCGACTGCAGGAGGTCGTGCGCCAGAACGCGAGCGCGGGACATGCGGGCCTGCGAAACTGGTCGGATTTCGCTTCGCTGCTGGTCTCGACCGATGACGAGGGCGATCTCTTCGAGCGCATGCAGGAATGGACGGCCGAGGGCCGCTACGGCTGGATCTTCGGGGCCAATGCCGAGGATAGTTTCAGCATCGACGGTGAAGTCGCGGGCTTTGACCTAACCGGCATCCTCGATTCAGAGAGCGAGCGGGAACGCATGGCGGTCCTGTCCTACCTCTTCCGCCGGGTCGAGCGGGTGATCGAGGACCGCAAGCCCACCATCATCGTCATCGACGAGGCCTGGAAGGCCCTCGACAACGCCTACTTCGCGGAGCGGCTCAGCAACTGGCTGGTGACCGCCCGCAAGCAGAACGCCGTCGTCGTGATGATGACGCAATATGCCAGCCAGCTTGAGCGTACGCGGACCGGCAAAACCATCGTGGAAGCTGTACCAACCCAGGTGCTTTTGCCCAACATTCGTGCCTCCGCCGCTGACTACGCGATGCTCGGCCTCAGTGAGAAAGAACTCGATGTGCTTCTGGGCGTCGGCTCGGCCTCGCGGCTGGCACTTGTGCGCGACGACCGTGGTTCCGTCGTGATCGATGCCGATCTCAGCGCGCTCGGCCCGCTCGTGACCATCCTTGGCGGAATGGAGAAGGGCGAAGCGTTTGCCGGAGTCGATTATCGCGAACGTCCTGATTTCTGGAGAGTGACATGACCCGTAAGATCATCCGCGGCGCCGTGCTGCTTGGCCTCGGCCTGACCCTGACAGCCTGTGCTCAGCATAACCCCGCGCAAGCCAACTGTTTCAACTTTCGCGATGCGCCCGCTCAGGCAGGAACCGCCACCGCCACGATCTCGACCATGGGGGCGGAGGTCACGCGCCGCGACACGGCCTGCGATTTCGTCCTCTTGGGGGCGGGCGGCTGAGCCAATGCGGACCTGCCTTCCTCTCTCAATGATCGGCTTTGCACTGGCAGGTCCCACGGCGGGGCCAGCGGTCGCCCAGGGCGTGCCGACCTTCGACCTGCGCCTGTTCGCAGAGCGGCAGGCGATCCTCGAGCAGACCGATCGGGACCTGGCGCTGCAGCAGGACCGGCTGACCCGTGAGGAGGAACTTTCCGAGATCGAGCGCCAGCAACTCGCCTCGCTCGAAGGGCTGATGGATGCCATGTCCCTCGACTCCAGCGATGTCGCGGGAACCGTTGCGGGGCTCGAGGCGGGGCAGGGGGCGGTTGACGACGTCGAAAGCGCGGCCGCCAGTCTTTATGCGCCCGAGGATACCAATCCAGCGGCAGCGCGGATGTTCGGCGACGCCCGGGAGGGGATCGAGGAACTGATCATCCGCGCAGCACGCGACACCCATAGTCTGTCCGGGGTCAGCCGCGCGGGTCTTTCGCTCGTGCAATGGCGCTGTCTCTTGCAGGCGCTGATCTGGCAGGAAAGCCGTTTCCAGATCGGGGCACGCTCACCCGTGGGGGCCTTCGGACTTACCCAGATCATGCCAGGTACCGCGGGCGATCTCGGGATCTACCCGGCCTATTACGACGATCCCTATCTGCAGGTCACCGGCGGTGCGCGATACCTCGCACAAATGCTGAACATGTTCGATGGCAACATCATCCACGCGCTTGCGGCCTATAACGCGGGCCCGGGCAATGTGCAGGATTATGGCGGTGTACCGCCCTTCGCGGAAACCCAAGCTTATGTCGTGGTGATCCCGCAGCAGTACAACAGCTACCTCGCGGCCGTGGGCGGCATCGATGCGCTTGGCACTATCGACCCGGTCCTTCTGGCGAACGCGAGCTTCAGCCTCTCGGCCCATGGCGCAGGAGTCTATGGCGATTATTCGCTGGTCTCAGTCCGTGCCGCCGCCCTGCGTGTTCAGGACATCATCACCCGCATCGGTGAGACCGAGGATCTCCACGAGGCCATCGCGCTCAACACCTATGCCCGGGCCGAACTGGCCCGGCTGGTCGCAATCCGGACCCGGATCAAGGCCGCCCGAACCGAGCCACTCAGCGCCGAGCAGATCGCCTTGGCGGCGGCCCAGGCTGCCGAGCGGCAATTCATGGATTTCAGTCAGGAGGATTTGCGTTGAACCTGCGCCTGCCCCGTTCCCTTTTCGCCGGTAGCATCGCTCTCGCGCTTGCCCTCAATGTCACCGGACCTGCCGCGGCACAGGGTGTGCCCACGGTGGACACCCAGAACATTGCCCAGGAAATCCGCCAGCTTCAGCAGATGCTGCAGGATTTCGGGATCCAGACCGATCTTCTGGACAATGCGTTGGAGCAACTGGACATGCTGCAAAGCCAGCTCGATCAGCTGAACGAGATGTATGCCTCGCTCACCGGGCCGCGCAGCATCCTCGGGCTCGCCATGGGCGGGGACCTCGACACCTTGCTTCAAGCCAACTTCGAAGACATCCCCAGTCTGATCCGAGGCATCCAGGCGGGCGATTGGAGCGCTCTTATCGGGCCCAATGCTGGGCCCATGCGCACGCAGATGGAACAGGCGCTGGCAAGCGCCGGGTTCGACGAAGATTCACTCCGCGAAATCGCCACCAGTGGCAATCCGGGCGCTGAAGGCGTGGCCACGCGGGCAACCACAGGGGCTGTGATGTCGGCAGCGGCGCAGAACAGCCACGCAGAGGCGGAACAGTCTCTCGAACGGGTGGAACGTCTGGTCGAGATGATCCCGGACATGGAGGATCTCAAAGCCTCGATGGATCATAACACTCGCGTCACGGCGGAACTCGCCATCGCCATGACCCGGATGTGGGAGCTGGAAGCGATCCAAACCCTCGGCGCAGGCAATGCAGGCGTGGTTGACGCCGCCACCGTTGCCGAAGAGCGCCGCTACATGGACTTCACCTTGCCGGATCTTGAGCCGTGAGTGGGGCAGGGGTGATGAGCGCGCGCGAACTCGTGGAAGAGGAACTTGTCTACGGTGCCCTGCGCCGGGAACAGCTTTGGCGGATGATCGGCCTTTCCGGGGCAGGCTTTGGCGTATTCGGCTGTTTGACGGCTGCGGCTGTCGCGCTGATGGTCGAAACGCCGCCTCCCGTGGTTGTGCCCTACGATCCCGCGACCGGGATGGCGCTCCCCAATGCCACGGTCGAAACCGTGTCCCTTGCCGAACGGCCAGCCGTGATCGAGGCTCAAATCTACCGCTACCTTCTCGACCGCGAGACTTACAACCAGCTCGACAACGATCTTCGTGTTCGCCGTGTCCTGTCACAGTCTTCCGGGGGAGCCGAGGCCAGCATGCGCGCCATGTGGACATCTGGGCAGGAGAGCTATCCGCCGACGCGATACGGAGCTACCGCCGAGATGGCCGTTGAGATCGCATCGATCACCCTTATTGGCGAAAACCGCGCCCAGGTCCGGCTCAGAAAGCGTCTGACAAGCCCGCAAGGGGTACAAGATGGATCGTTCACTGCCACGTTGATGTTCGAATTCCGGCCGGAGCGGACCCGCGCGATCGACGACGTCTGGCAAAACCCTTTCGGTTTCACCGTCACCCAATATGCCATCCGATCGGACCGTTCCGAATGACTCACACTGCAATCACTACGCTGTTGGCTGCCGGATTTCTCGCGCTCGCGGGAACGACTGCCTTGGCCGAGACCACGCCCCGCCCAGGCTCTCACGACAATCGCGTGCGCGTGGCGACCTGGACTGAAGGCCAGGTTTACCGTGTCGTCACAACCCTGACCCGCGTCACCACAGTCGAATTTGGTGAGGGCGAAACCATCCGCTCGATCATCGCCGGCGATACGGTCGGGTTTCAATTCGACGGTGTCCCGGGTGGCCGTGCCTTCGCCATCAAGCCGACAGCATCTGGCGTCGCCACCAACATCACCGTCTACACCAACCGCCGCTCCTACTACTTCCATGTCGTCGAAGCCCGGGAGACGCCGCATTATGTCGTGCAGTTCCGCTATCCTGAAAACCGCGTGCAACCCACCAGGGCGGTTGCGGCCGATGCGCCGAATGCAAACTATGCGGTCAGTGCCCGAGAAGAGTTCACGCCGACGGCCATCTGGGATGATGGTACCTTCACGTATTTCCGGTTTGCACGGAACGCGCCGGTGCCCGCCATCTTCCGATATTCGAACGGAAGGGAACGCGCGGTGAACAGCCACACCTCAAGTGACGGCGTCATCCGCGTGTCTGGCGTCAACCGACAATGGGTTCTTCGCCTTGGCGAAGATGTGGTTTGCGTCCAGGACGGAGGGCAGGCCACGTCATGACCGAAGGCACGGAAGACCTCGCTGCGCGCCTCGCGGCGCTCGAAGGTTCGACAAGCAAAGCGACGGCAAGCAAGCGGCCTGCGCCGCTTGCCGCGATCCTTGGGGTCGTCGGCATCGCGGCAGCAGGTGGTCTGGCATGGGCTGCCCTGCAGCCGTCGGCAGAAGCACCAATGGCGACCGCCGCGCCGGAAGAGTTCCAGAGCAGCGGCCCCGGATTCGGAGATCTGGCGCCGATTTCTGCCCCGGAGCCCAGCCAAGCCACGCCTGCGGACACAGGTCCGAGCGAGTCGGAACTCGCGCTGATGGAAAGTCTTGCGACATTGAGAGCGGAACTCGAGGACCTGCGCGCAAGACCGGCCGAGGCCGCGGACAGCGGGGCGGAGCAGGCTATTGCGGACCTGACGGCGCAAATTGCCACCTTACAGGAAGCATCCGCCGAGGCGCAGCGTGCCCTCGAGCGGCAGCTGACCGAGCGGGATCGCGAATTGGATCAGCTCCGCATGGACTTGGAACTTGCACGGCTTGCACCACCAGAGCCGACCTCATTGGGACCAAGTGAAGAAGAATTGCGGCTGGCCGAACTCGAAAGGCGTCGCGCAGCCGAAGCCGAGGCCCGCGCAGAGCGTATCGCGTCTCCTATGATCGCGTTCTCCGGGATGGGCGCGGGTGCGGATAGGGAGAACACGCTGGAAGCCGCACGTCTGAATGCAGATGAAGCCTTTGTGCGCTCGGGCGCACAACCTGCGCAGGTGACACGTGCCGAAGTGATCGCGAACCCATCGAACACGGTTGTTCAGGGCACCATGATCCAGGCCGTGACAGAGACGGCCCTCGACAGCACACTGCCCGGCGCGATCCGCGCCATCGTCTCGGAAGACGTCCATTCTATCGATGGAACGCGTATCCTGATCCCGCGCGGCGCACGGCTGATCGGGCGCTACCGTTCCGATGTCGCACTCGCCCAATCGCGCGTCATGGTCGCCTGGGACCGGATCACCTTGCCGGATAATCAGACCGTGCAGATCAGCGCCTTCGGTGGAGACGAACTCGGCCGTACTGGCACCACCGGGTTTGTCGACACCCGTTTCGCGCAACGCTTCGGCTCGGCCGCGCTGATCTCTTTGATCGGCGCCTTGCCTGCGGCCGCAGCGGGTCAAATAGACAGCGAGGCGGCGGCCGATGTTGCGAGTGATGTCGGCACGGACCTGCGCGATAGCACGCAAAGCGTGATGCAGGACTATCTGGCGATCCGGCCAGTGATACATGTCGATCAGGGTACACGGATCACGGTCATGGTTGATCGTGACCTGGAGATTTTCTGACATGGCTGCAAGTTATCTGGAAGCGTCGCTCGACCGTTTCGGCCCCGAGGTCCTGCGCGACGACACGATCGAGATCTGCATCAATCCCGACGGACAAGTCTGGGGCGAATTCCAGGGCGATCACTTCATGCGAGGTCTCGGCAGCCCGCTGAGCCAGACTGAGATCAAGGACCTCGGCAACCAGATCGCCTCCGCCGCCTCGACCACGCTCAGCACCAAGAAGCCTATCGTCTCGGTCTCGATCCTATATCGAGATCGCCCGATCCGCGCGCAGGTGATCCAGCCGCCGGCAGTCGAGGGCGGGTTTTCCATATCGCTGCGGTTCTTCTCCTCCCTGCCGCTTGAGAAGATCAAACTCGGTTTCCTTTTCGGCAAGGAACGCAGCCTTGAGGGTCTGCGCCGGGAACGGAACGCAGCGCTGCGCGATGTGGTGAGGTCCGGCGACATCGACGCCGCGCTGCGGTTTTGCGTCGAGAACAAGCTCAACATGATCGTCTCGGGCGGTACATCGACCGGCAAGACGGTCGCGGCGCGCAAGATCCTTTCGCTGATCCCGCCCGAAGAGCGGATCATCACCATCGAGGAGGCGGCCGAGCTGCGCCCCGAGCAGCCCAATGTCGTGACGTTGATCGCGGCCCGGGACACGGATGCCCGCAGTGCCGATGTGCTCTTGGCCTCAACGCTTCGCATGCGACCTGACCGGATCGTCCTAGGCGAAGTCCGCGGGCGCGAGGCGATGACGTTTCTCGAGGCAATCAACACCGGCCACGGTGGATCGCTGACCACGCTGCATGCCGAGACCCCACAACTTGCTGTTCGCCGCCTCGCCATCGCCGCCCTGAAAACGGATGTGCCGATGAACTACGCCGACATGATCGATTACATCGAAGGCTCGATCGACGTGATCATTCAGGCAGGCCGCCATGAAGGCGCGCGCGGAATCACCGAGTTCTTCCTCCCGGGTCAAACCACAGATTTGAACCTCGACACGGTCGACGGCAGAGGCAACAAGAGCCCCTCCGTTGCCGCTGAGTAAAAAAGGAACCCCCCAGATGCGAAAACTAATTCTCGCACTCATGCTTGCCGCCTTGGCGGGCCCTCTTGTGGCGCAGACTTCGCCGCAGGTCTCAAACGATCTCACAGTCAATATGTCGCCGCAACAATACCGGATCTGCAACGAACGTCCGGCGCGCCCGACCTGGATGGACGAAATCAATCCGCGTGAAGCTTACAAGGCAGCAGCTTTGATGGAGTTGTACGAAATTCGTGCCTGGGAGGAGATTGCAGAATCTGGCGACTGCAGCTGTGAAACCCGCTTTCCCGCTTGGGATAGCTCCGATGGCGAATATCATGAAAGGTATGCAGGCCTTAGCCAAGCCGAGCATTCAGCGTTTCGCCGCGACTGGATTGAAGTAAGGAAGCAACTCGAGCCGAGCGTGCGTACAATCTGCGAAGCTCAAGGCAACTGGTAATGGGCGTCGTCAGCTGGATGGTCGGAACGGCAGACGCGTTCCTTGTCGATGCGGCTGAGTCCCAGTTCGGGGCCGTGGCAAGCAATACCGGCACGATCGTCCTGCTGATGGTCACGCTTTCGCTAATCGGCGTCTGCATCAACATGGCATTCCAGTTCCGCAGCATGGATGGGGCCAGCTTCTTCTGGTACCTGATCAAGCTGACCCTTATCGGTCTGTTCGCCTTCAATTGGGCAAACTTCAATGCAGTAGCAAACGCAGTCATTGGAGGCTTGGACTACGTCGCTGGCGCACTGGTGTCTTCGGTTGGCGGCGGAGGAGCCGGAGCCACACACTTTGCCGGCGAATTCGACATCCTGATCGAAAAATTCAGCCAGTACCTGAATGCCATCGGCAGCAACCTGAACTGGATGACGGGCGCGATCCTAGGCGGAATCGGGCTTATTCTTTTGAGCTTCCTTGGCTTCATGACCGGCATCGTCCTCATATTCGCCAAGATGATGCTGACCCTCATGCTCGGCCTTGCTCCGATCATGATTGCATTGTCGCTCTTCGACGCGACCAAAGATTTCTTCCACAGATGGGTCTCGACGACAGTCAGCTATGCCTTCTACCCCATCGTAATCGCAGCAATGTTCTCTACCGTCGTCGGCATGGCGAATTCGCTGCTAGCCCAGCTCGGTGATCCGAACTCGGCAACCAACATCGGATCGCTGGTGCCGTTCTTCGTCATGGTGTTCCTGGCCAAGGGATTTGTGGCAGCAACACCCCTGATCGTGCGAGGGATATCGGGGAACCTGATGGTGGCGGCGACGCCTGCTGTTGCCGCTGGATCGATCGGGATCATGCGAGGGATCTTCAATACCGACGGCGTAAAGGGCAGGGCGCGGATCGGGGCGCTCCCGACAGGCGAAGCGATCGGGCGGGGTGCGGTGCAGGCACCTGCAGTCGTACGGACCGCTACAGTGACCGCCAGCGCGCAGCTAGTCAGGATGGCGGAACGGGCAAAACGGCTGAGAGGATAGACGTCGATGAGCTGACGTTCGCCAAGGCCTTCGGCAAAGCTCACAATGCGGACGAAGGGGCCGTTCAGAGGTCTGAATTCAACGGCCTCTTCAGATACCGACCTTTCGCTGATTTCTTAAGAATCTAGACAGTAAGTATGGCTCGGGTCTGCGAAGCCGCGGCCAAGCCTCCCCCATCGTTGACAGCATTGTGATCGGCGACGGTTTGCTTCATATCAGCGGTTGCTGATACCTTATTCCTTCCAAGCATTGATGGCAGGCTATGAGTTCGAAGGATAACCAAGAACAGCGGCGCCGGAGCGGACGGCCGCTCATGATTTTGCCTATTCTTCTGTTTGGGTTGCTGGGCGTAGTCTTCTACTGGGGCCTCTGGAACAACGACGACCGGTTGCCCTCGACGCTGATCGGAAGACCAATCCCGGAATTCGCGCTCCCGCCCATCGAAGGGCGGCAGGACGGCCTAGCCTCGGCGAACCTGCTAGACCAGGTTTCTCTCGTCAACGTCTGGGCGTCGTGGTGCGTCCCCTGCCGCACGGAGAACCCGCTTCTCGTCGATCTTGCCGAAGCGGGCACCGTTCCGATCTACGGTATCAACTACAAGGACAATGCCGAGGAGGCGCTGGGTTTCCTCGAAGAGCTCGGCGATCCCTTCACCCGCATCGGCGCGGACCGATCAGGCCGCGTTGCGATAGACTGGGGCGTCTATGGAGTGCCGGAAACATACATAATCGACGCCGAGGGGCGCATTGCATACAAGCATGTCGGCCCCTTTGATCAGGCCTCGCTTGAGGAGGACATTCTGCCGGTCGTGCGCCGGTTGCAGGCTGAGAGCGACCCGTGAGGCGACGTGACGTCCTTGCCGGAGTCTTGGCGCTTGCGGCAAGCCCTGCCTCCGCCCGACCACCGATCCCTAATCACGGGACTCCGCGTGATCTCCTGTCGCCGCCTTTCGTGGATGGAGATGGACGGAATCTGACGCTGGCGGACTTCGAGGGACGTGTCGTGCTTCTGAACATTTGGGCGACCTGGTGCCCGCCTTGTCGCGAGGAGATGCCGACGCTCGACGCGCTGCAAGCGCGCCTCGGCGGATCGGATTTTCATGTTCTGCCGCTGTCGATCGATCGGGCCGGTCTCGAACCTGTGCGCCGCTTCTACCGAGAGACCGGCATTCGCAACCTCGATCTCTATATCGCGGAGGATACGCGCGCGATGCTGGCCTTGGCCGTGGTGGGCCTGCCGACAACGATTCTGATCGACCGCATTGGGCGCGAGCGCGGGCGCCTCGCAGGCCCGGCCGAATGGAACAGCCCCGAAGCCGTTGCGCAGATAAGCGCTCTTATTGACGAACGTAAGCAATAGGACATGGAAAAGCACGACGACCGCGCCAGCCGTTCCGCTCCGTGCGCACACGTGGTGGCGGTCTACCGATCAGTTTGGAGATGTGGATTTGATTGAACTTTCCGCTCTTGGACTAATGGCGGCATTGCTGGCCGGTGCCGTTTCCTTTCTGTCGCCCTGCGTGCTGCCGCTCGTGCCCGGCTACGTATCCTACGTTGCCGGACGTACGGTCACCGGCAGTGCAGCGCCTTCGAAGGGGCGGGCCGTCTGGCTCAGCTTCTGTTTCGTCCTTGGCTTCTCCACGATATTTATCGCGCTTGGGGCCTCTGCCACCGCGCTCGGTCAGGCGCTGCTGCAGTGGCGCTACGAACTCAACCTCGTCGGCGGCGCGATCGTGATCCTGTTCGGTCTGTTCATGATCGGGGCAGCGCGCCTGTCGGCCATGGAGCGCGACCTGCGTTTTCATCTCGACCTGCCGGGCGGGCAACCGGTCGCCTCCTACGTGCTCGGACTCGCCTTCGGTTTCGGCTGGACACCGTGCATCGGGCCGATCCTCGGCGCCATCCTAACCGCCAGCGCGACAAGCGCGACGATTGGCGAGGGCGTCGCATTGCTTGCCTTCTACTCGGCCGGCCTTGGGATCCCGTTTCTGGTCGTCGCGGGGTTCACCGACAGTATTGCCGGGAGGCTGCGCGGCATCGGTCGTTGGGGTCGCCGCCTGCATCAGGCTGCGGGCGGCGTCATGATCCTGATGGGTTTGGCGATGATGACCGGGCGGTTGAGCGCACTGGCCTACTGGCTGCTGGACACCTTCCCTGTCCTTGCGCGGATCGGGTGAACAGATGCGACTGTACGAGAAACATATCCTCCCTCGGCTGACGCATCTGGCGATGGGCCAGGATCAACTTCTTCCCTACCGGCGCCGCGCCGCCTCCGGGCTGCATGGACGTGTGCTGGAGATCGGGATCGGCTCGGGCCTGAACCTTGCGCTCTACCCCGAGGCCGTGCGTCAGATCATCGGTGTTGACCCGTCGCCCGAACTCCTCTCTCGGGCCGCGCAAACCTCCCATGACATAAACATCCGCTTCCGATGACGGTGGGCCTCGCCATCGAGCCCCTGGATGCCCTTTTCGCCGAGCAGGGTTCTCTGGATACGCTTCGGCATCGAGCCTGCGCGCACGAGCCCATCCTCGGAATAGAAGACCTCCGCAGCTGCGGCACCAGTCATGCAGATCGTCTTTTGAAAGAGGATGCGGGTCTCGAACAGGTCGCCCTCAAGATCGCGGCATGTGTCCGGAATGAACTCATATGGGTTGCGCAGCAGGGCAAGCGTGCTGTCGATGCCCTTTGCGGATGGAATGCTGGACATCGATTATTTCCCCGTAACGTTTTCTTCTCGGTGGTTACGTTCGGGCTTGTTCTGCGCCGAGCGGAAGCTGTCCCAGAACAGCAGGGCCGCACCGCAGAAAATCGCCACATCCGCAAGATTGAAGGACGGCCAGTGGTATGTTCCGTAATGGAAATCCAGAAAATCCGGGACGGCCTGATAACGCAGCCGGTCGAGGACATTGCCGAGCGCGCCGCCGATGATCAGACCGAGAGCGGCAGCCGTCAGCCTGTCCGGCGCGCGCCACAACCAGATCAGCAGCCATGCCACGATCACGCCAGCAAGCGCGATGAGACCCCACCAAGGCACGATCCCGCCCAGCATACCGAAGCTGACTCCATCGTTCAGAACCCGCACGAGATTGAGAAAGGGTAGAACCTCGACGCCGCGCTCAAGCGCCGGTGTGTTCAGCGCAAGCGCCTTGGTACCCTGATCGAGGCCGAACGCCGCGATCGCGCAGAGCCCGCCCAGAACGCGGCTGTTCATGCCGCTGCCTTCAGATCGGCCCGCGCATCGCGGATGATTGCCCAAGACGAGTGCAGGAACAGTCCGGCGATGCCGAAGGCGACGATGAGGTCCGGCCAGGCGCTGCCCAGCCACGCCACGAGACCGGCGGCAACGACAACCGCCGCATTGCCGATGGCGTCGTTGCGCGAGAATAGCCAGACGGCCCGCATGTTCGCGTCGCCCTTGCGGAACCGCAGCAGCGGCAGAACGGAGATGACGTTGACGACAAGGGCGATCATGCCAAGCAGGCCCATTAGACCTGCATCCGGCGTCGTCCGTTCGAAGACTCGCACGATGGTCGTGCCGAGGACGCCAAGGCCGAGCAGGCCGAGGAAGATGCCTTGGATCAAGGCCGACCGTGCCCGCCAGGCGAGGCTCCAGCCGATGGCCAGCAGGCCAAGGAAGGTGATCGCGCCGTCGCCGATGAAATCGAGCGCATCGGCCTTCACGGCCTGCGATCCGGAAATGAAACCGCCGATCATTTCGAGGACCCCGTATCCCACGTTCAGGATCACGACGATCCAGAGGGCACGGCGGTAGGCCGGGTCCTGATGGGCGGGATTCGGCGGAATGTCTTCATCGCCCTCGATCCGGTCGAAGCCATAGCCTGTCACCGCGACTGCCTTTTCGATGTCCGGCAGGCGCACTTCGGGTGCAGTCAGTGTCATGATGTGCGTCGCGGCCGACACTTTCACATCGCCGGGCGCGACCCCGGCTGCCTGTGCCGCCCGCTCGATCTGCGCGGCATCCTTGGCGCAATCCATACCGGAAACCCGGTAACGGACGGGCGGGGCATCTGCCGTCAATCCGGCACTTTCGGTGTTGGCCATGGTCGCGCTATTCCTGCTAGGATGAATCAAAGAACAACATATCAGCGAGGAGTGATATGGCGCAATTCGTCGATGACCGCAAGAGCGCAACCATCGAGCGACGGGCGAAGCTGTTTCGCGGCTTCGCGGACCCGAGCCGCCTGGCCATCCTCGGTGCACTTTGTAACGAGCCATTGGCCGTTCACGAGCTCGTCGAGCGGACGAAACTATCGCAACCCAACGTCTCCAACCATCTGAGGTGCCTGCTGGAGTGCGGGCTTGTCGCCAGCGATCGCCATGGGCGTTTCATCCGCTACCGTATCAGCAGCCCGCGCATCACGGTTCTTCTGAGCGATGTGGACGCACTTCTCGACGTGGTCGCAGAGGGCGTTGAGGCGTGTGACAATTATCGTGAGGCGTGAGTCAGAACGGACGGCCGGTCGACTCGGCGCAGATCGGTTGGAAAGATGTTGTCCGTGTGCAGGGTCCGACCGGAATCCTGCTGAGGTTCGACAAGCTGGCTTCGGAAGAGACACCATTCATGTATCACTGCCACATCCTCGAACACGAGGATGCGGGCATGATGGGGCAGTTTACGGTCACATAACAGGACCCCACCCGCTCGACACCGGGCGTCGTCAAGAGCTTACGTCTTCTTGCGGCGTTCTATCAGGTGCCGGTGTCGCCTTGTTGAAACGCATTACGGAGTATGTCTAGACCCGAACGGAGAACACCTCGCTAAGCTGCGGGTCCGCCGAAGCGGCCGTCCAGTCGCTCGGCAGCATTCGTCAAAAAGGGCTCGGAGCCGTTATTCGCCGCGCCTTGCGCGAAGGTCCGCAGTTGAGAAACTCATCCATGCTCCGCAATTATCGTCCTAGTCGTTTGAACGGCGGATTCCAGCGCCGCCCGGTTAGCACCCCTGATCCCCAATCCCTCGACATCAAGTGACAGCTGACCCTGGCCACCACCTGTCGCAGCAGCCCGAGCCGCTCGGCTGCGGGCTTTCCCTGAACTCCCTGGATTAGTCGTCTTTGCGCTCGGCGCATTCGCGCCGACGTCCCGCGCGACATTTGCCGCCCGCATCTCTTGCAGTTCCTGCTTCAGCCTCTCCACCGTCTCGCGGGTCTCGGTCATCTGCCGATCCCGCCGCAGGCCGTCCTCGTCCGGATACGGGAAACTCCCCGATTGACCGGCGTGCAGAACCTTCAACACTGGGTCCTCGAAATACTTCACCCTTCTTGCCCGGATCGGCATCTGCGCGTCGATCACGAGGATGACCTCGTCGAGGTCCATGCGTCGGGCCTCATCCTCGGTCAGGAGCGGGGTATCTTCTGTCCTCTCCGAGACGCTGCGCCCTTCGAATGGGTTGCGTCCAACAGCGCGGGAGCGGGTCACCACCCGCTTGGTGGTCTTGCCGACAGCCTGGCTCAGCTCCTCGATGGTCTTCTGCTCGGACGGGGTGAGGTAGAGCTTCACGCCGGCGCCGCCCTGAAGCGACCTGCGGGTGTTCTCACCATAGATCTCGTCCAACGCGGGAATCGTCTGGGTCACGATGGCGAGATTGCCGCCGAAAGAGCGCAGCGTCTTAATGCTCTCGGCGACGATCGGCATTTTCCCGAGCCGGTCAAACTCGTCGAGCATGATCATCACGGGCCAAGGCTCGTCATCGCCGGGTTCCTGTGCTTGCAGCGAGGCAATCAGGTCCGAGAAAAAGAGACGGATCAGCGGGGCAAGCGGTCGGATCATCTCTGACTCGACCACAAGATAGATCGCATGTGGGCGGCGGCGGATGTCCCGGAATGAGAAGTCAGAGGTCGCGGTGGCCGCGTCGATCGCGCGGTTGTCCCAAGTGTCGAGACCCGATGTCATCAGGAGGGAGAGGTAGGAAGTGAGGGTGTCGTTGTTGGTCGATGCCATACGCTCGAAGATCAGTTTGGCCGACTTGTTCTTCACCTCCTGCGAACGCTTCAGGTATTCCTTCTGCTTGTCGCCCCCCGAGGCTGTGATGCGATAGATCTCGCCGATGGTCGGCACGCCGCGCTCGAAGGCCAGCATACCGGCCGCCACGAAGAGGTCGATACCCCCGGCCAAAAGCCCGCTCAGCTTTTCGTTGTCGGTCTGCAGGAAGAGCTTCGCGGTGAGTTTTAGCTCCATCTGCTGCCGGTCAGGGTTGGTCATGGCCGCGATGCGCGCCAGCGGGTTGTAACGGTGGGTCGGTCGATCCCAGTCGGTCGGCGCGAAGCGGAAGACCTTGTCACCCATGCTGGCGCGGAAGCGCGAGGTCTCGCGGAAGTTCTCGCCTTTCACGTCGAGTACCACGGCAGAGCCTTTGTAGGTGAGCAGATTCGGGATCACAAATCCCACGCCCTTGCCGCGGCCCGTGGGCGCCACGATCAGTGCGTGGGGGAAGGTTTTTGAGACAAGGAACGGGCGCTTGGACTTCGGGGAGCCAAGCTTGCCCAGAAGGAAGCCGCCACCGGGCTTGGCAAAGAAACCGTTCCTCTTCATCTCGCTGCGGGTCTGCCAATGCGTCGTCCCGAAGCGGGTCAATGCATCCCCCAGAAGCGTGACGCTCAGCATCAGCGATGCCAGGCCGAAGCCGCCAAGGATGAGGTTCACCCAGAGGAAGTCCTTCGGCGCAGACTGAGACAGACCCCGATATTCGCGGGCGAGTAGGGTGACGTCGAAACGCGTGGGTGAAAGCCCATAGCGGAACATGACAAAGCCGGTCGCCACGACATAGCCCATGGCGAGACCGACCAGCACGAGGCTCAACACACCGAGGGCAATCTTGCCTTTATCCATGGGTGATCCCCTTCTCACCATGTGCCGCGGCGTGGCGCGCGCGCTGCGCCTCGATCTGCTCTTCGGCCAGAGCATCGAGAACGCGCTCCATGGCCGGGCCATGCGCGGTGACCTCGCTGCCTTGAAGATAGGTCTTGGCGAGTTCCAGCTGGCGCAGCGGATCCTCGGTGAATGTGTCCAGGACGTCCGCGTTACCGGCCCGCAGTGCGTCGATTGCGTCGGGGCTTAGCCGTTCGTTGACCTGCCGGACGATGTCCTGCTGCTCTGACTCGGAGAGCGGGCCCTCGACGTCGGCGTTTTGCACAAAGGCCATGACCGTTGGCGCGGTCTCTTCCAGATAACGGCGCTCGGCGTAGTCTTGTCGCGCCTGGTCCTCGATCTCGAAACTGCGCTCGCTGATATAGGCACGCGACGCGCCGAGCGAACGAAGGTGGTTGATTTCGCCCCTAACGGCCTGCCCGAATTCGTCATCCGACATCTCCGTGCGATATCGGGCGAGGGTGCGGAGCTCTTCCGTGATCGGACCGAGATGATCCGAAGGATCCCGCAAGGCGAGGTCCATGTCGCCAGCATGAAGCGTGCGGTCCTGCGCCGATACCGCATATTGCGGCGGCATTCGACTGTCAGTCATCTGTTCCCAGGCCATCGAGGCCAATTCGGCATGCTGCGGAGATCTCTGCGCATAGGCGCCGAACGCGACGCGGGCCTCTTCAACCTCCACGGCGCCGGCCCGCCTTACAGACGGGTCGTCGGAGAACGGATGATCGAAATCCGTCCGGCGGAACTGCGCCACCAGCGCCCTGAACGCCTGCCGCTCCGATGGGGCAAAAATGTCGGGCCCGTCCTTCACGAGATCACCCCCTGGTGCCGCCAACCGCTCACCGAGCACTTCCTCAGCGTCATCCACCTCGTCGATCTCGGTTGGCGCGCGAAGGACGCGCACGTCAGTCAGGACATCGCCCAACCGAACATGCACGGCTTCCAGCTTGTCGAGCGCTTCTTCCCGGTCCGCAGGTTTATCGAGATCTAGGTCGCTTGCTTTGGCAATCCCCTGCAGATCCTGTGCCAACCACTGGCGCTCCAGTGCGGCATTGCCTGCCCCTTCCCGCAGGCGCGCGGCCACAGCCTCGACATCGATGCCCGTGCCTTGCAACGCCTCGGCCAGCTTTGGTGCCACCTCTCCATCGTCAAGACGCGCGAGGTGATCTTCACTTAAGTTCGGCCTTGCATAGATGCCGTCCCGGGACGGGGCATCGACCAGGGCGGCGGAGCGATCCCCGAGCGGGTTCAAATGCGCGACCGAGGCCAGAACGTCGGTCAGCTTGCGCTCGATCACCGGCCTCTCGGCCGCCGGCGCCCTGTCGATCGCCGCCTCGATCTGGCGAATGTTCTGAGAAAACTCGGTGATCAGCGTGTCGAACGCTGCTTCGTCTTGGGACATGTAGATGGCTCCGTCAGATTGAATCTGACCGCCACTGGCAAGGATGGTGCTGGCCCGCTCGAGCGCTTCGGCCACGTCGTCGAAATTCGAACGTGACGCCTCCGCCGCGAGCCCACGGTAGATCAACGCCTTGTGCCTGACGGTTTCCAGAGCGGCCCCCAGGTCAGCGCCGGTTCTCTGGCGCTCAACTGGGGGACGACCTTCGTCGCGAGCCTTGTAGATTTCATCGATCTCGGCGCGGTAGGTCGTGACGCCGCGATCCAGACGACGCGTCGCCTCGAGGCGGATCCCATGAACTTGGGCCGCCTCGACCATCGCCTCGCGAAAGGCGTCGTAGTTGAAGTGATGATCCTTCCCGAGAAAGAACATTTCGCCATCCTTGCTGCGGCGGTTCAGAACGATATGCGCATGTGGATGCGCGCGATCTTGGTGTATTGCAGCAATATAGTCGAATTGCGACCCCTCACCTTGAAAGAACCTCTCGCAGACCGCCTGGGTGATATCGCGCACCTCTTCACCCCTGGCCCCAACCGGGAATGCCATCAGCAGATGCGACGTATGGCCAAGCTTGGGGCTGTAGCGCTCGTTCCACTGGTTCTCGAACCGCCGCGCCACTCGGTTGATCTCGGCTTCCGAGAGCTGCTTCTTCCCGTCATGGGTGCCGCGACTGTCGAGGATATGGGTCGACTTTGTTGTGAGATATGTGAGCTGCGCCCGTAGCTGCGCCCCGGTGTGGCAGCCCCCTTTCGAGATCGCCTTGAAGATCGCTGGCGAATAGCCGCGCGCGGCCCGAACCATCTGCGCGCCCTTGGAAAGCCCCTGCCAGGATCCCGAAACCCGGCTCCAGCCGCGGTCGAAGAGCGCCGGGTCGATGCCCCGGGCCCGATCACTCCGCGCCATTCTCATCCCTCTCGGCGAGGCCCGCCAAGGCAGAGCTGATCTCAAGGTCCAGCAGGCTGCGCCGCGCACGCGACATCTCCTGGACCTGATCGGCCAGATCGAAGACCAGACCCGCAAGGGCGCGGACGTCACGGTGACTTGAGGCCGGGTAGGACAGTCTCTCGCCCCGCACCTTGGCCTCGTTCAAACGTCGCGCGATCTGGTTCACGTTGTTGCCGACCCGGTTGAGCGCGGCGCCGAGATTGCGCAACTCGTCACACATCTCGTCGTCGGGCAGGAAGACACCTTCGGCCGCCAGCATCAGTCGGCGCATGGCATCCGAGCGGTGCGCAATCCCGCGCCGCGACAGCGCCGCGTCGAACCGGCGCAGGTCGTCGTCCGAGACCCGGATCCCCACAACCCGCGATCGGCTGCCGTTCGCTGTCTGACGCTCACCCCAGTGGTTCACCACGTTGTAGATCGTCTTCAGGCTGACATCGTAGTGGGCTGCCAACGACGCCGCGGAGACGCCGTTCCGGCGGTCCTGGGCGATGGTCGATCGCTCGATCTCTGACAGTCTGCGGCGGCGGGGCATTTTGAAGTTAACGTTCCTATTTCTTGCCAACTTCGTACAAGCCCGCCGACTCCCAACGCAAGTGGAGTCGGCCATAAGGGCTTGTACTCAATGTAGAAAATCGCCCTGCAGGGGCGATTTCCCGTCCCTTGTCAAATGGATCGCGCTTCGCGCTCATTGCACCACGCGATGCGGTCCCCGCATCGCGCATCGCGTCTTTTGCACCCCGTCTCTTGCACCCCGCAAGACGGGTTTTGCTGCGTGCCAACCGTCTCGCGTCACCCGCAGAACGACATAGGCGAGACTGCCTCCCGTCGTCTGGAGCGCGCTATCCGTCACCTGCATTCCGTCCGCAGCACATCGCCAAGCGCATCCCGACATTTGGAGGGTGTGTGGTGCCCCGCGACGAATGCTGAAGGCGCCTCGGCAGACGTCGCACGGTCATCGCACAACGCCGCCCGCTGCATGCCAAACGCGGGTCGCATCCCGACTTCTGCTTGACCCCTCCGCCTCATGCCTTTAGCGACATTTTTGCATTATCGTTGCGATTCACTATTTTTGCGGAGGATCAGAATGCCGAACGAAAATCTTGTGGTGATCGCAGCGATGGCCCGGAAAGGGGGCAGTGGAAAAACGACGCTTTCGCGCGCCTTGATCAGCGCCGCGATCGCCGCCGGACGCAGAGTGATGTTGATCGATACGGACAGCACGAGAGTACTCGGGGCCTGGCATGCTCGGGCGGAAGCCGGTGGGCTGAGTTCGCCGCTTCTCTGCTCGGCCACCGTCGAAAGCGTGGCGGATGTCGAGGACCAGATCGATCAGGTCTACATGGCAGGCACAGCAGACTTCATCTTCATCGATACCGCAGGGGTCGGTGCCGAATGGTCAGACGGCATCGCGGTGCTTGCGGACCACATTGTGACGCCCGTCATGCTGTCAACGTCTGATTTCGATGTCGGAGCGCAGACTTCTGATTGGTTTGAGAAACTGAAATCCCGTGTTGACGACCCCTCCAGCCTTCCGCGCCACCACGTCGTCCTCAACATGGTCGACCCGAAAACGACCCGTGCTGACGCCGCCCTGATTGAAGAAGCGCTCACCCGTTTTCCGGTGATTGAGACCGTCATGATGCGACGAAACACTTACAAGGAGATGGATCAGAAGGGGCTTCTCCACGCCTTGGCGCTGAAAAAGCAATCTGATCCAAACCCTCTGATGCGTCCACATGTACGTCATGTCGTCGAGGCGCTCGAGGAGGCGACGGACATCCTCAACAACATTCTTGCTGCGTGAGGACAGTCGATTGCGCAAGAAGATCCCGACCATCACCAGGCCCGACCCAGCCTACGCCGCCACCCTGCAAAAGGGTGACCGCGAGATTCTCGGGAAGGAAGATGAGGCACAGATCACAGCAACAAAGACAGGCACCCCAGCCGCTGACGTTGACGCTGATCGGCACGAGTCAGAGCGTGTGCCGGCAGGTACCGTGGCGCCGCACCAAGTCACCGCGGAAAGCTCTGACCCGCATACCAGCCTGAGAGCTCCCGTATCGGCGCGCGCTTTGAGCCCGACCCGGAAGATCGACATCAGGGTCAACGCACTCGAACGACAAGAAGCAGCGCTAGAAACTTGTGGTGTTGAGCCAGCACATGTGGTGCGTGCCGCCCTGCGCCGTGCAGTCAAAGGCTGGCAACTGTCGCCGGTCTTCGCCCCAGTCGCAGAGGAGCGACGCACTCGAAACACGCAGTGGCAGGCCCGTACATCTCTGGCAGTAGATGCGGCCAGCCTGGGTGTCCTCCTCCGGGACCACGACCCCCTCGACGTCTTGAGTAAATGGGCCCTGATCCGCGGCCAGGTGGAACCACGCATATGGGGCGAGATCGACAAGATCTTGGAAGAAGTTGCTGTTCGTGCTGCATCGCCGCATGAACCGCACGCACCGTAAGATACCTATCTGAAAAGATAACTTGCATTTTGCCGGTGGATTTTCGCCCACCCGGGACGGTTCATCTTGCAGTTGCAGAAACCTAGTCCTAACACCAGCTAACAGGAATTTCAGACCTCAGTAGTGCCGAGTTGCGAGGTCCATTTAGGAGGAACGCATTATGAATACGAAGCCCCGCCTGACTGGCGAACCGATCATGCGCATCCTCTGCAAGACATCTGAAAATCTGGTTGGCTACCTTTACCAATGGAACAATGGTGACGTGCAGCCTGCCTGGTTCGACGGCGCCATGGCGGACGTTCTCTATGAACCATTCATTCAAGCGCCGGAACAAAACCCTGTCGATCCGAAGACCCCCAGACCGCGTCAGCAAGATCTGACGCACCTTGAAAAGGCCTAGCTCAAGGCCTCGCGTCGGTTTGTGGGTCATACCATCCCGCAGGTCCTTTGAGCGATAGAGTTGACTTCTATGCCTCAGAGGTGATCTAGATATGAGTTATAGAAAGGATGTCTATAACTCATGGCTTGGAACTGGACGCTGCCCGATTGGCCGGATTTCCGGTATGACGCCTCCGCTCTGGAGGCGTTCGAGCAGAAGTTTCTGCTGTCGTCCGGAGAAATCCTCGGCGCGGTCCATCATGTCAGCCAGCCGGAGCGCGAGCAACTCCGCATCGAACTTCTCAGCGAGGAAGCGATGCAGACGAGCGCCATCGAGGGTGAAATCCTCGATCGGCTCAGTGTCCAGTCTTCGCTGCGCCGCCATCTGGGCCTCGATCCGGACAGCTACCCTGCCAAACCGCGCGAACAGGGCGTCGCGGAAATGATGGTCGACGTCTATTCCAATTTTGCAGAGCCGCTGACCCATGAGACACTGTACCGCTGGCATCGGATGCTACTGTCCCATGACCGTCGGTTGGAAATCATCGGGGCCTACCGACAACATGCCGAGGCGATGCAAATCGTTTCCGGCCGCCTTGACCGGCCGACGATCCATTTCGAAGCGCCGCCCTCGGAGCGGGTCATGCCTGAGATGGAGCGATACGCGGATTGGTTCAACAAGACCGGGCCGGGGGGAGCAGAGCCGCTTCCAGCGCTGACGCGCGCAGGGCTAAGCCACCTCTATTTCGAGAGCATCCACCCATTCGAAGACGGCAACGGCCGCCTGGGTCGCGCCCTCGCTGAAAAGTCTCTGGCGCAGAACATTGGCCAGCCGACCCTCATCTCGCTCGCCTTCACCATCGAGAAGGAGCGCAAGGCTTACTACGACCAGCTCGAGCAGCATCAAAAAACGCTCGACGTGACCGATTGGCTCGTCTGGTTCGCAGAAGTTGTCTTGAAGGCCCAACAGGCAACACTCGACCGCGTCGGCTTCTTCATCAGCAAGGCACACTTCTACGATCGTCACAGGGACCAGTTGAACGAACGCCAGGCCAAGGCCATCGCTCGAATGTTTCGGGAAGGCCCTGGCGGTTTCAAAGGCGGCCTCAGCGCCGACAACTATCTCAAGATCACCGGAACTTCACGCGCAACCGCAACCCGCGACCTGCAGGATCTGGTCGAGAAAGGTGCGCTCAGCCGAACCGGTGAGCGACGCCATACGAGGTACTGGTTGAACCTGAATGAGCGGAGGCGATCGCATTGACAGAAGTGCGTCCGATCAAACGACACCCTTCCCTTGGCGGGCCGCCCGTCTGGGATTTTTCCAAGTGCACGGATCTGGGGCACCTGCTAAATCTACAAAAAGCAATAAGGAAGTTACGATTTGAGCAGTGAGATCGCAAGCCAGGGAAGCCTATTCACATCTGACTTTCTGACCGAAACCATTCAAGGCGTTTCGGAGTGGAACACCCTCGGGAATGCTGATCTCGACCGTTTCGAAACATCTCTTCGATCGATCTTTGAAAACTTCCCGATTTCCCAGACACCCAACGAAAGTCAGACCGAAGACGATCTGATCTGGCCAATCCTAGAAGCGCTTGGCTGGACACAATCCCTTCGCCAACAAAATCTATCGCCGCGCGGGCGCGAAGACGTGCCCGATGGTTTGCTTTTTGAGAGCGCCGAGACAAAGGCCAAGGCGAACGGCTTTCCCGAAGAGTGGAAGCGATACGAGTTCGGCCGCGCCGTGGTCGAATCCAAGAGATGGGCACGCCCCCTTGATCGCCGCTCCGGCCGGCGCGGGGAAGAAACCGCCCCATCAACCCAGATGCTCCGCTACTTGCGCCGCATCGACGATATCACCAATGGCGCACTACGTTGGGGCATTCTGACCAACGGCTCGAAGTGGCGGCTGTATTTCTCGGGTGCGCGATCGGTATCCGAGCAATTCTTCGAGCTCGACATCGCCGCGATCCTGGACTTGCCAGGGCACAATGAGGGGCTTTTTGCGCTCAATGAGGCTGATCGCCGCCACTGGCTGAAGGTCTTCTACCTTGTGTTCTGCCGCGAGGCATTCGAGCCTGCGGGGGCTGATCCGCGCACCTTCCATGAAAAAGCCCTCGAAGAAGGCAAGTTCTACGAAGAGCGCGTTGCCGAAGACCTCTCAAACAAGGTTTTCGGGGAGGTGTTCCCCGATCTGGTCCGCGCCATCGTCAAGGCCGCGCCCGAGGCTGATCTTCAAGAGGTGCGCGAAGCCGCCCTGATCCTGCTCTATCGCCTCTTGTTCATCCTCTATGCCGAAGACCGCGACCTCTTGCCGGTCAAGGATACGCGCTATGACGATTATGGGCTGCGCAACAAGGTGCGCCTTGATGTCAAAGAACGCAAAGACAATGACGACGTCTTCTCGGATACGGCCGCGCGCTATTGGGGAGCGATGGCCGACCTTTTCCTGGCGATCGATCAAGGCGACGCGTCGATAGGCTTGCCGCCCTACAATGGCGGTCTGTTTGACCAGGGGCGCCATGCGATCCTAACCAATATCCGCATCCCCGATGCAGTCATGGCGCGTGTGATCGACGCACTTTCCTTTGAGCTGACGCCGGTGGGGCGCAAATATATCAACTACCGCAACCTCTCGGTGCAGCAGCTTGGTTCGATCTATGAGCGGCTCCTCGAATACGAGGTGACGCGCGACGGCGAAGATATCACCGTTCAGCCCAACATCTTCGCGCGCAAGGGGTCGGGCAGCTATTATACGCCCGATGACTTGGTGCAGCTCATTCTTACAGAGACCCTTGAGCCGCTTGTGGAAGAGCGAAAACGTGCGTTCAAAGACAAGATCGAAGAGCTAGGGCAAGGGGATCTGCCAGATCATCGCAAGATCGGGCAGCTTAAGCGCCTCGATCCCGCGACCGCGCTTCTTGACCTCAAAATTTGTGACCCGGCTATGGGCTCCGGCCATTTTCTCGTAAGTCTGGTGGACTTCATGGCCGATCAGGTGATTGCAGCCATGGCAGAGGCCGAGCTCGATGCGCCCGAGGAGTGGGGGGACTATATTTCTCCGCTTGGCGAGAGGATCGATACGATCCGCAACACCATCCTTGCTAACGCTGACGAACGGAGCTGGACGATCGACGAGGAGCAACTCGACGATCGGCACATCATTCGCCGGATGGTCCTAAAGCGCTGCATCTACGGCGTCGATAAGAACCCGATGGCAGTCGAACTCGCGAAGGTAGCTCTGTGGCTCCACACCTTCACCGTGGGTGCACCACTGTCTTTCCTGGATCACCACTTGCGGTGCGGGGACAGCCTTTTTGGATCATGGGTCAAGAGCGGTATCGACAAGGCCGCGACATACGGCACACCGCTCCTTCTGCACGAGCCCATGAGACGAGCGCTCCGGGCAGCCTCAAAGATGCAGATTGTCGAAGGTCTGACAGACGCTGAGATCGCCGAGGCGCATCGTTCGGCCGACGTGTTTGCCGAGGTGCAGGAGATGACCGCGCCCCTCGACGCTCTATTGAAATTTATCCACACGCTGGAATGGATCGGCGTCAAAGACAAGGCAGGAAAAGCCGCGTTGAAAGTCTTTTTCGACGGTCAGTTTGGTGATCCTTTGGCCATTGCCATGGGTAAACGCGATCCCCGGATCAAACGTGACGCCGACAAACGGTTTGCTGAAATACTCGAAGAAGCACGAACTTTGATTGCCGAAGAAAACTTCCTCAATTGGCAGGTCGCTTTCCCTGGTATCTGGTCCGATTGGGAAGATGACCTGCTGAATGGTGGGTTCGACGCAATTGTCGGCAACCCGCCTTGGGACAGGATCAAGCTTCAGCAAGTCGAGTGGTTCGCCGCGCGCCGTCCGGAGATAGCAAGGGTTCAACGTGCCTCGGACCGGAAAGATCTGATCGCCGATCTGCAGAAGGCTGGCGACCCGCTCGCAGCGGAGTTCGAAAAAGCGAATGCCCGCGCAGAAACGACCAGCCGGATGGCGAGAAGGGGAGGAGATTACCCTCTACTTTCTGGTGGCGACACGAATTTCAACTCACTGTTTGTTGAAAGGGCGCGAAAGATAGTCGCCCCTGGCGGCATCGTCGGGCTGCTGATCCCATCTGGTATCGCCACTGAAACCAGCTCGCAGGAGTTCTTTTCGCAGCTGATCGAAGGTCATGCCGCGTCTTGCTATTTCGACTTCTTCAACAAGCGGGCCGCCGGACCCCTCTTCTTCCCAGACGTCTACTACCGTTTCAAGTTCAGCGTCCTTGTCTTCTCAGGAGGGGACAAGACTTTCGACCAATGCCGCTTTGCCACTTTTGTTCGGGATATTGCCGAACTGAAGGACTCCCGCAAAGTGTTCAGCATGGGTGTCGATCACTTCAAACACGTCAATCCGAACTCGAAGACCGCACCGGTTTATCGAGCTACCCGAGACCGGGAAATCTCGACTGAGATCTATGACAGGTTTCCCGTGCTCGTAGATCGCTCGTCGGGCGATGAAGTCAAAGCCTGGCCAGTCCAGTACGCCACTCTCTATCACATGGCCAACTCTTCGGACCAGTTTCGGACTGCCAAGGAGTTGCACGAAAAGGAAGGCGCTTGGCCAGAAAGCGGCGGGGTCTGGGGCAGCTCGCAGGGAACGTGGGTGCCGCTCTATGAAGGCAAGATGGTCCAAGCGTTCGATCATCGCGCGTCCGGTATTACGACCGTTGATGCAAATCTCCACCGCAGCGGTCAGGGAGCCGCAACCACAGACGAGCAAAGGCATGATCCGAACCATGTTATTGCACCGCGCTACTTTGTACTCGATCCCGGCGATCTGCGCGTTGAGTTGGCGATCAAGGATGTCACATCCACGACGAATGCCCGGTCCCTGATTTCCTGCATCATCCCGCCGTTCGGTGCCGGACACACCCTTCCAATCTTGCGGATCGAAATCGAAGACGCAAAAAAACGTGCAGAAGCCCAAGCCATACTGGCCGCATCGCTCAACAGCACCATGGTCGACTTCGTTGCCAGGACCAAGATCCTGAGCAACCACGCAAGCTGGTACATTCTGGAACAGCTTCCGATGATCCCACCCGCAGAGTTTCAATCGACACGATTTGGCAGCAAGTCCGCGTCGCAGATCGTGTGCGAAACCGTATTGGAGCTGACCTACACCTCCCACGACATGGCACCGTTTGCGCGCGATCTGGGTTACATCGATGACGCAGGGGCAGTCCGCCCCCCGTTTGTTTGGGATGAAAACAGACGTGCAATGCTGCGCGCCAAGCTCGACGCGCTGTTCTTCATTCTATACGGCCTCACCGATCGTGACGATGTCCGCTATGTCTTCTCGACCTTCCCAATCGTTGAACGACAAGAGGAAGACGCCTTCGGTGAGTTTCGAAGCCGCGAGCTTTGCCTTGCCTGGATGAACGCGCTCGCCGCCGGAAACCCCGACGCGGAGATCAGGCTATGAGCAACGTCAACGTCAAACGCGCCGTCGAGAACATCCGATCCGGAACAAACGTCTACACCCCGCTAGTCGAAACCATCGTGAACGCGATCCAGGCCATCGAAGCCGCATCCATCGAGAAAGGCCGCATCGATATCCTCGTGAGACGGTCGAACCAACAGGAACTTGAAGGCGGCCAGCCGCCCGTTGAGAGTTTCACAGTCATCGACAACGGTATCGGCTTCAATGACGAGAACAGGGATTCATTCGACACCCTGTACTCCGACCACAAGATTGCCCAGGGCGGGAAGGGATTTGGGCGCTTCACCTGTTTGAAATACTTCGACGACTTGCTTATCGAGAGTGTTTTCCAATACGAAGAGGGACGGAAAAAGCGCGCCTTCAAAATGGGCAAGCAAACCGACATCATCGTCAATGAAAGCATTGAAGAATGTCCTTACGGCGACATCGGGTCGCGTGTCACCATGCGCAAGGTCAAGCGAGCGTTTCCGGACAAGAAGGTCAAGACGATAGCTCGCACACTGGTGGAGCGGCTTCTGCCGTACTTCATCGACGCCGACTATCAGTGTCCAGAGATCGGGATTTCCGAGGAAGACGGAACAGGTCGGATCATCCTTAACGATTTTGTCAGCAACCAGCTGGCTGCGATGATCAAGGAGATCCCGCTTCAAGATGGTAGAATCGTTCTGGGATCTGAGGACAAAGAGCAGACATTCCAAGTTCGAGTATTCAAGCTCTACTCACCGCGAAATCAGAAGAGCAAGATCAGCTTGGTTGCAGACCGCCGAGAGGTCACAGACACGGCAATCCATAGCTTCGTGCCAGAATTCGTTGACGAATTTTTTGAAGAGGGGTCATCCGAAGGCGAAGAACGGGATCGCAACTACATCGTCAAGGCGTATGTCTTCGGCCCATATCTCGATGCCAACGTATCGCTCGAGCGTGGTGGTTTCGATTTCCCAAAGGGCGAAGACCTGCTTCATCCTATCTCACAAGCCGAAATCGAGCAGGCAGCAGCGTACATCGCACGCGACGCCCTTGGTGATACAATCACCGCGAGACAGGAGAAGAAACGCACACAGGTGCGCAGCTACGTCGAAGATTCTGCGCCTTGGCACCGGACAATCGCGGAAGACATCGACCTGTCGTCCATGCCCTACAATCCCACGCCTGAACAGATTGAGACAGTATTCCAGAGGGAGAAGTTCTCTCAGGAAGTCGCCATCAGGCAGCAAGTTGATAAGATGCTCAGTGAAACGGACGCAGCTGGACTTAAAGATGGCCTGCCCAAGATACTGGATCAGATATCAAGGACCAGCCGAAACGACCTGATCCACTATATTGCACTACGAAAGCATGTGCTCACTCTCTTCGGAAAAAGCTTTGAGCTCACGGATGACCTAAAGTACCCGTCCGAAGGCACCGTCCATGACATCATCTTCCCTCGAAAAGGCGATTCCGCGGCCACGGCCTACGATGATCACAACCTCTGGATCATAGATGAGCGCCTTAATTTCACGTTTTTTGTGCACTCAGACAAACCCTTGGACGGAGGAACGTCTGAGCGTCCTGACATCCTCGTATTCGACAAGCCGGTATTGTTCCGGGGCGATAATGAGGCGAGCAATCCGATCACCGTTTTCGAGTTCAAAAAGCCTGGGCGCGATGATTTCGCGAACCCGTCGTCGAAAGAAGACCCGGTCCAGCAGATCGTTCGATACGTGAACAGCATTAAGAAAGGGAAGTTCAAGACTCCGAAAGGACGCCCAATTCAAGTCGCTGAAAACACCCCATTTTATGGCTACGTTATGTGTGAAATCACAGAGAAGGTCAAAGAATGGCTAAAAATGGAGAAAGACTTCACTCCCATGCCGGACGGCGGGGGATGGTTCAAATGGTTCGGCAACAACAATCTCTACATGGAGGTTTTGAGTTGGGACAAAGTCCTGCGGGATGCCGAGATGCGGAACCGCGTGTTTTTCCACAAACTGGGTATCGATTGAATGGCAAATCTAGCCGTTTGACCGCGCCTCGTATCCGCGGCGCTTCTTCGTCGCCGTTAGCTTCATGAGCGCCGTGACCGCTCTACCCTCGTCCGGGTGCTGTTCGACTAGCATCTGCCCTCGAAACCCGATACGGCCCCATTCCCGCACGAGGCATGCGCCGCCAAACAGGTCCGGCTGAACGCTCATTCGATAGAAGCGCCGCATGTTGAGAGACGGGTCGATCCGCTTGAGATCGACCGTCGTCGGGAACACTTCCATTTGCTGCGATGTGTCGAACATGTTGTTGATGCCTCTCTCCAAACCACAATATCAAGCGCTCTTCGACGTTTCCACAATGTTCTGTCCCGGATTGAAGTCGGGGGCTCACGCCCCCTTCTCGAACTTCATGACCGGGATGCCGAGCTTCTTGGCCTTGTCGGCGAGGTTTTCCTGGATACCGGTTCCGGGGAAGACAAGGACCCCGACCGGGAGCACATCCAGCATCGCGTCGTTGCGCTTGAAGGGCGCGGCCTTGGCGTGCTTGGTCCAGTCGGGCTTGAAGGCCACCTGCGTCACGCCCCGGGCTTCGGCCCATTTGGCGGCGATGAGCTCTGCGCCCTTCGGGCTGCCACCGTGCAGGAGGACCATGTCGGGATACTTGGTCCGGACCTGGTCGAGCTTGCCCCAGATCAGGCGGTGATCGTTGAAATCGGTCCCGCCGGTGAGGGCGACCTTGGGGCCTGCGGGAAGCATTACCTCGGTCTCGGCGCGGCGCTTGGCGGCCAGGAAGTCGCGGCTGTCGATGAGCGCTGCGGTCATGTGCTGGCGGTTCACCATCGATCCGGTGCGGGGTCGCCAGGTTGATCCCGTGTGATGGACGAAATCGGTGGCGGCGTGATCGCGCATCATGTCCATGCAGTTGCGCCGTTCGACGAGTGTCAGGCCTTCAGCCGTCAGGCGCTCGAGTTCGACGGATTTCACCTCGGAGCCGTCCTGCTCGCGCTGGAGGCGGCGCTGCGCCTGCTCGTTCTCATCGAGTGACCGCTCGATCCGTGCCGTGGCGCGGTGGAAGAGGTTGACCTGGCCCCAGAGCACCTCTTCGAGGTCGGGTTCCATACGGGTGTCTTCCAGGGTCGCGACGAGGGCGTCGAAGATGTCGGCGACGGCGACGGCGAGCCGCTGCCCATCGGGCATTGGGCGCGGATCGGGCTCGTCAAAGGGGCGATAGCCATAGAGCTGAAGCTCGTCGAGCGCATGGGCGGTCTGGGATGCGCTATGGGCGGGTTCATACGCGTCGTCGTGGGTCTGGATCGTCATCGGTTTCTTGCCTCCGGGCCTGTCTCGTCCGCGCGTCATCCCGCGCGGCCTTCATGGGCAGACCCGAGCCGTCGGGCGGTTGCCCCTTCACCCCGGCTTCACCGGGGCCGGAACAGCGTGGAGGAGGTCGGCAGGGAAGCTATTTGTCTCGCGATGCAAAGGCGGCTTTGCCGCCGGCGGAAATAGGTTCCCTGCCGACCTTGCAGGGGCAACCGCATTGACGGCCTGCCCATCTCTTGAAGGCCGCGCAGGGCTGACGGGTGGATGCGCAAGGCCCGGGATGGGGTGAGGACGACGATCCAGAGCCACGACTGGGATACAGCCCCCTGCCCCGCACTCCCAGCCCCCCCTGCGCGATGTAGCTCAGCTGGGCAGGCGATGCCGATCCTCTGGCCCGATCTGACCTGCCAGATGCTGGCGCAGCGCGTCCTTGCCGTTCGCCCGAAGATCATCGTTGAAATCCCCGAGCCGCGGTTCCAGCACCCGCACACGCACCCCGACCTCGGAGGCTCTGGCGCTCAACCTCCCTGCCGCACGTTGCCCGGCCGGATCGCGGTCGATGGCGATGTAGAGGCGCTGGAGCCCCTCCGGCAGCAGGACCGCCCCGAGGTGTCCCGACGAGAGCGCCGCCCAGACGGGAAGGCTCGGGGCCGCCTCGGACAGGGACAGCATGGTCTCGATGCCCTCGCCGACGACGAGGATGTCATCCTGCGGGGTGAGCCTGACAGCATTGCCGAGGAGGTGACCCATAGCCCGACGCTCTGGATTCACTGCCGCCTTCCCCTGTCCGTCAGGCGCCAGCCAGGTGCGATGCACGCCCTGCACGGCCCCTGCCCCATCGGTAACCGCGGCGATCATCGCCGGTCTGGGGATGCTCCGGGTCTGCCCCTCTTCCCGATGCCAGCACTTCGGGTGGAAGCGTAAGGCGCCGTTCGCCCCGAATTGGGTGATGCCTCGGGAACGGAGGTAGGTCTCAGCAAGCGTGCCTGTGATCGGGTTCGAGGCAGCAAACAATCGCGCCGCTGCCGCGGGAGTGTCACCGGGCGCCTTGGCCTTCCTCGGCTCTTGCTTATCCGGGACGACCGGCTGCGGACGGCCAAGATGCGCTCGGGCCTCGGCGAGAAGGTCGGGGAAGCGCGTGATCCCCGTCCGGGCGCGGATGATGTCCAGGAGATCGCCATGCTCGCCTGTGGCCCCATCCGTAAACTTGCCCGCTGCCCCTGGTCCCGACGCAGGACCCGTCAACCGCACGAAGAGCGACCGGCCGGGGTTGTTCTGCAGATCGCCGACGATCCAGTAGGATCCTTCCCGCCGTCCGGCGGGAAGGTAGGCACGACAGACGCCTTCGGCATTTTCTGCCAGATCGCGCACGAGGTCTTCGGTCTTGGAATACATGGGTCAACAACCTCCGCGATCATGTAGCCTTGCGACAGGACAACGTGCAAGCAGACGATCCAGTATCGCGACGCCATCGGCGTCGGTCGGGCAAAACAGCCGAAGCTTCCAACTAATAATCTCCGAGAAGAAGCCATCGGCCTTGAGCCGGTCCTTGGCGGCCTCGGTGAACCCGGAGAGCTCGATCCGGTTCACGCCCATAACGCGGGACCGATGGAGCTCCATCCCCTCGGCCAGCCGCACCACGGTCTTGCCCTCCAGAACGAGGGCATGGACCTGCGCCGCCGACAGAGTCGGCGCGTCACTCGCAAGCGTGATCGCGACCCAGGCGGGCGAGACACGGCGGCCGATGATGCGCTGACCGTCATCGGTCTGCAGCCGGTAGACGCGGGTTTCGTCCTGGGGGAGCTGCTTCCAGATCGGCAGCAGCAGGCCCGCCACGATGTGCAGCGTGGATTCCGAGAACTCGGGCACTTCAGCCAGTTCGGAATTCCATGCGGCGGTGAAGGCCGCGCGGTCGGCCTCGAGCCAATGGGTGTCCTCCATCAGCTTGGCCGGGACAGTGCTGGCCTCGGTCGGCCGGATCAGCCTGAGGCGTGGCTCGATGGTGCCATCATCCAGCATTAGGCTGGTGGCGGGCACCTGCACCGCGGCCCGGCCCGAGCGGCTGTTGACCAGAAGCCGCGCCTTCGGGTCATCGAGCCAGTCGAGCGCATCTGCGAGGGACGTCGGAGCATTGCGCCGCTTTTCCGCGATGGTCAAAAGCTGGGTTTCTGCGCCAGAACCGGGATGGGTGTAGATGACCCTTGCATCGGTTACGCGGAAGCTCTCGGCGCGCAGCGTCTCGAGGCCGAGGTCATAGACCCCGGCGGCGATGGCCCCCTCGATCCGTTGATCGAGCAATTCCTCGAAAGCCGAGAAGAGCACGGCCTGCATGTTGATCGTCAACGCGAGCAGACGATTGAGGAAGGTCGTGATCGGCGGCAACTCGTCCTTCAGACCATTGTCATCGGTAAGGCTGAGACCGGTGGCATCCTCGAAAGCGCCGAGCGAGCAGCCCGCGACATCGCCGCGATAGATACGACGGTAGAGTTGGCGCAAAGCATCACGGGCGTATGGGCTTTCGAGGTTGTCCTCGGGTCGGAACAGCCCCTGCCCGCCGGTCTGGCGCTGGCCGCGCGTGATGGCCCCCAGCGTGTCGAGACGACGGGCGATGGTGGAGAGGAACCGCTTCTCTGCTTTCACATCGGTGGCCACAGGCCGGAACAGCGGCGGCTGCGCCTGATTGGTGCGGTTCGTCCGCCCGAGGCCCTGGATGGCAGCATCCGCCTTCCAGCCCGGTTCCAGAAGGTAATGGACCCGCAGGCGCTGGTTCTTGGCCCCGAGATCGGCGTGATAGCTGCGCCCCGTGCCGCCCGCGTCGGAGAAGATCAGGATGCGCTTCTGGTCATCCATGAAAGCGGCGGTTTCCGCGAGGTTGGCCGATCCGGCTCGGCTTTCCACGACAAGCCGCGCGGCAGGACCCTCGCCCTTGCGAACGATGCGGCGCGAGCGGCCCGTGACCTCGGCCACGAGATCGGTGCCGAAGCGCTGCACGATCTGGTCGAGCGCGCCCGGGACGGGCGGCAGTGACGCCAGCTTCTCGATCAGCGCATCGCGCCTGCGTGCTGCCTCGCGGCATTCGACCGGCTGACCATCGCGGACGACCGGTCGGGAAGACAGATTGCCCTCACTGTCGGTGAACGGCTCGTAGAGCTGCACCGGGAAGGAATGGGCGAGGTAGTCCAGCACATATTCCCTGGGAGTGATGTCGACGCGGATGTCGTTCCATTCCTCGGTCGGAATCTCCGAGAGACGGCGTTCCATCAGCGCCTCGCCGGTCGAGACGATCTGGATGACGGCCGCATGGCCTGCCGCGAGATCAGCCTCGATGCTGGAAATGAGGGTGGGGGTTTTCATGCTGGTCAACAGATGGCCGAAGAAGCGCTGCTTGGCGCTCTCGAAGGCCGAGCGAGCGGCGGATTTGGCCTGGCGGTTCAGAGTGCCGCTGTCACCCGTGATGTTGGCCGCCTCCATTGCGGCGGCAAGGTTGTTGTGGATAATGGCGAAGGCCCCGGCATAGGCATCGTAGATGCCGCACTGCTCGGGGGTCAGCGCATGCTCGAGCATCTCGTACTCGACACCGTCATAGGAAAGCGACCGGGCGGTGTAGAGGCCAAGCGACCGCAGGTCGCGGGCGAGGACCTCCATCGCGGCGACGCCGCCTGCCTCGATGGCCTCGACGAATTCCGCGCGGGTGGCGAACGGAAAGTCTTCCCCACCCCAAAGACCGAGCCGCTGCGCATAGGCGAGGTTGTGAACCGTCGTCGCCCCCGTCGCCGAGACATAGACCACGCGGGCATTCGGAAGTTTGTATTGAAGGCGCAGGCCCGCCCTGCCCTGCTGCGAGGCCATGGTATCGCCGCGCTCGCCTTTGCCGCCGGCGGCATTGGCCATGGCATGGCTTTCGTCGAAGAGGATCACCCCGTCGAAATCTGCCCCGAGCCAGTCGACGATCTGGTCGACGCGGGATTTCTTCCCACCTCGTTCTTCCGAACGCAGCGTCGCATAGGTGGTGAAGAGAATGCCCTCGGTAAGCGGGATGTCGCGGCCTTGGGCAAAGCGCGAGAGCGGCGTGACCAGCAGGCGCTCCTGCCCGAGCGCCGACCAGTCGCGCTGCGCATCTTCCAGCAGCTTGTCGCTCTTTGAGATCCACAGCGCCTTGCGTCTTCCCCGGGCCCAGTTGTCGAGCAGGATCCCGGCCGACTGGCGGCCCTTGCCCGCCCCGGTGCCATCGCCGAGGAAGAAACCCCGGCGGAAGTGGACGGCGTCAGCGGCATCGTCCGCTGCAGCGGAGACCACGTCTCCGGTCTCATCCGCGGTCCAAGACCCCGTGAGATGCGCGCCATGCGCCTCCCCCGCATAGATGACGGTCTCGAGCTGCGCGTCTGACAGCAGGCCGTCGCGCAGGATGGTCGCCGGAAGCTTGGGGCGATAGCTCGGTTTCGGAGGTGCGACAGAGGCCATGGCCGCCGATTGCACAAGCTTGGTCGGGTGCGATGCGGCGTCTGGGATGTCGATAGCCTGCAGACGGAAGGTCTCGTAGATCGCGTCGGACAGCCGTGCGGCATCTTCGTCCTCGGCGGCGTCGCGGAGAGCGTAGTACAGTTCTTCGGCCTCAATCGGCGTTTCGGGTTTCGCCATTTTAGCCGCAGAGGTCGCGCGCGATCGGCTGGTGGTTGTGTGTGTGGCGCGGGCAGGACTTCCCGGGAAGAGGGAAGAATGGAACAGACCTGCATTTGCGGCCTGTTCCAGTTCGAGGCGCGGCGGAATCTCTGCAGTGACCCGGGACATCAGATGCGCCACGTCCCTAGACATGGGTTGGCGCAGGTCTGCGGTGGTGCCGCCCGGCTCGCCGCCGCGGCATTTGTCGAAGACAGAAATCCGCGTCTCGAAGCTGGTGCCGTGCTTGGCGAAAGCGGCGCCCGACACCGCGCTGGTGAAGACGAGATGGGCCGTCTCGGTCATACGGCCGAAGGTCTCGGCCGAGGCCGGCGCATCCGGCGCGAAACCGGCCCCTGTGATGGCGACGAGCCGCCCGCCGGGGGCCAGGCGCGCGAGCGACGAGCGCAGATGCCGGGCCGTCGCCTCGGTCGACCGACCATCGACATTGGCTTGGGCCGAGAAGGGCGGGTTCATCAGGATGACGCTCGGGCTTGAGGAGGCGTCGAGATGATCATCGATCTGCGCGGCATCGAACCGGGTGACCGGTCGGCCCGGGAAAAGCAGCCGAAGGAGATCGACGCGGGTTTCGGCCAGCTCGTTCAGCGAAAGATTGCCGCCCGCGATCTCGGCAAGGATCGCCAGGAGCCCGGTCCCGGCAGACGGCTCGAGGACCAGGTCGCGGGGCGTGATCTGTGCTGCCGCCAGTGCCGCCAGTCCCATGGGCAAGGGCGTGCTGAATTGCTGAAACCGCTCCATCTCTTCCGACCGCCGGGTGTGCGTGGGCAAGAGACCTGCCACCTTGGCGAGGATCGGCAACAGCGCCGCAGGCGAGCCGGCACGCGCAAGCAGCGCCCGACCGAACTTTCGCAGAAAGAGGACCAGCGCCACCTCGCCCGCCTCATAGGCGAGCTTCCAGTCCCAAGCACCGGTCGCATCGGAACCGCCAAAGGCATGTTCCATCTCGCGGCGCAGGCGCAGCGCGTCGATCTGAAGCCCTTGCGCCAGATCGGGCTGCAGCGCTTCGGCAACAGCAACGATCGCAGAGGCAGGATTTGCTGCCAACGGGACAATGGGCGCAGGCAAGGACGCCTGCGCACCAGGGGCAAGATGGGTCATCGGGAAACTCCGGAATGAAGGACAGGATCAGGCCCGGACTCCCTCTCTCGGGCAGCCTCGGACCTGATCTTTCCCGGCCCCTCTCTCCCTCTCGCACCAAGGTGTTCCCGACGCTTGGCTTGATTTTGTTCTTGTTATGTTCTATTTTCAGAGCCAAGCCAGAAAGGGGGTTCCACCATGGAAAGCAGCACCCGCGCCCTGCCCGTAACACCCAAGCAGATTGCCTATGCGCGGTCGCTCGCCCTGCGCAACCGGACGCTCCTGCTCTGGGAGGTTCAGCAAGACCGGCGATCTTTGAGCGCTTGGATCGAGGTTCAGGCCCGGCTGAAGCCTGTATCGGACATGGACCGGCTGCCCACGTCCAAGCAAGTAGCCTTCGCGGAGAAACTCGCCCGGATCAAACGGCGCGCCGTTCCGGACGAATGCTTCCGCGACAAGGGGCTCATGTCGAAGTGGATCGACGGGAATAAGTGATGGGTGTCAGTTGGTGGATGGCGAGTCGGCGCACGAATCCACCAAGGCTTCCTTCCGCCTACGAAATGCTGCCCGTAGCGCTTCTGTCAGTAAGGGTAGAGAATCCAACGCCTCAAAGAACGCCTGATGGTCACATGGCTTCAAGTTCGTGACGTCCGCGCTGTTGTCGTTTGCCTGTTTCATTTCTTCGGACCCCAAAGGCGCATGCGCTGTAACTTGTCAGCCGACAGCCGCAATCGAGTAGTGCTGTGTCCCATCCCACACAAGATCCCAAGACGCGCCCGGCCGGACGTTCTGAATTGCGTGGGGCTCGAAGCAGACCAGGCAATTCCCGCCCGGTGCAGGAGCCCGGACCGAAGGGTAAATCAGGCCCTTGGATCCGCCCCGACGCAGATGCTGGGCCAGGCTTTGGCCCTCGGGATACCCGACAGCCGGATCCGGATGCAGCGCCGGATGACCTGCCTCATCGGTCATGTCGTCGAACACGCCGATGAAGTCTGCCAGCAATTCCACATAGCGGGCGCTGTCATGGAAGCTACCGATGAAGCCGAGTTCACGCGTGCGGTGCCAGGCCACTTCGCTGACAGAAACCATCACATCCCATGCACAGTACCAGGCACCTCGCTCCTCGGTGTTGAAGCGGTTTCCGCCGGCGCGGGTGTAGGTGAAGGCGGCGTTGACGTGACTGTCCCCATAGATGCGCAGATCGCGGCTGCGGCGTTGCCAAGCGAGTTCGCGCGGGTCCAGATGCGGGTTGCGCCCGCGTTCGGCCTGTAGACGTCCACTGGTCAGGCCCTCGATCTCCGCCAAGATCTCCATCTCGTCATCGGAATCGACGAGACCTCGCAGTGATGGTGGCTTGTGGTAGGTGGCGGGCAGGAGACGAACGAGACCGCGATCGGAAATCTCGGTCTGCTTCATGCCCCACCACGCAACGCATCAAGATAGGTCCGAACCGCGAGGATCTGCGGCAAGCCCCCGTCGATGGCGGTGTCGACTGGACGGCTGCCCCCAAACAGCGGCCCCTTATTCGGTCGGGTGAACCAGCTTCTTGCCAGAGGCTCCGAGAAGTAGAGTTCGAGCGACTTGTAGATGCCAATTACAGCGCTGAGCCGCAGCAGTTGGTCCTTGGTAAGCTCCCCCGCGAAATCCGGCTTCTTGGCGCGCTTCCACGTGCTCTCTGACATGTCGGCAAGGCCAGCCGCCTCCTTGAGACTGAGACCCCAGGCATCGGCCACGCGTGCATAAGCTTTCAACGCGACGGCGTTGATCTCTGCGGGTTCCCGGATTTTCTCTGCGACGTACATGGTATCCTCCATTGGCTTCAATATAGTCCATATGGACTTACTGTAAAGATCAAATGAACCCTGCGCCTTGATCCCCGTTACCCGAACCGCCGCCCTCCTTCCGTGAACGTATACTCGTTGACGATGATCCCCTCCTCGATAGCCTCGTCCGAGGTGAGGTGGTCGTATTCGGCCTCAAGCCGGCGGTAGAGCCAGCGGGCCAGATCACGCAGCGCCTCGGTCACGATCTCCTCGGAGTATTCGGTCGGCGGCTGCCAGGTCGGGCTGTCGCGCGTGACGTCGACCGACATGGTGTATTCGTGATAGTAGCGGCCACGGTGGCTGGCCTCGGCGGCAAGCTGGTAGAAATTCCGGCGCTGAATGGCATTCAGCCGGTCGGCGATGCCATGGAGCGTCGCATCGGTCGGGGCGTAGTCCCGGATGTGCGCGGCCGCGCCCTTGGCGTGGGACCAATAGCCTTCGAACGAAGCTCCGTCGCCCTGGCTCCAGAACCCGGAGAACCAGATGCAGGGTTTGGCCCGCGTCCCGCCGCCCATCAGGCGGACAGGCGTGGTCTTCAGGCGGATGCCGAGGAGTTCACAGACCCGCTCGAAATCCTCATATACGGCGTCCCACCAGTCGTCATGGGGGCCGAGGTCGCGATACCAGCTGCGCGCCTTTTCCTTGGCCGCATCCGAGAGTTCGGGGAACTGGTAGACGGTGGTGCAGATCACCTCAGGCATCGATGTCCTCCCCGTTCAATGCGGCGGCCAGCCATTCTTGCGTGCTGGACCAGCCGATGGATTTGCGCGCACCGAGATCGATGGCATGCGCGCCGCCACCAAAGGCGTCGAGTCGTGGCCGAGAGCAGGTCAGAGAATACTGGAACCCCCAAGGGCCGGTGAGGTCGAGCTCTTCAGCAAGACGCAGGACGAAGCGGATGACGGCTTCGACATCGCCGTTCCCGTCATCATGGATCCAGAGGCTGCTGCCCTCGGGCGCGTCCTGGCGCATGAGATCGAAGCCAGCGATATCCGGGTCGTCGGCGTCCTGATCCGCAGCGCGCAGTTCCTGGAACAGCGCGAGTGCACGGGCAGCCTTGTCGGGGCTGCCGACGTCGAGCAGGCACGAGAAATGGGTGAAGTATTCTGCCATGGGAACCTCCTTAATGGGGAAGACCCGGCCAAGAGGCCGGGTACTGAATCGGGATGAAGGGTCGGCCGGGAGCGATCAGCCGATCGACGTGTCGTCTGCCGCCTTTCGTGCGGCATGCGCGCAGAGCATTTGCCGGTAGAAATGCTTGCGCGCGGTTCGGAGGCCGCAAACGGCGCGTGTGTTGGGGTGCAGCGCCCGGATCGCCGCGCGAACCACTGCCAGTGGCGAAGCGGTCAGCGGCAAGCCAAGACTTAGATAAGTGGGATCGGTCATGTCACGTTACCTCGACCACGGGCGAGACGAGATGCGGATCGACCTGTGCCTCGATCCGTTCGGTCCGACCCATCCAAGGCTCGGGCCGAATGGCCTTCACCCAATCGGCGAAGCTCGGAATGAAGCCGAGGTCTTCCTTCACATGTTGCTCTCCCACCCAGCGGGTCGGGATGATGCGCCCGGTCGAGAGCGAGAGGGTCTGGCCGAAAATCGTCTCGGCCATGAAGATGCCCTCCGCATGGTGGCGCAGCGCCCGGTGCCGAAAATCGGCCGTGATCTCCTTGCTCTGGTCAAACCAGGAATGCACTGCCATGAAGTCGTCGACCGTGCCGCCCCATTTCTTCACCGAGGACAGGGCGTGGTGGTAGGGATGTGCCATCGCCGCCCCCTCAGAAATCGTGGGTGGTGAGTTCGGACGAGGTGAAGCGCTCGTTGAACTCGAGGTGGATGGAGCGCGCGCGCGCGTCGAAGCAGAATTCGCCGTAAGCCCCGTCGTTGTTTTCCCAACCTCCATGGGTGTCAGACAGCAAGTCGTAGGCCAGTTGCTCGACGACATCTTCCAGCGAAAGCGCCCGCGTCTCGACCTCCGGGTCGTCCCAGGTCAATGCGGCATAGGCGATCTCGGTCTTGGGGAAAACAACCTCGGTCTCGCCAGCGTAGGCAGCGATACTCTCAACCTGACCGCTGTCGCCATAGCCGTCGAAACACACAGTCACATGTGTGATGCCCGCGGCAGTCAGGCCATCGAAGAGGCGCTCCTTGTTGGCCGGTCGCAAAGCTGCGATCCGCGCGTCACGCTCGGACTGCCGAGCCAGCACGGCGGCGAAATCAATCCTGGACGGCGCCATCGGCGCGGCCAGGGTGGGTTCGATCTTGGACATTGGAAACTCCGGAATGAGGAAAGGGATCTGAACCCCGAGGCTCTCTCTCGTCCTCGCAGGCTCACATCCTCCCCTGCCCTTCTCTGACTCTCGGGCGTCACGCCGCGATCTGCAGGGCGCGAGACGCGAAGACACGCCAGAGCGGATCGACAAGACGGGCATCGAGAAGGTTGGCGTGGTGCCGCAGCCGTCGCGCGAGGCCATGTTCATGCCACTCGGCCGCCCGCATGGCCTGCGCGCGGGTCTGGCTGGCCTCGGACACGACGGCGCGGGCTTCGGCGGCATCCGAGACCGGGTGGCACCATGCGACCCCGCCATCACAGGTAGCTCCGGCCAGAACGAGACGGCCCTCCCGATCGAGGATTGCCAGGATGCGCGGAGCGTCTTCAGGTGTGATATCTTCGGCGTGAATGATTGCCCCCTGCATGGCCTCGGCCAGCGTGGCAAACCGCTCCAGTACCTTGGGGTGTGCCTGCCCGGACATGAGAGCTGCGGGCGCATGGCAAGCCGTCGTGAGTGCGAATGAACCGCGCCGGGTTTGCCGGAGGCTCCAACTCCTGAGTAGGATGGAGCATCATGAGCAAGACCACGAACAAGTTTTCCCCTGAAGTGCGCGAGC
>Ga0208330_1000145_pt1 | contig 44009 bp, 39 predicted proteins | sample DeeseametaMP1896_FD_184180 | JGI IMG/M metagenome (GOLD analysis project Ga0208330, IMG submission 184180) | Marine microbial communities from the Deep Pacific Ocean - MP1896 (SPAdes) | ecosystem: Environmental > Aquatic > Marine > Oceanic | place: East of Hawaii, North Pacific Ocean | collected... | reverse complement strand
CGCTCACGCAGCTCCGGCGGATACCTCCTCGACGAACCACCTGACATGACCCCATCCTTCCCAAGAAGTGGAGTCTCCGGACATGCCGGGGCGGTTCACCCTGCCCCACTGGATCGACGTCGGCACCCGCGCCGACGCCGAAACCCAACTCGCCCGCTCAGCCTGCGGGCTGGACCCCGACCAACTCCGCCAAGCCGCCCAACGACTCGCCCTGACCCTCGACCCCGACGGCCCGGTGCCCGACGAGAAAGAACAACACCGCAAACGCGGACTGACCATCGGCCGCCAACAAGCCGACGGCATGAGCAGAATCTCGGGCTACCTCACCCCCGAAGCCCGCGCCTGCTGGGACGCCCTCGCCGCCAAACTCGCCGCCCCCGGAACACCGCACCCCGACAATCAGAGCCCCACCAACAGCGACCCCGCCGATACCGCAGCCGGCACCGAAACCCAAACCGACAACGACAGCAGCAGCCCGCAGGAACCAACAGGTCAACAGGCCGGCGCCAACACCCATGCCGGCGGGCCCGCGTCCAGCGCCAGCGACGAAGCAGCCGAGGAGGCGACGCGCCCTCACACCGGCCGCGATACCCGAAGCACCGCCCAACGCAACCACGACGCCTTCCTGGCCATGACCCGCATGCTGCTGTCCTCCGACCAACTCGGCACCCACAACGGGCTGCCCGTCACCGTCATCGTCTCCACCACCCTGCAGGAACTCAGCCGCGCCGCCGGCGTCGACGTCACCGGCATGGGCCCACGCCTCGGAGGCCGCGCCAGCCACGCCGTCACCGCCGGCGGCACCCTGCTGCTCATGGCCGACCTCATCCGCATGGCCACCCCCGCCCACCACTACCTCGCCGTCTACGACCAACACACCAACGAAGCGCTCTACCTCGGCCGCACCAAACGCCTCGCCACCGCCGCCCAACGCATCGTGCTGCTCAACCGCGACCGCGGCTGCACCCGCCCCGGCTGCACCGCCCCCGGCTACCACACCCAAGCCCACCACGCCGTCGCCGACTGGAACAACAACGGCCACACCAACATCAACGACCTCACCCTGGCCTGCGGCCCCGACAACCGCGCCGCCACCCACGGCGGCTGGACCACCCGCAAACGCCCCGACGGCCGCACCGAATGGCACCCACCCCCAGCCCTCGACACCGGCCAAACCCGCATCAACAACTACCACCACCCCGAGCGCTACCTCATCCCCGACGAAGGCGCAGGCCGCGAGGATAAACGTGCCGGAAGCGAAGACGGGCAAGCGGGCAGCGGCGACGAGGACGTTCCCTAGGTCAGGAGACCTCTACCTCTCGCCGATCGACCGGCGAGTCATCCTGCGGCGCAAGCAGCTCGACGATCCGAGCTGTCACCGCCGCGGCGGTCGGGTGCTCCCACAGCAGGGTCGGTGGAAGCGCGAGTCCGGTGCGCTTTTCCAGCGCACGGCGCAGCGAGACGGTCATGATCGAGTCGACGCCGGTCTCGACCAGAGGGACGCGGGGATCCACGTCATCCTCGGGCAGACCCAACTCGGTGGCAACCGCCTCGACGACCTGCTGAGCCACCCACTCGTCCACGTCGGTGTCGCCGCGATCGACCGGGCCTGCCGGGGTGTCATCGCGCTGCCCAATCGGTGCGACCCCGGCCAATATCGGCACGGAGGCCGCCGCCGGGAGTACCGGCAGCACAACGACATTCGGTTCGTCGCTGCGCATCGCCGTATCGAGTGCCCGGAACGCGTCGTCGGATCCGATCGCGCCCATGCCCAGACCTTCGAGCTGCGCGGCGACATACTCCGAAGTCGACCCCATCCCCCGGCCACGCCATGCGGTCCACGCGACGCTGACAGTGCGATCACCCAGGCCGTGCCGGTGGCGCGCCAGCGCATCGAGAAACGCATTAGCGCAGGCATACGCCCCCTGCCCCGGAAAGCCCGCCAGGTAACCACACGACGAATACAGCACCATCCAGTCCAGCTGCCCCGGCGGAAACAACTCGTGCAGCACCAGAGACCCGTCGACCTTGGGACGCATCGCCGTACGGAGCTGCTCGTCAGTGGTGTCGGCCAACAGAACACCGGCTTCCACGCCGGCCGCATGGACCACGCCGCGCACTGCCGGCAACCCCGCAAGCATCTCCCTCAATTGGCTGCCCGCCTCGGGGGCGCCGATGTCGATCGCGGCGACGTGCACCGAGACACCCCGGTCTTCGAGTGCCGCCACCGTTTGGACCACCTCCGAATCCGCCTGTGCAGCCCACGAGGTCCGTGGCGGCATGCCGGAGCGGGACAGCAACACCAGTCGGCGGGCACCGAGGTCGGCCAGCCGCTGCGCCATCAACAGGCCGAGCGCACCGGTACCTCCGGTGATCAGATAGGTGCCGCCTGCGGTGCACGTCATGGGAGCGCGGGACCCAGTGCGGGCATGGCGCAGCCGGGCGATCGAGGCTACGCCGCCACGCACGGCCACCACGCCGTGCCCGGGCAGCGTCGCCATCGCACTCAACGGTAGCGGGTCGCACCCGTTGTGCGCCGGGACGTCGAGCACCCCGCCCCACAGCTGCGGATGTTCGGCCGCGGCCACCCGGGCCAGCCCCCACAGTGGCGCGTGCCCAAGGGAGCGCCCCTCCAGCACGCCCTTGGTCAGCACCCACAGCCGAGCCGCAGAACCGTTGGCGTGCAGATGCTTCAGTGTCGCGAGCACCAACTCGGCCGCGGCTTGCGCGGTGCCCTCGGCATCGGGCACCGCCAGCACCACCGACCCCTCGGTGAGCTCCCCGTCGATCTCCCTGGGCTCGGCGCAGACGCGGTGCCGGACGCCGGCCGCGGCCAGATCGCTACGTATCGCGGCGACGTCGTCTGCCCGACCGCCGACCAGGACCACCTCGACAGGCTTTTCATCACCACTGAGTTCAACTGGATTCCAGTCGATCTCGTGCAACACCGGCCCCGGGCTGCCGCCGGCGGAGTTCTCGAGTTCCTCGAACGTCATCCCGGCGAGGACGGCACGCACAGCCCCCGCCTCGTCAGCGATCGCGACATCGACCGTCGTGCCGCCGCGGTGCTGCACATGCAGCAGCGCCACCGCGGGTGGAGTGCCCACGACGTGGACCCGCTCGATTCGCGCGGGCATCCGCAAGCGCGCGGGACCGTCGAACACCGTGCACGCCGTCGAGGTGCCCGCATCCACCAGTCCGGCCCAGGTGGCCGGTGCAGAGCCGTCGGGCTCGGCGGACACTCGTGCCAGGAGCTGCCCGTCGCGGCGGTAAAGGTCGAGGATCTCCCAGCCGAATCCCATCGCCGCGACACCGACTGAGGCCAGCGTCTCGACCACATGGGTACTCGGAAGTCGTTCTGCATCAACAACAAATCTCTCGATGTCGACCACGTTGACCGACATCGGGGCTGACTTCGCGTCGGCAGGGGCGACGACGGCGCTGCTGTGGGTCAACCATCCGTCGGCTGAGTTCTCCCCCGATTCCCCGACGAGTCGCGACGACAGACGCAGCGTGCCGTCCTGCAGAACCACCTGGACGTCGCGCGTACGTCCGGGCGGCACCGGTGTGCGCAGCCGTACGTCCGTCAGCCCGCCGCCTCCGGCAGCGGTGCCCATCTCGCCGCCTCCGGCAGCGGTGAGAAACGTGTTAAGCAGCACCGCAGCCGGCACGATCTCCGTGCCCTGCACAGGATGATCACCGGGATAGGGCCGGTTCCCCATGTCCAGCCGCGTCTGCCATACCCGGGTCGGGACCGCGCCCGACACCTCGGTGCATCCGCCGAGCAGCGTGTGGGCGGCGATGTCGTGCAGTGCAGTGGTGCCCGGCGGCGCCGTCGGGGTGCGCCAGAACCGACGGTGCTGCCACACGGTGCCGGGCAGGTCGGTGGCCCACGCCGCGGTGGTGGTGAAGCCATGCTCGACCGGTGCGCCGTGACAGTACAGTGCGGCGACGGCAGCGCCGATCGCCCTGCGCTCGGGCTGATCGCGGCGCAGCACAGGTACCACCGCGTGCTCCTGGTAGCCGTGGTGCACCAGCGTCTCGGCGATCGAATGTGACACCACCGGGTGTGCCGAAACCTCCAGGAACAGCCGGTGGCCGTCCTCGGCGGCGGCCTGTACCGCCTCGGCGAACCGAACCCGGCCCCGCAGATTGGTCGCCCAGTAGTCGGCGCCGCGCGGCGCGCTCGACCGGTTGTCGGTCAGGGCTGTCGTGTACAGCGGAACCTTCGCGGGACCCGGCGCCGGCAGGTGACCGACCCGCCGCGCCAGCTCGCCGGTCAACGCGTCCATCGCCGGACTGTGAAAGGCCACGTCGGTGTTGACCCGGCGCACCATCACGCCAGCGGCCGACCACGCTGCCACCACCTCGTCGACAGCGTCGACGGTGCCCGACACCACCGTGGACTCCGGAGACGCGCTGATGGCCGCAACCACATCCGACCGTCCTCCCAGCCGGCGCTGCACCTCGTCGAACGACAGCCGCACCAGCGCCATCGCGCCGTCGCCTGCCACCGACCGGAACCCGCGCGCACGGAAGCACGCGACCGCGGCGCCGTGGGACAGATCGAACACGCCCGCCTCCACGCAAGCGGCGACCTCGCCGACCGAGTGCCCGATGACCGCGGCCGGCGTCACGCCCCGCTCCCGCAGCATGGCGGCAAGCCCCACCTGGACGGCGAAGGTCAGGGCCTGGACCTGATCGGTGCCACCGAGCTGCTCTCTGGTCAGCGACTCGCGGGCGGAGAAGCCGAGTTCGGCGCGGAAGGCGACGTCGACTTCGTCGATCACGGCGGCGAAAGCCGGCTCGGTGGCGAGGAGTTCACGCCCCATGCCGGCCCAGTGCGAGCCGTGACCGCTGAACACCCACACTGCACCGTCCTGCGCGCCTTCGACCACCGAGCCGGTCACCACGCGTGGATCCCGCACCTGAGCGGCCAGCGCGTCCAGTGCGGCCACGACGGCGCCTTCCCGTTGATTCGCGGTAAGCCCGTCGGTGACCACCGCGCCGCGCACCGGTTCGGGCGAACGGCGGGTCCACATCGTGGCCCCCACCCGGTCTACGGAGAATGGCGCGGCGCGCAGATGCTCGGCCAACCGAGCTGCCTGAGCGCTGAGACGCGACTCCGAACGCGCCGACAGCGGGATGAATGCCGCTGCGGGGGAAGCTGTCTCGCCGCCGGACGCGGTATCGAACCCGGGTGCCTCCTCGAGCAGAACGTGCGCGATCGTGCCGCCGTAGCCGTAGCTGCACACCGCCGCACGCCGCGGCCCGTCCACCGGCAGCCACTCTTCGGGCTCGGTGGGCACCCGCAGACCACTGGCTTCCCAATCGACCTTCGGGGTCAACGTGCATACCCCAGCGGTGGGCGGGAGCACCCGGTGGTGCAACGCGAGGGCGGTTTTGATCAGACCCACGACCCCCGCACCGCCCTCGAGGTGCCCGGTGTTGGGTTTGACCGATCCGATGGGGCAGCGGTCGCCTGCGCGGCCTGCGCCGTACACGGAGGCCAGCGCGGCGACCTCGATCGGATCGCCGGTCGGCGTCCCGGTGCCGTGGGCTTCGACGTAGCCGACACTGCGCGGGGCCACCCCCGACACCCGGCAAGCCAGCCGGAACAGGTCCGCCTGCGCCTCTCCGTTGGGCGACATGATCCCGACGGTGCGACCGTCCTGCGCGACTGCGCCGCCGCGAATCACCGCCAGCACGCGATCACCGTCTCGCCGCGCCTCGGCGAGACGCTTGAGCACCACCACGCCCGCACCCTCGCCGCGCCCGTATCCGTCGGCGGAAGCGTCGAAGGTCTTGCAGCGCCCGTCCGGCGCAGTGGCGCCCGCGACATCGAGCACGCGGGTCAGCCCCGGTCCGATCAACGCGCTGACGCCACCGGCCAGCGCGAGCGACGTCTCCCCATCGCGCAGCAGTTGGCAGGCCTGATGCACGGCGACCAGGGACGCCGCACACGCGGCATCCAGAGCCACACTCGGCCCGCGAAGGTCGAGCAGGTGGGAGACCCGGTTGGCCACCCCACACAGTGACGTGCCGATACCCGTCCAGGCCTCGATCCCGGCGAGATCCTCCATCAGCAACTTGCCGTAGTCGTCGGAGTTCACGCCCATCAGCACCGCGGTGTCGCTACCGGCCAGCGACCGCGGGCCGATGCCGGCGTGCTCCAGCGCCTCCCACGACACTTCCAACGCGAGGCGCTGCTGGGGATCCATCAGCTCCGCTTCGCGGGGGGACACCCCGAAGAACTCGGCGTCGAAGCAGTCCAGGTCCTCGAGGAACGTGCCCCACCGAGTGGTCTCGGCCAGCACCGCGGCGTTGCGCGGATCGCGCTCCAAGTAGGGCGCCCACCGCTGCGCCGGGACCTGCCGAACCGCACTGCCACCGGCCAACAAGAATGACCAGAACTCCGCCGGGGTGTGGATCTCGCCGCCGAGGCGGCATCCGATACCGATGATCGCGATGGGCTCGGGTGTCGGTTCCGTGGCGCCGGTCAGCTCCACGACGCCCCAGTTATATGGCTAGCCTTCCCTAACTCACGCATCGGCATGCCGGACATCCTGGCACAACCGACGGCGACGTGGCGCGCTACCTGACCGGCCGCGCCCCGGCGCCACCCGGGCTGCGCCCCCGTGCTACCTGGGGGGCTGCGCCCCCGCGTCCTCGGGGTCGATCTCCACGGCGTACGACGTGATCGCCGTGATCTGCTCGCCGCTGAACTCGTAGATGGCGCAGCTCGCCACCGCGGTCATCCCGTCCGGACGCACGTACCGCACAACGGTGTCGACAGCCACCGCATCGGATCCGACAGCAGTCACGCACCGGCTGAACTCACGGCGGATGCCCTCGAGTCCTTCGGCCGTGTCCCGACACGTGCGCGCCACCGCGTCAGCGCCCTCGAGCACCATGTAGCCGACGATCGTCCACTTCACATCCCTGGCGAGATGCGGCAGCGCCTCGTCGAAGCGGTGCTCGGAGAATGCGCGAGCGACATCGCCGCGATCGAAACCCATGCCCCCGACCGTAGCGCCCCGGGGTGCCCGCACGGTATGAGTGGACACATGGAATTGACGGGTGTGGGTGTGTGGAGTTCGCAGTTGCGGTACGGCAATTCGAGCGAGGCGGCCGAAGCGGCAGCCGAACTCGACGAACTGGGCTACGCGGCGCTGTGGATTCCGGACGTGGGCGGGCCGGTGCTCGATTCGGTGGACAACTTGCTCTCGGCGACGCGCAACACGGTGATCGCGACCGGCATCCTCAACCTCTGGATGCACGAGCCCGCCGATGTCGCGGCACGCTATGCGACGTTGACCGACACGCACGGAGAACGCTTCCTGCTCGGCATCGGCGTCAGCCACGCACCGCTGATCGACTCGAAGGAGCCCGGCCGTTATCGCAAGCCGCTGGCCGCCACCGAAGCGTTCCTCGACGGCATCGATGCTTCCGCGCAGCCGGTCCCGGTCGCCAATCGCGTGCTGGCCGCGCTCGGCCCCAAGATGCTCGACCTGTCCAAGACGAAGGCGCGCGGCGCGCACCCGTACCTGACCACCCCCGAGCACACCCGCATCGCCCGCGAGGTCCTCGGCAGCGGACCGCTGTTGCTGCCCGAGCAGACGGTGCTGCTCACCGACGACCGCGACCATGCGCGCGAGGTCGGCGGGCAATGGGTGCGCTCGTACCTGAAGATGCCCAACTACGCCAACAACCTGCGCCGGCTCGGTTTCAGCGACGAGGAGATCGACACGGTCAGCGACCGGCTCCTCGACGCGGTCATCGCGTGGGGTGACGAGGACGCCGTCAAGCGGCGCGTCACCGAGCATCTCGACGCCGGCGCCGACCACGTCTGCGTGCAGGTGCTGACCGCCGACCCCACCGAATTCCCCCGCGAGCAGTGGCGCCGGCTGGCTGCGGCGCTGCTGTAGCGGACCCCGTGCTACAGCGACGTTGCGTGGGCGTCAGCCCAGGAGGTCACGCACCACAGCATCGGCGAGCAGCCTGCCGCGATCGGTGAGCACCAGCCGTTCACCGTCGCGGCTCAGCAGACCGTCGGAGATCGCGGTCTCGGCGCGCGTCTGCTCGTCGGTCGACAGCGCTGTGGTCGGCAGTCCCGAGCTCAGGCGGATCCGCAGCAGCACCTCCTCGACGTGCGCCGTCGCGTGGTCCAGGGTCTCGAAATCGGCAACCGGAAGCACGCCAGCGGCCAACTGAGTGGCATAAGCGTTGGGGTGCTTGACATTCCACCAGCGCGTCGCATCGGCGTAACTGTGTGCGCCCGGCCCGGCGCCCCACCATTCCCCGCCGTCCCAGTAGCCGATGTTGTGGCGGCACTCGCCGCCCGGGCGGGCCCAGTTGGACACCTCGTACCAGTGGAAGCCCGCTTCGCGCAGCCGGTCGTCGAGCAGTTCGTAACGGCGCGCGAGCACGTCGTCGTCCGGCGCGGGGATCTCACCGCGCCGGACCCGGCGGGCCAGCGCCGTGCCGTCCTCGACCACCAGCGCGTACGCCGACAGATGGTCGATGCCCGCCCCGATCGCGGCCTCCACGGAGCGCGCCAGGTCGTCGTCGCTCTCCCCCGGTGTGCCGTAGATGAGATCGAGGCTGACGTGATCGAACCCTGCCGCCGCGGCCTCGCGGGCCGCATCGAGCGCCCGCCCCGGCGAATGCACACGATCCAGCGCTGCCAGCACGTGCACCGCAGTGGACTGCATCCCCAGCGACACCCGGGTGTAGCCGGCCGCGCGTAACCCGGCGAAGAACTCCGGCGATGTCGACTCGGGGTTGGCTTCAGTGGTGACCTCCGCGTCCGGGGCGAGCCCGAAGCTCTCCCGCACCGCGTCGAGGACGGCGCTCAGCCCGGAAGCGCCGAGCAGCGACGGCGTGCCGCCACCCACGAAAACGGTGTCGGCCGCGGGGGCGGTGCGGAGGTGGGCAGCACCGAGCCGCAGTTCGGTGCGCAGTGCGGCCAGCCAACCGTCGGGGTTCGCGCCACCCAGTTCGCCGGGGGTGTAGGTGTTGAAGTCGCAGTACCCGCAGCGGGTCGCACAGAACGGCACGTGGATGTACACCCCGAAGGGCCGGCCCGCCTGCGCCGACAGGTCGGGCAGCACACCGTCTCGCAGCTGCGAATGCACGCTCACGGGTCCAGTCTGGCAGCCGCCCCCAATTGGGGCAGGTGGCGCATTCGTGGCACAATCGGTTACGTGACTGCAAACCACAGCTTCGCCCGCAGGGTCGCGCTCGTGGCACGCCGCCATGTCGACTTCAAGCGCGTTTGCAGCTGTTGCTGTCTGTCTTGATCGCCGGATCACGGACAACCCAGCCACTTCTCTGACCTTTCAGCTGGCCGCCGGATCTGCGCCGCCGGACAGCCCCCGGTGACCACGCGCGATCTGAACGCCGGCTCCGACCAGGAGCCCACCGATGACGACGACCAATCCGGCCGGCTCGCCGGCCACCACCAATCCGGCCGACGCCCCAGCCAAGAAGCCCGCCAAGCGCCCCCGCGGTGAAGGTCAGTGGGCACTCGGCTACCGCGAGCCGCTCAACGCCAACGAGCAGTCCAAGAAGGACGACAATCCGCTCAACGTGCGGGACCGCATCGAGAACATTTACGCCAAGAACGGCTTCGAGTCGATCGACAAGGGTGACCTGCGTGGCCGTTTCCGCTGGTGGGGGCTCTACACCCAGCGGAAACAGGGCTACGACGGCACCTGGACCGGCGACGAGAACACCGACATGCTCGAGGACTCGTACTTCATGCTGCGGGTCCGCAGTGACGGCGGTGCGCTGACCGCCGCCTCGCTGCGCACGCTGGGTGAGATCTCGACCGAGTTCGCCCGCGACACCGCCGACATCTCCGACCGTCAGAACATCCAGTACCACTGGATCCGCGTCGAGGACATGCCGGAGATCTGGCGGCGTCTGGACGCGGTCGGCCTGCAGACCACCGAGGCGTGTGGCGACTGCCCCCGTGTCGTGCTGGGTTCGCCGCTGGCCGGTGAGTCGCTCGAGGAGGTCATCGACGGCACCCCCGCGGTCGACGAGATCGTCCGGCGTTATATCGGCAAGAAGGAGCTGTCCAACCTGCCGCGCAAGTTCAAGACCGCGATCTCCGGTCTGCAGGACGTCGTGCACGAGGTCAACGACGTGGCGTTCATCGGCGTCAACCACCCCGAGCACGGTCCCGGGTTCGACCTGTGGGTCGGCGGCGGGCTGTCGACGAACCCGATGCTCGGCCAGCGGGTCGGGGCTTGGGTGCCGCTCGACGAGGTGCCCGATGTCTGGGAAGCCGTGGTCAGCGCGTTCCGCGACTACGGGTACCGCCGGTTGCGCTCCAAGGCGCGGCTGAAGTTCCTGATCAAGGACTGGGGCGTCGAGAAATTCCGGAAGGTTCTCGAGGAGGAGTACCTGAAGCGCCCGCTGATCGACGGCCCCGCTCCCGACCCGGTGGCCCGCCCCATCGACCACGTCGGTGTGCAGAAGCTGCGTAACGGCCTCAACGCCGTCGGGGTCGCGCCCATCGCCGGACGCGTCTCGGGCACCATCCTGAGCAAGGTCGCCGACCTGGCCGAGGCGGCGGGGTCGGACCGCATCCGCTTCACGCCCTATCAGAAGCTGATCGTCTTGGACGTGCCCGACGACAAGCTCGACGAGCTGCGCGCAGGGCTGGACGCGTTGGGTCTTCCGTCGACGCCGTCGCACTGGCGGCGCAACCTGATGGCCTGCACCGGCATCGAGTTCTGCAAGCTGTCGTTCGCCGAGACCCGTAAGCGGGCACAGACGCTGGTGCCCGAACTCGAGCAGCGGCTCGAGGACATCAACGCTGAACTCGACGTGCCGGTCACCGTCAACATCAACGGCTGCCCGAACTCGTGCGCCCGCATCCAGGTCGCCGACATCGGATTCAAGGGCCAGATGGTCGACGACGGAGACGGCCCGATCGAGGGTTTCCAGGTCCATCTGGGCGGCAGCCTGGGCCTGGACAGCGGTTTCGGTCGCAAGCTGCGCCAGCACAAGGTGCTCTCCAGCGAACTGGGCGACTACGTCGAGCGCGTCGTGCGCAACTTCGTGAAACAAAGGGAGCAGGGCGAGCGTTTTGCCACCTGGGCCCTGAGGGCCGACGACGCGGACTTGAGGTGATGGTGGCATGACTGTGGTGACAAGAGACGACGCAGACCTGCAGGAGCTGGCCGAGCGCGGGGCTGCCGAACTCGGCCCCGATGCGACCGCTGAGGAACTGCTGCGCTGGACCGACGAGAACTTCGGCGGACTCGGCCAGGGATCCGGGTACATCGTCGCGTCGAACATGCAGGACGCGGTGCTTGTCGACCTCGCCGCCAAGGTGCGCCCGGGCGTCGACATCCTGTTCCTCGACACCGGCTATCACTTCGTCGAGACGATCGGCACCCGCGACGCTGTCGAGTCCGTCTACGACGTCAACGTGGTCAACGTCTGCCCCGAGCGGACGGTCGCCGAGCAGGACGCCGAGTTCGGCAAGAACCTGTTCGAGCGCGACGCCAACGCCTGCTGCGGCATGCGCAAGGTGGAGCCGCTGTCCAAGGCGTTGAGCGGCTACTCCGCGTGGGTCACCGGCATCCGCCGGGTGGAGTCCCCGACGCGGGCCAATGCCCCGCTGATCAGCTGGGACAAGGCTTTCGGTCTGGTGAAGATCAACCCGCTGGCGGCGTGGACCGACGAGCAGATGCAGGATTACGTCGACACCCACGGCATTCTGGTGAACCCCCTCGTCGACGAGGGCTACCCCTCCATCGGGTGCGCGCCGTGCACGAACAAGCCGGCGCTGGGCGCCGATCCGCGCAGCGGTCGCTGGGCGGGCCAGACCAAGACCGAATGCGGACTGCACGCCTCTTGAGTTCACCGACGCTGATCCTCACCGCGCACGGCAGTGCCGATCCCAGGTCGGCGGCCAACGCGCGGGAAGTCGCCGCGACGATCCGTCGGTTGCGCCCAGGCTTGGACGCGCGGGTGGCGTTCTGCGAACAGAACGCGCCCAACCTGCGCGACGTGCTCGCCACGGTCGTCCCCGGTGCGGCGGTGGTGGTGCCACTGCTGCTCGCCGACGCTTACCACGCCCGTGTCGACATTCCCGAGATGATCGCGGAGTCCGGTTCCGACGCCCGCCAGGCCGACGTTCTCGGTGAGGACGAGCGGTTGATCCACGTGCTGCGGCAGCGCCTGGAGCACGCGGGCGTGTCCCGGTTGGATCCGCGGGTCGGGGTGCTGGTGACCGCGGTGGGCTCCTCACACACGCAGGCCAACGCCCGCACAGCCGGCGTGGCCCGCGAACTGACGTTGACCACCCGGTGGACAGCGACGACCGCGTTCGCCACAGGTCCACACCCCACGCCCGCCGAAGCCGCCGAGGTCCTGCGCTCCGGCGGGGCGTCTCGGCTGGTGATCGCACCGTGGTTCCTCGCGCATGGCCGGATCACCGACCGGGTGGCGGCGTTCGCACGGTCGGAGCGGATCCCGATGTCCTCGCCGCTGGGTGCGCATCGGCAGGTGGCCGAGACGGTGCTGGACCGTTTCGACAGCGTGGTGCCCGCGCGGGTCGCCGCCTGATGAGAACAGAGGCACTCGTCTCGCCCCGGTACAGTTGAGGCACAACGTCCCTCGGCGAGCAAGGACTCGATGCCTCCGCACTTACCGTGGGCGGTCACATGGTGACCGCCGTGCTGTCGATTTTGTTGGGACTGCTGGTGGTTTCCGCCATCACCGCGCTGACGGGTTACTTCGTCGCGCAGGAGTTCGCCTACATGGCCGTCGATCGGTCGCGGCTGAAGGCGCGCGCCGAGTCCGGTGATGCCGCGGCCGAGCGGGCGCTCGGCGTCACCCGGCGCACGTCGTTCATGCTGTCCGGCGCACAGCTGGGCATCACCGTCACCGGTCTGCTGGTCGGCTACGCCGCCGAGCCGCTGATCGGGCGCGGCGCCGAGACGTTGATGAGCGGCGCGAGTATTCCGACCGCGCTCGCGGTCGCGATCGGCGGTGTTGTCGCCATCGCGGTCTCGACCGTGATCCAGATGCTGTTCGGCGAGCTGTTCCCCAAGAATCTCGCCATCGCCCGCCCCGAGCCACTGGCCCGCTGGCTGGCCTGGTCGACCACGCTGTACCTGAGGCTGTTCGGTTGGCTGATCTGGCTTTTCGACCAGTCGTCTAATGTGCTGCTGCGGCTGCTGCGCATCGAGCCGGTGCACGACGTGGAACATTCGGCGACTCCGCGCGATCTCGAGCACATCGTCGCGGTGTCGCGGGACGCCGGGGAGATCCCGCCGGATCTGTCGGCGCTTCTCGACCGGATCCTCGACTTTCCCACGAGCACCGCCGAGCACGCGATGATCCCGCGCTCGCGCGTCGACGCCATCGCCGGGGACACACCGGCCGCGACCGTCTTGACCCGGATGGCGTCCGGGCACACGCGCTACCCGGTGTCGGGAGCGGACGCCGACGACATCGTGGGCGTCATCCACCTGTACGACCTGCTCGGCACGACCCTGGGCGCCGACACCGCCGCGCAGCGTTGCCGGCCCGCCGTGGTGGTGCCGGAGACGATGCCGCTGCCCGGCGTGGTGCAGGCGCTGGCCGATGCGGGTGACGAGATGGCTGTCGTCATCGACGAGTACGGCGGGTTCGCGGGCGTCCTGACGATCGAGGACCTGGCCGAAGAGCTGGTGGGCGAGATCGACGACGAACACGATTCGCCGACACAGTTGCAGGTCACCACCGACGGGGACGGCTGGCTGGTCCCCGGCGACCTTCCGCTCGACGAGGCCGAACGCGCCCTCGGTCTGGCCCTGCCGCCCGGTGACTACGAAACCATGGCCGGCATGGTGATCGCCCACGCAGCCGCGCTGCCCGAGGTCGGAGACATCGTCGAGATCGAGCTGCCGGGCGATCCAGCAGATTTGGTCACCGACGACGCACCAGGACGCCGGGTGATGACCGCGCGGATCCACTCACTCGAGCGCCGTGTGCCGGCGTCGATGTTCGTGGCTGTCGAGGAGCAGAGTGGCGATGAGTAGCGGTCCGTGGCTGACGGTTGTGGTCACCACCGTCCTGATCAGCCTCAGCGCATTCTTCGTCGCCGTCGAGTTCGCACTCATCGCCGCGCGGCGCAGTCGCCTGGAGGACGCCGCGGCGACCAAGGCCTCCGCGCGGGCGGCATTGCGCAGCGCCAGCGAGCTGTCACTGCTGCTGGCCGGTGCGCAGCTGGGCATCACCGTGTGCACGCTGCTGCTGGGCGCGATCACCAAACCCGCTGTGCACTATGCGATCACGCCCTGGATCGGCGGATTCGGCGCACCGTCGTGGTTGGCCGATGTGGGCGGTTTCGTGCTGGCGTTGCTCATCGTCACGTTCCTGCACCTCGTGGTCGGCGAGATGGCGCCCAAGTCCTGGGCGATCGCGCATCCGGAGCGCTCCGCCATGCTGCTGGCGATTCCGATGCGCGCCTTCATGTTCCTGACCCGCCCGCTGTTGAAGGCCCTCAACCATGCCGCCAACTGGTGCCTGCGCAGGGTCGGGGTCGATCCGGTCGACGAGCTGGCCGACACCCAGGATCCCGACACGTTGCGGCAGCTCGTCGAACATTCGGCGACCGTCGGCACGCTCGACGAGCGCTACCACGCCAACCTGACCAGCGCATTGCAGTTGCAGGCGTTGACCATCGGCGAGCTGGCGCCCGGTCACCCTGGCTACAGCGCCGTCGACGTCACGGCGAGTCCGGCGCAGATCCAGGATGCCTCGAAATCGACCGGCCACCGGCGGCTGGTCGTGCACGACGGTGACGAGCCGGTCGGGGTCGTCCACGTCCGGGACAGCCTGACCGGTCGGGGCGTCGCGGGCGAGCTGATGCGCCCGGTGCTGACCGTCGCCGCCACCGCGCCGGTCTACGAGGTTCTGCAGCTCATGCGGGAAACCCGCAATCATCTGGTCGTAGTCGATACGGCAGCGGGTCGCACGGTGGTCACCCTGACCGACGTGCTGCACCGCCTGCTGCCGGCCCAACCGGTGTGACGCCGGACCCAGTCCCTTGACCCTATACCTCTAGGGGTATATCTTCATCGGTATCGGTTTGATACCCCCCTGGGTATATTGGTCACATCGGAAAGGGCTCGGATCATGAAGTTCATCCAGTACTACCTGGACTGCCTGTCGCACGCGTCGTACCTGATCGCCGACGAGGACTCCAAGCGCGCGGTCGTCGTCGACCCGCAGCGCGACGTCGCCGAATACGTGTCCGACGCCGAGAAGTTCGGCCTGACGATCGAGCTCGTCATCGAGACCCACTTCCACGCCGACTTCCTCTCCGGTCACCTGGAGCTCGCCGACGCCACCGGCGCCACGATCGTCTACTCGTCCGTGGCCAAGCCCGAGTTCGACTTCATGGCTGTCGAAGAGGGGCAGCGCTACGCACTGGGCGGGCCCGACGGCGTGACCCTGGAGTTCCGCCACACCCCCGGCCACACGCCCGAGTCGATGAGCATCGTCGTGTACGAACACGGCGGCGACCCCGTGCCCTACGGCGTGCTGACCGGCGACACGCTGTTCATCGGTGACGTCGGCCGTCCCGATCTGCTGGCCTCCATCGGCTTCAGCCGCGACGAGCTGGCCGACATGCTCTACGACTCGCTGCACGACAAGCTGATGCCGCTGCCCGACGCCACGCGTGTCTACCCCGCCCACGGCGCGGGCTCGGCCTGCGGGAAGAACCTGTCCACCGAACTGTGGTCCACCATGGGCGATCAGAAGCAGTGGAACTACGCGCTGCGGGCCGCCGACAAGGCCTCGTTCATGGCCATGGTCACCGAGGGCCAGCCGCCGGCGCCGAGCTACTTCGTCTATGACGCGATCCTCAATCGCAAGGACCGCGCCCTGCTCGACGAGACCGCGATGCCGCCCGCGATGACCTATCAGCAGGCGCTCGACGCCGTGGCCGGCGGTGCGATCCTGGTCGACGGACGCACGCCCGAGGAGTTCGCCCAGGGTCACCTGCGCGGTGCGGTCAACATCGGGCTGGAAGGCCGGTACGCCGAATTCGCCGGCTCCGTGGTCAAACCCGACGTCGACATCGTGTTGATGACCGACGCCGGCCAGGAGCTCGAAGGCAAGAACCGGCTGGCGCGGATCGGATTCGACCGCGTGGTCGGCTACCTGGCCGAGCCGGAGAAGGTGATGCTCGCCCATCCCGATCAGGTGCAGGCCGCCTCCAGGTTGACCGCCAAGACATTCGGTGAGCGGGCACAGGAGATCAGCGGCCTGCAGATCGTCGACGTCCGCAACCCGGGTGAGGCCGCAGCGGGCATGATCCCGGGCGCGGTCAACATCCCGGTCGGCCAACTTCCCGACCGGGTGGACGAACTCGACGCCGACGCACCGACGGTCGTCTACTGCGCAGGCGGATACCGCTCCTCGGTTGCCGCCAGCGTGCTGCGGCAGCGCGGCTTCGCCGACGTCAGCGACATCCTGGGCGGCTACAACGCCTGGGAAGAAGTCACCCAGAGCGCCTGAGCGACAACGAAAAGGGAGAGCGAGACAATGAAGTCCCATCACCACCGCGTCCTCGTCATCGGCGGCGGCACGGCGGGCATCACCGTCGCGGCGCGTCTGCTGCGCAAGGGCCACGCCGACGTCGCCGTCATCGAGCCGTCCAGCGTGCACTACTACCAACCGCTGTGGACGCTCGTCGGGGCCGGGCAGGCAGAGGCCGCCGACACCGAACGCGCGGAGGCCAGCGTGATGCCACACGACGCCACGTGGATCCGCAACGCCGCGGCGGCCGTCGACCCGGACACCAACACCGTGACGTGTGAGGACGGCGCGACCTACACCTACGACGCGCTCGTGGTGTGTCCGGGGGTCCAGCTCGACTGGGACCGCATCGACGGGGCGGCCGACGCGCTGGGCCGAGACGGGGTGTCGTCGAACTACCAGTTCGATCTGGCGCCGCGCACCTGGGAGTTCATCAAGAACCTCCGATCCGGCACCGCGGTCTTCACGATGCCCTCCGGCCCCATCAAATGCGCAGGCGCCCCACAGAAGATCGCCTACCTGGCGTGTGACCACTGGCGGCGCGCGGGTGTGCTCGACGACATCGACGTGCACCTGGTGGTACCCACACCGAGGATCTTCGGCATCCCCGCCATCGCCGACAACCTCGACAAGGTCATCGCCGATTACGGCATCACGTTGCACACCCTCACCGAGGTGACGTCGGTGGACGCGGCGAGCCGCAAGGTGACCCTGCAGGCGGTCGCCGAGGGCGGCGAGGACGGCACCCTGGGTTACGACATGCTCCACGTCGTGCCGCACCAGTCGGCGCCCGACTGGATCAAGAACAGCCCGCTGTCCACCGGACAGGCCGGCGGCTACGTCGACATCGACAAGCACACGATGCAGCACGTGCGCTACCCCAACGTGTTCGCACTCGGTGACGCCGGGTCGTCGCCGAACTCCAAGACCGGCGCCGCGATCCGCAAGCAGGCGCCGGTGGTGGTCGACAACGTCGATGCCTATCTGGCCGGACGAACCCTGTGCGCGCGTTACGACGGGTATGCATCGTGCCCGATCGTCACGTCCTCGCACGAGATGTTGCTGGCGGAGTTCGACTACGAGTTCAACTTGAAACCCTCGGTGCCCCTGCTGAACCCGACGAAGCCGCACCGGGCCTACTGGTACCTCAAGAAGTACGGCCTGCCGGCGATGTACTGGAACCTGATGCTCAAGGGTCTGGCCTGACGTGGCGCGCGCGCCCACCGGTCATACCCCGGTGGGTAGCGTAAACTTCTAGCTGTTCAAAGTTCTTGAACACCAGATCGAAGGAGCCCATCATGGTCGGTGACCAGGAGGCCATCAACGCCGTGCTCAACCGCCTGCGTCGGGCCCAGGGCCAGCTCGCAGGTGTCATCTCGATGATCGAGCAGGGCCGTGACTGCAAAGACGTCGTCACCCAGCTGGCGGCGGTGTCGCGGGCGCTGGACCGGGCCGGTTTCAAGATCGTTGCCACCGGGCTGCGGGAGTGCATCGTCACCGACGAGAACGATGGGCGTCAGCGCGAGATGAGCGTCGACGAACTCGAGAAGCTCTTCCTCGCCCTGGCCTGACCCGCGCAGACGTCGACGTCACCGCGCAGACGTCGACGTCGATGCGGGAGTCCTCACCGAATCGCCTGGCGGTAGATCTTGGTGATCGCGCCGGTGCCCTCGTCGAACAGCTGGGGCTCGACCACCTCCCAGCCGCCGAGCTCGTCGACCGTCCACAGTGTCTGCGGCGCGGGGAACTCGTCGGTGTAGTCGGCAAGGACACCAGGATCGACTGGTCGGAAGTTGGCCTCGGCCCACAGCTTCTGCGCCTCGGCAGTGAACAGGAAGTTCACGAAGTCGACCGCCTGCTCGAGATGCCGGCCGGTGCTGACCACCGCCACCGGACTCTCGATCTTCATCGTCTGCGGTGGACGAACCTGCTCGAAGCCCAGGTTGAGCGCCTCCACTTCCGAGGTCAGCAGCACATCGCCGCTGCCCCGCCGGAACGCTTCACTCGCCTCACGGTCCGAGCCGGGATGCAACCGGACGTGGTCGGCGACCAGTTCACGGACATAGTCCAGCCCGGCCTCCGGGTCCTGGCCGCCCCCGCTCGCCCACGCATACGGGGCCAACAGGTTCCACCAGGACGAGCCGGAGCTCAGCGGGCTCGCCGTGATCACCTCGACATCCGGGCGCAGCAGATCACCCCAGTCGCCGATGCTCTTCGGGTTTCCCGGACGAACCACCAGGCTCACCACCGACCCGAACGGAATCCCCTTGGTGACGCCCGCGTCCCAGTTCTCGTTCACCTTTCCGGCCTCTACCAGGCGGGTGATGTCCGGTTCGACGGAGACGTTCACCACGTCGGCGGTCGTGCCCGTCTCCACCGCGCGGGACTGCTCGGCCGAGGAACCGTACGCCGTGTCGACCGCGACCTCTGCGCCTTCCGGCGTCGCGGCGAACGCCGACCCCATCGTCGTCCATGCGGGTTCTGTCTCGGAGAAGGCGAGCAACTTCAGGGGGGTCTCGGCGTCGGCGACGCCGGGATCCGCGCCACCGGTCTGGCTCGACCCGTCACTGCAGGACATCACCACCATCGCCGAAAGCAGAAGTGCCGCGGCGGTTTTCCACGTCGCCGAGAACCGCATCCTCAGCGGGTGGCCAGCCACATGACAATCACCAGAACGATCAAGGCGACCAGCGCCAGTGTCACCCGCGAGCGCGGCATGCCCCTCATCTGTCTCCTCCGTCGTCGGTTCCTGCGTCGCCACCCGGGCGCCGCAACCGGTCCCTCAGCCGGATCCCGTTACCGAGCGCGCCGTCGAGCAACACCGCGATGCCGTAGGCCAAGGCGAGCACCACGGGCATCACCACGGCCGTCTGCGCCACGAACGGCAGCCCGGACAGCCACAACTCCACTCCGTCCCACCAGCTGAGGAACCCGTCCATCCAGCCAGACTATGCCCAGCGCCCGCGAAGGCGAACGACGCACAACACACCGTGGCCCCGAGTAGACGCAAGGGCGCCCGGCAGTTGATGATGGCCAGATGGTCGTGCACCAGAGCGAGGCGTCCGGCGAAGTGGTGTCCAGCGGTGAGGGCACGTTCGCCCTCCCCTCACCGGAGCCCTACTACGCCGGCACGACGCTGCGGAACCCGTTTCCCCCGATCGCGGACTATGCATTCCTGTCCGACTGCGAGACCACGTGCCTGATCTCGTCGGCGGGCTCGGTGGAGTGGCTGTGTGTGCCCAGGCCGGACTCACCGAGTGTGTTCGGCGCGATCCTGGACCGGGGCGCCGGGCATTTCCGGCTGGGCCCCTACGGGGTGTCGGTTCCCGCCGCCCGGCGCTACCTTCCGGGCAGCCTGATCCTGGAGACCACGTGGCAGACCCACACCGGCTGGTTGATCGTGCGCGACGCGCTGGTCATGGGTCCCTGGCACGACCTGGAGACGCGCTCGCGGACCCACCGGCGCACCCCGATGGACTGGGACGCCGAGCACATCCTGCTGCGCACGGTGCGCTGTGTGAGCGGCACGGTCGAGCTGGTGATGAACTGCGAGCCGTCGTTCGACTACCACCGCACCAGCGCCACCTGGGAGTACTCGGCGCAGGCCTACGGCGAAGCCATCGCGAGGGCGACGAAGAACCCCGACTCCCACCCCACCCTGCGGCTGACCACCAACCTGCGAATCGGCCTGGAGGGTCGCGAAGCCCGGGCCCGTACCCGCCTGACCGAGGGCGACAACGTGTTCGTCGCGCTGAGCTGGTCCAAGCATCCCGCGCCGCAGACCTACGACGAAGCCGCCGACAAGATGTGGAAGACCAGCGAATGCTGGCGCCAGTGGATCAACGTCGGCGACTTCCCCGACCATCCATGGCGCTCGTACCTGCAGCGCAGCGCGTTGACGCTGAAGGGGTTGACCTACTCCCCGACCGGCGCGCTGCTGGCGGCGCCGACGACGTCGCTGCCCGAAACGCCGCGAGGCGAACGCAACTGGGATTACCGCTACGCCTGGGTGCGCGACTCCACCTTCGCGTTGTGGGGGCTCTACACCCTGGGCCTGGACCGCGAAGCCGACGACTTCTTCGCGTTCATCGCCGACGTGTCCGGCGCCAACAACGGTGAACGACACCCGCTGCAGGTGATGTACGGGGTGGGCGGCGAACGCAGCCTGGTCGAAGAAGAGCTCAACCACCTGTCCGGCTACGACTACGCCCGACCGGTGCGGATCGGAAACGGCGCCTACAACCAGATGCAGCACGACATCTGGGGCACCATGCTCGACTCGGTCTACCTGCACACCAAGTCGCGTGAACAGATCCCCGAGACGTTGTGGCCGGTACTCAAGGAGCAGGTCGAGGAAGCGATCAAGCACTGGCGCGAGCCTGACCGCGGCATCTGGGAGGTGCGCGGAGAGCCGCAGCACTTCACGTCCAGCAAGATCATGTGCTGGGTGGCGCTCGACCGCGGCGCCAAGCTCGCCGAGCTGGAGGGCGAGAAGTCCTACGCCCAGCAGTGGCGGGCGATCGCCGAGGAGATCAAGGCCGACATCCTCGAGCGCGGCGTGGATGACCGCGGCGTGCTCACCCAGCGCTACGGCAGCGACGCGCTCGACGCCTCGCTGCTGTTGGCGGTGTTGACCCGGTTCCTGCCGCCCGACGACCCACGCATCCGCGCCACGGTGATGGCCATCGCCGAGGAGCTCACCGAGGACGGCCTGGTGCTGCGGTACCGCGTGGAGGAGACCGACGACGGCCTGGCCGGCGAAGAGGGCACCTTCACGATCTGCTCGTTCTGGCTGGTGTCGGCGCTGGTCGAGATCGGCGAGATCAGCCGCGCCCGGCACCTGTGCGAGCGGTTGCTGTCGTTCGCCAGCCCGCTGCACCTCTACGCCGAGGAGATCGAGCCGCGCACCGGCCGACACCTGGGCAACTTCCCGCAGGCGTTCACCCACCTGGCCCTGATCAACGCGGTCGTGCACGTGATCCGCGCCGAGGAGGAAGCCGACAGCTCGGGGATCTTCCAGCCCGCCAACGCCCCGATGTGAGCGGGGCGGGCTGGTCCCGCCCTGCTCAGTGGGCCGGGCTGGCCTGCCTCAGAAAATCCCGCGCAGCGCCACCACGCCCACGGCGCCGAGAGCGGCCGCCGCGGGCAGCGTGATCACCCAGGCCAGCGCGATCGGCTTCATCAGGTTCCAGTTCGTGGCCCTGTTGACCATGCCCACGCCGAGGACGGCGCCGATCAGGATGTGCGTGCTCGACACCGGCAGACCCATGACGCTGGCGCCCATCACGACCGCGGCCGCCGACAGCTCGGCGGAGAAACCGGACGCCGGATGCATCTTCGTCAGGTTGGTACCGACGGTGGCGATGACCTTGCGCCCGATGAACCACAGCCCGGCGACCAGCGCCACGCCGAAGGCGAGCATCGCCGCCGGCGGTACGGCGGCCTCGCTTTCGATGTCGCCATTTCGGAACACGTCGAGGATCGCGGCGAACGGGCCGATGGCGTTGGCGATGTCGTTGCTGCCGTGGCTGAACGCGAAGCCCGACGCGGTGAACACCTGCATCCAGCTGAACATCAGGAACGTCGAGCGCGGCAGCGATTCACCCTTGAGGGTCTTGGCGAAGATGAAGGTCGCCATCCACACCGCGGCACCGACCATGCCCATGATGAAGTAGTTGTTCATCGTGGTCAGGCCCAGATGCATGTTCTTGAGCCCCTTGAACAGCAGCATCGCCGAGATGATCATCGCGCCGAAGGCCGCCAGCAGTGGCACCCAGGTCTGCAGCGCCTTGTAGGCGTCGATCGAGCGGGCCTTGTCGTCGATGTCGTGCAGTTCTCTGTAGTAGTCGCTCTCCAGCTCGTCGGGGTCGTAGTCGCCCCGGTTGGCCGCGACCGCGTCGCGGGCCATCGCGCCGGTGTAGGCGATCTGCTGGATCTCCGAGAGCCGCTCGAAGGCCTGCTTGTGCCGGTTGCGGTGTTCGATGCGCTCTTTGCGGATCTCCACCAGCTGGGCGTCGGCCTCGTCGTTGTAGGTCAGGATGCGCCGCTTGATCGTGCCGTAGAGCAGGTAGGCCACCACCCCGCCCAGCACCGGCGAGAGCACCCAGGAGATCGCGATCTGACCGATCTGGTCCCACTGCACCATGTCCAGCGCGGAGTTGCCCTGACCGGTGACGAACCCGAGCATCAGAGCGGCACCGACGATGCCGCCGATGATCGAGTGGGTGGTGGACACCGGATAGCCCATCCGGGTGGCGAACAGCAACCAGAACGCCGCGGCGAACAGCGCGGCCATCATGATGAACACGAAATCCATCGGGGAGATCTGCACGATCGACAGATCGACGATCCCGCTGCGGATCGTGTCGGTCACCTCACCACCGGCGATGACGGCGCCGCTGACCTCGAAGATCGCCGCGACCAGCAGCGCCTGCTTCATGGTCAGGGTGCCGGCTCCCACGCTGGTGCCGAACGAGTTGGCCACGTCGTTGCCGCCGATGTTGAAGGCCATGAACATGCCCAGCACGGTGGCGGTGATCAGGATGACCTTGCTGGCCGAGCTGTCCACGTAGCCGAAGGACCACCACGTGAACGCGCTGAACGCGACGGCGAGCATCAGCCCGAACGTCAGATGCCAGTTGCGGTCGTCGCCCAGGAACACGGCTTCTGCTGGTGTCGGGGGCGAAGAGGTCGTCTGTTCAGCCACGCGGGAAAGTTATGCCCGCTAACTGATCAAACAGAACCCGGACGGTGAACGGTCGCTGAACGAGTCGTTACTTCGCCGCGTTGTCCACCATGGCCGTGACGATCTCGGCGGCCTCGTCGCTGACCGCGTAGCCGCACGCCCATGCTTCCACCGTCACGTTGGACACCAGCGACAGCGCGTGTTGGCAGGCCCAGCCGTCGGCGCCCTCCTGCGTGGTCAGCTGGGTGATCAGGTTGTCGTCGTTCTCGACATCACCGAGCTGCCACAGGTATTCACCGTCGCCGACGCCGATCGCGGAGTTCGCGCAGTCCTGCCAGGTGGCGGTGGAATCGTCGAAGAACCCTTGCGCGTTCTCCGCAGCCGGGTAGAGCACCGCGGTCTGCTCGACCCAGTGCTCGTTGTCGTCGTTGGGTTCGCGTGCCACCTGATCGCGCACCGCGGTCCAGCCGCTGCCGGCGTAGACGGGCTCCTCGGCGCCGTACACCGCGCCCAGGCAGTCCGGATCCGACACCTCGTCGGCGTGGTCGGTCATCTCGTCGAGCTCGCTGGTCACCTTCATCTGGGTGGAACCCATGATGCCGTTGAGCTCGCCGATGCTCAGCAGCAAACCGTCCAGCTGAGACTCCGTCAACACCGGGACGTCGAGCGGACCGGCGGGGCGGCCGCGCACCGCGGTGCCGTCCACCGTGGACACACATCCCGCGAGCAGGGCCGACGTCGTCAGGACCGCACAGATTCGACCGAGTCCGATGCTGTGAGCCACCTTGTGATTGTCCCGTATGACGCTGGCAACGTCACCGCTGTGCGGCGATGCGCTTCAACACCAAATCCGTCACCGTGGCCGCGGCGTCTGCGCGCGCTGGTGCGCGCGGATCGACGACCTCCACGTCGACGACGCAGTCGCCGGTGACACCGACGGCTCGCAACCCGGTGGGCGCTTCGGCGCCGGCCGAGACGTGCAGCACCGACGCCGCGACCACGCTGTCGTCGAACACGACATCGGTGACGCGGCTCAACTCGCCGCTGCCCAACCCCGGCTGCTGCAAGGCCACGGTCTGACCGGCGCAGCGCCGCCACCGCTCGGTGGTGGTGGCGAAGAAGTCCTGGGCCGCGGCCGCGCTGCTCATCTGCACGACACCGACAAACGCCGAGACCGGGGCGGCGTCGAACCCGCCGCCCGCCCAGGAGGCGCTGGCCACCGACAGCACCGGGCTGTCCCGATAGACAACCTGCTGAAGCCGGTACGGGGCGCCGGCGCAGTCCGCGGGGGTCACCTGCGCCTCGCCCACACTGCGCAGCAGCGTGTCCTCACCACCTTCGACGGTCGGGCCCATGAAGCCGTTCGGGCCGGTGCCCAGCGCGGCCGAGAGGTCGTCGGCGGTGGGGAGGAAACCGCCGAGCGGAACCGCCTGGGCCGGTTGTACGGCCGGCGCGATGCGCACGGTCGGACGGTCGTCGACCGGCTGGGCCCCGCACCCCGCCAGCGCGACACAGGCCGCGGCGGCCACAGCCACCCGACGTATCGGCATCCGGTCCTCCTGCCCGCTACCGCTGGCCGGCGTTGGCGACCATCGTGGGGATCATCCTGGCGGCATCGCCGCGGGCCCGCACGCCAGTTTCGGAAACTCTTACGACGGACTCACGGCCGGGATCCGCTACTTCTTCGGCTTGTCGGCCGTCGAATCCGTCGACAGCGCCGCGACGAAGGCCTCCTGCGGAACCTCCACCCGACCGATGGTCTTCATCCGCTTCTTGCCTTCCTTCTGCTTCTCGAGCAGCTTGCGCTTGCGCGTGATGTCGCCGCCGTAGCACTTGGACAGCACGTCCTTGCGGATGGCGCGGATGTTCTCGCGGGCGATGATCTTCGAGCCGATCGCAGCCTGCACCGGCACCTCGTACTGCTGGCGCGGGATGAGTTCCTTGAGCTTGGTGGTCATCTTGTTGCCGTAGGCGAACGCCCCGTCCTTGTGGACGATCGCACTGAACGCGTCCACCGGCTCGCCCTGCAACAAAATGTCGACCTTGACCAGCTGCGATTCCTGTTCACCGGCCTCCTCGTAGTCCAGGCTGGCGTAACCGCGGGTGCGCGACTTCAGCGAGTCGAAGAAGTCGAAGATGATCTCGCCGAGCGGCAGCGTGTAGCGCAGCTCGACGCGCTCCGTCGACAGGTAGTCCATGCCACCCAACTCGCCGCGGCGGGACTGGCACAGCTCCATGATGGTGCCGATGAACTCGCTGGGCGCGATGATGGTGGTCTTGACCACGGGTTCGAACACGGTGCGGACCTTGCCCTCGGGCCAGTCCGACGGGTTGGTCACCGTCAGTTCGGTCTCGTCGTCCTTGATGACCCGGTACACGACGTTGGGCGACGTCGAGATCAGGTCCAGGTCGAATTCCCGTTCCAGACGCTCACGGGTGATCTCCATGTGCAGCAGGCCCAGGAATCCGCAGCGGAACCCGAACCCCAGCGCCACCGACGTCTCGGGCTCGTAGGTCAACGCGGCGTCGTTGAGCTGCAGCTTGTCCAGCGCCTCCCGCAGGTCGGGATAGTCCGAGCCGTCCACCGGATACAGCCCCGAATAGACCATCGGTTTGGGCTCGCGGTAGCCGGTCAGCGGCTCGGTGGCGCCGCCGCGGGCGGAGGTCACCGTGTCGCCGACCTTCGACTGCCGCACGTCTTTGACGCCGGTGATCAGATAGCCGACCTCGCCGACTCCCAGACCGTCGGACGCCTTGGGCTCCGGCGAGACGATGCCGACCTCGAGTAGTTCGTGGGTGGCGCCGGTGGACATCATCTTGATCCGCTCGCGCGGCACGATCTTGCCGTCGACGACGCGGATGTAGGTCACCACGCCGCGGTAGGTGTCGTAGACCGAGTCGAAGATCATCGCCCGCGCCGGGGCATCGGCGTCTCCGGTGGGCGGCGGAACCTGACGCACCACCTCGTCGAGCAACTCGGCGACCCCCTCACCGGTCTTGCCGGACACCCGCAGCACATCCGTGGGTTCGCAACCGATGATGTGGGCCAACTCGGCGGCGTAGCGGTCCGGGTCGGCGGCGGGCAGGTCGATCTTGTTGAGCACCGGGATGATGGCCAGATCGCGATCCAGAGCGAGGTAGAGGTTGGCCAGCGTCTGCGCCTCGATGCCCTGGGCTGCGTCGACCAGCAGCACCGCTCCTTCGCACGCCTCCAGTGCGCGCGACACCTCGTAGGTGAAGTCGACGTGTCCAGGCGTGTCGATGAGATGCAACACGTGCTGCTGCCCGTTGGCCTCCCACGGCAGGCGCACGTTCTGCGCCTTGATCGTGATGCCCCGCTCGCGTTCGATGTCCATCCGGTCGAGGTACTGCGCGCGCATCGACCGTTCGTCGACGACCCCGGTGAGCTGCAGCATCCGGTCGGCAAGTGTGGACTTGCCGTGGTCGATGTGAGCGATGATGCAGAAGTTCCGAATCTGCGCCGGCGCGGTGAAGGTCTTGTCGGCGAAACTGCTGATGGGAATCTCCTGGTGAGCGGGCGTCGGTACAGCCTGGGACGGCTCCACCAGAGTATCGAGCGCAGGCCCCGGCGACACAATCGAGCGGTCCGCCGGGCGGCTGGGGAACCGCCGTCCACCCCCCTACGCCACCGTCGCGTCACAGCGGCGCCCCTTATGCTTGGCCGGTATGGCGTCCTCGTCGTCGTATTTGAAGACGTTCCAGCGGTTCTTGATCAAGAGCACCGAGAACCTGGTGTTCAACGAAGCCCCGAAGCTCCTCCAGCAGGGGCTGCGGATCGGCCTGGATGCCCTGGCCAACCAGCAGCCCGGCCCCGCCGCGGCCCTGCCCGCCGGTCGGCCGGTGTCGAGCAACTTCGTTCCGACCGCGCACCGGGCCCGCCGCGTCGCCTACTCCCCCGACCTGGACGGCCGCGCCGATCCGGGCGAGATCGTGTGGACCTGGGTGGTCTACGAAGACGATCCCAGCCGCGGCAAGGACCGCCCGGTGCTGGTGGTGGGCCGCGACCGCAGCGTGTTGCTCGGGTTGATGTTGTCGAGCCAGGACCATCACCGCAATGACCCGAACTGGATCAGCATCGGCAGCGGAACCTGGGACTACGACGGCCGCGTCAGTTGGGTACGGCTGGACCGGGTCCTCGACGTCCCCGAGGAAGGAATCCGGCGCGAGGGCGCCATCCTGGAGCGCGAGATCTTCGATCTGGTCGCAGCGCGGCTGCGCGCCGACTACTCGTGGAGCTGAACCGACGATTCACCCGGCCGGCGGGCGCCACATCTGCCACATGGTCGGGCCGCCGCCCGGAATCGTCAGCTCCCCGGTGACGTCGAAACCGAAGCGCATGTAGTAGGGCACGTTGGACTCCTTGGTGGACTCCAGGTAGCACGGCGCGCCCTCGGCGTCACAGCGTCTCAACCGCGACTCCATCAATGCCTTTCCGAACCCCGCGCCGCGCACGTGCGGGTCACTGCCGAGCACGGCCAGATACCAGTGCGGTTCCTCCGGGTGGTGACGCTTCATCAGCTCGGAGATCGCCATGCCTCTCCCGGACCGGCGGCCCAGCGCGAGCAGCAGCCGCGGCATCATGCGCAATTCTTCGGCCTGGGTCTGCTTCCAGCGCCCGGGCGGATCCCACAGCGCCGCCCCGCCCGTCTCGCCGACGCGCCGGGCCACCTCGACACCCCCGCCGGCCAGGAAATGATGTCGGACCATGGCGGCGAACATCCGCGGCAACGCCCGGGCGCGGCGCTTGTCGTGAGGCTGCATCCACTCCATCACCGGGTCGTCGAAGAACGCCCTGCCGAGCACCCGGGCCAGCGCCGGCACGTCCTGCTTGCGCGCGAAGTCGACATCGATGCCGGCCGTCACCTCGTCAGCCCTGGGTGATGTAGGCCTGGAGTTGCTGCTGCTCGCGCTCCAGCTCCTCCATACGGGTCTTCACCACGTCGCCGATGCTGACGATGCCGCTCAACCGGCCGTCCACGACGACCGGGACGTGATGCACCCGATTGCGGGTCATCAGCGCGCTGAGGCTGTCCACCGTGTCGTCCGGACCGCACGTGGCCACCAGCGTGGTCATGATCTCCGAAACGGGACGGCGCAGCAGATCGCCGCCCATCTCATGGAGCTTGCGGACGATGTCGCGCTCGGACACGATGCCGAGCACGCCGTCCGGCGACACCACCACCATCGCGCCGATGTTGTGCACCGACAGCTCGGTCAGCAGCCCGGCCACCGACGTCTCCGGGGTGATCGTGGCCACCGTCGCACCCTTGTTGCGCAACACGTCGGATATCCGCATGGCTCTCTCCGCCCGTCAGACTTCGCACCCTCAACTGTAGGCAATTCGCGCCCGCGAAATCGGCGTTTCCGGCACCCACACCGCGCACAAACAGGGTTAGGTGAAAGCCATGATCGAAGTGACCCTGCTCGGCACCGGCAGCCCGATCCCCGACGCTCGGCGCGCGGGCCCGTCGACGCTCGTGCGCGCCGGGGACCAGACCTTCCTGGTGGACTGCGGGCGTGGAGTGTTGATGCGCACCGCGGCGTTGGGCGTCGGCGCCAACGCCATCAGCGCGCTGCTGCTGACCCATCTGCACAGTGACCACATCGCCGACCTCGGCGACGTGCTGATCAGCCGGTGGGTGTCCAACTTCGCCCCCAACCAGCCGCCGCTGCCGATCATCGGCCCGCCGGGCACCGCCGAGGTCGTCGAGAACACGCTCAAGGCGTTCGGCCCCGACATCGGATACCGCATCGCCCACCACGCTGATCTGACGGCGCCGCCGCCGGTCGAGGTCGAGGAGGTCACCGACGGCGTGGTGTGGGGCCGCGACGGCGTCGCGATCACCGTCGCTCCCACCGACCACCGACCGGTCGCCCCCACCATCGGCTTCCGTGTCGAACACAACGGCGCATCGGTGGTCCTCGCCGGTGACACGGTGCCGTGCCCCACCCTCGACGCGCTGGCCGCCGGCGCCGGCGCATTGGTCCACACCGTGATTCGCAAAGACCTCGTCGACGCGATGCCGATGCAGCGCATCCGCGACATCTGCGACTACCACTCCACCGTCGAGCAGGCCGCCGACACCGCAGCCCGCGCCGGGGTGGGCATCCTGATCCTGACCCACTACGTGCCGCCGATCGCGCCAGGACAGGAAGACGACTGGCGGGCGTTGGCCGCCACCGTGTTCGACCGCCAGATCGAGATCGGCGAGGACCTCCACCGGGTGGAGGTCCACCCCGGGGTGTGCGCCCGCCAGGGCTGACCGCCCAGGTCGCACGGCCGGGGTTCACCGGCAACTAGGCCAGCCGGGTGATCTCCACGACGACGTCGAGGTCGGTGGACCCCTCACCGGAGTAGATACCTTTCAGCGGGGTCACGTCGGCGTAGTCGCGGCCGACCCCGACGCTGATGTACTGCTCGTTGATGTCGGTGTTGTTGGTCGGGTCGTAATGCCACCACTCGCCCGTCCAGGCCTGGATCCAGGCGTGACTCTGCCCGTCGACGGTGTCACCGACCTTGGCGTTGCGCTTGGGGTGGAGATAACCCGAGACGTACCTCGAGGGAATTCCCATGCCGCGCAACAGCATCAACGTCAGATGGGCGAAGTCCTGACAGACGCCCTTGCCTTCACGCAGCGCGTCCACCCCCGAGGTGTGCACGCCGGTGGTGCCCGGCACGTACTTGAGTTCGTCGCGCACCCAGCTCACCGCCTCGATGACGGCCTGCGCCGGTTCGTGATACTTCGCGATTCGACGACCCACCCGCTCGATTCGCTTGCTCGCCGGCACGTAGTGCGTGGGAGAGAGGACCTCGTCGTACTTGTCGACGACCGCTTCGGTGTCCAGGTCCTCCCAGGTGATATCGATCTCGGAGTATTCCGGCTTCTCGGTCTCCACCACCGACGAGGCGATGACCTCGAGTTCGGTGTGCGGGGCATGAAGATCGAACGACGTCACCGCCGTGCCCCAATAGTCCACGTACCGGTACGATCTGGTTGCCGGCGCGGTTTCGACCCGGTTGAGGATGACGTTCTGGCGGTTGTCCGACCGCGGCGTCAGCCGCGCCTCGTTGAACGAGGCGGTGACCGGCGACTTGTAGGCGTAGCCCGTCGCATGCACCACACGCATCCGCCACATCTCTAGATCTCCCCTTCTTCGATCACCAACGCGTTGCGACCGGCGTCGGTCCACGCCACCCACGGCGCGGAATGGAAGTACTGCAGCGCCAACGCCTCTCCGACGTCGAAACACGTCTGCTGCAGCCCGGCCAGGCGGGTCTCCAGCGAATCCAGGATCACGCCCGGCTGCAGGAACTCCAGCTCGCTACGAGCGCGTCCGAGGAGTCGCTGAGCCTCGTCGGTAGCGCCCAGTCGACCGTGCGGACGGTTGAGCAGTTCGTCGAGGCTGTGTTCGGCCAACTTCAGGGAGTGGAAGATCGAGCGCGGGAAGAGCCGGTCGAGCAGCATGAATTCGACCACCCTGGCGGCGTCCAACGCGCCCCGGTACGTACGCAGATACGTGTCGTGCGCACCGGCACAACGCAGCAGCGTCACCCACGCCGGGGACGACGCCGTATCACCGACCCGCGACAACAGCAGCCGCACCGTCATGTCCACCCGCTCGATGGCTCGGCCCAAGACCATGAAGCGGTAGCCGTCGTCGCGGCTGAGTGTCGAGTCCGCCAGCCCGGCGAACATCGCCGCGCGTCCTTCGACGAAGGACAAGAACTCATGCGGGCCCAGCCGCTTGGCGGCGCGTTCGCGTTCAGCCAGCGCGTTGTACGTGGTGTTCAGACACTCCCAGATCTCACCGGAGGTGACTTCCCTTGCCCCCCGGGCATTCTCACGAGCGGCAGAGATCGCCTCGACGATCGAGCAGCCGCCGTAGGTGTCCCGGCTGAACGCCACGATGTCGGTCAGAGACCACACGTCGAGTTCATCGTCGGGCGGTTCGATGCCCAGCACCCGCAACAGCGTGCGGGAGGCCTGATCGGGATCGACGCTGGAATCCTCGAGCAGCTGATGCACCGTCACATCGAGGATGCGGGCGGTGTCATCGGCGCGTTCGACATAACGACCGATCCAGTAGAGCGACTCTGCGTTGCGTGCCAACATGGTCATCCACCCCCTCTACTGCTGCTGCTGCCGCAGCTGGTTCTGCTGCTGCTGTTGCTGATTCGAGTTGTCCGAGCTCTCCGCCTTGCCGTTCTTGTTCGCCGCCTTCGGCGCCGTCTTGGCGGCTTTCGCACCGCCGGACTTACCCGACGTCGGCAGTGCTCGCACCACTTCGTCACCGGCCAGTTCCCGATCGGCGGCCGACGTGCGCGAGGCCAGCACCCAGGTGTCCTTCGATCCGCCGCCCTGGCTGGAGTTCACCACCAGCGAGCCCTCGGGCAACGCGACGCGGGTCAGCCCGCCCGGCAACACCCACACGTCGTCGCCATCGTTGACGGCGAACGGGCGCAGGTCGACGTGGCGGGGGGCCAGGTGGTTGTCGACCTGGGTGGGGACCGTGGACAGCTGCATCACGGGCTGGGCGATCCAGCCGCGCGGATCGTTGATGATCTTCTTGGTGATCGTGGCCAGTTCCTTCTCCGACGCGTCGGGACCGAACACGATGCCGTATCCGCCGGAACCCTCCACCGGCTTGATGACCAGTTCGTCGATGCGGTCGAGCACTTCCTCGCGTTCCTCGTCGAGCCAGCACCGGAACGTGTCGACGTTGGCCAGCAGCGGCTTCTCGCCCAGGTAGTACTCGATGATCGTCGGGACATAGGTGTAGACCAGCTTGTCGTCACCGACACCGTTGCCGACCGCGCTGGAGATCACCACATTGCCCGCGCGCGCGGCGTTGAGGATGCCGGCCACGCCGAGCACCGAGTCGGGCTTGAACTGCATCGGGTCGAGGAAGTCGTCGTCGATGCGGCGGTAGATGACGTCGACCTGACGCTCACCCTCGGTGGTGCGCATGTACACCGTGTTGTCGCGGCAGAACAGGTCGCGGCCCTCGACGAGTTCGACGCCCATCTGGCGCGCCAACAGCGAATGCTCGAAGTACGCCGAGTTGTACACGCCCGGGGTCAGCACGACGACCGTGGGATCGGCGACATTGTTGGCCGCGGCATTGCGCAGCGCCCGCAGCAGGTGCGACGAGTAGTCCCCGACCGCACGCACCCGGTGGGTGGCGAACAGGTTCGGGAACACCCGCGCCATCGTGCGGCGGTTCTCCATCACGTAGGAGACTCCCGACGGGGAGCGCAGGTTGTCCTCGAGCACCCGGAAATTGCCCTGGTCGTCGCGGATCAGGTCGATACCCGCCACGTGGATGCGCACCCCGTTGGGCGGGGCGATTCCGACTGCCTCGCGATGAAAATGCTCACAGGAGGTGATCAGTCGGCGCGGGATGACACCGTCACGCAGGATTTCCTGTTCGCCGTAGATGTCGTCGAGATACATCTCCAGCGCCTGCACCCGCTGGCGGATCCCCCGCTCCAACCGGGTCCATTCCGCGGCCGAGATCACCCGCGGCACGAGGTCCAGCGGAAACGGGCGCTCCTGGCCGGACAGCGAGAACGTGATGCCCTGGTCGATGAAGGCGCGCCCCAGCGCCTCGGCCCGAGCCTCGAGTTCGGACGCGTCCGACGGCGCGAGTTCGGAGTGAATGCCCTTGTAGGGCGCGCGGACGCTGCCCTGACTGTCGAACATCTCGTCGAACGCCTGGTCGTACGAGCCGAGTTTGTTGTATCCACCGAAGACGCCATCGTGCCGCTTCACCGGTTTGGAGTTACTGCGTGCGATTCGTGCCGTCTCCGTCGCCAAGTGTCCTCTGCTCCTCCCTCGCGCTGCCCTGAACGCACAGACTGCCATGCTGCAACATTTCCGCCGTTTCGGCAGGCCACTAGGTCTCGCTTTGGGAGATTTCTGGCTCGCTGGTAACCTGAACAGTCGCTGCCCGCACCGGGCGCCCCCTGACTCAAGCAAACCCAGTCGAGATTTATGTAAGGAATACACGCGTGGCCAACATCAAGTCGCAGGAGAAGCGGATCCGCACCAACGAGCGCCGCCGTCTGCGCAACAAGTCGGTGAAGTCCTCACTTCACACGGCCGTGCGTGGGTTCCGTCAGGCCGTCGAGTCGGGCGACAAGGAGAAGGCCGGCGAGCTGCTGGCGTCGACCAACCGCAAGCTCGACAAGGCCGCCAGCAAGGGTGTCATCCACCGCAACCAGGCGGCCAACCGCAAGTCGGCGCTGGCTCAGGCCTACAACAAGATCTAGTCGTCACGGTCTCGGGCGTGTCGTCGGTCTCGACGAACGTGCCGAGACTGTCGATTCTGCAGCCCGCCGGCCGATCAGTCGCTCACGAGCTCCGGGCCGATCAGTCGCTCACGAGCTCCGCGACCCTCCGGACCGCGTTCTCCAGCGCATAGTCGGCGTCAGCGGCCGCACCCTTGACATCAGCATTGAGCTGCGCCACCAGGCGGACCGCTTCGGCGACCGAATCCCGCGACCAGCGGCGCGCCTGCTTCTGCGCTTTCTGCACCCGCCACGGCGGCATGCCGAGTTCGCCGGCCAGCCGGTAGGCGTCACCGGACAGCGGGCCGACACGGGCAATGGTGTGCACCGCCTCGGCGAGCGCATCGGCGAGCACCACGTGCGGTTCACCGCCGATCATCGCCCAGCGCAGCGCCTCGGCCGCTCCCGCCACGTCGCCGACGACCGCACGGTCCGCGATCTCGAAGCCCTTCACCTCGGCGCGGCCCGAGTGATACCGGCGTACGGCTGCAGCATCGACCTGTCCATCGGTGTCGGCGACCAACTGCGAGCAGGCCGATGCCAACTCGCGGATGTCGGAGCCGATCGCCTCGATGACCGCGGTGACGGTATCGTCGCCGACCTTGACGCGCAGCGCACGAAACTCGTTGCGCACGAAGTCAGCTCGTTCTGTGGCCTTGGTGAGCCGAGCGCACGGGTGCACCTCGGCCCCCAGCTTCGTGAGCTTGTCGGCCAACGCCTTGGCCCGCCCGCCCCCGGAGTGGACCACGACCAGCAGCGTGCCCGGCGGCAGATCCGCGGCGGCGGATTCGATGACCCCGACCGCCTCCTTACCGGCTTCGGCGGCTGATTCCAGCACGACCACGCGCTCATCGGCGAACAACGACGGGCTCAACAGCTCGGCGAGCTCACTGACACTCACCTCCCCGGCCCGCAGGCGATCGACGGGGACGTCGGCTGTTCCCGCGGCTGCGCGCGCCTGCCGCAGCACCGTACCGATGGCACGCTCCACCAGCAGTTCCTCGTCGCCGAGGATCAGGTGCAGTCCGGTCACGGTGTCCGTCGCTGGGCTCACCGCACGATGGTGTCACGCCGGGGCGACACCGCCCAATGCCACGTCGCGGCAATCGCAGCCACCGCGATCGCCACGGTCACGACCCCGGGCACACCCGACGGAACCGGCACCGCCGCAGCGGGCATGTCGGCGGCGTAGCGCGCCACGGTGAGCAGCCACCACACCGGCGGCTCGGTGGACCTGATCAGCAACTGCGCCCCCGCCGGCCACAGCGGACACAACGCCGCCGCAGCGGTGCCGATCACGGTGATGGGCGGTATGACGGGTGCGACGAGCAGGTTCGCCGTCACCCCCACCAGGCTCACCGACCCGGACAGTCCCGCCACCAGCGGCGCGGTGACCAACTGCGCCGCCAGCGCCACACTGACCGCGTCGGCCAGTGGTCGCGGCCAGCCCCGCCCGCTCAGCCGGCGCGACCACACCGGCGCCAACACCACCAGCGCGGCGGTCGCCGACACCGACAGCGCGAAACCGGCATCGACGGCGAGTTCGGGCGCGGCGACCATGAGCCCGACGACGGTGGCCGCCAACGCCGGCAGCACCTGCCGCCGCCGCCGCGTCACGACTGCCAGCAGGGTGATCGCCGCCATCACCGCCGCCCGCAGCACGCTGGCCGACGGTTGGACCACGACCACGAAACCCAGCAGTGCCACGGCGGCCAGCAGCACGGCGATCCGCGGACCCACCAGCGCCGCCGACAACAGCACCGCGCCGCACACGATCGTCACGTTCGCGCCGGACACGGCGGTCAGATGTGTCAGACCCGCAACCCGGAACTGGGCTGTGACCGGGGCGGGCACCGCCGACGTGTCGCCGAGCACCAACGCCGGCAGCACCGCGGCCTGGTCGGTGTCCAGCACCAGCCGCGCCGCCTGCGCGAACGCGGCACGGATCCGGTGTGCGACCTGGTGCACCGGCGCCGGCTGGCCACGCGTCGGGGGGCCTCGGGCGGCCAGCACCGCGACCGTCAGGTCACGTCTGATCGGGTGACTGACACCGGTGCGGAACGCCGCGGGCTGACCGACGACCAGGTCCGCGTATCCCGATCCCGACGCGAACACCACCACCCGGCCACCGGATCGAGCGCCGTCCAGCTGGACCAGCGTCGCGCGGAACATCACCCTGCCGCCGGTGAGGATTCGCGGCGTCTCCGTGGGGGTCACGATGACGGTGGTGGATCTGCCGAAGTACTGAGTCACCGGATGGGTTCGTGCATGATCGGCCCGCAGACCCACGGCCACCGCGAAGCCGAACCCCACCAGTGCCACGGCTGCGGCACCGGCAGACACCGCGCGCAGGTCCGGCTTCCTGCGACGGTCCCGGCTCCCCGCCCACCACCCCGTTGTCGCGGTGACCCCCACCGCGGCAGCGGCCGCAATCAGTGCGCCGCGCCAGGACCAGCAGATACCCGAGCCGGTCACCGCCCAGCTCGTCAGCGCCGCCGGGACCAGCCGCAGATCGACGAGAGTCATCCCACGAGCACGAGGTCGCGCAGCTTGGCCAACCGGACCGGGCCGATGCCGTCCACCTCGCCGAGTTGATCGACGCTGGTGAAGCGGCCGTTGCTGTCGCGCCACGACACGATGGCCGCCGCGGTGACCGGTCCGACACCCGGCAACGTGTCGAGCTGCTCCACAGTGGCCGTGTTCAGATCGACCGGGCCAGCCGGACCACCCGGCGCTGCCGATGCCGGCGGGCCCGCGGCGCCGGGGGTGCCGGGGGTGCTGTCTGCGCCGGCGACGACGGAGCTGCCCATCTCGGTCGGCCGGCCCGGGGGCGCACCGATGCCGACCACGATCTGTTCACCGTCGGCGACCCTCCTGGCCATGTTCAGACCGAGCATGTCGGCACCGTCGAGCGCGCCGCCAGCCGCATCGAGCGCATCAGCGATACGTGCGCCCGGCTCGAGGGTGACCAGACCCGGGGTGTGCACCAGCCCGACGACACTGACCACGACAGGCTCGGCCGCTTCGGGCGCCGGCATCGCGGCCGCCGACGATGCCGGCTCCACGGGCGGCAGTTTGGCCGATACGACCGCCGGTGAGCGGTCCCCCACCAGCGTCAGCACCGTGACCAGGACGGCTATCGCGCCGACCGCCGCGAGGGCCACGATGCCGGTGCGGCCCGGATCCGCCCGGATACGGGCCAGCCAGGCCGCGGGACCGGCGTCGGGCGGCGAGTCCGGCAGCCACCGCGACAGGGACGCATCAGGGTCGTCCTCGACGTCGTCACTTTCGGCGGCGGCGTCGGAATCGTCGGCGCCCAAGCGCCGACGCAATCGATCGGCGGGCAGTTCGGTCGGCATGCCGCTGACGCTAGGTCCGGCGTCCGACCCCTACGCCGCCATCCATCCATGCACCGCCCAACCTGGGGATGAACTCGGCTTTGGGGACGGCGGTGGCTAGCATTGCCGCATATGAACCGTCGAGCCCCGATGATCGCCGGTATCGCGTTCGCGGTGCTCTACGCGGCGGCGGTGGTGGTGCTGCACGCGCTGCCCGGAAGCGACCCCGGTGTGCTGCGCGTACAGGCCCTGCTGCTCATTTTCGCCGCCCTGGCCCTGGCCGTGCTTCTCGCCTTCGCCCGGGATCAGCTCGACGGCCCGCCCGCCCGACTGTTCACGATCGGGTCGACGCTGCTGGTGGCACAGATGTGCGTCGCGATCTGGTTCACCGGTGGGGCGTCGCTTCGCCCCAACCAGGTGCCCGCCGAGACCGCCCTGGCCATCGAGGACGTCAGGTTCTTCTGGCTCCCGACCGCCACCATCGCCGGCATCTGTGTCGCGGTCCCGATCCTGTTGTCGGCCAACGAAGACCGCCTACCGCGCTGGCTCGGCACCGGCGCCGCGATCTTCACGGTGGAGCAGCTGATCGAGACCATCACGATCATCGGACCGCCGGGCAGCTTCATCTCCCCCGGCGGCCCGATGAACCACTATCTGGGCGGAACGTTGACGGCTGCCTTCTTCCTGGCGCTCGGCATCGCCCTGTCCCAACAGTGGGATCAGTCCATCGGGGCCGCCACGTCTGCGAACCCCGCTACCTCTGCAGAGCCCGCTACATCTGCAGAGCCTGCCACGTCTGCAGAGCCCGGCACCGCCGAGGAGACCGCCGAATCCGCGCCCGCCGACGCAGCCGCCACCGAACCGGAAGCCGCCACCGAACCCGTAGGAGAGCGATGACCCTGCCTCGACTGGTACCCCGCTCGACAACCGACCCGACAGCCGGGACGGAGCTGCGGCACGAGGTACGTCGGTTCGTCGCCGACCAGCTGGCCGCGGGCGCGTTCACTCCGTCGATCGACGGATGGTTGTGCGGATGGGACGAGAAGTTCACCGCGGCGCTGGCCGAACAGGGCTGGCTCGGCATGACGGTGCCGGTCGAGTACGGCGGGCACGGCCGGTCGTTTCTGGACCGATTCGTCGTCACCGAGGAGCTGCTGGCCGCCGGAGCCCCAATGGCCGCGCACTGGTTCGCCGACCGCCAGGTGGTCCCGTCACTGCTGAAGTACGGCACCGAGACCCAGCGCAGGGAGTTCCTGCCGAAGATCGTCGCCGGCGAGTGTTTCTTCGCGATCGGGATGAGCGAACCCGACTCGGGTTCGGACCTGGCCAGCGTGCGCACCCGTGCCGAGCGTGTCGACGGTGGGTGGTCGCTGACCGGCACCAAGGTGTGGACCTCGGGGGCCCATCATGCGCACGCGTTCATCGCGCTGGCCCGCACCGCCCCGGTCGACCCGGCGCACCGCCATGCCGGGCTGAGCCAGTTCATCGTCGACCTGCGCGGAGCGGGCGTCGAGATCCGGCCGATCATCTCGATGACCGGCGCGCACCATTTCAACGAGGTGATCCTCGACGGTGCGTTCGTGCCCGATGAGATGGTGTTCGGGGAGATCGGCGCCGGCTGGCAGCAGGTGACGTCGGAGCTGGCCTACGAACGCAGCGGCCCCGAGCGGGTGCTGTCGACATTCGCCGTGCTCGACGCCTGCGCCGCACACGTAGCTGCTGGGCAGATTCCGCGCGATCCCGAGCTCGGCCGGCTGGTGGCCCGGGTCGCGGGTCTGCACCAGATGTCCTCAGCGGTCGCCGGCGCCCTCGAACGTCACGAACCCGCCGATGTCCCCGCCGCGGTCGTCAAGGTCCTCGGCACCACCACCGAAGGTGACATCGCCGAGTTCGCCCACCTCAACGACGACGGCACCGCCGGTGCGTCATTCTCCGAGCTCGCCGCCGCCGCGGTCGATCAACGGCCCGGCTTCACGTTGCGTGGAGGGACGAACGAAGTGCTGCACGGTGTGATCGCACGCGGATTGGGATTGCGATGACCGATGTCGATCCGGCCCTGACGGACATGATGGATGCGGTGTTCGCCGAGTACGCCGCGTCGGAACGGCCGGCCGAGGTGGCGCTGGACGCCGACCTGTGGCGCCGGCTCGACGATCTCGGCCTGGTCCGGCTCACCGGTTCCGAGGAGTCCGGTGGTAGCGGGGCCGGGTGGCACGAAGCCGCCGAGCTGCTGTCCGCCGCGGTCCGCCACGGGGTCCGAATCCCGTTGGCGGAGCACGACCTTCTGGCCTGTTGGCTGTTGCGGGCGGCGGGTCTGCCCACCGACGCCGCCGTACGCACCGTGGCGGTGGTCGACGAGCAGGGCGCGGCGACCGGTGTGCCGTGGGCATCGCAGGCGCAGCGGGTGCTCGTGGTGCATCCCAGCGGTGACGGGCACGCCGTCGCCGATGTCGGGGCCGACCAGATGACGATCACCGCCGGCGCCAACATGATCGGTGAACCGCGCGACACCGTCGCCGTCGACATCGCCGCACTCGAGGGTGCGCCGGTCACCGAGGAGCTGGTGTCGCAACTGCGACTGAAGTCCGCCCTGGTCCGCTCCATCCAGGTCTGCGCGGCCCTGGACCAGGCGCTGGCGTTGTGCACCGAGCATGCGACATCCCGCGAGCAGTTCGGCCGCCCGCTGGCGAAATTCCAAGCGGTGCAACACCTCATCTCCGACGTCGCCGGGGAGGCGGCGCTGGCGCGTTCAGCGACCGAGGCGGCGCTGTCGGCCGCTGTCGGTGCGGACTGGGCCGGCGCACACGTCGAATTCCTGGTGGCGTCCGCGCGCTCGTGCACCGGCCATGCCACGTCGGTGGTGGTGCGCAACGCCCATCAGGTCCTCGGCGCGATCGGCACCACCCGCGAGCATCGGCTGCACGAGTACACCCGCGCTGCGCTGTCCTGGCGCGCCGAGTTCGGGTCGGTGCGGTACTGGGACGAACAGGTCACCGACATGGCGGTATGGGCCGGCGCCGGCGGACTGTGGAGCTTGATCTGCCCCTGAGCTCGGCGCGCCACCACGTCAACGCACGACCACCTCGACGCAGGGCTGCCTCGACGTAGGGCTGCCTCAGCTCACGCCTGCCTCACCGCACGCCTTCCTCACCGCACGCCTGCCTCACCGCACGACGACGGTGCTGGGCACCCGCGGCGCGCCGAGCATCTGCCGGTGCGACGGCGGCGTGCGTCCACCGCTGTCGGTGATGCCGTAACGGGCGGCGAGTTCGGCGCCGATCAGCGTCTGCCCGCTCAGCTCGGCCAATGCCGGATCGCTGAACAGTGCGTCGATGACCTGGCCGGTGAACTCCGGGGTCTCGGCCTGCTCGGCGAAACGTTCCAGCGCGTCGGGGTTGCCGTCGAACGCCGACCGGAGCTTGTCGGTCAACAGGATGCCCATCCAGATCGACACCGTCGCCACCGTGGTGTCGCGGAAGTCGACTGCCATATCCGCAGCCATCTTGTCGGCGCCTGCTTTCTGCGCGCCGTAGGCGGGGCCGTGCATGTAGCACACCGAGCCCGGCGACGAGGTGAACACGATCAGGCCGCGGGGCCGCTCGAGCAGCAGCGGTGCGGCGTGCCAGGCCGCGACGTAGGACGACCGCAGACCCACATCGAGAACGTCGGCCAGTTCGCGCGGCTTATGCCAGAACGGCTTGGCCGACACCAGTTCGTCGGAGATGACGGCAGCGTTGTTGACCAGCAGATCCAGCCGGCCATGTTCGGCGCCGACGCGATCGAACAGCCTGCCGACGGCCTCGTCGTCCCGGTGGTCGAGCCGAACTCCAATCCCCCAGCCCGGGTCGTCGACGACGGTTCGGCCCGTGCCGTACACCTGCCACCCGCGGTCGGCGAGTGCGGTCGCGATGCCCCGTCCGGCGCCGCGGCTGGCTCCTGTCACGACGGCAACCGGTGCGGTGTCACCCATCAGGCCACCATAGAGGCGGTAGCTTGATCCCATGCCGACAGACCGACAGTTACGCGTGATCCAGTGGACGACAGGCAACATCGGGCGACGCTCGCTGCACGCGATCATCGGCCGCGACGACATGGAGCTCGTCGGCGTCTACGCCCACGGCGCGGACAAGGTGGGCGTGGACGCCGCCGAGCTGTCGGGGTGGTCGGAGCCGACCGGGATCACGGCGACCGACGACATCGACGCACTGATCTCGTTGCGGCCCGACGCGTGCTGTTACAACCCGTTGTGGCCCAGTGTCGACGAACTGGTCGCGCTGCTGGAGTCAGGTGTCAACGTGTGCTCCTCGGCGGCCTGGATCACCGGCGGCAAGCAGTCACCCGAAGACCTCGAGCGGATCAAAAAAGCGTGTGAGAAGGGCAATTCGACGATCTTCGGCAGCGGCGCGCACCCCGGCATGAGCAACCTGGTCGGCATGGTGATTTCCGGTGCGTGCGATCGGGTCGACGAGATCCGGATCACCGAATCGGTGGACTGTTCCACCTACGAGTCGGCGGGCACCCAGACCGCGATGGGGTTCTCCCAGGACCCCGACACCCCCGGGCTGGCCGAGAGCGTGCGCCGCGAGAGCGAGGTGTTCGCCGAGTCGGCCGCCATGATGGCCGATGCCATCGGCGCGACGCTGGACCGGATCACCTTCGACGTCACCTTCACCGAGGCCACCGACGACAGCGATCTGGGGTTCATGCAGATCCCGAAGGGCACGGTCGCCGGAGTGCACGGCTACCACCGCGGCTGGGTGGGCGACCACAACATCGTCAGTGTCGGGTTCAACTGGATCATGGGCAACCACGTCACCCCGCCCAAGCCGCTCGAGCACGGACACGTCATCCAGGTGTTCGGGCTGCCCAACATGCGCACGGTGCTGCACTGCCTACCACCCAAGGACTGGACCGAGCCCGGCTTCATGGGGTTGGGCATGATCTACACGGCCATGCCGGTGACCAACGCGGTACCCGCTGTGGTCGCCGCCCCGCCAGGGATCGTCACGCTGGCCGATCTGCCGCCCATCACCGGGCGCTCGGCGGTGTGACCGGCCGGCTCAGCCCGGGATGTGCGTGGGCGGGTTGGCGAACTCGGGGTTCGGGTGGGGACGCCCGGCGCTCATCACCTCGCAGTGCCGCTCCGGCACCAGGTAGGAGCTGAACCCCCGCGGCACATATTTGGCCACTGCGACGCAGCGCTGCCACGTCCCGTCCGCCTGCACCGGCCCGTCGCACTTGTTGATGACCCCGGGTGCGCCTCCGGGGAAGCAGCCCGCCCGAGCGTGCGGCGCCCCGGTGAACAGACCTGCGGCGGCCATCAACACCACGGCGAGTGCTGCGATGATGCAGTGCCTCATGGTCGTCTCCTGTCACCCGGGGTGGCGCTGACGCTACCGCCCGGGTAACCGGAATACCGGCGTCTTGAACGTTCGACAGCGAAACAGTCGCGGCCGGTGCTCAGTGCGAAGCCGCGACGTGCACCGCGACGCCCACCGCCCCGGCTCCCACATGCACCGACAGCAGCGGACCCATGTCGGCGACCGTGAGCGAGGACAGCTGCGGTAGTCGGCGGGTCAGCGCCGCACCGAGTTCGTCGGCGGCGTCGTGGTTGTCGACGTGGTGGACGACGACATCGGCACCGTGGTCCCCCACCACCTCGGCGACCCGCTCGACCATCGCGGCGTGGGCCTTGGTGACGGTACGGATGCGCTGGTCCAGCACCAGCCGCCCGTCGACGTCCAGACGCAACAGCGGTTTGAGCGACAATGCGGTGCCGAGCCAGGAGGCCGCGGTCTTGATCCGACCGCTGCGGCGCAGGTTGTCCAGCCGGTGCACGACCAGGAAGACCTGGGTGCGGGTCAGCGCCGCCCGCGCGGCATCCTCGACGGTATCCAGGTCCGCACCGGCGGCAGCGCTGCGGGCGGCCGCCTTCGCCACGAACCCCACCCCCATCGCCGCCGACCGGGAGTTGACCACCCGCACCGCGGCACCGAATTCCCGTGACGCGCTGACCGCGGCGCTGTAGGTGCTCGACAGCGCCGACGACAGATGCACCGCGACCACCCCGTCGCCGCCGCTGTCCGCCAGCGCCTGACGGTAGGTCTCGGTGAGCTCGGCCGGAGTCGCCCCCGCGGTGGTGACCTTGGCCCGGTCATGGATGTCGTAGGGGATCTCGTCGACGCCGTCGCGCAGGTCCTGGTCCTCGACCAGCACGTGCAACGGGACTTCGCGGATGTTCCACTGTTTGCGTTCGTCGCACCCCAACCGCGATGACGAGTCGCTGACCACCACCACCGACATCGTCAGCCGCGCGAATCCGCCACGTGGACACCGGCTTCGGCGAGTCCCTTGACCATCAGCTCGGCCACTGCCTGGTGCGCTTCGAAGTTCCAGTGGATGCCGTCGGGGTTGCCGCGGCCGCCAAGCACGTGCTCGGCGACGGCGGCCTTGAGATCGACCAGCGGCACTCGGCGCTCGGCGGCCCACCGGGTGAGGGCCGCGACCGTGCCGGGGCGGCCGTGGTGGGCCCGGCCGTAGGTGTCGGCGATGTGCACCGATGGCAACGAGGCGACCATCGGTATCCCGGGTCGGTTGAAGTCGATTGCCGCCCTGGTCATTTCGAGGTACTCGACGGTCAGGTGCGGCGGCAGAGCAGCCCGGGCGACCGGGGACAGCCGCGGCTGCGCCCAGCCGTAGCCGTCGCGCACCCAGCGGCGCAGCCACGGCGGCCGCACGTAGCGGATCATCTCGCGCAGCGCGGTCGGCAGGGGCGACGGCAGCGAGTCCATTCCCGAGGTCGCGAAGATCACCGCGCCGGCGCTGGGCAGCGCCGCCCACGACCGGGGGTCCTGCGTCGCGGCCCACCACACGTCACGGCTGGTCCAGCCGATCCGTCCGATGAGCTCCAGTCGCCAGCCCAGGTGATCGGCGACGATGTTGGGCCAGATGCGGGGGTCGTCGGACGGCAGCCCCCCGGTGGGGCCGTAGTACGACAGCGAGTCACAGAAGACCAGCAGCGTTCTGGCGCGCTCAGAGCACATCGCTGGCGACCTGCGCCGAGGCGTTCCACACGTCCAGACGCCACCGGATGTCGTCGTAGGACGACGGGTCCCCG